>Ga0247779_1000359_pt1 | contig 30863 bp, 26 predicted proteins | sample UWRJL221509R5_FD_179925 | JGI IMG/M metagenome (GOLD analysis project Ga0247779, IMG submission 179925) | Plant litter microbial communities from Arlington Agricultural Research Station in Wisconsin, United States - UWRJ-L221-509R-5 | ecosystem: Environmental > Terrestrial > Plant litter >...
CGCGAGCATCGCAGGGCACCCGCAGCGAAGCGGAGGGCGGCGGAGCCAGGGTCGCCTTCTTTTGCTTACTTTTCTTGGCGACGCAAGAAAAGTGAGTCGCCCGCCGGGGCGAGTCCCGGCACCGTCACAAAAGACAAGCCGCAACATCTCAGCCAACCCTCGTACAAGGCCCCGCCACCACCGGCAGCAAGCCAATCCCAATCGTGTCCAACTCATACTGGTTCAACAGCACGCAGCCCTCCTCTACCCGAACGCTGAACTTCGCCGTACACCCCTCATCCGGCGCCGCGGCCTGACCGCTGTCCAGCGCAATCGTCCAGTTGTGCAAGGGACACGCCACGCTCTCCCCGAACACGATCCCCTGGCTCAAGGGGCCCCCCTTGTGCGGACACCGATCCAGCAACGCGAACACCCGGTCGTCGGCCGTTCGGAACACCGCCACCTGCGGCCCCAAGGGACGCTGCACACGACGCGAACCCAACACCGGAATGTCCTCAAGCTGGCAAACCGTCTTCCACTCGCTCATGCCACCACCTCGAACTGCCTTAGATCCACACCCGCTTTGTCGAACTCGAACCACGGATCCGGCTCCCCATCCAGCGCATGCTGCAGCTCCGCCCACAGCTGCCGCCGCAGCTCCGCGTCATCGAGGATCTTCTTCTTGACGTAGTCCAGCCCGACCCGCGAGACGTAGTGCACCGTCCGCTCCAGGTACCAGCCCTCCTTGCGGTAGAGCTGCATGAAGGCGCCGGTGTACTCGAGCACCTCCGCGGCCGTCTTCAGCTTGCAGAAGAAGTGCGCGACCTCGGTCTTGATGCCGCCGTTGCCGGCGATGTACATCTCCCAGCCGCTGTCCACGCCGATGATGCCGACATCCTTGATGCCAGCCTCGGCGCAGTTGCGTGGGCAGCCGCTGACCGCGAACTTGACCTTGTGCGGCGCGTACATGCGCCACATCGCGCGCTCCAGGTCCTTGCCCATCTGCGTGCTGTCCTGCGTGCCCATGCGGCACCACTCGGAGCCGACGCAGGTCTTCACCGTCCGCAGTGCCTTGGCGTAGGCATGGCCCGAGGGCATGCCGATGTCCTTCCACACCGCCGGCAGGTCTTCCTTCTTCACGCCCAGCAGGTCGATGCGCTGGCCACCGGTGACCTTGACCGTCGGGATCTTGTACTTGTCCACCGCATCGGCGATGCGGCGCAGTTCGTCGGCCGTGGTCTCGCCGCCCCACATGCGCGGGATCACGCTGTAGGTGCCGTCCTTCTGGATGTTGGCGTGGCTGCGCTCGTTGATGTAGCGGCTCTGCGGATCGTCCTTCGCCTCCTTGGGCCAGGACGAGATCAGGTAGTAGTTCAGCGCTGGGCGGCAGGTGGCGCAGCCGTTGGGCGTCTTCCAGTTCAGGAAGCGATGGACGGCGGCCATGCTCGTCAGGTGCTCGGCGAAGATCGCGTCGCGCACCTCTTGATGGCTGTGGTCGGTACAGCCGCAGATGGCCTTCTTCTTCGGCGTGGCCGAGTAGTCGCCGCCGGCGGTGAACATGATCAGTTGCTCCACGAGGCCGGTGCAGGAGCCGCAGGATGCGCTGGCCTTGGTGTGCTTGCGCACCTCTTCGAGCGTGAACAGGCCCTTGTCCTTGATCGCCTTGCAGATCGCGCCCTTGGAAACGCCGTTGCAGCCACAGACCTCGTCGGCATCGGCCATCGCGGCCGCCTTGTTGTGGCCCTGGTGGCCGACGTCGCCGATGTTCGATTCGCCGAACATCAGCTTGTCGCGGATGTCCGCGATCTTGCGGCCCTCGCGCAAGAGCTTGAAGTACCAGGAGCCGTCGACCGTGTCGCCGTAGAGGCAGGCGCCGACGAGTTGGTCGTCCTTGATGACGAGCTTTTTGTAGACACCAGCGAAGGGGTCGCTCATCACGATCTCCTCGGTGCCCTCGCCGCCCATGAAGTCGCCGGCGCTGAACAAGTCGATGCCGGTGACCTTCAGCTTGGTGCTGGTCTGCGAGCCCTGGTAGCGGCCGATGCCGAACTGCGCCAGGTGCGTGGCGCAGACCTTGCCCTGCTCGAACAGCGGCGCGACGAGGCCGTAGGCGATGCCGCGATGCGCGGCGCACTCGCCCACCGCGTAGATGCGCGGATCGGTGGTGGTCTGCAGCGTGTCGTTGACGACGATGCCGCGCTGGCAGTGGATGCCGGCGCTCTCGGCCAGCGCCGTGTTCGGGCGGATGCCGGCGGCCATGACGACCAGGTCGGCGGGGATCTCGGAGCCGTCCTTGAACTGCACGGCCATCACGCGGCCATCCTTGCCGCCGATCAGCGCCTGCGTCTGCGCGCCCAGCAGGAAGCGCAGGCCGCGCGCCTCCAGCGATTTGCGCAGCAGGTCACCGGCCTGGTCGTCCAGCTGGCGCTCCATCAGCCAGGAGGCAATGTGGATCACGCTGACCTGCATGCCACGCAGCATCAGGCCGTTGGCCGCCTCCAGGCCCAGCAGTCCGCCGCCGATGACAACGGCGTGCCGGTACTTCGTGGCCGCGTCGATCATCGCCTCGGTGTCGGCGATGTCGCGGTAAGCGATCACGCCATCCAGGTCCTTGCCGGGCACCGGCAGGATGAAGGGCGAGGAGCCGGTGGCGATCAGCAGGCGGTCATAGGCAGCTTCGGTGCCGTCGGCGCAACTCACCAGGCGGTTGCGCCGATCGATGCGATCGATCTTCTTGCCCAGGTGCAAGGTGATGCCGTGCTCCTCGTACCAGGAGAGCGGGTTCAGCACGATCTCGTCGAGCGTCTGCTCGCCGGCCAGTACCGGGCTCAGCAGGATGCGGTTGTAGTTCGGATGCGGCTCGGCGCCGAACACGGTGATGTCGTACAGATCGGGGGCGATCTTCAGCAGTTCCTCGAGCGTGCGTACGCCCGCCATGCCATTGCCGATCAACACAAGCTTGGACTTTTTCATTCCTGGATACTCCGGTTCCCATGAACATGGACATCGCGACGGGACAGGCCAGCGCGCAGGGGCCGCGCCAGCGCAACGAAGACTTCGCCGCCGTGCAGCGGCCGGCGGCAGGCGAGGAAAAGCTGGGCTGGATCGCTGCGCTGGCCGACGGCGTCAGCGGCGACGCCCCGATCGCCGGCGGCGGCCGCATGGCCGCGCAGACCACGGTGCTGGCGCTGATGCGCGACTGGCACGGCATCCCGGCCGACTGGGACACGCCCGCCGCGCTGGAGCGGCTGATCGGCGCGCAGAACCTGTGGCTGGCCGCGCACAACCGCCGTAACGCCCAGGCTGCACTGACCACGCTGAGCGCCGTGGTGCTGCGGGGTCAGGGCTTCACCCTGGCCCAGGTCGGCGACAGCCGCATCTGGCTGGTGCGCGACAACGCGATCCTGCAGCTTACGCAGGACCACGCGCTGCCGCAGCGCGACTTCGCGCGGCTGACCCGCGCGGTGGGGCTGGAAGACGCCCTGCACGTCGACTTTTTGCAGGGCGAGCTGCGCGTGGGCGACCGGTTGCTGCTGACCAGCGACGGCGTGCACGGCGTGCTCGACGCCCGCCAGCTGCGCGACCTGGCGACCGGCGGCGACCCGCAGGCCGCCGCGGATGCGCTGGTGGCCGCGGCGCTGGCCGCCGGCACGCACGACAACGCCAGCGCCCTGCTGCTGCACGTGCGCGGCCTGGCCGAGGCCGGCTTCGACGACGTGCGCGCCGCCGCCGAACGCCTGCCGACGCCGGGCGAGCTGATCATCGGCAGCCTGTTCGACGGCATGACCTTGACCGCCAAGGTGGCCGACAACGGCATCCACCGGCTGCTGCAGGCGCGCCAGCCGGACGGGCGCCTGGTCGCGCTGAAGATGCTGTGCCCTGCGCGCGCCGCCGATCCGGCCGAGCGGGCGATGCTGGCCCACGAGGGTTGGCTGGGACAGCGGTTGGCGGGCGTCGAGGGCTTCGCCGCCGTGCACCCGGTCGACCCGGACGCCAGCCACTTCTACCTCAGCTTCGACTGGCAGGCCGGCCGCACGATGGAGCAGATGCTCGGCACGCGGCCGCCCCTGCCCGAAGTGATCGAGGCCGCGCGCCAGCTCGCCACCGCGCTGGGCCGGCTGCACCGGCTCGGCGTGATCCACCGCGACATCAAGCCCGGCAACCTGCACCGCGGCGAGGACGGCCAGTGGCGCATCCTCGATCTGGGCGTGGCCCTGTCCGGCCGCGAGCCGGCCGCGCAGCGCGAGCTGCACGCCGGCACGCCCAGCTACATCAACCCCGAGCAGTGGGACGAACCACCACGGCCCGCCGACGCCGGCAGCGACCTGTTCGCGCTGGGCGTGAGCCTCTACCAATGGCTCACCGGCCACCTGCCCTACGGCGAGATCGAGCCCTACCAGCGCGGCCGCTACCGGCGCGATCCGCGCGCGCCGTCGCGGCTCGATGCCCGGGTGCCGCTGTGGCTGGACCGGCTGCTGCTGAAGGCCGTGGCGCTCGACCCGACGCTGCGCTTCGAGACTGCGGAGGAGATGCTGCTGGCGATCGAGCGCGGTGCGGCGCGGCCGCTGAGCCCCCAGGCCGCCACGCCGCTGGCGCAGCGCGATCCGCTGGCGCTGTGGCAGATCGGCCTCGCGATGAGCGTGCTGCTCAACGCGCTGCTGATCGTGTGGCTCTTGTTCCTGCCGCGTTGACATGATCGTTCAGGCCTTGGCCGCGCTGAAGTCGATCGACGATTCGGGCTCCGGCTCTGCGACGACAGGCCGGGCCCGCCCGCCGCGTTCCGCCCACGTACGCGTCCAGCGAATCTGGATGAAGCGCAGCATCGCCAGCATCACCACCGCCAGTGCCGCAAAGGCCAGGAAGCCGCCGAGATAGCTGCCGCCATACTGCTTGGACAGGCCCATCGCGTTCGGGATGAAGCCACCGCCCAGCGCGCCGATCTCGCCGATCATCGAGCCGGCCACCGCCGTCGTCAGCGGCCAGCGCAGCGGCACCAGCTGGAACAGCGCACCGTTGCCGGCGCCGAGCGCCGCGAAGCACAGCATGAACAGCAGGGTCGTCGCCACCAGCGAGCCACCGGCCAGGCCGCACAGCACCAGCGAGCCGATCACCAGCGCCAGCACGCCGGTCAAGGTCGTCACGCCGCCGACGCGGTCGGACACATATCCGCCCAGCGCCCGCGTCGCCGAACCCATCAGCGCGGCCAGCATCGTCAGCTGCCCGGCCTGCACCTTGGTGACGTGGAACTGGTCGTGGAAGTAGGTCGGCAGGAAGCTGGAGAGGCCGACGAAGCCGCCGAAGGTGACGATGTAGATCAGGCTGAAGGCCCAGCCGTCCTTCTCCCACAGGCAGGACAGGTGACCGCGCAGCGTCTGATGCTCACGGTCCGGCGGCTCCTTGGCGCAGACGAGCATCACGATCATCGGCAGCACCATCGTGGCCGCGGCGATGCCGTACACCGCCTGCCAGCCGTAGGCCATGGCCAGCGGCGGTGCGAACAGCACGGCCAGCACCGTGCCCGAGTTGCCGGCGCCGGCGATGCCCATGGCCAGGCCCTTGTAGCGCGGCGGGTACCAGCCCGAGCCCAGGCTCAGCGCCACGCCGAAGCTGGCGCCGGCGATGCCCAGCAGCACGCCCATGGCCAGCACCCGGTCGTAGCTGTCGACGAAGAAGAAGCCGTACAACAGCGCGACGACGATCAGGCCCATTTCCACCATCGCCGCGCTCTTGCGGCCGATGTACTGCGATAGCAGGCCCAACGGGAAGCGCATCAGCGCGCCCGACAGGATGGGCAGCGAGATCATGAAGCCCTTGCTGGCGGCGTCGAGCTGGTAGCTCTCGCTGATGAAGGGCGCCATCGCGCCGTTGAGCACCCACACCGCGAAGGTGAAGTCGAAGTACAGGAAGGCGGCCAGCAGCGTGGGCCAGTGGCCGGCCTTCAGGAACTGCGATCTCGAACTCAGGCTCATGTGCGACTCCGGGTCGGTTCGGAAATAAAAAAAGGCCGCGACGAGCATCAAGCTCGGCGTGGCCTCAGGAATGAATTGGCAGTGGACAGGTGGAGCGCGCCGTTGCGCCCCGGCCTGCAACTTGCAAGCAGCGTGCCAGTGATGCGAGATGCCCTGCCTTCCTCTATGAACGAACCGGTCCGGGCCGTCTGGCTCGGTCCGGGCGAGCACACCGAGGCGGTGCGTTTGTGCACTGCAATAGAACATGGTGGGGTGCTGGTCGTGCAGGCCGCCGATGACGCTGAGCTGACGCGTTACTTCGACGCCATCGCGGCGCTGGGGGTGCGCCCGCCGCTGCTGATCGTCAGCGCCTCGTCGGCCCTGCAGGCGCGCGGTGCCGAGCTGGGGGTGGCGCACTGGCTGCCCGCGCCACCGGCCGACTGGGACGCCGCGCTGGCCTGGACGCGGCTGCAGCACGAGCGCATCGCCGGCCTGCAGCGCAAGCTCGACGAGCGCCGCTGGACCGAGCGCGCCAAGGGCTGCCTGATGGCCGCGCGCGCGCTGGACGAGGCGCAGGCGCACAAGCTGCTGCGCGACACCGCCATGCATGCGCGGCTGCAGCTGGCGCAGGTGGCGCAGTCGGTGGTCCACGCGGCGCAGCTGGCCGAGGCGGTCAACCGCGCCGGCCAGCAGCGGATGCTGTCGCAGCGCCTCGTCAAGCTGATGGCGCAACGCGCGGCCGGCATCGAGCCGCGACGGGCCAAGGTCTTGCAGGACGAATCGGCGGCGCGGCTGGAAGCCAATCTCGACCGCCTGCACGAACTGCTGGCCGAGGAACTCCCGGGCGCCGCGCTGGCGCCGCTGCGCGAGGCCTGGACGCGCCTGGCGCCCTGCCTGGCCGGCAAGCCCGACGCGGCCAAGCTGGCCGAGGCCTCGGCCGCCGCGAATCAACTGCTCGCCGCGGCCGAGGTGCTGACGCAGGCGCTGGTCGAGGCCGGCGCCCGGCCGCCGCTGCGGGTGCTGAATGTCTGCGGCCGGCAACGGCTGTTGAGCCAGCGGATCGCGATGCGGGCGCTGCTAGCCGGCGCCAGGTCGGCGCAGGATGAGGCGGACTTTGCCGCCGCGCTGGACGAACTCGAAGCCGCCCCGCTGTCCGACGCCGCGACGCGCGCGCTGCTGGCCGAGGTCCGCGCCGAATGGCTGCACCTGCTGCACGCCTTGCGCCACGGCGCCGGCGCCACGTCGGCGGCCGCGCTGGCCCGCTCCAGCGAGCTGCTACTGACGCAGTTGGACGCACTGACCTTGCGCTACCAGCAGAGCCTGCAGACGCTGCTCTCCTGACCCGCAGCAGGGGCTACGATGCGCGTCCGTTTCCGGACGCGGCTCAATGATCAGCGACCTGACCGGGCCGCTGGTCGGCAACGCACGGGACGAGGGCTTGATCTGCCTGGGCAGCCTGGTCGTGACGGGACTCGCGCTGCCGCGCTTCCGGGCCTATCGCAGCTCACCGGCCCTCAACACCTGACCCTCTTGCCACACATGACGCATTCACAAACGACGCGCCGCCTCGTCGCGCTGGGCCTGCCACTGCTGTCGGGGGCCGTGCAGGCCGGCATCCAGACCAGCTCACGCTCGCCGCTGGCCGCCATCGAGCGCCGCCACGGCGGGCGGCTCGGCGTGTTCGCGCTCGATACCGGATCCGGGCGAACGCTGCAGCACCGGCCCGACGAACGCTTCCTGATGTGCAGCACCTTCAAGGCACTGCTCGCGGCGCAGACGCTGGCGCGGGTCGACGCTGGCTATGAATCGCTGGCCCGCGTGATCCCCTACACCAAGCAAGACCTGCTGTTCACCTCACCGGTCACCGAGGCCCGGGTCGCCCAGGGCGGGATGACTGTCGACGAGCTGTGCCGAGCCATGCTGGAGTTCAGCGACAACACGGCCTCCGTGCTGCTGATGCGCAGCGCCGGCGGACCGGCGGCGCTGACCCGGTTCATCCGCGCCTGCGGCGACGAGGTGACCCGGTCGGACCGCTTCGAACCCGAGGCCAACCGGCTCGACGGCCGGCTCGACACCACGTCGCCGCGGGCGATGGCGAAGACGCTGACAACGCTGCTGCTCGGCAAGACACTGCAGCCCGCGTCGCGCCAACGGCTTGAGGACGGCATGGCGGCCTGCCGGCCCGGCCTCCAGCGGCTGCGCGCGGTACTGCCCGCCGGCTGGGCCGCCGGCGATCGACCGGGCACCAGCGTCGACCGGGCAAGCAACGACTGCGCGATCGTGCGGCCGCCGGGTCGGGCGCCGCTGCTGGTGGCGATGTACTACGACGCGCCACGGGTCGCCATGCCGGATCGGGAGCGGGTGCTGCGCGAGGCTGGTCGGGTCTTCGTGCAGTGGGCGTCGAGCGCGGCGGTCGGATCTTCAAATTGACGTTTACGTAAACGTCAACCGACACATAGAATCGCCATTCCTCTGGAGACAAACCGATGACCGACCTGTCCGCCGCCCACAAGGCACTCGCCGACTACCGCCCGACCCACAAGGTCCGCTTCGTCACCGCCGCCAGCCTGTTCGACGGGCACGACGCGGCCATCAACATCATGCGGCGCATCCTGCAGAGCATGGGCGCCGAGGTGATCCACCTGGGCCACAACCGCTCGGTGGACGAGGTCGTCACCGCGGCGCTGCAGGAAGACGCGCAGGGCATCGCGATCAGCTCCTACCAGGGCGGGCACGTCGAGTACTTCAAGTACATGGTCGAGTTGCTGAAGGCCCGCGGCGGCGAGCGCATCCAGGTCTTCGGCGGCGGCGGCGGCGTGATCGTGCCGGCCGAGATCCGCGACCTCGCCGAGCACGGCGTGCGCATCTTCAGCCCCGAGGACGGCCAGCGCATGGGCCTGGCCGGCATGATCGGCGAGATGGTGATGAAGGCCGATCAGGACTTCAGCGTCCACGCGCCCGCCTCGCTCGACGCCATTCAGGGCCACACCGAAGCCGCCTGGCGCGCGCTGGCCCAGCTCCTCACGGCGCTGGAAAACGGCAAGGCCGACGCGGCGCTGGTCGCCGCGCTGCACGAGCAATCCAAAGGCATCAAGACGCCCGTGCTGGGCATCACCGGCACCGGCGGCGCCGGCAAGTCCAGCCTCACCGACGAGCTGATCCGCCGCATCCGGCTGGACCAGGGCGATGCGCTGCGGGTGGCCGTCATCTCGATCGACCCGTCGCGCCGCAAGAGCGGCGGCGCGCTGCTGGGCGACCGCATCCGCATGAACGCGATCAGCCCCTGGCAGAACGGGCCGCGCGTGTTCATGCGCTCGCTGGCCACGCGCGATTTCGGCTCCGAGATCAGCAAGGCGCTGCCCGACGTGATCGCCGCCGCCAAGCTCGCCGGCTTCGACCTGGTGATCGTCGAGACCTCCGGCATCGGCCAGGGCGACGCGGCGATCGTGCCGCTGGTCGACGTGCCGATGTACGTGATGACGCCCGAGTTCGGCGCCGCCAGCCAGCTCGAAAAGATCGACATGCTGGACTTCGCGGAGTTCGTGGCGATCAACAAGTTCGACCGCAAGGGCTCGCTCGACGCGCTGCGCGATGTGGCCAAGCAGGTCCAGCGCAACAAGGAAGCCTGGACCAAGAAGCCGGACCAGATGCCGGTGTTCGGCACCATGGCCAGCCGCTTCAACGACGACGGCGTCACGGCGCTGTACCAGGCCCTGAAACCACGCTTGGCCGAGTTGGGCCTGACGCTGGTGGATGGCAAGCTGCCCCAGGTCGACACGCGCCACAGCACGCACCAGACGCCGATCGTCCCGGCCGCCCGCGTGCGCTACCTGGCCGAGATTTCCGACACCGTGCGCGGCTACAAGAAGCGCGCGCGCCAGCAGGCCAGGCTGGCCCGCGAGATCCAGCAGCTGAGCGAATCGGCTCGCATGCTGACCGAGGCCAACCCCGACAAGAGCAATGCCCGCAACGCGCTGCTCGACCTGGCCGCCGAACGCACCGCAACGCTGGACAAGGAGCCCGCGCAACTGCTCGCCCAGTGGCCCGACATGCAGAAGGCCTACGCCGGCGACGAGTACGTGGTGAAGATCCGCGACAAGGAGATCCGCACCTCGCTCGTCTCCACGAGCCTGTCCGGCAGCAAGATCCGCAAGGTCGTGCTGCCCACCTACGAATGCCACGGCGAGTTGCTGAAATGGCTGCTGCTGGACAACGTGCCCGGCAGCTTCCCCTACACCGCCGGCGTGTTCGCCTTCAAGCGCGAGGGCGAGGACCCGACACGGATGTTCGCCGGCGAGGGCGATGCCTTCCGCACCAACCGCCGCTTCAAGCTGGTCAGCGAGGGCATGCCCGCGAAGCGCCTGTCCACCGCCTTCGACTCGGTCACGCTGTACGGCAACGACCCCGACCTGCGGCCGGACATCTACGGCAAGGTCGGCAACTCCGGCGTCAGCATCGCCACCTTGGACGACATGAAGGTGCTGTACGACGGCTTCGACCTGTGCAACCCGGCCACCAGCGTCTCGATGACGATCAACGGCCCGGCGCCGACGATCCTCGCGATGTTCATGAACACCGCGATCGACCAGAACCTGGCGAAGTTCGAGACCGACAACGGCCGCAAGCCCACCGCCACCGAAGCCGCGAAGATCCGCGAATGGGTGCTCGCCAACGTGCGCGGCACGGTGCAGGCCGATATCCTGAAGGAAGACCAGGGCCAGAACACCTGCATCTTCTCGACCGAGTTCTCGCTGAAGGTGATGGGCGACATCGCCGAGTACTTCGTGCACCACAACGTGCGCAACTTCTACTCCGTGTCGATCAGCGGCTATCACATCGCCGAGGCCGGCGCGAACCCGATCTCGCAGCTGGCGCTGACCTTGTCCAACGGCTTCACCTTCGTGGAGGCTTACCTGGCGCGCGGCATGCACATCGATGATTTCGCGCCGAACCTGAGCTTCTTCTTCAGCAACGGCATGGACCCGGAGTACACGGTGCTGGGCCGCGTTGCGCGCCGCATCTGGGCCGTGGCGATGCGCGACAAGTACGGCGCGAACGAGCGCAGCCAGAAGCTGAAGTACCACATCCAGACCTCGGGCCGCTCGCTGCACGCGCAAGAGATCGCGTTCAACGACATCCGCACGACGCTGCAGGCGCTGATCGCGATCTACGACAACTGCAACTCGCTGCACACCAACGCCTACGACGAGGCGATCACCACGCCCACCGAAGAGAGCGTGCGCCGGGCGATGGCGATCCAGCTGATCATCAACCGCGAGTGGGGCCTGGCGAAGAACGAGAACCCCAACCAGGGCGCCTTCATCATCGAGGAGCTGACCGAGCTGGTCGAGGAGATGGTGCTCTCGGAGTTCGAGAAGATTGCCGAACGCGGCGGCGTGCTCGGCGCGATGGAGACCGGCTACCAGCGCAGCCGCATCCAGGAAGAGTCGATGCACTACGAGATGCTGAAGCACACCGGCGAGTACCCGGTGATCGGCGTCAACACCTTCCGCAATCCGCACGGCGACCCGGTGCCGGAGCACATCGAGCTGGCCCGCTCGACCGACGAGGAAAAGCAGTCGCAGCTGACCCGCCTCGGCGAGTTCCATGCACGCAATGCGAGCACCAGCGGCGCGATGCTGGCGCGCCTGCAGCAGGCCGTCATCGACAACAAGAACGTGTTCGAGGTGCTGATGGACGCCGTGCGCGTCTGCTCGCTGGGCCAGATCACGTCCGCGCTGTTCGAGGTGGGCGGACAGTACCGGCGCAGCATGTGATCTATCAATATTGCATATTGAGCGCCGAATGCTCAAAATGCAGCAATGATTGAACGCCTCGCAATGCGAGAACTGCGCCGCCGGATGAGCTACTTTCCTGGCGTCGTGCTGCTCGGGCCGCGCCAGGTCGGCAAGAGCACGCTGGCGCGGACGTTTGCCGCAGAGCAGCTTGACGCCATCGTGCTCGACCTGGAGCGGCCGGCCGACCGAGCCCAGCTGGCTGAGCCGGAGCTGTTCCTCTCACGTCATCGCGACAAGCTCGTCGTGCTGGACGAGGTGCAGCTGATGCCCGAGCTGTTCAGCCACCTGCGGCCCGAGATCGACGCCGAGCGCCGCCCCGGCCGCTTCCTGCTGCTGGGCTCGGCCTCGGGCACGCTGCTCCAGCAGGGCAGCGAATCGCTGGCCGGCCGCGTCAGCTATCTCGAACTCACGCCGCTGCTGGCCGCCGAGGCCGCGCCGGACCTGCATGCCTTGCAATCGCTGTGGCTGCGCGGCGGCTTTCCGCTGAGCCACCTGGCGCCGGACGAGCCGCTATCCTTCCAATGGCGGCAGGATTTCATCGAAAGCTTCCTGTACCGCGACCTGCCGCAGATGGGTGTCGGCATCGCCGCCGAGACGCTGCACCGCTTCTGGCGGATGCAGGCACACCTGCAGGGCCAGTTGTTCAATGCGTCGCAGCTGGGTGTGTCGCTGGGCGGCGTCGCGCACACGACGGTGACGCGCTACCTGGACACGCTGGTCGACGCGATGGTGCTGCGTCGGCTGCCGCCGACGCTGCCGAACATCGGCAAGCGCCTCGTCAAGTCGCCGAAGGTCTACGTGCGCGACAGCGGCCTCGTCCATGCGCTGCTGGGCATCGCGGACCTGGACGCACTGCAGGGCCACCCCATCGTCGGCGCGTCCTGGGAGGGCTTCGTCATCGAGCAGATCGCCGCGGCGCTGCCGGCAGGTGCGGCGCTGGGCTTCTACCGGACGGCGGTGGGCGCCGAGCTGGATGCGGTGGTCACCCTCGGCCAGCGCCGGATCGGTTTCGAGATCAAGTTCTCCGCGGCGCCGAAGGTCAGCCGCGGCTTCTGGAGCGCATCCGAGGACCTGCAACTGGACCGGGCCTACGTGCTTGCGCCGGTCGAACGCGCCTATCCGCTCGCAGCGAAGGCCGAGGTGCAGCCGATCTCCGCCATCCCCTCGCTGCTGGCCGCGCAAGCCTCCTGAGCTGCCGCGTCCTGGCCATGGGCTTCAGCGCGGGTAGGCCCGGATGCCGGGCGATCCCGATGGGCACGATGATCGGAGCGATCCGACCCTCAACCCTCAGGAGCCTCGATGACCGCCCGCTTGCCCACAGCCCTCGCGTTGACCACCGCTTTCCTCGGCTTCGCCGCCATGCCGGCGAAAGCCGACATCTACAGCTTCTCAAGCCTGCCGAGCTTCAGCGCCGCAGCGCCCGGCGCCCAGGTGGACACCTTCTCCGACCTGTCGCCGGGCGACGTCGGTGACAGCCCGATGGCGCGCAGCGCCGGCAGCATCGGCTACACGGTGTCGACGGACCATGACTCGGGCGGCCTGTATTTCGGCGGCAGCTCGGCCGACCCCTACCTGTCCAATGGCTGGTCCAACGAGGCGCTGACCTTCAGCTTCGCCACGCCGGTCCATGCCATCGCGCTGAACACCTTCGGCTCGGCTGGTGGTGCGTTCGGCGGCGACACGGTCACCATCACCGCCACCGACAGCCTCGGCCACACGCTGACGGTGAGCCTCGACAACACGCTGGCCGACCGCAGCAGCTTCATCGGCTTCGGCAGTACGGCACCAATCGTCTCGCTGAGCGTCTACGACGAGAGCAGCTTCTACGTCGGCGTGGACAACCTGCGCGTTGCCACCGCTGTCTCCGCGGTGCCGGAGCCCGCCTCCGTGCTGCTGATGGCGCTGGGCGGATTGGGCCTGGCCGGCTGGCGTCGCCGCCCGGCCGCCGCTCAGCGGTAGAGCCACACGCCGACGAAGATCTTCAGTTTCGTCCAGCCGGACAGGCGCTCGTCCGACACCGCATCGAGGAAGTCCGACAGGCGCTTGGATTTGGCGATCGTGTAGAGGGTCAGCCAGATCGTCAGCACGATCGTCAGCGTGAAGATCAGGACGCGCCGCCACATCGGCGCGTCGGCCTCGGCCAGCAGGTTCATGCCGAGGAAGCCGGTGGTGATCGTGCCGATCAGGCCGAAGATCGTCACCACCGTCAGCCGCACGACCGTGTTGGCCTGGCGGCGCAGGCTGTCGGCCTCCAGGTAGCCGGCGAGGTCGCCGATGCGCTGCTTGACCTCCGCGTACAGCACTTCGAGCTCCAGGTGCTGCACGCACATGGCGTACAGCGAGCGGGCCTGGGCCTGCTCGGAGATCGAGTGGAACCAGTAACGGTGCGTGAAGCGCAGGAAGCCCTCGAAGCCGGCGCGGATCGCGCGCTTGAAGCGCTTGACGCTCTCCGGGTCGCCGATGTCGAGCCGGCGCAGCGCCTCGACCAGCCGGTCCGAGTAGGCCAGCAGCGCGGCCTTCTGGAAGTGCGCGATCAGGAAGATCATGAAGTGCTGGTGGCGGAACTGCGCCAGCACGCCGCGGTCGCGGCAGCGGAAGAACTCGGCATCGGCCCGGCCGACGACGACCAGCGTCCTGCCCGAGCACAGATAGCGCGTCTGCGGCGCGCTGCCGCCGTCGTGCCAGAACTGGTCCCAGCAGTGGCGCGCCTCGAAGTCCGCCATGCTGCCCTCGCTCAGCGGCAGGCCCTGCTCACCCGGCGCGGCGGCCAGGCCCAGGCGGATGAAGTCCGCGCGGGCCAGCGCGCGAGGCTCGTCCAGCGCCAGGTAAGCCATCAGCGGCATACGGTAGGACTCGACCTGCCGGTAGCGCAAGACCACGCCCGGCTCCGCCGCCGCGGCCTCCTCGTGTTCGCTCAGCAGCGGGTGCAGCAGGAAGGCCCAGTGCGCGGCGATGCGCGGCGCACGATGCCGGTGCACGTGCTGGATGAAGACCTCGCGCTCGGCGCCGTCCGAGGCGGCCAGAACCCGGCCGTCCCGGTCCAGCCACTCGGCGTGGCGCAGCACATGCAAGGGCTGGCCCTCGGCGTCCCAGCCGCCCGGGTAGGCACGGCCGAAGCGGTACAGCAGCTCCTGCGCCTCGTCGAAGGCCAGCTCGTCGGCGGACAGCTCGACGTTCAGGATCGCCAGGTCCACGTCGTCGAAAAAATACAGGTCGACGTGGACGACATCCAGCTCGCGCGGCGCGGCGCCCTCGTGCGTCTGCACGCGCAGCCGCTTCACGTCGTCGCGGCGCAGCACCTTCATGCAGGAATCGCTGTGGCCCGCGCCGTACAGGAAGCGCTGCACATAGGGCTTGAAGGTGACGAACTCCTGGTAGTGCCGCTCGTGGAACTCGCCGGCGCCGCCGGTGTACTCGTCCTCCTGCATGCGCCAGGGGCCGCCGGCCGCGAGCACAAGCTCCCAGGGCCGGCGCGGCACGAGCTCCGCGCCGGCCGGCGGCAGCAACCGCAGCGGCCAGAGCAGGACTTGGTGCAGCCGGTGCACGGCCGGCGCGCTTGGATTCATGGCGGAGTCTCCGTTCGCTTTTTTGGCCGAGTGTACGCAGCGGCGAGACCGGGCGCGTCCCTGGCTTAACCATCGCTGAATCGATGTTGCGCTGCAGTAAATGAATGCCCCTGCGTCTCCCTTTTCGTGACGGCTTGATGTAAAAAAGCTCCATCGGAGATTGGAGTCATTCCATGTCAAGTCTTGCTACCAGCCACCAGGAAAACCTGAACGGCCTCCCGGCCCAGGCCACGCTGATCGACGTGCGCTCGTACGCCGAGTACATGAGCGGCCACATCAGCGACGCGCACAGCCTGCCCTTGTCGAATCTCGAGAAGGACGTCGTCCACAAGCTGCCCGACCGCCAGGCCGCCGTGATCCTCTACTGCTCGTCCGGCTCCCGTTCGGAACAGGCGCTGGGCATCATGCTGCACATGGGCTACAGCAATGTGCACAACGGCGGCCCGGCCACGCCGCTGGCGCGCCATCTCGGGCGCGCGATCAAGCCCGGACTCTGATGCCTAGGTGACTGCGGCACGGCCGCAGCGCCCGTAGCCTGTGTTGCACGACAACACAGGAGACGCGCGATGAACAAGCCGGGCACGCAGATCACACAGAACGATCTTTTCTCGCTGCAGGGCCGCATCGCCCTGGTCACCGGTGGCTCGCGCGGCATCGGCCGCATGATCGCCACCGGCCTGCTGCAGGCCGGCGCGAAGCGCGTCTACATCTCGGCCCGCAAGGCCGAGGCCTGCGATGCCACCGCCGCCGCCCTGCGCGACGAGGGCTTCGATTGCGTCTCGCTGCCGGCCGATGTCTCCAGCGTCGAGGGCGCACGCGAGCTGGCCACCCGCATCGCCGAACGCGAAACGGCGCTGGACATCCTCGTCAACAATGCCGGCGCCGCCTGGGGCGCGCCCTTCGCCGAATTCCCGGAGAGCGGCTGGGACAAGGTCGTCGACCTGAACCTGAAGTCGCCCTTCTTCCTGACGCAGGCACTGCACGAGTTGCTGGCCAAGGCCGCCGAACTGCGCCCGGCCAAGGTGATCAACATCGCCTCCATCGACGGCATCTCGGTCAACCCGCTGGAGACCTACTCCTACGCCGCCAGCAAGGCCGGCCTGATCCACATGACGAAGCGGATGGCGTTGCGCCTGGTCGAGAACAACATCGTCGTCAACGCGATCGCGCCGGGCGCCTTCGCCTCCGAAATGAACAAGGCGGCACGCGACCACGGCGACGAGGTTGCCGCGCGCGTGCCCGCGGGCCGTGTCGGCGTGGACGAAGACATGGCCGGCGCCGCGATCTACCTGGCCTCGCGCGCCGGCGACTATGTCGTCGGCACGACCTTGGTGGTTGACGGCGGCGTCACGATATCGCGCTGAATTGGTATTCGGGCCGAGCGCCGGGCCGCTCCCAAGCCGGCCCCGCTGGCGATGTGCTTGCGGCTCGATGCCGCAAGCATCGCCGTCCCCTCGGGGGACCGACCGGACTCCCCCGCGTTCAGCGCGGCGAGTCTGGGCGAGAGGCTCATCACCTTCAGTTCCAGCGGCCCAGCGCGCCGCCGGCGCTGTAGCGGCCCGCGCCGAGCATCATCACGGACAAGGCGCCGAACAGGAACATCGCCTGCAGCTCCAGCGCCCAGCCGCCCTGGTCGTTCAGCAGCAGCAGTTGTGGCACATGAGCCAGCGCGACGGCGACGATCATGTTGCCCGCCACGATCAGTGCCGCGAATCGCGTCCAGATGCCGATGATCATCATCACCGGCGCGACGACCTCGCCCACGTAGACGAAGTACGCCAGCTCTGGCGGCAGGCCCTGCTGCGTCAGCATGCCCATCACCGGCCCGACGCCGGTCTTCAGCTTGGCGATGCCGTGCAGCAGCACCAGCGCGCCGATCAACACGCGCAGCAGCAGCTTGCCGCCGCTGGCCATCTCGGTGATGTACTGGAATTCGCGTCGGCGGACGACCGCGTTCTGTTGCGGCTCCGCGCGCAGGGTGGTGGTGTTCATGGTCGGTCCTTTCTGGATGGACGAAGCTCCTGGCGCGATGTTGAAGCGAGCCGCCCGTGCCGGGCGTAGGACGCCACCGCGCCGCGTTGTCGGCAGCCCTGATTGAGGCGGACGCCGATGCGCACTACATTCGGGCGTCATGAGCACGCCCGATCCGCGAATTGATGCGTACATCGCCAAGTCCGCCGAGTTCGCCCGGCCGATCCTCGAACACCTGCGCGCGCAGATCCACGCGGCCTGCCCGGAGGCCGAGGAAACGATCAAATGGAGCATGCCCTGCTTCACGGTGGACGGCCGCATCCTGGCCAACCTGGCCGCCTTCAAGGCGCACTGCGCCTTCGGCTTCTGGAATCGCGAAGCTGGCGCCGACAAGGGGGGCGAGGCGATGGGCCAGTACGGCCGCATCACCTCGCTGAAGGACCTGCCGCCGAAGAAGGAGCTCCAGGCACAGATCCGCCAGGCGGCCGAGCTGGCGAAGAACGGCGTGACCCGCGTGCGCGAGGCCAAGGCGCCGAAGCCGCCGGCGGTGGCGCCGGACGATCTGCTCGCGGCACTGTCCGCCAACAAGGCCGCCCAGACCACCTTCGACGCCTTCCCGCCCGGCAAGCAGCGCGACTACATCGAGTGGATCACCGAGGCCAAGCAGGCCGCGACGCGCGCGAAGCGGCTCGCCCAGGCCGTCGAGTGGATGGCCGAGGGCAAGTCGCGGAACTGGAAGTACGAGAAGTGTTGAGCTGAGGCCGGGCGTCAGCCCAGCAAGCGGGCGTCGGGCAGCGCGCGGAACTTCTTCGTCAAAGGCTTGAACTGCGCCACCAGCGGCGCCACCACGACCGGCACCGGCCATTCGATCGCGGCGAGTTGCTGCACGAGCTCCGGCGTCTTGCTGCGCTGCCGGCCCCACCACGTGATCTCGACGCCGACCACCCAGGCCTTCACCGTTGGGTCGGCCCGGACGACACGCCGCGCCAGATGGATGCGCGACACGTGCGCCAGCTTCTCGGCCTGCAGCCGCTGGCGCAGCGCGTCGATCTGCCCGGCGTCGAGGCCATGCGCGGCCAGCACGGCGTCGGCGGTCAAGCGTGCAAGCTCGGCCTCCCGCGCCGCCTCCAGCGTGGCCCGATGCTGCCAGCGCTGCGCCCAGGCTTCGGCGGCCGAGTCTCCACGTTCGACCAGGAAAGGATGCGCGTGCGAGCAGGCAGGCTGCGTCAGCTCGACGTCCAACGCGATCGCGCGCTCCAGCAGCGCGATGCCCGATGCGTCGCCGACCGCCAGCCGCGCGGCGCCTTCGAAGAACAGCGTGGGCGCGGCATCGGGATGGCCCGCGTTGAAGGCGGCGACATCCTCGACCAGCCCCGTGTCGGGCGCCAAGCGCAGCCACAGGCGCCAGCGCTCGTAGGTCTCGGCCTCGCTGCGTTCCGTCTGTGCATGCAGCTCCTGCAGGCGCTGGCGTTGCTGCGCGAGTTCCTGGTTGCGTTCGCTCCAAGCCTCGCCCACGCGCTCCACCCAGTCGCGCGCCAGTGCCTCGCGCAGCGCCGGCAGGCCGTGTCCCAGCCACGCCTCGGCGGCACTGCCGCCGGCCAGCGGCGCCGGCGCGGCATCGAGCGACTGACCCGCGTCGAGCGCCGACAGCCGCTGGCGCAAGGTCGGATGCGTGTCCGCGACTAGGCCCACGCGATCGAGTGCGCTGTCGAGCCACAGCCGCGCATCCGCGTCGGCCAGCGGTTCGCCGAGGCTGGCCGCCCAGCGCGTGGTGATGTCGGAAGGCGGCGTCGCCTCCTGCGCGATGCCGTCGAACACACGGCCGATGAAACGCTCGTGCTGCGCACCGAGGATGCGGCTGCGCTTCAGCGCCGCGCAGGCTGCGTCGCGGCCGACCAGGGCGGCCGAAGCCGCGTCGGCGGCGTACTCGTCGGCCCGCGCCAGCACGAAGGTGTAGGCGTTGTAGTAAGGCACGAAATGCAGCAGCGGCGCGGCGATCCAGCGGCCCACCCGGCTCGACTGATGCTCCAGCACCGCATGCAGCGTGCCCCAGGCCAACCGCAGCCGGTAGACGAAGGCGGCGAAGTGGCCGTGCGAACCGGCGAGGTGCCCGTACTCGTGGGCGACGACCGCCAGCGCCTCGGCCTCGCTCATCCCTTCGAGCAGCGGCAGGCCCAGCAGCAGGTAGTTGCGCGGCCAGCCGACCAGGCCGAAGGCCGGCCGCTGGACCACCGCCGCGTTGACGTCATCGACCAGCAGCACCTGGTGAAAAGCCGGTCCCTTCATCTGCTGGCGCATCCGGTCCAGTGCGGCGAACAGCGCGGGCGCCTCTGCGCGCGTCAGCTCGCGTCCCCGCGGCGCAGGCAGGCGTACGAACAGCGCCCGCGTCGTCGTCTTCAGCAGCATCCAGAGTGCGATCGCCAGCACAACCAGCAGCTTGCCGAGCTTCAGCAACAGGATCAGCGCCGCGCTGCCATGCAGCGCCAGCCATGCGGCCAGGCCGACCAGCACCAGCAGCCCGCCGCCGAGGCAGCACAGCACCAGCGCAATCAGCGCCAGGCCGGTGAGGGTCAGGGCGAGCACGGTGCCGCGATAGCGGGCCGGTGCGGCAGCGCTCGATGCTTCGAGCCGGGCGACGAGATCGCGGGAACGTTCGGGAGTCATCCGCGAATTGTCACGGCGCCTCCTGGCGCCAGAGGGCGAAGTCGCAGGTGAGAATTTCCCGTGGGACCGGCTCGGCGGTTCAACCGATCCGCGCGATCGGCGTCCCGGCCGCGATGTAGCTTCCAACCCCGACGCCACGCACGATCCGCCCGGCGCGCTGCGCGAGCACCTGCGACTCCATCTTCATCGCCTCCATCACGGCGACCAGTTGGCCTTCGGCGACCTCGGCGCCTTCGTCGACCTTCCAGGCCAGCAAGGTGCCGGCCATCGGCGCGGCGAGCGTTGCCGGATCGGTGGCGGCGTCCTCCTGCGGAGCCGGTGCGGCCGCGCCGACCGAGAGGCCGCGTAGCAGCTGCGCCGGCAGGCCCAGCATCATGCGCCGCCCGTCGATCTCGACGGGCAGGCGCAGCAGCGGCTCCGCGGCGACCGGCTCGGGCCGCACGGCGGCGGCCAGCGTGTTGGCGAACTCGGTCTCGATCCAGCGCGTGTGGACCTTGAACACCGGACCGGCGAAGTCCTCGTGCGCGACCACCTCGCGATGGAAAGGCAGCACGGTCGGCAGGCCTTCGATGCGGAACTCGGCCAGCGCACGCCGCGCGCGCAGCAGCGCCTGCTCGCGCGTGGCGCCGGTGACGATCAGCTTGGCCATCAGCGAATCGAAGGCGCCCGGCACGACCGAGCCGGAGGCCACGCCGCTGTCCACCCGCACGCCCGGCCCGCTGGGCGGATCGAAGCGATCGACCGGCCCGGGTGCCGGCAGGAAGCCGCGGCCGACGTCCTCGGCATTGATGCGGAACTCGAACGCGTGGCCACGCGGCGCGGGCGTCTCGGCAATCGACAGCGGCAGCCCGTCAGCGACGCGCAGTTGTTCGACCACCAGGTCCAGGCCCGAGGTCTCCTCGGTGACCGGGTGCTCCACCTGCAGCCGCGTGTTGACCTCCAGGAAGGACAGCGCGCCACCGGCGCTCAGCAGGAACTCGACAGTGCCCGCGCCGACGTAGCCGGCCGCCGCGCAGACCTCGCGCGCCGCCGTGTGGATGCGCTCGCGCTGCACCTCGGTGAGGAAGGGCGCGGGCGCCTCCTCGACGAGCTTCTGGTTGCGACGCTGCAGCGAGCAGTCGCGCGTGCCAAGCACGACGACGCGGCCGTGCGTGTCGGCGATCACCTGAGCCTCCACGTGGCGCGGCCGGTCCAGGAACTGCTCGACGAAGCACTCGCCGCGGCCGAAGGCGGCCGTGGCCTCGCGCACCGCGGACTCGAACATCTCCTCCACCTCGTCCAGCGCCCAGGCCACCTTGAGCCCGCGCCCACCGCCGCCGAAGGCCGCCTTGATCGCGATCGGCAAGCCATGCTGCTGCGCGAAGGCCAGCGCCTCGCCCGCATTGGCCAGCGGCCCCGGCGAGCCGGCCACCAGCGGCGCGCCGACCTGCTGCGCCAGCCGCCGCGCGCTGACCTTGTCGCCGAGCTGCTCGATGGCCTCGGGCGGCGGCCCGATCCAGGTGAGGCCGGCGCCGATCACCGCACGGGCGAAGCCGGCGTTCTCGGACAGGAAGCCATAGCCCGGGTGGACGGCATCGGCGCCGCTGCGCTGCGCCGCGTCGAGCAGCTTGGGTATGCTGAGGTAGCTGTCGGCCGGCCGCTGGCCGCCGAGCGCCACGGCCTCGTCGGCCATGCGCACGTGCAGCGCGTCGGCATCCGGGTCGGCATAGACGGCGACTGACTGCACGCCGTAATCCGCACAGGCGCGCACGATGCGCACGGCGATCTCGCCGCGGTTCGCAATAAGAACTTTTTTAATCATTGATGTGCTCCGCGGCTCTATCGCCGTTCTTCGCTTCGCTCGGCGCGCGATCTGGCTGCGCCGCAACGGCCTGACGGCCGTTGTCACCCCGATTGGCGATCAGAACCTTCTTCATGGCGTCTCGATGATGTTGAAGCGGATGCGTGCGCCGACCGGGATCTGGCCCGCCAGATCCAGGTGGTGGCGCGCGATGCAGGCGATGACCGGGTAGCCGCCGGTCAGCGGGTGGTCGGCCAGGAACAGCACCGGCTGGCCGCTGGCCGGCACCTGGATGGCGCCCAGCGGTGTGCCCTCGCTGGGCAGCTCGGCCTCGACCGCGCGGGCCAGCGGCCGCTCGCCCTGAACGCGCAGGCCGACGCGGTTGGACTGCGGCGTGACGGCCCAGGGCTGTGCCGCGAGCAGCGCGATGGACTCGGGCGTGAACCAGTCGTCGCGCGGGCCGAGGTGAACGTCGAGCACGACCATGTCGCCGGCCGTCGGCCACGCGGGCGCGGCCTCGACCGCTTCGCCGACGAGGCCGCGATGCGTGGTGCCTAAGGCCAACCTGTCGCCCGCGGCCAGCGGTGCCGAGCCGACGCCGGCCAGCGTGTCGAACGAAAGGCTGCCCAGCACCGGCACGCAGGCGAAGCCGCCGCGCACGGCCACATAGCTGCGCACGCCGGCGTCCGGCTCGCCGAGCAGCAGCCGGTCGCCGTCGGACAGGGCCAGCGGCGCCTGGCGCGGCACCGGCCAGCGCCGGCCGTCGGGCGCGACCAGCGTCAGCGGCCCGGAGGCACCGGTGACGGCCAAGACCGTGTCGCCATGAATGACCAGTTCGAGCCCGCCGAGCGCTGCCTCGATGCAGGCACTGCCGGCGGTGTTGCCGACCAGCCGGTTCGCCGCGCGCAGCGAGCCGCGGTCCATCGCGCCGGAGGCGGCTACGCCCTGCCCCGCCCGGCCGGGCCGGCCGAGGTCCTGCAACAGCGATTGCGGCCCGGGGCGGGCGATCTCGATCGCGGGCAGCGTTGCTTCAGCCGACGGCGAGGACAGCGGGGCCAGGTCTTGCTCCACCGGCGGCCGCGGGCCGACGTCCACGAAGCGCACCCGCTGCCCCGGCTGCAGCAGCGCCGGCGGATCACGCGCCAGGTCCCACATCGGCACGAAGGTCTGGCCCAGCAGCTGCCAGCCGCCCGGGCTGGCCTTCGGATAGACGCCGCTGAAGCCGCCGGCCACGGCCACCGCGCCCGGCGGAATGCGGGTGCGCGGCGTCGCGCGGCGCGGCAGCGTGCGCAGCAGCTCGTCGCCGCCGCTGAGGTAGGCGAAGCCCGGCGCGAAGCCGGTGAAGGCGACGAACCAGTCGCTGCCGGTGTGGCGGGCGACGACCTCGGCGGGCGTGATGCCCAGCAGCGCGGCGACCTCGGCCAGGTCTTCGCCGTCATAGTGGACGGGGATCTGGACGAGCTCGCCGCCGGCCGCCGTGCCCGCGTCGAAGCGGCGACTGCGCAGCGCCTCGGCCAGCGAGGCGCCGGCGATACGTAGCGGATCGAACTCGAGCAGCAGCGTGCGCGCGCCGGCCACGATCTCGCGCAGGCCTTCGATCGGCGCGGCGCGCAGCGAGGCGAGCAGGCCCAGCGTCTGCGGCAGGTCGTCGAGCTCGACCAGCAGCGCCTCGGCGCCGGCAGAGAGCAGCCTGAGCGTCATGCGGCGAAGGCCTCGATCAGCGCGCCCTCGGCCAGCAGCCGCTCACGCAGCCGCTCCGCCATTGCAACGGCACCGGGGCTGTCGCCATGGACGCAGATCGATTCGGCCGCGATGCACACCGTGCCGCCGTCATGGGCCGTCACCGTACCCTCGCGGGTCAGCTGCAGCATGCGTGCGGCCACGGCGTCCGGGTCGTGCAGCACGGCGCCCGGCTCGTTGCGCGGCACCAGGCTGCCGTCGGCGCGGTAGCCGCGGTCGGCGAAGGCCTCCTGCACCACGCGCAGCCCGGCCTCGCGCGCCCAGCCGACCAGCTTCGAGCCGGCCAGCACGACCAGCGGCAGCGAGGCATCGACAGCCTGCAGCGCCGCGATCACGTCCCGCGCCTGGGCCTCGTCGCGGGCGATGCGGTTGTAGAGCGCGCCATGCGGCTTCACGTAGCGCACGCGCGTGCCGGCCGCGGCGGCCAGGCCCTGCAGCGCGCCGATCTGGTAGATCACCGCGGCGCACAGGTCGCGGCTTGAAATCTCCATGTCGCGCCGGCCGAAGCCGGCCAGGTCCGGGTAGGACACATGCGCGCCGACGGCCACGCCGCGCTCGGCCGCGGCGCGCAAGGTGGCGAGGATGCCGGCCGGGTCGCCCGCATGGAAGCCGCAGGCCACGTTGGCGCTGCTGACCAGCGCCAGCATCGCGGCGTCGTCGCCCATGGTCCAGGCGCCGTAGCTTTCGCCGAGGTCGCTGTTGAGGTCGATCTTCATGTCAGTGAAACATCAGGACGTTGATGAGGACGACGTTGACGGCGAGCAGCGTCAGCGCCGTGGGGATCTGCGCGCGGATCACCGCGTTCTTGTCGGGCAGTTCCAGCAGTGCCGCGGGCACGATGTTGAAGTTCGCGGCCATCGGGGTCATCAGCGTGCCGCAGTAGCCCGAGAGCATGCCGATCGCAGCCATCACCGCGGGGTCGCCGTGGTACACGCCCACCAGGATCGGCACGCCCACGCCGCCGGTCATCACCGGGAATGCCGCGAAGCCGTTGCCCATGATGACCGTGAACAAGGCCATGCCGACGACGTACACGGTGGCCGCGAGGAAGCGGATTTCCATATTGATCGAGTGCGTGGTCACGTAGGCCACCGCCTTGCCGACGCCCGCGTCCGAGAACACCAGGCCCAGCATGCCCAGCATCTGCGGCAGCACCATCGCCCAGCCCAGCGCGTCGGTCAGGCGGCGCGATTCGCGCAGGCCCTGCACCGGCGACTCGCGGGTCAGCCAGCAGGCCAGGCCCAGCGCAGCGATGCAGGCCAGGCCCAGGCTCACCAGCGTGGCGTTCTTGATCTCGATCAGCGGCACGCCTCCGATGAAGAGGGACTTGGCAGACAAGGTGCCGATCATCGTCAGCACCGGGATCGCCAGTGCCGGCACGAAGAGCTTATGGCCCAGGCGCTTGGCGCTGGCCAGCATCCGTTCGGCCGAAGGCATCGCATGCCTGCCCGCGCCGACGCCGCCGAAGCCGGCGACCAGCGCCATCGCGATCACGCCGGCACCGACCCATTCCGGCGGCAGCCACTGGCCGGCCAGGAAGACGATGGCGTAGAGGCCCCAGAAGAAGGCGGTGCTGAAGCGGCGCGGGTGATCGCGGTCCGCCAGCGTCATCAGCGCGGTGGCGGCCAGCACGGCGCCGGCCAGGTAAAAGAGCCAGTCGAGGGTGATGGTCATGGCTCAGGCCTCCTTGCGGACAGGCTTGACCGCTACTGGATCGCGCTGCAACTCGCGCTGCAGTTCCCGGTCCAGACGCCGCAGCCGCCACGCATGGATCACGAAGGCGGAGACCGCTGTCGGGATGCCCCACAGCGCCACGTGGATCGGCTCGACGTCGATGCCGGCCTCATGCAGGAAGGTGGTCATCAGCACGATCGCGCCGAAGGCCACGAAGATGTCCTCGCCGAAGAACAGGCCCACGTTGTCGGTGGCCGCGGCGAAGGCGCGCAGCTTCATCCGCACCCGATCGGGCAGGCTGCCGTAGCGGGCCTCGGCGGCGCCCTCGGTCATCGGCGCCAGCAGCGGCCGCACCATCTGCGGATGGCCGCCCAGGCTGGTCAGCCCGACGGCGGCCGTCAGTTGCCGTGCGGCCAGGTAGACGATCAGCAAGCGGCCCACCGTGGCCGAGCGGATCTGCGCGGTCCACTGTTGCGCGTGCTGGCGCAGCCCGTGGCGCTCCAGCAGGCCGATCACGGCCAGCGGCAGCAGCAGGATCAGCGGCAGGTTGCGCGTCTTGACGAAGCCGATGCCGATCGTCGCCAGCACCTTCTGCACAGGGAAGCCCGCCGCCAATGCCGTGGCAAGCGCCGTGGCGGCCACCACCAGCATCGGATTGAAGCGCAGCACGAAGCCCGCAATGATCACCGCCACCCCGATCAGGGGCCACAAGGAAGGGTCGGTCGCCATGAGTCTGTCGCTCCGTTGATTGATGAACGATGAGTTTCGATTGTTGAACAATCGTGCGCATCATGCTCCATCAGACAGAAGCGCGCCCCGGTGCAAACCCGCGCCTCCACTGAACAATCGCAGCGACAATGGCCGACCCGCGCGAGGCCCTGATTGAGCTCTTCCCCCCCCTCCACCGCCACCGCCCTGCCCCTCAGCGAACGCATCGCCGAGCAATTGCGCGAGCGCGTCACAGCGGGCGAATTCCAGCCTGGCGAGCGGCTGTCGGAGCAGGCGCTGGCCGAATCGCTGGGCATCTCGCGCAACACGCTGCGCGAGGTCTTCCGCACCCTGACCAAGGACGGCCTGCTGCGCCACGAGCCGAACCGCGGCGTCTTCGTCGCCGCCCCCAGCATCGCGGCGATCATCGACATCTACCGCGTGCGCCGTCTCATCGAATGCCAGGCGCTGGCCCAGGCCTATCCGCGCCACCCGGCGAAGAAGCGGATGCGCGCCGCGGTGGAGGACGCGCTAAAGGCGCGCGAGGCAGGCCCGAGCCCGGACTGGCAACGCGTCGGCACCGCCAACATGGCCTTCCACATGGCCGTGGTCGAACTGGCCGACAGCGAACGGCTCAACCAGATGTTCCACCAGGTGCTCGCCGAACTGCGCCTGGCCTTCGGCCTGCTGCACGACGCCGAGTTCCTGCACGCGCCCTATGTGGACATGAACCGCGCGATCCTGGAACTGGCCGAGGCCGGCGAGTTCGCGAAAGCGGCGACGGCGATGAACGACTACCTGGTCCACTCGGAGCGGATCGTGCTGGCGGTGTATGCGAGGCAGCAGGAGCGGGGCTAGTGCCTGCCCGCTCACGGCGGCGGTTGACCTGAACCATCGCGACGTGCACCATCCGTCGAGCCTGGCCGTTATGTCCTTCACCGTGCGGCATCCGCCCCAGTCCATGTGAACGCGTCTCCCTCCCGTTTTCCTGCCCTGGCACTCGTTCCGCTGTCCTACGCGGCCTTGCACGCGGCGACCATCCTGCTGGCGCCGCCAGGCAGAGCCGAGGCACTATCGCTGGGCTTCACCACGGGCGCGCCCGTGCTGGCCATGCTGGCCGCCTGGCGACAGTGCCTGCGCACCAGTTGGCGGCCGGCGGACGGCTGGAGTCTGGTCGGGTTGGCCTTCCTGCTGTGGAGCATGGGCATGGCAGCGCCATTGGCGCAGGAGCGCATCCCATCCGCGTCGGTCCTCGTCCGCTACGGCGACATCCTGCTGTTCGTGCTCTATGCGGTGCCCCTGACCTGGATCGCCGCCAGCCCTTTTCGCCATCGCGACAGCCGGGCCGTGCACTTCGTGGACGGAGCCTTGGCTTTGGCTCTCGGCGTCCTGTTCTTCAGGCTGACCGTGGCCATCGCCACGCGCGACGGCTCGGCCCAAATTTCAGCCGTATACCTGGCTTGGCTGTTCGACGTCGAGAACCTGTACCTGCTCGCCTGCATCCGCCTGCGCCACTGGGCCGCCGGAGCGCGCGCCGAGCGGGAGCTGTTCGCCTCATTGCTGCTGTTCGCGTCGATCTATCTCGTGGTGGCGGCGTTCAACAACCATGTGGTGACCCTCGCGCTGAACGCTGAGCCGGGCTCGCTGTTTGAAGTCCTGGTTCCCATTCCCTTCCTGGCTTTCGCTGCTTCCACGCTGCCCGCGCCGCGGGGGAAGCGCATGGAGCATCGCGCACTGGCGCTGCGGACCCGCTATGTGCGCAGCGCCAGCCCGCTCATCATGTGCGTGGCCATGCTCGGCACCGGACTCGCCCTGGCGCATTCCGACTACGTCTTCGGTGCCTGCGGTGTGCTGGTGGCCGTGGCCGGCTACGCGCTGCGCAACGTGCTGCGCGAGGTGCGCCATGTCGAGCTGCGGGCCATGCTGCGCAGCAAGCACTCCGAGCTGGAGGCCCTGACCCTGGTGGATGGCCTGACCGGCGTGGCGAACCGGCGAGCACTCGACCTGGCCCTGGAACGGGATTGCAGGACCGCGATTCGCAACGGCCAGGCGTTGGGCGTGCTGCTGATCGACATCGACTTCTTCAAGCTCCTCAACGACAGCAGTGGCCATCAGGCCGGCGACGAAAGCCTGCGCCGCGTCGCGCAGACGCTGCGCGACTGCCTCAAGCGCTCCGAGGACCTGCTGGCGCGCTACGGCGGTGAGGAGTTCGTCGTGCTGCTGCCCGGCATCGACCGCCTCGGCTGCGCGACGATGGCGGAAGGCTTGCGCGCCGCCATCGAGCAGGCCGACCTGAACAATGCGGGCGTGCCTTCGAAGCGGCTCTCGATCAGCATCGGCGTCGCCTGCGATCGACCATCGGTACCGGAGGACCGTCTGGTGCTGCTGCGCGATGCCGACGAGGCGCTCTATCAGGCCAAGCGCGGCGGCCGCAACCGCGTCGCCCTGGCCTGGGAGGGCGTCACCGAACGGGTGCAGACCGCGATGACTGAACCTGCGCGCCGTTAACGCGACAGAACCGTGTGTCCGGTGGAACGAGGGGCTCAGCCCTCGGTAGGGACGCGCGGGCGCACCAGGGCCGCGGCCTTCTTGGCGTTGACGCGCGCTTCCTCGGCGTCGCCCGCGCGGGCCAGCAGCACGCCCATGCGGCGCTTGACGAAGCTCTCGGGCTTGCCGAACAGGCGGATGTCGGTGCCGGGCACGCGCAGCGCCTCGTCCACGCCGTCGAACACCAGCCCTTCCGCATCGACGCCGCCATAGACCACAGCGCTGGCGCCGGGCGTCTTCAGGCTGGTGTCCACCGGCAGGCCGAGGATGGCGCGGGCATGCAGCTCGAACTCGCTCTGCCATTGCGTGGTCAGCGTGACCAGGCCGGTGTCGTGCGGGCGCGGGCTCACTTCGCTGAACCAGACCTCGTCGCCCTTGACGAACAGCTCCACGCCGAACAGCCCCTGGCCGCCGAGGTTGTCGGTCACGGCCTTGGCGATCTCGCGGGCCCGCTGCAAGGCGGCCGGCCTCATGCGGCAGGGCTGCCAGCTTTCCACATAGTCGCCGCCCTTCTGCACGTGGCCGATGGGCTCGCAGAACTGGGTCTGGACCTTGCCGGTTTCATCCAGCGCACGAACCGTCAGCAGCGTGATCTCGTAGTCGAAATCGATAAAGCCTTCGACGATCACGCGGCCGTGGCTGACGCGGCCACCGGCCATCGCGTAGTCCCAGGCCTTCTGCACATCGGCCGGGCCGTCGATCTTGCTCTGGCCCTTGCCGGAGCTGCTCATCACCGGCTTGACGATGTTCGGGTAGCCAATTCCATTTTCAGCGCCGTCGATGGCGGCCTGCAGCTCGGCCAGCGAGTCGCAGAACTTGTAGGGGCTGGTCGGCAGGCCCAGGGTCTCGGCGGCGAGGCGGCGGATGCCCTCGCGGTCCATCGTCAGCCGCGTGGCGCGGGCCGTGGGGATCACGCGGACGACGCCGGCGGCTTCCAGCTCCTCGAGCATCGGCGTGGCAATGGCCTCGATCTCGGGCACGACCATGGCCGGCCTCTCGGCCTCGATCAGCGCCTTCAGCTGGGCCGGATCGCTCATCGTGATCGTGCGCGCATGGTGGGCCACCTGCTGGCCGGGCGCGTTGTCATAACGGTCCACCGCGACGGTCTCCACGCCCAGGCGCTGCAGCGCGATCAGCACCTCCTTGCCCAGCTCGCCGGCGCCGAGCAGCATGACCTTGGTTGCGTGAGGAGAAAGCGGGGTGCCGAGAGTGGTGCTCATGGGTAGGGCGATGTTGCGGAACAGAAGCTCGGCATTGTCTCAGCACCTGGGGCGGCGCAATAGTTGTGCGCCGGCTCACGGTCGCGCGGGTGCGCTGAGCTGCGACTTGAGGCTGGTTGCTGTCGTTGGGCACTTGCGAGCTATATGTCTGCAGCAACGCTGACAGTGGTCATCGGAGCTAACCGATTCGGGCGGGCTCGCTACTCTGGCTTGTTGTCGCGCAGCATCGTCAGATACGAACGATCATCTCGACCTTCCCACGTCTTTGCGATGTGCTCGGATAGACCCGGAATGTCCACCTCAAGCGTTGAGGGCCACATCGACGGGTTGTAGTCGTAGACGCGCAGCATGTGGTCAATGTCAAAGATCGGAGCGGTGCCCTTAGCTCTGATCAAGCACACTGGCTTGCTAAATGCGATCCGCATCCCAAGTTCAAACAAAACGTTCGGGTTGTGCTCAGTCAGGTCGACAATGACCAAGTCAGCGTTGAACAGGTCATTCACGATGGTCGACTGAATAACCTCGCTGCCTGCTTTCTTCGCCGTGCGCGAATTGAAGTTTGCGCGAACAGCCGCAGGCGTGATGAGGTGCTTAAGCACCTCATCAAAATATCCTTGCTTGTATCCGGTCGTCTTCTCGGAGAAGGGCATTGCAATAAACGCGACAAGGTTTCCAGCCTTTGCCGACTCACCAAGCAGGATCGAACTGCCGCCTGCCTTCGTCGCAGAGCTTGCTGCACCAGAATTTGTAGAGGACAGATCACCCTTCGATTTCAGGTAGGCCAAGTTCCTTTGGAACAGGTCGTAGAAGTCATCCTGATATGCCTCATCAACGCCCCACTCGGTTTTTAAAGTGTTCTTCAGGTACTGCACTTCGGGCAGGTTGCCGCCGTTGTAGTAGTCGTAGACCTTGGCGAACAGTTCGATGTTCCGAAATGCAGTCATCAGCACCTTGAACTCATCACCCGAGGATTTCGGATAAACAAGCTCGCGTCCGAGCGTGGATAGTTCGATCTTTGCTGAATCTCGGGTGCCAGTCGTCAATCCGTAGTCACGCGATGCCGCAGTCAAGTAGTAGTAGCCGCTACTGTTCCCGCCGTGTCCGAGTGATTCGGCAAGAAGCTGTGGTGACCACGAGTTGCCGCCGTTATGCTCTCGGAGGGCATATGCGAGCTTGTAGCAGTCTTCAAGTGTCCTCTGCGGAAACGTGCGCTTGCTTTTTACAGTTTCGACCGCTTTCGTGGCCTTGCCCTTTTTCGCAGCAGCGGC
>Ga0247779_1000360_pt1 | contig 30843 bp, 26 predicted proteins | sample UWRJL221509R5_FD_179925 | JGI IMG/M metagenome (GOLD analysis project Ga0247779, IMG submission 179925) | Plant litter microbial communities from Arlington Agricultural Research Station in Wisconsin, United States - UWRJ-L221-509R-5 | ecosystem: Environmental > Terrestrial > Plant litter >...
ACCAACCCACCACTCTTTTGTTTGCTCGTTTAGTGCCTCGATACGTATCATATCCTTCCTCAAATCCTCTGATGGATGATTTTGAAAAAAGCTTTCTTCAAACGTCCTCAATATCCGTATATTGTCCTGGCCACGACTTCTTGATAGCGCGACATATACCCCGAATGCCGAAAACGAGCCTGATGGTGGCAGCGTAATATCGATGATGACGTATTCACTAGAGAAGTTTAGTGGATTACAATACACAGATTAAAGTATTGGATTCATGTTGCCCCTGTAAACATACAAACTTTTCTTGTGAATGTGACTGTGCATGACCTATGTGACTGCCGAAGAGAGTGAATTTCAAAGGAGACAGCAAGGCCCTATCGACGAAGGCGATCTTTTATTACAAACGGTACCCGAGAAGAAAAAAAAAACAACTGACAAGGTTTTCTGAATTAGCTGTAATTGACTTGGTTGTTTTCTAACAGATACCCTGTGAACATTTGCACCTTTCAAAGAACGGATTGCGTACTAGACTCTAATCCAAACTACCTTGTCCTCCTAGGCGCCCCTGGACTGTATTGCTGTCCCGTCCCCTTCACGGCAGATCTATCAACGTAGGTATTTCTCAAGGGTGTACTTCCTACGTTTTCGTTGACTTTGACTGCAGATGCCAAACCAAACTTACGTGCCGAGGTCAATACAGCTTGGGCTCCACAGCCATTTAATAGCAGAAGTTATAATAAATGGCTCTTGGGTCAAGTCTGAACGGTTCTACTGGTAGGATCGACTTGCTCTGTGAGACGGCGGTAGAGTAGTTCTCATACGGAAATTATAGCCTAATTGGGAACACTTGTGGTTGCACCCGCATTTTTTCTGTTCGCCAACTGTTTGTCGGATACAAACCTTTCAAATTGTTTGATATCAAATAATTATAAGTCGATAAAGCTTTTTCTTCTAAGTGAAATATGGTACTTATGTGAAATAATGAGCGAGACTCAGCGAGTTACGAGAAAAAACCAGCAGAAACCTGCCGTGAGAATGCTGACAAATCTGGACATTTGGGGGAGTCGTCGCTTCACCCCCGTTGAATAAGCCTCTGAACTCACCTGTACATATACTCTGGGGCACGTTCTACGTCGGATCCTCGAAGACATTGTTGGAAAGCTGGTTTAGCCCCCGAGATAAAACAATCATGAACATCCGATTGGCAAAGGTACGTCGATCCATAGCGTGCTCTATGTTCGCACCATGGCAATCTAATACCAGAGCCAGCGCTTTCGGAGCGCGTCTACGCAGACCCATGGCGCGCGTTAGAAGAGAGGCTCTTTTCTCATGATACTCTCCTATTCCAGGTGGAAGACCTCATGGGCATGCAGGCTTGCAACTTGCAGAATTTGCCGGAGAACTATATGATGAAGTTCTGTGCGTACTGGATTGTGTGCTTCAGGCTGCCGCCAGGTTCTTTTTGTTCACCACGATCTTTTTGCTGATAATTTGCTCTTCCAATGTCTAGGGATGTATCACTTAATGACGTGGCCGCAGATCTCATTCGTTGCGGAGGATCATACAGGAAGGATCGTTGGATACGTTTTAGCCAAAATGTATGTTCTTATCCCAGCTATCAACCCATCTCCCTCCATGGACTTGCGTTCTCATGTGCAATTCTAACGATGTTCTTATATCACCTAGTGACGAACCCTCAGAAGACTCAAAAAATGAAGAAACACACGGACATGTAAACTCCATTTCCGTTCTCCGATCGTACAGGCGTCTCGGCCTCGCTAAGAAGCTCATGTTGTTATCGCGTACGCCATCCATCTTATTTTTGATGTCTTGCTAGTGTTTAAAATGATCATGTCTTGTAGAAGAAGCCATGGCTTCCATCTATAAAGCCACCTACGTATCACTTCACGTTCGAAAATCAAACAAGGCGGCAATAGCTTTATATAGGGACACATTAGGATTCGAGGTTGCAAAAGTGGAAGTCAAATATTGTGCGTCAACCATGCCTCTTCTCTTCTCACTATGTCTAGCAGAAATTAATCATCATTAGATGGTGACGGAGAGGATGCTCTATCAATGCGTCTCTCACTGAAAAATACATGAAGAAATAAGTTAATTTTTGGGAAAGATGACTGTCTTTGACAGAGCAGTATATGTTAGTTGATTAGCGCAGTGTAAATGTTAGTATCTGAATAATACGGAGCAAAGCTCAAAGACACTACACATATCTTCGCTGTAGGGCAAAAAATCGAAATGAGAGCCATTGCTACTACCTACCACCTAACGTCTGACTTTCAGATGGTCGTCGTCATCGGCATCGTCGTCTCTGCTTCTGTCGTTGAAGGCATATGGCAAAGGCACTTCTCTGGTAACCCGATATTGATCCATGTTACCCAGATGTTCGTTCTCCAGACGGTCTATGAGAAAAGTGTCCGTCAGAATCGTTTCAAATGGCAGTCAGAGCAAACGTGGTTTGAGAAAGAAGAGAGCTTACAGAAATTCCATTGCCATCTTCGCAACATCTCCAGGAGGCCAACGACGAATGTACGGACCATCATGTTGGGACCAGACTTCGGTATATAGACAACCCATACAAATCGGATTATCAGGTTGGTTATCTAAGAAATTGTCAAAATGAATGCAATTTTTTCACATAAACGAAAGGGGCGTATCGGTATACTCACTATGGCAAAGTAATACATCTAAAAACCAAAAGCGGGTCAGTGAAAGTTAATTTACACAAACTCCGACAATGAATCTGAAGCAAGAGATCTCCATATAGCAGGTAGAAATACTCACAGCTGGTTGATTAGTATAGACAAGTTCCGGACGTAAGAGAGGGTATTGACTATGTAGTCGAAGGAAAGACCAATCCATCAGAAAATCCTGGAAAAATGAGGACCACGATTAAAGGAATGAATAAGTTGTCAGCCCTTGATACGAGATTACTCCGATGTAGACAGGGTCACGTACCCAAGCACAGGCATATGCGGAGTAGCAGACGTTTGTGAGAATCCAAAAAGCAAAAATCGTTCCACGGCCATCTTCTGCGGTAATGGACACGGGGGAAATGTCAAGGGAGGCATAAATTGGGGGGAAATTTAAAACATACGATGGCGTCTCCACAAGTAGAAAAAAAGAGCGGTAATAATACCACTGGCATATTTACCACCCTGTGGAAAAGCAATTCAGAAGAATGTAAGTTCAACAATGAAACATATAACGAGGCGTGGGGCGGGGAAAGGGAAATAATTTACTTACGTTGATTAGGTGGGTAATGAGTTTTGAGTCGGCGTAACGTTTGATGGATTGGACGAGACGGATAAATAAGGGCAAAGAAGCCAAGATGAAATAAACGGGCCAGTTAGGGCTAGATACACGGCATTTCTGCCAATCTGGGCCGAAACCGTCGATGTAGACACAGACAAAGAAATACAAGTTTGAGAGAGTGAGGGTCAGGCTACAGAATTGATCGCTGATTAAAATGAAGCGGCGCATTAGGTTCGATTCTAATAACTAAAGCAAAGAGGTGAATCACATACCCCATCCAGAAATCGGTGAACTGGAGAATTTGAATTGCTAAGTCACAAAGAGAAATTATGGATGACACGACAGCCTTACCTCAACAGGTCTCGTACCAGAGACAAAGAGTTTCCCGATATTTTTGATAAGCCAGTAACGTGAGGAACGATACAAGAAAGGGAGAGGATCAAACACAACGGTAGCCACAAATCCAAGCCATACAAGGGGCCAAATAGTAGGAGAAATATTCGGAGAATCGATGATAGTAAATGAAAGCCAGAAAGCATAACATAGAGCGGCAAATAAAATGGAAGGAGTCTGCAGAAAAAGGAACATAGTCAGAAAATGTCAAATAAAAATAGTCATGAATTACCTCGAAAAATTGTCTATGGTCGAGTTGAGTGAGAACGTTGAGTTCTGGAACAAGTCTTCATAAGTCATTTGTGCGTGGACCGGAAAAGCCGAGACAAACCGAAAATAAAGACGTAGTTGATTCTTGCGTTAGCCCATACCAAAAGGTTGATGCCAACCAGGAATGTAAATAAGACCGGGATAAGAAATGATCCATAGACATAAAGCAATGCACCCCATGCAGGAATCTTTTGATGAGTCTCTTGTTGAAAAGCTGGGAAACAGGTCAATAGACTATTTTTATGAAGAAACAAAAAGTAACCAGCACCTTTGACTAGCCCGTCGACAAGCGCGGGAAGAGCTATTCCGACGAATGCACCTGAGCGAAAGGCACTGAAATGGTGGCTTTTGGAGCTATTTCCAGCTCGCAGGCGTCTAGTGGCTCTTTTCTTATCGCCACGAGCTGCTCATACAGTGATGAGAAGAAAGCGCTACATTTCGAGAATTGATGAGCATACCAAACGCTGTAGCATACAAATCCTCCATTTCAGACATCATCTGCCGCACAGCTTTGTCAGATGCAAAGGCGCTCTTTTCCACCTGGAAAGAGAAAATAAGGACGATTCTAACTGAGGTAAAGGCGAGCAAACTTTTTCAGACATGTACTGTTGTTGCACTGAAATCTGAAATGGAACATTAGGGGAAAGTACAGAACTAGGAGGTTGCAGTCATACCTTGGTCACCTTTTCAAACTTTTTCAGGGCTTTGCGAAATCCGGTGATATTAAGCACTCTGTAGTTGTGCAACACTTCCAAACCACTGTTGAAATCGATATCAATGAAAAAAGGTGGACGCATTTATTAAAATACTTGCCGGTAGTGTTCCAACACCGCCTTTTTTAGTTTTCGTTTTGCATACAAATAGCTATCCGGATCAGTCGAAAGAGGTGAAAATTCTGCGCTTCTGCGGTCTTCATCCTCGTCGTCCCCTTGCTCCGAGTCAGCCTGCCGGCTGGTGGCACTTGAAGTACATTGTCCTTTCGAATTTGCGGCCAGAGTGGTATTTAACACTGATGAACTGCATCCCGTCTCTTCAATCTCATCCGTTTGTGATTGTAGGGCGGCTTCTTTTTTGCGTACTGCGTCGCTCTCGAAATTAACTTTTGCTTGGAATGCCTTTGCTTTCAACCTCTGTATCCTTGATGGAGGTTCGATGACTCCAGCAGGCTGTAATCCCAGTTTCGTTTTTAGACCAACGAGGGCATTGAAAGTCCAGTGTACAGCAGACTGCGCTTCATGGAATAATTTACGGTGGCCTTGAAGCTCTGTCAGTTGCATTCGAAGAACGTGACCTCTTGCCAACATTTCCTTTTCCCTTGCAAGGTAGAAAGATTCGACTTTGTCTAGCTGTGCATCCAGCATGATGAAAAATGATACCTCCTGAGGTGTGAGCTTGGTCAATAAGTCGTGCAGAGGAAGCACTGCTAAAGGGTCGTCGTGATGACCGCCTGGAATGTGCCGGATTAGGTTTAGTGGACATTGAAATGAAGATAGATAAAGTGAACGCACTCCGACCCGAAAAGCTAAATTTTTGTCCCCGTCGGAGGCTTATACTGAAAGATGGTCGACTCCTAGCAATAATTGGGCTGGCTTTACTGTCTTCGGATGCTACTCTTCTTTCTGTTTCGGATGCAGGTATATATGCGAAATTCGTGTGTTGAGAATGTATCGACCCTGTAGTTTCCATCGAATTTCTGGGAGCATTGATTGTTTGACGGGAGAATTTTGAATCGACATCAGAACCTCGAGGAGCAGCAGGCGGGGATGGAACTTCGTCAGGGGATTCGTCGCTTGGTATAACATGGAAATTGAGGCCTTGCTGAGCCTTGCGAATGACTGTTATCCGTTTTTTGAGGCCGCGGTAGTCTCTGTGAATATCTTCAGGCACTAGCTCGCTATGAAAATGATGTGCCTGTCTTCCACTTACATATAGGCCTTTTTCCATTCCGGAGTCTGAGTAAAAGCTATGAGGAAGCCTGGTACAGTATTAGTATGTTAAATGGTACCTGGGTATCCCGTAGGTATCTTTATAGCCGTCGTGAGCTAGAATTAAGGCATTTTGAAAAGAAAAAACTCAACTGTGCAAATTTCATGGTAAAAACGACGCGAAAAAAGAGTGAAGGGGTTGGGTATGGTAAATTTGGATATTACAGGATGTTGTACAGAAAGAATATAAAAGAGATCTTTAGCGGTAGTGCGCTTTCATGAAAACGAAGAAAAGACAAAAGGAAATGAGAGTAGAAGTGAATAAGCGACCATGCTGTTCAACGGAGCTTTGTGTTGACCACACTCGGTAGGTATGATGTAATACTACCGGTCCACTCAGCCGCTAACAACGGCACTCGCGACGTACTAGTACTAAACCGCTTGAGTGACCACATTGTACCTCAGCCTCGTTGACACTGACGGTGGCTCTTTGGCATACAAGCGTTGTTAAAAATCTCTGGTTTGCGCATCATGATGGATCATCCGACTGCGTCATGGCAAGCCATGCAAGAAGGAAACGTCTTCTATAGGCGACAACAATGCTATTCAATACCAGGGAAGCTGCCCAATTTAGGGGATTACATTGTTGCGGGATGTCGGTATGGGGGGCCAATAGGTACGTGAGTACCACGTAGCTCAAAAAATACGCGCTAATAGTTCGCGTACAGCGTTAATGCGAGACAATACCAAGTTGCTTTCTTTTGGGCGGGCAACACCCGCAGTTGCAAAAGCACAGATACAGGTGTTTTCCTCTGCCGGTGAAGGCCTGCTTGTTTTTAGTGTGGATATTTGATTGGTTCTTTCTCGGCACATTCTTGACTGACGTATGCTGGACACAGTGGGATCAAAGCAAAATCATACGATTTGGATGGACAATCGACGAAAAGCTGGCGGTTTTGAACGAGGAAGGAACCTATAGGCTATACGACTTACAAGGGGAATATGAGCAGTATTCTCTAGGAACTGAAGCCGCTGAGCTCGGTATCATCGACGCCAGGATTCACGACAATGGGCTAGTGGCAATAACAAGCTCTCTCACCTTTTTAGAAGTGAAAGGATGGGAAGGATCTAGGCCCTTGACGCTTTCAAATCCAAGTTAGTATCATCTTTATGACCTGTTGACGCGTTTTATAACCAAGTGAAATAAAAGACATCAACGAGCCACCTCATTCCTGGGCAGTAATTCCACCTGACTTGAACATTTCTCGGCATGTGGAAGTACTTTTGTCAGTCGAAGCCACCATCTATTCAGTCGATAATCTGGAAACCTTGGATCAGCGTCTTTCGAGAGGGCCTTTCACTCACGTTTCACCTTCACCAAATGGAAAGGCACTGGCTCTCCTAACTTTCAACGGTACATTATGGGTAGTTTCCGCTGATTTCCAACGCAGTATGGCAGAATTTGAGACATCTACCATTCCGGGCTCTGAGGGATCTGTACACCAGGTAGAGTGGTGTGGTAACGATGCTATCTTAGTCACTTGGGACAATGCAGTAGCACTGGTTGGTCCCTTTGGTGACGTTCTGCAGTAAGTGCTTTGCATCACCCTCTATCCATACATTATTGATCCATTCTTGAAGTTACAATTACTTTGGGTCGACTTATGCAATTACGGAGATGGACGGTGTTCGAGTAATGAGTCAAGATGTTTGCGACTTCATTCAGAAAGTGCCTGGTGAGATATTGGTTGGTTACACCAACGCAATACTACTCTGAACAATCAATCATTTCCAGCGTCTTCTTTATCTATCTTCAGGCCCGGATCGACTTCCCCATCCGCCATTCTTTTCGATGCTTGGGAAAGCTTTACAAGCAAGTCTCCCAAAGCAGATGAGAGTATCCGTAGCATTAGACCTGAACTTGCCAAAGCTGTTGACGAATGCATAGAGGCTGCCGGCCAGGAGTGGGAACCATATTGGCAGCGTCGACTGCTCAATGTAAGCTGTTTTCATTCGATCTGTTTTGAACCCCTAATGCATCCCCTACTTAGGCTGCCAAATTTGGCCGCGGGTTCCTTGATTTCCATAATCCGACTGATTTCGTGCATATGGGGCAAACACTCAAAGTGTTGAACTCAGTACGATTTTACGAAGTCGGGATTCCACTTACATATACACAGTGAGAGATAATGCTACTGGAATTATTTTACCTTATTTCAATCTGACGTTTGAACTAGATACAACTATGCTTCACCGTCACGTCTTATTACGCGTTTGACAGCCCGCAATATGCACCTCCTTGCTCTCCGCATCTCAGGATTCCTACGCCTCAAACCAGACGCCGTACTGAAACATTGGGCTTGTGCTAAAATTATGAAGTCTCGACCGACCACTACGGGCGCGGGAAAAGACGTAGAGCTAAGTGCAGATGATGACGTTTGCCGTGCGATCGTACAAAAGTTTGAAGAACTCGGCGGCGTAGATGTTAGTTATGCAGACATTGCCAAGAAGGCCTGGGAAGTTGGTCGGGCAGGTTTAGCAACCAAGGTGCGTTAAATTGATATTGAGTGTGTACGACTCACACCCTTTTGATCTGAAGTGCTGAACGATATCGCGTAGCTTCTGGACTACGAGCCGAAGGGATCTGATCAAGTCCCCCTCCTTCTGGCTATGAAAGAAGATAAACTTGCCCTCGTGAAAGCGGTGGACAGCGGTGACACAGATCTGGGTAAAGAACGTTATATAACTGTCAGTCAGTATCGACAGCTCATGCTATTGGTTTTCAGTATATCATGTTCTATTGCACCTGCATAAAAGACTACCGCTCGGATCTTTCTTCCGGTTGCTGGAAGAGGGTGGTAAAACACTTGCGCCTGCGACAAGGCTCCTTGAGGTCTATGCAAAAGAACAAAATAGAGAGATGCTGCGCGATTTCTATTACTCGGATGACCGAAGGGTTGAGAGCGCGGTGCTTTCCTTGGATGAGGCATCACGTATGCAGGTGCTTCATTCGGTCTATTAATATCTTTCTCACTACCGTCGTTGACTCGCTGATTTGATGCGTTTAGGATCAAGCATCGAAGATCTCTTCTGTGAAGACAGCTCATAAATTCTTCTCCGAAGACAAGGATAGGCCATTCGAGACCAAGGTATATATGCAACTGCACGCCTTATCACTATACATTCATTAAATGCTAATGATCGTTTATCAACATTGCCTGATTATTCACTAGGTCACTGACGAGTACTCTCGTTTGTTAATGTATCAACAACAGTTGGAAGCCGAAGCAGACGGGAAGTTCAAATTTTTTGGATGCAGCGTGAACGAGACGATACGAATTTGCATCATGAATGGTCTGTCAAAGAAGGCGGATAAGATCAAATCCGACTTCAAGGTCCCAGATAAACGGTATGTTAGGTATTCTTTTTTAAATTCTCAACTATTTTCACAAAAAGTACACCATTCTAATACATCGATGGTATCTATTAGGTTCTGGTACACCAAGTTATACGCCCTTACGGAATCTCGGGACTTCGAAGCTCTGGAAGCTTTCTCAAGATCGAAGCGAAGTCCAATTGGTTACGAGGCATTCGTTCGTCACCTAGTTGAAAAAGGACATGCGAATGAGGCGGTAAACTACGTCGCCAAGTGCGACCCGCCGCGGAGGGCCGACCTATATGTTGATTGTGGGGAATGGCGGATGGCTGGGCGAGAATGCAAAGAACGAAACGATAAAGCCAAGTTGGAGTATGCAACGATTGTATTCATTCACATAAAGTTTGCTAATCTCATGGTTTATCACTTTCTAGGGAGCTGCGGAAGAAGGCACCTAATTCAATGATTGAACGCGAGCTTGACCAAATCGCAACAACTATGAAATAATCCATCATATATGCACTTCCCTTGTTTCAATGTTTTCATGATATGTTTGCGTACTATAATATACCCTGGGGCTTATTCGGATGCAAATCGTAGGAAATCACCATCAAAACATACTGGTTGAATGCATTTACATCCCGTCTGATCCTTTTTCAAAGCCCTACCATATTATAGGATTGGTCTGCGTCATCGTGATTAAGGCTGTTGACAATCTGATCGAGAGAAAGAGAATAAAACAGTTCAAAGGAGCAAGCAGAAGAATTGGATTCATGCCATTGTGTTAAGACGTCCTGCGCTAATTACTATGAAAATCGGGCGCGAACTACAGAACCGCTCGACACAAAATCTACCCATGATAAAAGTAATACAACTGTTGGTACAAGTTTAATTGTTGTCATGATAGCAAGAAGATAGCGACGACTAGATAGCAATAAAGATAGGTGAATATGTGAACGAAGTATAATGATAGTCGGCATGGGAGCCAATGAATGAATGGTATGAGATGACGAAGGTAAACGAATGATGGGTAACGCAAGAAAATAAAAAGAGGTCGAAGGAAATATCTACAATATCCGTAAAGGAATCCGTGCACGCAGGTCATCGTGTCCTATCAAAACCGATACGTCCAAAAAATACTAAAAGCATAGTATAAGTTATGAGTTATTGATGTACTGTGTTCATCTAAAGTTGGCTTACTTTGACGCTAATTCCTGCCCAATCTATGCAGGGTAGCATGTCGCTCTGGAGAGAAAGTTTGCTTTTGTGGAGGCCATCAGGAAGAGCGGAGATCGTCTCCAATGAAGGGTGGCCCTCTTTGTCCCAAAGTTGCCGCGGCCGCTTTGGGAATCCTATACTGATGTCATTTTGTATAGTTCGCGTGTTAGAGAATGATTTGGTGGCTGCTGGTATCTCTGGCAATGGTTTTTCTCGAGAGCTTATAGGGGCTGTGGCACCCGCAGCTGCCGTCGTTCCTTCTGAGTTCTTTCTAGTCCGTGATAAACGGGGCTGAGACCTGGCAATTCGCCGTAGAATTCGTGGTCCTTTTGGGAAGGAAGGGAAATTCGATTCAGATTCATCACTCGAAGGTGTCAGAGGTGGTGTTGGAAGGAATGACGTTTGGTCGCTGATGGATATTTGACGAAGAAGGGAGACAGAGACGCTAGCGTCAGCGGCTATTTCCTTAGCCATTTCTGAGGAACGGGGTGTGGTGCTGAAAACGACAAAGTAAGGTATTGATGATGACCGCGAGAACTTCAGAGAAGTAGGTAACGTAACCTAGTTTGACATGAGCCTCCGGCCGAACCTAATACAAAAATAAATGCATATAACTTACAGCACATCGTACTGGCAACGGTCTATCAGCTTTTAGAGGCATCTCTAACCATGACTCGGCGGCAGTCGCTGATGCATCAACACAATTAAACTCTGTGTCAGGGTGTAATAGAAATGGTACTTCAAGGCTGCGGTAAAAGATATAAGCAATTCAGCCGCCGGGATAATGATAATGAAGGTGCGCACTGAGAAGACATCTCTGAAGAGTCATTGGGTTCCCAATCGGCGATCACTCTATATGAAACTTCGAAGTAATCCGGAGAGGCTTTATCCTTGGATGCAGAATATGTTGATGGGAATTCCTCTCCTTCACGGTTTGGAAGAGAGAATGAGAAAGAATGGCATCGGATTGAGGTCGTTGGAGTAAAATTGATGCTTGAAATACTTGGTCGACGTTTCAGGAAAGCGTCGCGAAATACAGATTTAGGTGAAGTGCCTTCCCAATTAGACATCGAAAGTGTGTTGGTCGCGGACAGGAATACATGGGTTTCGGGTTCCACAATTACACCAGGCTCATCTAGATTTTTGGGTGGGAGATATGAAAAAGAACCTTCAATCTTATGCAATGGTTTAGGAGACTGGTTGTGCTATGAACAAGCATGGTAAACTCACCGACAACGTCAAACGACCAGATGAGCTACAACTCGAGTCAAGGGTGATTCTGCCCGTAATTTGGTCGTGATCACTGAACACTGCTATAGGCCCACTCAGGTCCTCATGATGAACCTTCAGCGACGGACTATACAATTGCAGCTCAAGTTTGGAAGACCTTGGAATGTCAGTTGCTTAGTCAACTAGTCGAGAGCAACAATAAAGATCGTAGAACATACCGGTATGTGGAGACATGAGAATAGACAGAAACGGGAGTGAATTTAGGACCTGAGCGAGAAGTTTCAGTCGAGGAGTTTGTGTTTGCACGACGGCGCATTGGCGGGTGCTGTACTTCAAGCGAGTCGGAGAAGGGGCAGGGAGTCGGAAGACGGAACCTGGCTTAGAAATTTGCCATGTTTTTAGGTTGAGTACATATACCCGTAGGTGTCCCATTTTTTAGGCGACGCCAGAAGCTCAGCAGGTACATGGAGGCTTTAGGTGTACCCAGGCGCGGAAGCCAATAATGAGATACAACTCCTAATACGGCGATCAGATTGGGAGACCGCTTGCCCAGGACCGAATAACTGGAACACTTATTTCCAAAATCCTGAAACAGATTCGAAGATTGAGTGAAAAACCAAGATGTAGCTATTTATCTCACGCTTTCGCAGATACCCTCGTTTATGATTTCCATATGGGCAACCCGTGCGCTTTCGTAACGATATGGTTTTGCAAGTTCGCAGGTACCTTGCGATGTCATAGTAGTCGAGAAAGACGGCTCCATATAAAGTACCGTATAGCCTGGGCCCGCCGCAGAGACTGGGAAGACATAGTCAGGTTCTACCTGAACGATTCGTAAGAACCATATTTCCTCATTCAAAATCTTGAAATGGTACGTTTTACCTCACGTACTTTGTGCATATGTGGAGAGCAGCAGGTTCTGATCTCATTGCCCAGCGCACGGAACAAATTTGATATCCCCGTACCCCTTCCAAATTCTTGCTACTGCCGACCAGCACACTCTCTAGTAAACGAGAGTTGACTGAGGACTGCGCCCAGTGCCCAGTGCTAAATTCGACTTGCATCTCCGCTGCTTAACAACAAGCAAAAGGAGTTATCACGTTGCGATGTTCGAAAACTCTTGATCTTCAAACCGAGCAGCCAACTACCATTATTTTTGGATATTTTGGAGTCGATTACTCTGAGTAGACCATGGCCCACAGTCAAGGATCAATGATTGGTCGACAACCTCGATACCTGCAAATGAATATTCCATTGATCTACTGCGCTCGAGAGACTTTCTTCGCGTGGCACTGAGTTAGCGAGGAACTGTATCAATGTTTTCCCGCATAAGTCGGACACTCATGAACTATGATGATCATACATTTTGGTCCTTGTACTACTCATTGACGGCGGCGATGGACGGTTTTTGCAGTTTCGAAACTTCGTCCTTGCTCAATTTTGCTCAGGAGGAGCATTGACAGCAACGATAGTGCGACTTACATCGTCCCAGATATTTTGAAGGTCTGCATGATTGATATGATCCCACAACCTTTTCAGCTGACCAATTGAGGATATGAGTACGCTTTATCATATTTTCTATTTCGAGCTTGCCGCGGTTATATAGTAATCGCATCTGGCATATAGAACTCAATACAATTTTTCAGGATGAATGGTCGGAATAAATATTTACATACCCTGATTATCATTACGAAAAATAACTCCAGTTTTTGTATCGTCGTTCCCGCGGAAGGGTAGAAGGACGGTTCGAACACATAGCAGTGGCGCGTACGCAATCAAAAATTGCATTTGGAAACGCTATGTTTGGGTTGACCCTTCGCCAACCAATACGGATCGGTTTTTCCAAGTTCTTGATTTTTTTAAATAAAATAAAAAAAGAAAAACGGCAGACATCATTCCCGACCCGGTTTTAACTCTCTAGCAGACAGTCGCGGGATAAGAGAAGCAACAATTTTATTGCCCCCGCGCGCGACAAACAGCTTTGAATTTGCTCAGACACACGTCCTGACGGGACCGAATGCGGACAACTGAAAATGAAACACATCTCCGAAGCTTGGGAACACTCAGATACGATTTCCGGTCAAGGAAAGCGTGGAATATGACGGCATACAAAGGTTCGACCAAGATGACGATGTCGACGACGGAAGGTGGTTTGGCCATATGAATTTTTCTTCGTGTCTTTTCAGAGATGCTTTCATCCACTAGTATAACTTTCTGAATGATGACTTCATTCAATCATCATTTCAGAGAGAAGCAGAAATTGCTGATCATTTGGAAAACTAAGCAACTGCGACAGCGTGAGGTTAGCATGGCTGAGGTATCCTTATGAGAGGGCCGGGATAACGGACCTTTTTCCCATATAATATAAATCAGCCCCATGATCGCCTTCTCATGTACGATGGATTACTGAGAGTGAGGTACGCAGCCGCAAAACCTGAATAGCTAAGATATATGAATCATAGTAGCGTCCGTTTAGATTGGAGGTCGGTCATAACCTCGTATTTGTCACCGAAAGCGAACCTGACATCCCATATTTGGGTGAGCAGATTGCAAAATGGCAGGATTGTTAATGTCAGGCTTGTCATGTCTAAATTGACCGGAGCGCTTTGGGTTAAAATATGAAATTCGGTCCAAGTATAATTCCTCACCATCTGTCAGGAAATTCCAATCGAAACGATTCATAGTCGCAACAGCACCGGAAAGCACAAAGCAGAGGAGGATCAGCCGACACATTATTGCCTTTTATCGACAAAACTGGGGTATCCAAATGGCAAAATAAGGTATAAAGATTCCGTCGTCCCTGGTTAGGTAACTTTTTAACTTTGAGTAGTGAAGGTGATATTCGAGGAACACGGGTGAACGGGTGGCTACAGGTTAGGACCTATCCAAGCAAGTTATTCCCCGCATTATTTTCGGAAAATAGGGGAAGAAGCGGAGAAGACTGTGAGTATCTGAGCAGAAAAGAGAGAAGCGAGGTCAGTTGGCTGGAGTTACTATGACGGTTGGGAAAAACACGACAAATTAACCATGTGCAGAATCTGTGAAAAGTAAGAATGCTACACAAGTTCTGAGAGGCGACGAATATATGACGCACGAGGTTCAACGTGCATCCAGAGTGCAAAAAAATTCAAAGTATACACGCCAGAGTACTGCAAGAAGAGGAGGAACCAAGGCGCATATTCAATTCTTGGTTGAGAGTTTGCAAGAGGCATACATGCGGTTTCTGGGGCAACCACTAATTGGCACGACCGGGGGTTGCCGATATGACAAATGCGATTAGATTGAACTGCCAATGGATTTATCTTTCACTACTTCAACACTGCTACTTGGCCCATCTCTTGACATGAAAATCGTCGTTACAGGTTCGCTATACATATTCATCTTCCCTGGGCTTATAGCTTGTTAATACCGAAATTCCCAGGAGCGTCTGGTGTCTTGGGCTCCGCAGTTTACACGGCATTCTGTAACTCAAATGTCGACGTTATCGGTCTTGCCAACTCTCGATCTGGTGGCAATCTTGTTAAGCTTGACCTGACAAACAGGGAGGAAGTGGACAGGTTCTTTACCGAACACAAACCTGACTGTAATGGTTATCATATCTTAAACAAAACTGTATTGTTTAATCTTATTTTGCCGATTCACGGTCAGGGGTGATTCATTGCGCTGCAGAGAGAAGGCCCGACGTCGCAGAACGCGTGAGTAAACACGGCGCGCTCAACGGCTCAGTTGATGTTGACACTTTCTCAGGATCCTGACGCAGCCCAGAAGGTGAGCACTACCCTCCGAGTAACTGCTCTCTGGAGGTACCTGATGACATAAAAACTCAGCTCAATGCAGAAGTACCGGGAATTCTGGCGACCCTCTCAAAGGCTCTGAAATTTAACTTGGTTTATATCTCCACTGGTACGTAAACTTGAACTGAGAGAATGGATGCTATTATGTTTTGATGAGTTTTGTAAATCAGACTACGTATTTGACGGCACCTCTCCTCCGTACACTCCTTATTCCGCTACAAATCCATTGCAATTATACGGCAAGTCCAAGAGAGACGGAGAATTAGCGGTGCTCAGTGTCGATGGTGCCAAATCTATAGTATTGAGGGTACCGGTATTGTGAGTTCCACATATCTAACCAAAATACAGAACCTCTAATCAATTACTACTGCTACGATTCTTTCCTTTTAGATATGGACCTACTCCAAGGAACTCTGACACCGCAATTAATATCTTACTTGATGTCGTCCAGGATCAATCTGGCAAAACTTACAAAATGGATCACTATGCTACTCGTTATCCTACTAATGTCGTGGACATCGCTAATTTCCTAGTTCGCCTCACCGGTATGTCTTGAAACGTAAATATCTCTCTAGATACACAGAAACTAATGGCATTCTACAGCATTGAAGCGATCTATTCCTCCGATTATTCATTACTCAGCAGACGAACCATTCACTAAATATGAAATTTGTCTAACGTTTGCAAAGATATTAGGCCTTCCTCACAAACATATCCTCCCAGATAGCGAAGCCCCTACAGGGGCTGCTGTTACATCACGACCTAGGGACTGTCACTTGTATACCAAGGAGACTGAGGACCTTGGAGTTGAAGGTGGCCTTGGTCTCTCACTATTTGAGGAATGGTGGACGGAGTACCTGAAAAAGTAATCAAGAAATCATTTTACTCGCTGATGTATGTAATATGTATTCTGCATTCTGTCTGGAAGACTGCCAGTATGACATATTCCTTGGAGAACTATGAATCAGATATTCTTCCAAGTCGGTCAACTACAGGCTGCGACAAAGATAAAGTATTCTGAACAAGCTTCCTATTTTCGCTATTTGAGGATTTTACGTCATGATTAATTAACATTCGGTGCTTGTTATCTCCTCATCTTCAGCAACTTTTTCCGCCTCGTTATTTTCTCTTTGCATAATGATCCGTAAAACATGAAGCAGATCACAAACGCCGGTCCAACACGCCTGCCACCGATATCCAGTACATGCGAGTTAGTTCTGGTATCAGTCTCACATGTCGGAACTTTTGGGTGTAATTATGGCCAACAATTCAACCTCGGTGACATTCAATTATTACATCTTTCATTTCTATCTAATGGTTGACTAATATAGCTTAAATCGACCAGAGATAGAATGTTGGTAGAATGATTCCGAGGGTACATTTCGGTTATTAAAACTTTTTTTGGATATCCCAAAGTCAAATCAATGCTCGTCGATAGCCTAAAGTTCTGGCGACAACGTGCCACAGCAAGTGTAATTTCGTTGATTTATCCAGAGGCCGATCGTTGCAAAGCAGTATAAGGTCGTGAACAAGGCGAACAACTTTATCACCAGGCATGTCGAAGGAGTCGCCGTCAACATGATGTCGTTATGTGTCATGTGAAGTTGGAGATAGTTGCCGTGCATACCCTGCCTGCGGCTAGGTAGGTATTCTTATACACGTTTCCATCGAGGACTGACCTTCACATGTCAACTTATTACAGTGGTAATGATAGTGACGTCGCACATATAGCCTTAGAATGACCGAAATCACCATAGGAAGCGGTCTCTATAAGCATAGTATCTAGCGGTACTCGAAGTGTGGCGCTCTCACAAAAGTTTCTTTCTCGAAAATGCCTTGCCGACAATGATAATCTAGCTATACGCGTGTAACTTACTACCATTTATCGTGTGAAGTTGATAGTATATGTACTTCTGTAAGCTCGTTGATTGAATTGATAGCCAGAGTTAAAGAGGTAGCTTTGGCCACCCAGTGTTTTCTAGCCTAGTCAGGAATGACACGATGATTAAAGAACCAGGTAAACTGTTCTGTTCAATCGACGAGATTAAAATTTGGATAGCGATCGAATACTTTTGAATTTACTTCTACCTGATCGCTTCAAACTAAAATAAGCAAACCATGCTTGGGTCCACTGCCAGGTGGCCTGCTTACTTTCAGTAGATGCTATTTTCAAGTCAGGGTGCTACTGTTGAAGCAGTCTAAATTTAGACCATTTTTACTGTACACGCCCAGCAAGCGTGGCGTGTTTGCACGTGATAAAAATAAATGTAACAGACAGCATGCGTCACACTCACAGTCACACAAGTTTTCGGTATTCGCGGCTCTTCGCCAACTCTTCGCTATCACTTCGCGTTTTTCCAACGACTTTCAAATTCACATGACTTATGGAACAACTTCCTTGGTTTGCCTTAAAGTGACTGCTCCAGAGACAACAGCGAAGTATCGAGCCTTGTACAACGGTGTGTTCAACTTGGACAAACCACAATTGAGTCCGGGTTGTTGCTGATAAAATAGCATAATTAAGAAGCTCGGAATTGCTGTGGGACGTCCTTGCTGATTGGTCTTCTGGTGCCTTTCCAGGCTTTCCTGAATTTAAGCTATTCTTTGGACCTGGTGCAATGAGGTTAGTTGTCCACATAGCTTCAAATTCATTCAAGATAGCTCATAAGATCAGGCCAGCCGCCAGGGGCATTTATTCTAACCTCTGCATATAAACATTTTTAGATAATATGAGGCCTAGCGTATGATTTGATATGATTTCCTTTTCAATATCAGAAGAACCGGACACCTCCCAAATGAATCAGCAAATGCCTTGCCGCCATGACCTGTCTGCTGCGGCACATTGTTACCGACTTCTGCTATATGCAACAGAGGCAAAGCACTGCAAAGCATGATGTCGATCAACCAATATCTTGTGATTGACCCTAATATCACGATTATCAGACGTTCAAATTTCACCGCCGATCTTTTGCGTGGCATATTGGCACGTTGGCCGGCCTTTCGTGTCGTCGCGGCAAAAACTTGCATACTACATAGCATGATTAACACAACCGAAGTTCTACCACTATGACCCTAGGCTTAGAGTGACGTAGCTCTTTCCCAAACTGGCAAATATTCAATTTGCTTAAATATACAAGGACTTGAAGAACAGAGAAGAACAGCAGAAATCCTCTTCCGATTGGCAATGTCTTCCTACAAATCTCCTCTTGAAGGCTACGAAATTTCACCCCCTCTTCCTGTAGAATTTAATGCAGACAGGTCCCACAAGAACCTGCCTTCCGAAACGAAGTCATCTTCGTACGAATCGTTTCCGCCCCCATTTGACGCAGCCAAGCACGGCTTCGACTTTCATAGTAAGTGTAAACTTCAGGATAGATTCAAATCGCTTTAACCTGGCCTACCGCAGTTTATTATATGATGCACAATAAGCAAGAAGCACAGTTTGCTAGGGAACTTCACGAAAGAATCAGGAGAAAATTTCCAGAGGTAAATATATCTTTATTGGATTGTGGATCAAAATCACCAACACCCGTTCTCTCTTTTGTAGCTTCGAATCTATCAGTACTGGGACAAAGCAATAGGTACATTTATTAAAAAAGATAGGTTTAGTGTATCTGACATCTGAAAACTAGGGCCGCACTCAACTTCCATGTTTGAGGTCAATACCTTCACACCACACCAAACCGGGGCCTTCTTCACATGACTTACAGTAAACCGCGGCCCCTGCTCGTATGCTATCTGTTCTAACACCTTTGAACGAAATTTGACATGATAACTTGCGTAGAGTCCTTGTTCACCCGAATACCACTAGCACATATAAAGACCATACAGAACCTTATGTCATGGATGGGGAGGCCGTGGCCCCTATTTGCTGAAATGTTAAAGAATGGGGGATACCAGACCCAAACTCACTAGCCCGACTAGCGGCCCTGCTTGATGAATCGACAGTGTACACCCTTTCATCAAGAAGACACGCGAGCAAAGGAGACAAGTGTAAACCAGAGGCTTCACTCCAGCGGTGTAATGAATACGTTAAATCTGTAAAATCGTGAAGAAATCAAGGGTTTAATAGAAGCAATGCCATACATCTAATGAATAATACATGGACTAGAGAGTCTATCGCAGGGAGACAAAATAGCTTTGTTTGCCCTCATGGCATCTATATTAGTGGTACACTAGGTGGCGTGTACACATTTGGGTGAAGACGAAGGAAGGAATGGAATGGTAAAGGAAGGGACGGTAAACCATGAGGTAACCAAAGTAGAAAATTGTAGAAACAAAAAGTAATTAAATAATGTCTATGTGGCCAGGAGAATCCCTAAGTACTAAGCATATTACTGATATATTGGGTGGTATTGATATCGTTATCCGGGGGTCTAGTATCATGGGTGAACCCTTCTTGCACGGGCTGAAGCCAGACGTATCATTACGGTCATTGGGTCACCTCTCGGGTATCTATTTTCCTCCTGAGGTCTTGAAAAGAATGAGACCACCAAGGGCGATGCTGTAACCTGGGAGTACATCAAAGTTAGGACTGCAGAATAGATTGATAGTACGACAAGAAGGCCAAGATGTTCAAAACGGTCAATAATATTTGGACGAGGGGGAAAGAGTTTTCTAATGGCAAGTGCCAGAAGTGATAATGATCGGATCTAAGTCCTCGCGAAAAAGTTGCCGATACGAAGCAGCAGCCCAATAAAAGAAAGGAAAATCTCATGCTGCGCACAGAACAGCACCGAACGCCATTGGAACGAAGCAAACAAAATTCGAGTGGATGGGAGTCGGAAAGCAAAGCGATGGCCAATGATAGCCATCTCATCCCATACGATAGCGCAAAAAATAGAAAGACAAAGCTTTCCCCACCCCCGGAAAGACGCATAGTTGGAGATGAAAATAGGGAAAGAATCAAATAGAGTTTGAAAACATGAACTCACCAAAGACCTGCATTGGCGTAACCTGGGATCCAAAGATAAGGACGGAACCGGTAATCAGAAGGATATCCTGTGAGTTAGATGGTGTCATGTATCGTTGATGGAGACGGAGCAACCCAGAATCGGGAATGACATGCACGACGACGGATGGTTTGGTTTTTATCGGACGTCGATGAGCATGAAAAATATACACGTGTATGTTGTTGATTTTGGGCGCGCAAAGTGGGAGGTAGGCGGGGTATATAATCGAAGCATGTTGACCGTTAAATGTTGAGAATGGCGTCGGTTGAAGGAGCAGTCCAGATTTGAATCAAGTTTACACGGCGGGAAGGCGGAGATGTACACGGGTCACGCAATAAGAATAAAGGGTAAAAAAAGCAAATTAATCAGTAACATAGTCCACCAAAGTTGAAAAGACGCATAAATTGCGAAAGGGAAAAAACCATAACGAAACGGAGCTCGGAGGGATACGAAAGGGAACGAACAGCCAAGAGAAGAGAAAAAGACACCGCGACATGCGAAAAAGAAAAAAGCCAACAGAAATATCCCAAAAAGACAAATCGAAGCGGGACGTGCATCATATTCGGCTGGCCAGTAAAAATCTGAAATTCAAAAAATGCCATATCCGGGAAAAGCGTCGCTGAAGAATACACGTGTTGTCGTTTTGAGGAACACCCAAAACGTGAGAAGTCACCGACATAATCTATTTCGCCGAAGAGATCGCCAAAAATAACATCTAGCATAAGACGAGAGATGAAAAGAAGAAGGAAGGGACCACATGAGTGCCCTAAAATGTCGAATGGAGTTGGCTCAAATAGGACGTGAGCGCGTCTGAGGAAAAAAGACAAAAAGACTTCCGGTGTCATACCCACGCGACATGACAGCCGCCACACTTGGAAAGGAAAGGATATAAAAAAATCCGAGACTTTCGTGTGAAAGATATGGCAATTTTTTAAGAGCAAGGTGTGGTGAGATGTTTGGGAGGAAAACTACGTCTGGAGTGACAAGGATAAAAAAGAGTCTCCCACATGACCTATGCAAAACCTAAGGTATTGCGCTGCAGGACTATGGCGCGACTATCCGAGATTCGTAAAGGCACCGTAGTGCCCAAAACCCATGAAACGCTATTGGATAGCCAGAGCAAAACAAAACGCAGTATAACAGAGCATATAAAACAAAAGAACGCAACGGAGAAATCTTCTGGAAGCTTTTAGGAGTGAGGTTTAGAGTAACATCGTGTAAAATCATCACCAATCCACCATCAAGGAAAATAACGCGAAGAAATGGAAAGAAGTCGTAAAGACTTCAAAAATATTGCGGATCGGACATGTGTTGCCATTGAACGAATGCGCACGACCATTGCAAGAGTCCTTCCAACAGGATGATGCTATGAGAGATAAACTCATAACACCCCCTATGTTCATGCGACCCAGCCGACTGGGCGTGAAGCGCAGTTCAAAGATCGATCCAAAATCGTCTGGCCATTGCCTGGCAGCCACAGGAAGAAAAGAAGGGCAATAAAGAAGGTACAAAGGAAAAGAGAAAAATATCAAAGGAAAGAACCCGGGAATGAAAACCGGATCGATGGAATCCGTAGAACACATTCCCAAGACGCTTAACACGAAGGGGTCGTTTGCACCCTCGAATAAGAAAACCGAAAGAAAATAGCATGCCAAAGTAGGGGGAAAGAGATGTATCTCACCTTGAAGACACCAGCCAGGGTCAAAACAAGTCCGCTACCCACGCCGACCAAGAATACTGCGGCCACATTGAGCAAGAATGCGACGGATGCGTTGCTAAACAAGACGAAGATGCCCAGCTTGTGCAGGTCATAGAACGGCGCGAGACCTTCTGTAAAGGGCAGGAAACACACGTTGATGGCAGCGCATACCGGGGCGTAGTAGTGCAGCGAAACGAGCGGATCCATCTTAAGGTTGTGCAAGAGGATTTGAATCATGACCAAGCGAGAAGCTTCGAACTAGACAGGAAACAAAAATTTAAATTAGTGACTGGTGGCGATGGAACCTTGCAAAACGAAAGAAAGTGACTGGTGTACGTACAGCAACAGCAGCGGCCTGGACGCAGAACCCAAAGAGGTTGAAATGCAATTCTCCATGAGAAGCGAGCGCAACACCAATTGAAATCATGAATACGATGATCGCCAATTTCTTGTTGGGTTCTTGAATGCGGAACGACCAAGAGATCAACAAGATAGCCACGGGGGTGAATGCCTACATCACATTAATGTTAGCAGGAATACTGCTCGCAGGTCCATCCACACACGCACCTTGAGCATTTGAATGTAGGATACACTCAAGTATAGATACGCAGTGTTGCTAAGAATTAAGCTGCCGGAGAAAAGGAGGCCAATGGGCAATATTGACCGCGTAAACATTTCCTTAGTCATATGAATGTCCTTCGCGCCATCCAGGAGGTTAGTTGTCCGTTGTAGGATCCTTGTGCCAATGGCAGCGAAGGCCAAGTGCCATGTCACCAGAAAAACTGGGTATTTGAACTCAAGCGTGTTGTATAGGTAGTTGTTGTAGATGATGACTGTCGAGCTGAGCACAATCCAAATGGGCACCACGACGCTAGCTGACAGTTTGTATTTAGAAGCTGTGCTCGTGGCCTTTGGAGGCGAGGCAGTATTGGGCGAAGGCAATTGCATAGAGCTCGTAGATGATGAAGAGGACATTTCAACCATCAGCATTTGTTGTTCCTCTTGCTTTTCTGGTGAATTTGCGGACGACATTTTGATGGCTATTATATTTGTTTGTCAGAATGAAACTTCTAAGATTTATTGGACGTAGCTCACTACTGCAGGCCCAAACGTGAAGATAAGGAATGGAATGAAGGGAAAGACAGTAACTTGAAATTTGCCAAGGGCGCTGATGACAAGGAGGTGGGCCGTGGGCGACGGCTAACAAAAATGTCACCCAATTAAGCATTTGAGCCGAACGGCACACTGCTCATCTTTTGCAATTCCACTTCTCAGCATTTATCTTGAAATTCTTGGGTTGAAAGGCTTATACCGTAGTATAAGGTCGTATATATGTGCTATAAATGAGCAGGAATGAGCTCTGAATTAGGCAGATATTCCTCCATAATTCAATGGCCAATGTAAGATGCATTTTATTACTGGTTCAGCTGCCAAGCCAATTATGGGGAACGGCACGTGCATGCACGGACCCAAGTTTATTCATTGTTCACCAGTCGGCAACGACGTTAGAATTTGACCTCTTCATCGTCGGTACCAGCGACCATGTCTAGCCTTCAAGGCTACGTTGACCGTCGTGTCCTTCTCGTTCTCCAAGATGGACGTGCGATTGTTGTCAGTTACTATCAGAACGTTCATTATCTTTGAATCTGGCTCTAATACCATTTTCTTTTTTGTTACAGGGCGTGTTGGCGGGTTACGATCAGAAATCCAACATCGTTCTAGCAGATTCGAAAGAACGCGTTTACAGCTCGGATGAAGGTGTCGAGGAGATTCCACTGGGTCTTTACCTGGTCAAAGGAGAGATGATGTGAGCAATACATACCTAAATATCGTGTTAATTCTGACGCGATTTCTCTTTCTTTTTTCCAGATGTCTAGTAGGGGAGATCGATGAGGAGGTTGACAAGTCTGTTGATTTATCGACAATACATGCTGAGCCCATACCACCTATCCGTTACGGATGAACTCGCATCGTACCTACCACACAGGGATCACTCAGACGCATGGAGTGGAACATAGAAAACATACTTTGCGCCAACCCCCTGCACATCCCGGACTTGTTGACCGCATGAAGCGTTTTTCTTCTGTCGTCATACGCTGAAAGTGGAGTGACAACAACATCATGGCATTGTCGGAATATCATATCCGTCTTTGCTCGTTATCGAAGACACGATTTGGTTCTTGTTGTACGACGTTGAGCTAGCGTTAGGTCCATTGACGGATTCTTTGGTACTGACGTACGTATTTGTATGCACGAGATATGGAAATTTCTGCAATTATTTTCTTGAATCCCAATGCCTTAGGTTTTCTTTGTCAATACCGTCTGGCGAAGACCTGCATAGTGGACGGCGAAGCCCACATAGTTCTGCCTTCCAGATCCTTCAAATCATTCAACGCTTACGAAGGCATATACAGGCCATTTTCAACTTTTTGGCCATTCTTGATCATGCAAATGAACAAACTTTTCCTTGACCCAGTCTCTCCGAACCACGGCATGATCAAAACTACCTGTTACGTTTTTCACAAGCCCTAGGCTCTTTGTGCCAAATGAAAACTCTTTTCTTTCGAAAGTGAGATTACTTCACATGACGGAGCCAGTCCTTGTTACTGCACGCTTTTTTCACCAGACAGACGCAAATTTAGGTTATGTTCAATCAACAAGAGTACCAAATGGGTGTATAAGTAGGCCCATGTAACTCTTCTTGTTAGATTTGAAAGTTGCAGTGGTTGGCAACAAACTCTTTGAGCCATAATGCTGTGTCGGCATGTGGAACGCGACATACCACCTGCCAAATTCTGGAATACGTAACGTGGCCAACTATCAGTCTTGAAATAGTGGATTTGAATATTCACAAAAGGAATGCCCGGAAAAGTATTAATGATGCAACATCGAAAGCGCTTTAGACGGTTTTACTAGTTGATGGAGGATGAAGGTTTTCTTTTCATAGTGTGGTGTCAAAAGAAGAGAGGTATGCCTTCTACACCTAAAGTTCAGGAAATTCAATTGCTGAAATAAATGACTGAAAGTGCACTGGAAGGCCAATTTGAAGCTCTAGTGATGCCCGGTTTCTGGTTTTCTTTTTGTTTGTGATTGAGGACGCGTTGAGTGTACAATTTACTCGGCACTACGCTCGGCGCACATAAACGCCGAACAGCTGGAAACGATTCGCGAAGCACTTGCTAAGTCTTGCTTTTTAAGGACTAAATCCAGAAAAAGTCGAACGGAACCGATCTTCTACGCGATGCCTCACACTTGCTTCTTAATATCCACTCTTTCTAGGAAAGGAGCAAGAACAGACTCACTTTGACCCGTCACTTTCGCATTGGAATTACTGAAACTTTGTTCTTCATTAACTTCTCATCAGGACCGACATTATGACAGAAACCCAGTTCAGGATATCTATCTCAGATGAACGAATAGAACAGCTCAGGCAAAAGTTAGCTCTTACGGTTTTTCCGGACGAACTAGAGGATGCCGGGTGGGAGTACGGTCTGCCTCTGGTGGATACACAACGGTTGATTGCACGGTGGAAAGACGGTTATGACTGGAAGAAACACGAATCTCAGCTCAACCAGGAACTTCCACAATTCACGCGAGACATTGATGTCGAAGGGCATGGTAATTTGAACATACATTATGTTCACAAGAAAAGCGATGTGGTTGACGCGATACCTCTCTTATTTGTCCACGGATGTAAGTTCTTGTACATTCAATTTCCATCTAATAGATGTAGTCAATACTATTGCTTTATAAGGGCCAGGCAGCTTTATCGAAGTTCGCAAAATTCTTCCTCTACTTATTCAAGGATCTGAAGAATATCCTGCGTTCAATGTGGTGGCATTAAGCTTGCCTGGATTCGGATTTTCGGAGGCGCCGAAGAAAAAAGGGTTCGAAATCACACAATACGCTGAAGTATGTCTTATCTCGCAATTCTCACTTTCATCTCTCATCGTACATACTACCTAGGTCGGCCACAAACTCATGCTCTCATTAGGATATGACGCATATGGTGGGCACATGTTCTCAGAACCATGGCTTTATGGAGCTGATATTTGTGATATAAAGTCACCCAGGGAGGAGATTGGGGCTATATAGTACGTCATGACGATCTATTTCAAAAAGGTCGTTAATTAAACGATACCTATAGATCACTTCAAGAATTGCGGAACGTTATGGACCGAAGCATGCCAAAGCTTGGCATTCAAACCAACCTTTGTGAGTTGTTCCTTTTTTGAGGCAAGGTCATAGACAAAGCTATCAGTCATGTAGAACTACCCGTCCCACTTTAACCACCAGACCCCTCGTATTCCTCTCTGACTTGATTTTCGGATATACGCAAGAAGAAAAAGATGGATTCAAGAGGCTACAATGGTACTCCGACAAATTGACAGGATACTTCAAGCAACAGGCCACCCAACCGCAGACCCTTGGCTACAGTCTTGCCGATTCTCCTGTGGGCTTGCTTTCCTGGATCTACGAGAAGCTATACCACGCATCTGATGCGTATCCGTTCGAAGATGATGAAAGTTGGTATTCGAACATATACATTTCCTTTGATGATGCTTAGTCTAGGTAATTTCTGCTAAAGTCCTCACCTGGATTTCCATCTATTGGTACTCAAGAGCTGGTCCCGCCGCTTCTGTTCGCATATACTGTGAACTAACTAGAGCCAAGATCAATCTCTTCAAAACCGGTTTACCGACAACTGTACCCGTCGGAGTTTCGCACTTCCCTAAAGAACTCTTCAAGTTTCCTCGCAGGCAAGTTGACTTCCTACTAAAGTTATTTGACCGAAAACAAACTTCATTCCTCATAGATGGTTTAAGGCCTCGAATCTAGTTTTTGAAAATAAACATGAAATTGGGGGGCATTTTGCTGCCTACGAGAATCCTGAGGCCCTTGTGGATGATCTTAGGCGCATGTACGGAAGGAACAGCAAGGCCTTTGGGGTGGTTCCCGGAAGGACGGGCTTTCATTAGTATGTTGCAATAGAGGTCCTAGGATTATATGCACTATCTACTTACTTTAACCAACAGAGCTAACATATCCGTATTATATTTCCTGTTTCCTGTCGTTTGATTGCATTCACCGCAGGCTTGAATATCTCTTATCAAGGCTTCTCATACCGTTTATATGTCCACATTGTTCATGCGTAAATAATGTGTAGGGGTGAATTAAATAATGAACATTAAAGAAGTGCCAGTAGAAGCGCCGTTCGTACTTATCATTGTATCATTATGATTGTAAATAAGTACGCATTTTTATCACGTGACTATCAGCATTATACAACACCTGTTGCGAAAGTTAAACTCTGTGATATGAATTTTACTGTCGACAGTACTTGAGGTGGAAGATCTAATCGTTCCCGTCACAGTGTGAAATCAACTGTCGATAATGTCTCTCACACGCCTTATTATACCTTCTCTCAAAAAAGCCTCTCGTCGTTCTATCTGACAGGATTTTGGGTTATACGCCGAAAGAGAAGGATGGACTAAAACGAATGCGATGGTATTTTGATGCGTTGACCAGATACTTCAAGCAGTAGGCTACTCAGCCCCAGACAATTGGCTACAGTCTCGCTGACTCTCCCGTTGGATTGCTCTCCTGGATCTACGAGAAACTTGTCTGCGGTGCTGATGCAATATTACGGTTATTACTATGATATTTACAACATTCTATCTCGTCGTTTCAGTGCTCACATGGGTATCAATTTTTTGGTTCTCGCGAGCAGGCCCCGATGTTTCTGCTCGTATCTACGGTGAGGCCAACAGGGCCAATATCGATATCTTCAAAGTATCTGTACCTTCAAATGTACCCGCAGGCATAACATACTATCCTAAAGAATTATTCAACTTCCCTCGCAGGTAATTCATCGCTTTCGGCGTGCATTATTTCATGCTGACTACGTCTTAATTTAGATGGTTCAAAGCGTCGAACTTGGTTTTCCAAGGCGAACATGAATCTGGAGGCCGTTTTGCCGCCTATGAGAAGCCTGAGGAACTTGTCGATGGTCTTAGGCTTATGTTTAGCAAGCGCAGCAAGGCCTGTGGTGTGGTCCCTGGTAGGACGGGATTTGCGTAAATCACTGTTCGACCTTGAGCGTAACGCCGTTCAACTGCAACACTATCATCAACTTCTTGGTAATGACAATACAATTTTCTACATATTTAAACTTTACTGATTTCTTACTCAGGCCCGAAATAAAGTGCTTTGTCAACCTTTGGTCTTACATATACGAATAAAATATCTCCAAGCAAGGACGAAATGACAGACTGTAATGTCGAGCTGACCAACTTTCTCCGTGTTTTCCAATGGGGTTAAACAACTTTTTTCGATAGGTATTCAGAATCGCATCTCTTGCTCAATAACTATCTTAATAATGAATGTTAGATTCAACTTACAAATCACCACACAGTGAAACTATAAAATTCGGGATCTATTTTGCCAGAAAGACCCAACGTCGGTCGGAACACCATGGTAGAAACTCCGTTCAAGATATCTATCCCAAATGAACGCATCGACCAGCTCAAACAGAAGCTGGTTCTTACTGTCTTTCCAGACGAGCTAGAGGATGCTGGCTGGGACTATGGTGTGCCTCTGACGGAAACACGACGGCTGATCACGCATTGGAAAGATGGGTATAACTGGCGGAAACACGAAGCTCTATTGAACGAAGAGCTCCCTCAGTTCACGCAAGATATTGATGTTGAAGGGCACGGTGCATTGAATATTCATTACATTCACAAGAAGAGCGACGTAGTCGACGCGATACCTCTCTTGTTTGTCCATGGATGTACGTAGGCTGTTCCCGGTTTTTGGCACATTGTTATGAAAAACTAATGATTTTCAATATCCTATTTCATAGGGCCGGGATGCTTCATCGAAGTTCGGAAAATTCTTCCTCTACTGATTCAAGGGTCTGTGGATTATCCTGCGTTTCACGTGGTGGCACTCAGCTTGCCTGCTTTGGATTCTCTGAGGCGCCTAAGAAAAGGGGGTTCGGAGTGAACCAATATGCTGAAGTATGTGCTACTCCACGACACTACGATGATGAATTATAAAAAATCTTACCGCATAAATCATTTAGGTTGCTCACAAGCTCATGTCAGCATTGGGATATAATGAATATGGTTAGCAAATGTTGTCAATAGGCTGAGTTTTATCTGACGCTTACATTTTGCTATAAAGTCACTCAGGGAGGAGACTGGGGGTATACCGTAAGTATTTACAACTTTTTATGCGACTTCCGAGCCCAGTAACTCACTCTTAATAGATCACGTCAAAAATTGCCGAGCGTTATGGACCGAAACATGCTAAGGCCTGGCATTCCAATATGCCTTTGTGAGTTTGCTTGTTTTCGCCAAAAATTCCAATTGAGATTAACGATTATGCAGAGCTTCTCCTCCTTCTTTATTTACTAAACCTTTCCTTTTCTTTTTCGACTGGATCCAAGGTTATACAGAGGAGGAAAAGGAAGGTTTGGAGCGACCACATAGGTTTTTTGAAGTGTCAGGTGGATACTTCAAGCAACAATCCACTCATCCTCAGACTCTCGGCTATGGTCTCGCCGATTCACCCTCTGGTTTGCTCGCCTGGATCTACGAGAAGTTGATTGAAGGCTCTGATGCATATCCTTTCGAAGACGACGAAGGTGCGTTTCTGCACCTTGTTTCTTATTTCTCAGTAGTATTCATACTAGTCTCTTCGTAACAGTCCTTACCTGGGTGTCCGTCTATTGGTTCTCACGAGCAGGTCCCACCGCTTCTCTTCGCATATACAGCGAGGCTTACCGAGCAAAACTCGATGTCTTTAAAATATTTTTACCGAAAAATGTGCACGTCGGAATATCACATTTCCCTAAGGAAATTTTCAGCTTCCCTCGCAGGTAAGATCTTGTTTTTTATATTGCAATATTTTATCGACAAAATTTTATATGTCAGATGGTTCAAAGCCCCGAATTTGGTTTTTGAAGCTGAGCACGAAAGTGGAGGCCACTTCGCTGCTTACGAGAAACCTCTAGAACTTGCCGATGATCTCAGGAAGATGTTTGGGAAGGGAAGCAAAGCTTTCGGTGTCGTCCCCGGGAAAACGGGCTACTAGTAATCATCGATGTAAGAAGCATTCTCGAGGCCTTCATTGCATTTTATCACATAATATACCTCTTATACCATTTTGTATGTATTATTCAGAGGAATAAACCCTAGAGAAGAAGTGGATTTTCGATTTCTGCAGAAATCAAGGCAAGTCCCAAGCCAGGCCCAAGATAGGGGATGTGACGTCATAGCATTCCCCACTTGATGTCATTCTCGTCTAAAACTGAAGTATGCCAGTAAACCTATTTAAAAGGCTCAGAAGTCGCAGCACCTCTTTCTACAATACCATTATCTCCTCGACCTCACAAACATGTCTTCAGCGTCTTCGCAAAGCAAAGTTGGCTCTGGCACAAATTCGCCTCCTCTAGAAGCCACTGGCTCAGATAAACCAATGGGTGCAGCTTCAGTTGATGGTTCAGTGAACGCAGGTCATAAGTCTGATATGGAACAGCGACAGGGTATGCCTCAGCATAATCATTTTAGATGAGGACAGATCCTAATTCTCTTTGTTTATAACTATTCAGAATATTTCCATGAGTACGTATACCTCTCGTCGGTCACGTTGACTGTTTAGAAATTTGAGTCCGGGAACTAATCATTGGCTATTACTCCTTAGAGCAAAGAGCCAGACA
>Ga0247779_1000361_pt1 | contig 30841 bp, 29 predicted proteins | sample UWRJL221509R5_FD_179925 | JGI IMG/M metagenome (GOLD analysis project Ga0247779, IMG submission 179925) | Plant litter microbial communities from Arlington Agricultural Research Station in Wisconsin, United States - UWRJ-L221-509R-5 | ecosystem: Environmental > Terrestrial > Plant litter >...
GGCGGCTCACCGGCATCTCGGCGATCGCGGCGATGGACGGGTGGGTGCTCGGCGATCATCCGCTGCATGTTTCGGTGAACGCCAACGCGGCTCGTCTGCGATCGTCCCGCAATCGGCACGTCCGGTTCAATGTCAGGGCTCCGCGCGGCGTGGTCCTGCACTGGGATGATCGAGAGCTCGCCGCCCGCGGCAGCGCGGTGTCCGTCGGCCTCGTCGACGCCCTGGTTGCCGTCATCCTCGATGAGGAACTCGAGACCGCCGTCGCCGCTCTCGACTGGGCACTACACACCGGCGTGCTCGATGTCGTCGATTTTGAGACGATCATCCTGCGACTACCGGTCGACCGTCGAGGGATTCGCGACTGGGTCGACCACGCCTGCGAATCGCTGCCCGAGAGCCTCTCGCGGACCCGATTTCGGCTGGAGGGCCATCGCGTCACGACCCAACTGCGCATGGACGATGGCAGGAGGATCGACCTCATCGTCGACGAGGTGGCTGGCATCGAGGTCGATGGGGACCAATACCACCGGGCGACGTTCGCCGCGGATCGGTCCAAGGACGCCGACATCACACTCATGAACCTTCACGCGCTGCGTCCCACAGCGCAGATGGTGTTCACCGAGTGGCCTCGCGTTGCTGCGATGGTCAATGCTGCGCTCGCCATGCACAGAGACTTCGTTCCAGTTTCCGAAAACTCAGGAATGCGTACCCGCTCTCCGTTCAGCGCCCGCGGAATGACGGGTTGGCGGCGGAGACCGGTGCGACGAATTCCTGAGTTTTCGCAAAGGCGAGAGGCAGAGGGAGGCGGGGGATGACCGCACGGGAATGACGACGCGCGGACTCTGGTTGCACCACCCGTGAGCGATGCAATCAAAGTAGACATCTGGTCAGACGTGCAGTGCCCGTGGTGCTACATCGGCAAGCGCAAGTTCGAGACCGCCGTGGAGCAGTTCGACGGGGATGTCGAGGTGGAATACCACTCCTTCGAGCTGGCACCGGACACCCCGGTTGACTTCGATGGCACGCCCAAGGACTACCTCGCGGAGCGCAAAGGCATTTCGGCTGCGCAGGCGGACGAGATGCTCGGCCGGGTCACCGGCATCGCGGCGAGCGTCGGCCTTGCCTACGACTACGACCACGTGCACCAGACGAATACCATCAAGGCCCACGAGCTGCTTCACTACGCGAAGTCCCAGGGCAGGCAGGTTGACATGAAGGAGCGCCTGCTGAAGGCGTATTTCATCGACGGCCGCCACGTCGGACGCATCGAGGACCTCGCCGATCTCGCCGCCGAGATCGGACTTGATCGCGCCGAGGCCGTGCGGGTTCTCACCGAGAACACCTACCTGGACGATGTGAAGCAGGATGTCGCACAAGCTGAGGCATACGGAATCCAGGGGGTTCCGTTCTTCGTGTTCGACGAGAAGTACGGTGTTTCCGGCGCACAGGATCCCGCGACGTTTGCGAACGTCCTCGAGCAGGTCAGGTCAGAGAGGCAGGTCGCGTGATGACGGATTCGATTCCGGCGGCAGCTTCACATCCCCTGACATTGCTGGGGGACCCGTCGGCCGCGGTGTGCGAGGACGAGTTCTGCATCATTCCAGGCCGCGAGGACCCAAGCGCTGTGGGTGTACCGACCACGAATGGCGAAACACTCAGTCGGTGATGTCCGCGACAGTTGCACCGAGTCCGGCGAGCAACTGACCCGCATCGACGAATGCGCTGAGGCCGGCCTCGCCCGCGCCCAAACCGATTCGGCCGTGTATGCGCGAATCGGCATACACCGGCCAGGCGGTTGTGCTCCCGAGCGGGACGATGGTCCCACGGGCGTAGCCGGTCGCATCAAGGGCGACGGCGGCATCCGGCAGCTGGAGCTTGTTCACACCGACCACGGCGCGCAGCTTCGCCCACGAAATCTGTCGATCGCCCGGGACAAGCGCGAAGAGGAACGTTCCGTCGTGGCGTTTCACCACGAGCGTCTTCACGATGCTCGACTCAGGTACTCCGAGCTTCTCTGCGGCATCCGCGAGCGAGTTCGCGGGCGGTCGCGAGATGAACTCGATGTCGATTCCCCGGGCATCCGCGTCCTCCTGCACCCGCTCGCGACCGGACAGCATCACAGCTGCGCAGTGCCGACGCGTCGGCGTTCGGACTGGATGGCTTCGAGGTACTGGTCGCGATCGAAGCGCAGGGTGATGGTTGGTTCGAACGGCGTCGGCGTCCACTGCTGGACCGCCTCCGCCACCGGTTCCGGCGCGGATTTCTTCCAGAACGGCGTCAGTTTCGGCGCGGGTCCTGCGTCGAACTGGTCGAACCCGATGGCCGACCACAGCACGGTCGACCCTTCAATGCCGAGTGTCGCCCCAAGCAGGATCCCGCACGTTCCGTCGAGGCAGCCATCGCAATATCCGATCGCGATGCGGCCCTCAGGCAGCGGGTCATCTTTGGGACCACCCAGAAGCGCGCGGAGATATGCCGCAGGGGTGATAACCCCGGCATGCTGGTCGACGAGCGGCGTCGACTGCTCGACCGCGTGCCCCACGGCCGCGCCGAGGAACTCGCCGAGCAGCATGCCGTCAACCTCGATCTGGCGGCTGGCATACTCGCCAGGACCCCACGCAGACTTGCGTTCAACGTTCACGTCCACGAACCGCAGAACGTCGAGCTGTGCGTTCTCGGCCATGCTCGGTCTCTCTTTCTGGGAGAATTGGGCTGATGACTATTCTTGCCGCTCGCAGTCCCGCGTCGCCAATCGGCGCGCGCACGTTCGGCGCGCCGTCCGACAAGTTGATGATCGGCGGCCTGGAACTCGACGTCCCGGTGGTTCTGGCGCCCATGGCGGGCATCACGAACACGGCGTTTCGACGCCTCTGCCGTGAATACGGCGCGGGTCTGTACGTAAGCGAGATGATCACAAGCAGGGCTCTCGTGGAACGGACTCCGGAGAGCATGCGTCTGATCAGGCACCACGAGTCGGAGACGACCAGGAGCATCCAGCTCTACGGAGTGGATCCGAAGACGGTGTCCGAGGCCGTGACGATGCTCGTCGCTGAGGATCGTGCCGACCACATCGACCTCAACTTCGGATGCCCGGTGCCCAAGGTGACGCGTAAGGGCGGCGGTGCCGCGCTCCCGTGGAAGATCGGACTGTTCCGCGACATCGTCGAGGGCGCGGTGAAGGCTGCGGGCGACATCCCTCTCACCATCAAGATGCGGAAGGGGATCGACTCCGATCACCTCACGTACCTCGAGGCGGGCCGGGTCGCGGCTGGCGCTGGCGTCGCCAGCATCGCCCTGCACGCGCGCACGGCAGCGGAGTTCTATTCCGGTACCGCTGACTGGTCGGCGATCGAACGCCTGAAAAGCGAAATCGCCGACGTCCCCGTTCTCGGCAACGGAGATATCTGGAGCGCGGATGACGCGCTCAGGATGGTGCGCGAGACAGGCGCCGACGGCGTAGTGGTCGGTCGTGGCTGCCTCGGCCGGCCGTGGCTGTTCGGCGACCTGGCTGCGGCGTTCCGCGGCGAGAAGCGCAAGGCGGAGCCGAGTCTCGGCGAGGTGGCTCACGCGTTCAAGCGGCACGCCGAACTGCTCGTCGAGTTCTTCGACGGGGATGAGGACCGGGCTTGCCGCGACATCCGGAAGCACGTCGCCTGGTACTTCAAGGGGTACGCCGTTGGGGGAGAGCTGCGCGCGAGCCTTGCCACGGTGCAGTCGCTTGCCGAACTCGATGACCTGCTGGCGCCCCTGGACTGGCAGCAGCCATACCCGGGCGCGGACGCCGAAGGCCAGCGTGGTCGCGCGGGCACTCCGAAGCGGCCTTCCCTGCCGGATCATTGGCTCGACAGCAGGGAACTCAACGAGAACTTCCGCGCGGAACTTGTCGGTGCCGAGCTGCACCACAGCGGCGGCTGAGACGTGGCGGCACAGTACACGACGGCGGACTCCGAGCGCTGGTTTCCGGAGCAGCACTCGAGTCGGCGAAGCGATTTCGCGCGCGACCGAGCACGGCTCCTCCATTCGAGCGCGCTGCGTCGACTGGCCGCAAAGACCCAGGTCCTCAGTCCAACCGTTGGCCTCGACTTTGCGCGAAATCGGCTCACCCACTCGCTTGAGGTGGCCCAGGTCGGGCGGGAGCTTGCCGCGAGTCTCGACCTTGATCCGGATGTCGTCGACACCGCCTGCCTTGCGCACGATCTCGGGCATCCGCCCTTCGGTCACAACGGCGAGCGAGCGTTGAGCGAGTGGTCCACCGACATCGGAGGGTTCGAGGGCAACGCCCAGACCCTTCGACTGCTCACGAGGATTGAGCCAAAGGTCTTCGGCCCCGACGGCAGGAGCTACGGGCTCAACCTCACCCGCGCGAGCCTCGATGCGAGTTGCAAGTATCCGTGGCCGGAATCCCAGGGGATTCCCGATCCGAGCGGCCGAAGCAAGTTCGGCTTCTACGGCGATGACATCGACGCATTTGAGTGGCTCCGCGCTGGTGCACCGGTGCGCCAGCGCTGCATCGAGGCGCAGGTCATGGACCTCTCAGACGACATCGCATATTCGGTGCACGACTTCGAGGATGCCGTGGTCAGCGGCTACATCGACGTTGCCTCCCTGAGCGCACGCGTCAATCACGACGAACTCGTCGAATCGATGTTCGCCTGGATCGGCGGTGAACTCGACCACGCTGAACTCATCGCGGCGTTCGATCGACTCGACAACCTCGACGTCTGGCTCGATGCGTGGGATGGCACTCGCGCGGCGCAGGGACGCTTGAAGAACCTCACTAGCCAGCTGATCGGGCGCTTCATCGGAGCCGCGATCTCTGCAACGAGGGCGGCGTACCCGCAGGAATCTCTCATCCGTTTCTCCGCGAACGTCGTCGTCCCGCGCGAGATCCAGGCCGAAATCGCCGTGCTGAAGGGGATTGTCGCGGCCAACGTGATGTCGACGAACTCGCGGCAACCGATCTACACGCAGCAGCGCGAGATACTGGTCGACCTCGCGGATGCGCTCCTCGAGACGGGCGACGCCAATCTCGATCCGGGTTTCGCGGCCGACTGGCGAGACGCCAAAGACGATGCCGGCCGCCGCCGCGCGGTTGTCGACCAGGTCGCTTCGCTGACCGACCAGTCAGCGATGGCCTGGCACGAGCGTCTCGCCCGCTGACCGGGCACAGCCACTTCCGGGACGTCTTCCGCTCCCCGCCATTTCGGAAACTCAGGAATCCATCGACGGCGCCTCGAAGGCCTGCCCGCCGGCACGCAGACGCGGCTCAGGGGTGCCTCACGGTTTCCTGAGTTTCCAACACGTGGGGCGGCGGGCGCGGGGCCCAGCGAATGGGAGGCGCGGCGGAGAGCGCCGAAGAGTATGCGAGGGCGATATGGCAACCTGGTCCGTCAACCGCGCTGGGGTCGCGCAGTTGCGAAAACTCAGGAGAATCTCGCAGGGCGCGCGTGGACACCCGCACCAGCACCGGGTTGTCCGCCGCGGCGACGTCACGGATTCCTGAGTTTTCAGAATTGGGGTGCGCGGGCGGCGGGCGCGGAGCAGCGGGTGCGGGAGCGATGCGCGCAGGCGCGCGGGTGCGATGGGTGCGCGGGCGCGGGCGGCGGGCGCGGGCGGCGGGCGCGGGACGGGTGTGCACCCGCCCGGCGCGGGGCGCGCCGCGACCGTAGAATCGTCCCCGTGGCAGGCCTCATCAAGCGAAGTGACATCGACGAGGTTCGCTCGCGTGTCAACATCGCCGATGTCGTCGGTGACTACGTAACCCTGAAAAACGCCGGCGTCGGTTCGATGAAGGGCCTCTGCCCTTTCCACGAAGAACGCAGCCCCAGTTTCCACGTGCGCCCGCAGGTCGGTTTCTACCATTGCTTCGGCTGCGGCGAGGGCGGCGATGTGTTCACCTTCCTGCAGAAGATGGATCACGTCACGTTCTCCGAGGCTGTCGAGCGGATGGCCGCGCGCATCGGCTATGAGCTCCACTATGAGGATGGCGGACAAGCCACCGACCACGGCGTTCGCGCGCGCATCCTCGCCGCCAACAAAGCGGCGGAGGACTACTTCATCGCGCAGCTCGCGACGAAGGAAGCAGAGCCCGGGCGCACCTTTCTCGGCCAGCGTGGTTTCGACCAGGCCGCGGCCGAGCGGTTCGGCGTAGGGTTCGCCCCGCGCGGTGGGGCGCTCGGCAAGCATCTTCGCACCCTCGGATTCAGCGAGAACGAGCTGGTCGACGCGGGCCTTCTCGGCCGGGGCGATCGCGGTGACGTGTACGACCGTTTCCGTGGTCGACTGATCTGGCCGATCCGCGACGTGACGGGCCAGACGCTGGGCTTCGGCGCGCGCAAGCTGCTCGACGATGACAACGGGCCCAAGTACCTCAACACACCGGAAACCGCCGTGTACCACAAGAGCCAGGTGCTCTACGGTCTCGACCTCGCTCGCAAGGACATCTCCCGCGGTCGCCAGGTCGTCGTCGTGGAGGGATACACGGATGTCATGGCCTGCCACCTCGCGGGCGTCACGACCGCGGTCGCGACGTGCGGTACCGCGTTCGGGGTAGACCACATCAAGATCGTTCGCAGGGTGATCGGCGACGTGGACAACTCCGACACGACGGGGACCGGCGAGGTGATCTTCACCTTCGACCCGGATGAGGCCGGCCAGAAGGCCGCCAGCCGCGCGTTCAGCGAGGAGCAGCGGTTCGCCGCCCAGACGTTCGTCGCAGTGGCACCGGACGGGCTCGATCCGTGCGACCTGCGACTGGGTCGCGGCGACGATGCCGTCCGCAGGCTGATTCGAACCCGCCAGCCCATGTTCGAGTTCATGATCAAGCGCAACCTCGCGAGCCACGACCTCGAGACGGTCGAGGGCAGGGTCGCCGCACTCCGTGCCGCGGCACCCGTCGTGGCCGGAATTCGGGACCAGTCGCTCAGCATCGGCTACACGCGCAATCTCGGCAAGTGGCTCGGGCTGGATCCGTCGGAAGTGCAGCGGGCGGTGGCAGCGGCACGCAATTCGGCCCCGCGCGGCACACCGGAGCAGCGCCGCGAGTCTTCGGATGCCGAACGCCGCAGGCAGTACGACGGCAGGCAGAACGACGGCCGACAGGGTGACGGCCGACAGGGTGACGGCCGACAGGGCGACGCACGGAACGGCGCGACCCAGGGCGAGTTCCGGCCGGACTCGTCGGGCACCGGGCAACCGCCCGAACGCCAGCCAGACCTCTCGATCACGGATCTCCCCGTCGACCAGCCGACCAGGCAGGAACGCGACGCCCTGATGGCGATCCTCCAGTACCCGACAGCGGTTGGTCGCGAGTTGGTGGCCCGTGTCTGCGGTGTGCGCTTCTCGAACGCGACCCTCGCTGTCATCCGCGACGCAATCGCGACGAGCGCAGACTCCCTTGAGCAGCCGGACTGGGTCGCGATCGTCACTCGTGAAGTTCCCGAGTCGTTCCTCACGCTGGTGCAGCAGCTGGCCGTCGCGCCGATCCCCGAGCGCGCAGAACGCATCCCCGCGTACTGCGTGCAGCTGGCCCGTGACCTCATCGACCGTGACCTGCTGCGGAGCAAGGCCGAGCTCCTCGGAGCTCTCCAGCGCACCGACGCGACCGCCGAGCCCGCGCGCTATCGAGAACTCCAGCAGAGCCTCGTTGGCGTGGAATCCGAGCGTCGTCGCCTTCGGGACGACTGATTATTGCGTCGAAACGTCGTGAACATTTCGTTCGCATAAACATCCCCGCTGGGGAGCCGCTGACCACCGGCTGGACTACCGGTCTGTGCTAAACCTGATGCACAGTAATGAAAATGCTGCACGTTTTGTGCGGCATTTCTCCTCGTAGTCAAGAAAACAAGAGGTGACGGATGACACTCTCGTCCAAATTCGCCCGACGTATCCTCGTCGCGGTCGGTATCGGTGCAGCGGCTTCGCTTGCCATCGCAGGCTGCTCAGGCGGCGGTTCAGGCAACAACGGTTCGGGTGGCGGAGCAAAGTCGCTCATCGTCGGCACGACCGACGTTGTCACGTTCCTCGACCCAGCAGGTTCGTACGACAACGGCTCGTTCGCTGTCATGAACCAGGTCTACCCATTCCTCATGAACTCGAAGGACGGCACGGGGGATGTCACACCGGACATCGCGGTGTCCGGCACCTTCACGACGCCGACGGAGTACACCGTCAAGCTGAAGCCAGGGCTGAAGTTCGCCAACGGCCACGCCCTCACCTCGTCCGACGTGAAGTTCACGTTCGACCGCCAGAAGAAGATCGCAGACCCCAATGGTCCGTCGTCGCTGCTCGGCAACCTCGTGAGCACCGCAGCTCCAGACCCGACCACGGTCGTGTTCACGCTGAAGGGCGGCGACGACCAGACGTTCCCGCAGGTGCTTTCGAGCCCGGCCGGCCCCATCGTCGACGAGCAGGTCTTCTCGCCCGACAAGGTCACACCGGACAAGACGATCGTCGCCGGTGACGCCTTTGCCGGCCAGTACAAGATCACGAAGTACAACTTCAACAACCTGGTGCAGTTCACCGCGAACCCGTTCTACAAGGGCGAGCTGGGAGCCGCGAAGACGAAGAACATCGACCTGAAGTACTACACGTCGTCGTCGAACATGAAGCTCGACGTGCAGCAGGGCAACATCGATGTCGCGTCCCGGTCGTTCTCCGCAACGGATGTCGCAAGCCTGTCGAGCAACAAGAATGTCAAGGTCGTGAAGGGACCGGGTGGCGAGATCCGCTACATCGTCTGGGACTTCAACACCATGCCGTTTGGCGCGAAGACCTCTGACCCTGACCCGAAGAAGGCGCTGGCAGTTCGCCAGGCAGCAGCAGACCTCGTCGACCGCGCCGCAATCGCGAGCCAGGTCTACAAGGGCACGTACACGCCGCTCTACTCCTTCGTTCCGCAGGGTCTGACCGGTGCAACCGAGCCGCTGAAGAGCATGTACGGCGATGGAAACGGCGCCCCGAGCCTCGACAAGGCGAAGGCGGTCCTCACGGCAGCAGGCATCACCGCACCGGTCAAGTTCACCATCCAGTACGTCGGTGACGGCCACTACGGCCCGTCGTCTGCTGACGAGTACGCGCTCGTGAAGAGCCAGCTCAACCAGGGCGGTCTTTTCAACGTCGACGTGCAGTCGACCGACTACGTGCAGTACTCGAAGGATCGCGTCAAGGACACCTACCCGGCGTACCAGCTCGGGTGGTTCCCGGACTACTCCGACGCGGACAACTACCTGACGCCGTTCTTTTCGAAGACCAACTTCCTGTCGAACCACTACGACAACCCGACGGTCCAGGCGCTCATCTCCAAGCAGTTGAGCGAGACCGACAAGGCTGCTCGTACGTCGGAGATCGGCGAGATCCAGACGGATGTCGCCAAGGACCTCTCGACGCTGCCGCTCCTGCAGGGTTCGCAGGTCGTTGTCACGGGTAAGGACGTGAGCGGTGCGGTCCTCGACCCATCGTTCAAGTTCCGTTTCGGGACTCTGGTCAAGGGCTGAAGCTCTCCCAACTAGAGTTGTACAGCTCGATCGGGGTGGCGCGCGCGAGTGCGTCACCCCGATTGTCTCGAAATGACCGACAAGGCATCCTTTGAACGCAATTGCAACGACGCAGGCGATCTCGCCGGAGACCGATCCGGTCGACCCTGCGGTACCCAAGACCCGGAAGCAGGGCGGTGGCCTCGGTCGCTACATCCTGGTTCGTTTCGTCCTGATCTTCCCGACCGTCTTCATTCTTGTCACGATGGTCTTCTTCCTGATGCGGATCACGGGGGATCCGATCACCGCATCACTCGGCGGCAAGCTGCCCCCGGCGCAGTTGGCCCAGCGCATCCACGAAGCGGGCTACGACCGGCCCGTGATCGTGCAGTACCTCGAGTACCTCGGTCACATCGCGACAGGAAACTTCGGCAACACGATCACCGACGGTCGACCGGTGACGACGATCCTCACGACGTACGGTGGGGCGACCCTCGAGCTCGCGTTCTACGCCCTGATCGTTGCGCTCATCGTCGGCATCCCGCTCGGCATGCTCGCCGCATACTTCCGCGACAAGTACCCGGATGCCATCCTGCGCATCTTCGCAATCCTCTGGTACGCGACCCCGGTGTTCTTCGTCGGGCTCCTGTTGAAGCTGGTGTTCTCCGTCTGGCTCGACATTCTTCCCGTCGCGGGCCGGGCAGGCACGCGAACAGAGCTCGAGCTCCAGTCGCTGCCGCACCCGACCGGCATCTATCTCATCGACGCGATCAGCTCGGGCGATCCGGATGCAATCAGTGACGTGCTGCTGCACGCCGTGCTTCCGGCGCTGGCGCTGGGCTTCCTTACGGCTGGCGTCTTCCTGAGGCTCGTGCGCACCAACGTGATCGGTACGCTCGGCACCGACTACGTCGACGCCGCCAGGTCGCGTGGCGTCAGCGAATTCCGCCTCGTGCGAAAGCACGCGTTCAAGCCGGCCCTGATCCCGGTGATCACCGTGATCGGCCTGCAGGTCGCATCGCTGCTGGGCGGTGCCGTGCTGACAGAAACGACCTTCGAGTGGCGCGGGCTCGGCTACGAGCTGACGCAATACCTGGGCGCACGGGACTTCGTGGCCGTGCAGGGCATCGTCGCCCTCCTCGCGGTGATCGTCGCCGTCACGAACTTCATCGTCGACATCATCGCCGCCCTGATCGACCCGAGGGTGAGGTACTGATGACGAACGTCACGACATCACGGGCCCGCAGCTTCGTGCGAGGGCTCCCCGTCATCCACCAGCTGCGCCAGAGCGTCGGACTGCAGCGCGGGATGCTGGTGACCGGGCTCATCATCGTCGCGATCTTCCTGCTTACCGCTGCCTTCGCACCCCTCATCGCGCCGTACGGCTACGCCCAGCTGCGCGATGCGCACGGCTATTTCGGCGCTCAGGACCCACCCGGTCCCAAACACCTGCTCGGCACCACGGTCGGCGGCTATGACGTGCTTTCGCGGGTGATCTGGGGCTCGCAGACGGCACTCCTCGCCATCGTGATCGCCGTCGTGCTCTCGATCTTCATCGGTGTCTCGCTCGGCGTGATCTCCGGATACCTCGGCGGCTGGCTCGACCGGGTGCTCGTGGTCATCGCCGACGCCGTGTACGCGTTCCCGACCCTCCTGCTCGCCATCGTCGCGGCAATCGTGATCTCGGGAGGCTCATCGAACCTCCTGGGCGGGGTCTTCGCGGCGGGTATTTCGATCACGGCCGTCTTCATTCCGCAGTATTTCCGGGTGATCCGAGCCGAGGCGGTGCGCATCAAGTCCGAGGCCTTCGTCGAGTCTGCGAAGGTCGTCGGCACGTCGACGATCCGCATCATGTTCCGCCATGTCTTCCGCAATTCGACGCGGTCGCTTCCGCTGATCTTCACGCTGAACGCCTCTGAATCGATCTTCACCCTCGCCGCTCTCGGCTTCCTCGGATTCGGAATCGAGCCGACGTCTGCTGCGGAGTGGGGATACGACCTGAACAAGTCGATCTCCGACGTCACGAGCGGCATCTGGTGGACATCCATCTTCCCGGGCGCCGCGATCGTGCTCGTCGTGCTCGGTATCACGCTGGTCGGCGAGAGCCTGAACGACCTGTCCGACCCGAGGCTGCGCACGCGACGTCGTGCAGCGGGGGCCGCGAGCATCGCGGATTCCGCGGAACCGGCGGATATCTCGGTGCAGGGTGGTGGCCCTGTCGATGACGAGGTGGCCCAATTCGACGAACTGGAGGGGCGCGCATGACATCCGTCGTGGATATCAGGAACCTCAACATCTCGTTTGCCACAGATGGTGCGCCGGTCGCGGCCGTTCGCGGGGTGGACCTCAGCGTCAACAAGGGCGAGGTGCTGGCGATCGTCGGAGAGTCCGGCAGCGGCAAGTCGGTGACGGCGAAGGCGATTCTCGGGCTCCTGCCCGAGACGGCGACGGAGAGCGGCGTCGTGATGCTCGGCGCGAACGACATCGTGTCGCTGCCGAAGAAGAAGCTCCGCGAGGTGCGCGGCGTGGATGTCGCGATGGTCTTCCAGGAGCCGTCGACGGCACTGAACCCGGTCTATACGGTCGGCTGGCAGATCGCGGAGGGCCTCCGCGCCCACTCCAGGCTCTCGCGCAAGCAGGCCAAGGCCAAGGCGATCGAGATCATGACGAAGGTTGGCATCCCGGATGCTGCCCACCGCGTCAATTACTACCCGCACCAGTTCTCCGGTGGCCAGAAGCAGCGCGTCGTGATCGCGATGGCGCTCGTCCTCGAGCCGGAGCTGATCGTCGCCGACGAGCCGACGACGGCTCTCGATGTCACGGTGCAGGCCGAGATCCTCGACCTGCTCCGACGCTGCCGCGACGAGTTCGGCGCAGCCATCGTCCTGATCACCCACAACATGGGCGTCGTCGCAGACCTCGCCGATCGGGTTGCGGTGATGTACAACGGCGAGATCGTCGAGCAGAGCGATGTGCGCACGCTCTTCGAGTCGCCCAGGGAGGACTACACAAAGAAGCTTCTCGCCGCTGTGCCGAAGCTCGGAACGGGCCTCGCCGCGACCATGGCCCGCGCCGAAGCTCGGCCGGACGTCGAGCAGAAGCCTGTCGTCTCCGCGCGGGACCTCGTGATCGAGTACGCCGGTCGGCTCGGGCGCAAGGGTTTTCGGGCCGTCGATGGCGTGAGTTTCGACATCCATGCCGGCGAAGTCCTTGGGCTCGTGGGCGAGAGCGGCTCGGGCAAGACGACCATCGGTCGCGCGATCGCGGGACTCACCCGGGTATCTGGCGGGTCGCTGACTGTGCTCGGCCAGGAGATGCTCGGCGTGCACGAACGCCAGTTCAAGCCGCTGCGCAGCGACATCGGATTCGTCTTCCAGGATCCGGCATCCAGCTTCAACCCGCTGTTGACCATCGCGGAATGCGTCGCAGAACCGCTCATCGTGCATGGACGGGCGTCGGATGCCGGCGACGCGCGCAAACGCGTCGACGAACTGCTGGAGGCCGTGCAGCTTCCCCGCACGTACGGAGACCGGTATCCGCACGAATTGAGCGGGGGCCAGCGCCAGCGCGCCAGCCTCGCGCGGTCGCTCGCGCTCGAGCCGACGCTGTTGATCGCCGACGAACCTACGAGTGCGCTGGATGTGTCCGTCCAGGCCCGTGTGCTTGAGCTATTCTCTGACCTACAGAAAGAGTTCGGTTTCGCGGCGCTGTTCATCAGTCACGACCTCGCGGTCGTCGATTTGCTCGCCGACCGCATCGCTGTTCTCTATCAGGGCAAACTGGTCGAAGAAGGCACGGGGGCCGAGGTGCTTGTCGCCCCGCAGCATCCGTACACACAGCGACTGCTGGCATCGTTGCCAGTGCCCGATCCGGTCGAGCAGGCGCGACGACGCGACGCATTGAAGGCACTTTAGAAACGAGGACTGACGAGTGAACGACGCAGCCGAATCTCGGCCGCTTGCCGTCCGCGCCGACGATGTCTCCATCAGGTATGCCTCTGTGCGCGCCGGGGCGAATCACGAGGCGGTCAAGGGCGTCACGTTCGATATTGCCGAGGGCGAAATCCTTGCCATCATCGGCGAGTCAGGCTCGGGCAAGAGTTCGCTGGCGAAGGCCGTGGCCGGGCTCGCTGGCAGCGGGGGATCCAACCCGACGATCACCGGGGGATCGCTCACCGTACTCGGCACATCCGTTCGCTCGATTTCCGGCCGTAAGCGCGACCGGCTGACCCTCAAGGTCGGTTACGTTCCGCAGGATTCCGGTGCCGACCTCGACCCACGCCTCACGGCGGGCGAGAACGTCGCCGAGCCGATCTACTCGCGCGATCCGTACTTCAACCAACTCGAAGCGGGCATCGCGGTGGCAACGGTCATTGATGCCGTTCGACTGCCGCTCACGACGATGAACAGGTATCCGCACGAACTCAGCCGCGGACAGCGGCAGCGCGTCGCGATTGCGCGGGCGCTCATCCTGGGGCCGAAGCTGCTCGTTGCCGACGATCCGACCGCGGGCATCGACGTCACCGTCCGAGGAACCGTGCTGCAGATCATCCGCGAGCTGCATGTCGACCTGGGATTCTCCGCACTCATCGTCAGCCACACCATGAGCGAGGTGCGGCAGTTCAGCGACCGGGTCGCGATCATGCACCGCGGGGTCATCGTGGGCATGGGCGGAGTCGAGGATGTCCTCGACTCGCCGCACCACGAATATGTCCAGGGGCTCGCGCAGGCCCTCGACGACCTGAAGACGGCGGAGGGCCTGAGTGTCGGCTGAGCGGATCTGGGTCGGTGGGTACACGGCAGACTCGAACGGCTCGGCGGAGGGCATCGTGCTCCTCGAGGTCGCGGCCGACGGCACCCTCCAGGACCGCGGCCTGGCCGTTGCCGCGGATTCACCCTCGTTTCTCACCCGTTCCGGCAACTTCATCTATGCGGTCGGCGAGGCGGCACCGAGCGTCTCAGCGTTCAGCATCCACGGCAGCGAGCTGCGTTTCGCCGGCACCCAGGACGCCGCAGGGGGAGCGCCGTGTGCGCTGGCCGTCCTCGGTGACGACGCCGTACTTGCGACGGCGTGCTACACCGACGGGGTCATCGACGTCCATCCGCTTGCGGCCGACGGCACGATTCTGAAAACCAGCCAGACGCTCCGGGGCGAAGGCAAGGGAACGCGGATCAACCAGGACGGACCGCACGCTCACGCCGTGCTCCGGGTAGGCGCCGCCACGGTTCTCACGACCGATCTCGGCAGCGACGTCGTCTACGTGCACTCCTTCGATGGGGAGCTCCTCACGCGCACCGGACGCATAGCGCTCCCCGCCGGAGCGGGTCCGCGCGACCTGCTGCTGCATCCATCCGGAGTGGTCTGGGTGCTCACCGAACTGAGCCACGAGTTGTACGTGCTCGACGGCGAAGACTTCTCCGTCGTGGCGAGCGTCGAGCTGCCTGGCGCCCTGCCGACCGACAACTCTGCCGCAATTGCGCTGAGCGAGGATGGCAGGTTCGCATATGCGGGTTCGCGCGGTTCAGATACAGTCGCCGTGCTCGCCGCGTCACCGGATGGCCGCGTCCTGACTCCGGTCACATCCGTGCCGAGCGGGGGTGGCTGGCCGCGCCATCTCGTCGTCGACGGCTCGTACCTCCGCGTTGCGAACCAGCTCACCAACTCGGTGGACACCTTCACGATCGGTGGCGACGGCATCCCCGTTCCGCACAGCTCGATCCACGTGTCCTCTCCCACCTACCTCCTCCTCGACTAGACCCCCGCGCGCCTCTCACCGCGCCCGTCTCGCCGCCGAGCCCTCCCCACTCCTGCCGCACCCCGCCCCTCTCACCCCGCGCCCTCTCACCGCGCCCGGTCCTGTCTCGCCGCCGAGCGTCGGAAACTCAGGAAATCGTGCGGAATCCCGACGCAACCTCCTGGTCACCGGCGCCGCGGCGGTCACGAATTCCTGAGTTTTCGATTCGCGCGGCGGTGGAGGTGGCAGCGCCAGTCGACAACGGATTCTTGCCGCCTCTACCGCACCTCTCGAAAACTCAGGAAATCGTGTCGGTGCCCGGACCGACACGCCGCCGAATCGAGGCCCGCGCAACACGTATTCCTGAGTTTTCGAAAGGGGAGGGGGGAAGGAGGGGGAAAGGGACGGGGCGCCGGTTTGGTGTGGCGTCATCCTTTGGTAAAGTAGGCAAGCTGTTTAGCGATCCTCGATAGCTCAATTGGCAGAGCAATCGGCTGTTAACCGATAGGTTCTTGGTTCGAGTCCAAGTCGGGGAGCTAAGGCCCAGACCCTCCACGGTCTGGGCCTTTTTGCTTCGCTCACGCACAGCAAGCCGCAGCGGTGCCGAGCGACCATACTCCCGGGGGAGTACGCGCCACGCTCCATCGAGTGGATGCCGCTGCCCGCGCCACCCGCGTAGCATCGAGCCATGCAACAGCCCGGGTCGTATCGTCGCGGCGCCCCGTCCCGGGATCGCTGGAGCGGCCCGTGGGATGGCCCGGCGCCACAGGGCTGGCAGGGCGTGCCGTGGTCGGAGCGCCACAACAGCCCTGCGGCGCGCCGCGGGCGACTGCTGTTCCCGGTGGTCTTCTCGCTGTTCATCCAGTTGCCGAGCGTGTTCGTGACCTTCGACAGCGCGGTTCGCCATCCCGTGCCGCTCCGTCTCTCACCCGACCAGTTCTGGCTCGACCTCATTCTCGCGATCGCCGGCCCGCTCGCCCTGCTCGCGGCGCAGAGATTCCCCGGCCCGGTGGTCGCATTCGTTGCCGCCGTCGCAACCCTCGATCTCTTCGTCGTGAAGCCGGATGACGCCCCTCTCTACGTCTCGCTCGCCTTCGCCATCATCTTTGCGGTCGCGCGCGGTGCGCGTGTGTGGGCGTGGGTATCTGTCGGGGCGGCCTGGATCGTGAGCATCACGGCCGCGATCGTATTCGGCACGCAGTGGTCACCCGTGCGAATCGCACTGACGACCCTCGGCATCCTGATCGTGTTCGGCCTGGGGGAGTCGACCAGGAACCGGGCCGAGCGATTCAGCCAGATCACCCGCATCCGGGCTCAGCGGAGGCAGAGCGAAATCCAGGCGGAGCGCGTCCGCATCGCGCGCGAACTGCATGACGTGCTCGCTCATTCGCTGAGCCAGATCAACGTGCAGGCCGGAGTCGGGCTGCACCTCATGGATTCCCAGCCGGAGAAGGCACGGGATGCCCTCGCCAGCATCAAGGACACGAGCAAGTCCGCGCTGGCCGAGGTGCGATCGGTGCTCGGGGTACTGCGCTCAGGCGGCGCCGGCGAGGGAGAGGACGCACCCCTGGTTCCGGAGCCCGACCTCTCCCGGATCGATTGGCTCGCCGCCTCGGTGAGCGCCCAGGGCATCGAGGTGAGCGTGACCGGGATGCCCGGCGGCGTCCCGCAGGCGACGCAGCTCGCAATGTTCAGGATCGTGCAGGAGTCGCTGACCAACATCGTGCGCCACGCCAGGGCGACCACCGCCGCAATCGCCTTCGGGGAAGAAACGGGGTACTACACCGTGTCGGTCACTGACAACGGAACAGCGCCGCCGCCCACCGGCGAACCGGAGGGACGCGGTCTGCTCGGCATGCGTGAGCGCGCGGAGCTGCTCGGCGGATCGCTGGATGCCGCACCGCTGCCGGAGGGCGGTTTCCGGGTGACGGCACGCATCCCCACCAGGGCATCGGTGGACCTCTCGTGATCCGCGTCGCGATTGCAGACGACCAGGGGCTCATCCGCGCCGGATTCCGCAGCCTTCTCGAGTCAGAACCCGACATCGAAATCGTGGGCGAAGCGGGCACCGGCATGGATGTTGTGGCGCTCGTGAAGGCGGAACGGCCGGATGTCGTCCTCATGGACATCCGCATGCCGGACGGCGACGGCCTATGGGCGACAGAACAGATCGTCGCGGACCCGCGGCTCGAGAACACCCACGTGGTGATCGTGACGACGTTCGAGCTCGACGAATATGTCGGTCATGCGATCCGCGCGGGCGCGAGCGGGTTTCTGGTGAAGGATACGGAGCCGGTCGAGCTAATCCGCGCCGTCCGCGTTGTGGCGGGTGGCGAGGCGCTCCTCAGCCCCAGCGTGACGAAGCGCCTGCTCGAGCGCGTGGCCGTCGCCTGGAAGGATGCCCCGGACACGGCCCAGCTGCGGGTTCTCACCGATCGCGAGCGCGAGGTCCTGGCGCTCGTCGGTCAGGGGCTCACCAACGATGAAATCGGCAAGTCGCTCTTCCTGAGCCCGCTGACGGCGAAGACCCACGTCAGCCGCATCATGGCGAAACTCGCGGCCCGCGACAGGGTGCAGCTGGTCGTAATCGCCTACGAGACCGGCCTCGTGCGCGCCGGGGCCCAATAGCGGTAGCCCGTTGGCGGTGGTCCCCTCGGCGGGACCACTCGGCGGTAGCCCGTCAGCGGGAGCGCGACAGGGAGTAGTCGATCGCTTCCGCCCTGCTCTCCCGGGAGTATCCGAACTGCATCCGGCAGGCAGATTCGAGACTGTCGGCACGGCGCGAGGCTGTTCTTATGAGGTTCACACGGAACCTCCTGACAAAAGGACACCATCGTGCTCACATCGCTCGCCGCTGCGCCACTCGCCATTGGGGGCGCCCATGCGGCATTCTGGCCACTCATTCCCCTCTTCATCATCGGTCACGTTTTCTGGTTCGTCATCATCGTCCTGGTGATCGTCTTCGCCATCGTTGGCGGACGCCGCCGCCGTCGCATGTGGGGCGCGACCGGCTACGGTTTCGGCCCGTGGGGTGACGCCTCCCGTGGGGCGTCCCGCGCCGCAGAGACGACTCTCGCCGAGCGCTTCGCCAACGGCGACATCGACGAGAAGGAGTACCGCGCACGTCTCGAGGTGCTTCGCGCCAACAACGTGAACCAGCAGCCGCGCTAATCCCGCGCGCTCGTCGCGATAGTCTCCCTCTGGTGCCTTTCGGCCCAGAGGGAGACCTTTTTTCGTGACTATCGACCTTGTGACCATGCTCGAGGCGGCATCCATCGCGCTCGGAGCGATCGCGATCGTGTTCCTGGTGCTGTGGCTCGTTGCCATGTTCGGTCGGCGCAGGCAGCGTGCGGCGAGACGACGGGCGGAGGATGACGCGTTCGAGCTGCGCCTCTCGCTCGACGAGCAGACCGCTCGGATGCGGATCGTGCGCGAATTGCACGAGGTTGTGATCCATTCGATCTCGGTGATCGTCAGCCAGACGGATGGCGCCAGGTACGCGGCAGAGCAGGATCCGGCCGCTGCGGTCCGCGCGGTCTCCACGATCGGGGATGCTGCGCGGGGAACCCTGGCCGACCTCCGCAGGATCATGACCGTCGTCCGAGAGGGCGAGGCGGATGTCGCCCCGCAGCCGCGCCTCAAATCCGCTCGTGACCTCTTCAAGGTCATGCGCGAGGCCGGGCTCATCGTCGAGTTCGAGGAGTCGGGGGAGCGTTTCGATCTGCAGCAGGGCGCGGAGGTCGCGATCTACCGCATCCTCCAGGAAGCGCTGTCGAATGCCCTGAAGTTCGGCGGCGACGGCACCCAGGTGCGCGTGACGTTCACGTGGACCGACGAAGGCCTCCAGGTGAAGGTCGATGACGATGGCGTTCGTGCCGGAGCGCGACGAGACGGTGACGATCCCAACCAGGTGGCCCAGCGCCGCAGCTACAGCATCGACGACGACATGGATGCGCTCACCGAAGTATTGACCGGGGCAGGCATCACGGAGATGCGCGAGCGTGCAGCGCTCTTCGGCGGCGTGCTGCACGCCTACTCCGTACCGGGCGTCGGCTTCTCCATCTCCGCCGTGTTCCCCGCGCTGCGCTATCACAACGGCGTGCACGGCGTGAATCTCGACGAGTAGATGGCGCGGCAACACGAGGAGCGCAGCCCCGAGGTACGAGCTGCGATGCGCGCGAGCGCGGCGGTCGGAATCGCTGTTTCGCTCTACGGCGTCTCGTTCGGCGCTCTCGCAGTGGCCGCCGGACTCGACGTCTGGCAGACCTCCGTGCTCAGCCTCCTGATGTTCAGCGGCGGTTCGCAATTCGCCCTGATCGGCGTTCTTGCCACGGGTGGGGCGTCTGCGGCGTTCCCCGCGATCGTGGGCGCGGCGCTCCTCGGAACACGCAACGGGCTCTACGCCATCCGGATGTCGCCCATCGTCGGGGGTCCGTGGTGGCGGAAGCTTCTCGCGGCGCACATCACCATCGATGAATCGACCGCAGTCGCGACAGCGCAGACGACGCGAGAGGCCCAACGGGTCGGGTTCTGGCGCACGGGCATCCTCATCTTCATCGGCTGGAATCTCACCACCCTGATCGGGGCTCTGATCGGCAACCTGCTCGGCGACGTGCGCCAATACGGACTCGATGCGGCGGCGGCCGCCGCGTTCCTCGGCCTGCTCTGGCCGCGCCTGACAGCCCTGCAGCCCATCGTGGTGGCCGCGGGAGCCGCCGTCGTCGCAGCCCTCCTGACGCCCGTTCTGCCTGCGGGAGTGCCGCTCCTGGTCGCGGCGGTCGTCGCCGTACTGGTCGGTGGATTCAACTGGTTCGCGAAGCGGGAGGCGACATGAGCACGTGGGACACCATCCTCATCGCATCCGTTTGCATCCTGGTGCTGAAGATCGCGGGATACCTCGTGCCGCCGAGCCTCCTCGAGAAACCGACTCCGACGCGCATCACGAGCCTGCTGACGATCGCGCTCCTGGCGGGTCTCGTCGCCACCGAGACGGTGACAACGGGGTCGCAGGTGGTCGTGGATGCCAGGATCCCTGCAGTCATTGTCGCGGCCGGACTCTTCGCCCTCCGCGTTCCGTTCATCGTCGTGATCATCGTGGCCGCAGTCGTGGCGGCGCTGATCCGCCTTGTGACGGGAATGGGCTAGGGCTCAGGCTTCCACGTCGTCGACGCCCGGCGTCCAGCTCTGGTCCGGGACGCCCCAACCGCGCTTCCGCAGCACCTTGGCGACGGATTTCGCGTAGACGGGCTCAAGCCGGTCGGCGTAGAGCACGCCGTTCAGGTGGTCGAATTCGTGCTGGAAGATGCGGGCGAGCCAGCCCTCCGCGACGATCTCGTACCGCTCCCCATCGAGGTCCTGCGCGCGAAGGATGGCCCGGTCGCCGCGTTGGAGCGGGAAACGTTCACCCGGGATGGAGAGGCATCCCTCGGACTCGTCCTCCTCGTCGGCCTCGGCCGGAATCGTGGGAGTTACCCACAACTCCGGGTTGATCGCGACCCCGCGCCACAGCGTGTCATCTTCGTCCGTCCAGTTGTAGACGAACAGCCGTAGCGGTACGCCGACCTGCGGGCCCGCGAGACCGACACCGGGCGCAGCGGCCATCGTGTCGAACATGTCGGCGACCAGCGTGCTGAGTTTTTCATCGAACGCGACGACCTCGAGAGCGACGTCGTGGAGCACGGGGTCGCCCGAGATTCGAATGGGGAGTACGGCCATTCAGACAGGTTATCGGGCGGAGAGACCTGTAGATTCGTCGAGTGTCCATCCAACTCGTGTCGCTGACTCCCGCGGCCGCGCTGGGTATTCCGATCGCGATCATCGGGTCGATCTTCCTGGCCCTCGGAGCGCAGTTCCAGCACCGCGGCGTGAACAAGGTGGATGCCGCGACTGCACCCGAGGACAAGGCCGGCCTGAACATCCGCCAGCTCCTGCTTCTCGCGCGGCGGCCATCCTGGCTGATCGGCACCGTGCTCCTGACCCTCGCCATCGTGCTGCAGCTGCTGAGCCTCTTTCTCGCGCCGCTGACGGTCGTCCAGCCTCTCGGGGCGATCGCACTCGTGATCACCTCTGTCGTGAACGCTCGGGTGTCCCACACCCCGCTCGACCGGCACTCCATCCGCGCGATCGCCTTCTGCGTCGGCGGTGTCGGCATCTTCGTGACCATCGCGGCGCTGACGACGACCTCCGTGCCGCTGCACGACATTCAACTCGTCGTCGTGCTCATCATCCTGGCCATCGTGCTGATCGTTGCAGCGCTCTGCTTCGCCTTCTTCCGCAAGAAGTTCTCCATGATCTTCTACATCGTGGGAGCGGGCGTGCTGTTCGGCTTTGTCGCGACGCTGGCCAAGGTCGACATCGACCGTGCGCACACGATCGTCCAGAACGGTTTTCACCTGCACCCGGGCGACCTCCTCACGGTCGTCTGCCTGGTCGGGCTGATCCTCGCCGGGCTTCTCGGCTCGTACTTTGTACAGACCGCGTATTCCTCCGGGCCGCCTGATCTCGTCGTCGCCGGACTCACGGTGATCGACCCCCTGGTCGGCGTCACCATCGGAATCGTGGTGCTCGGCGAGGCGCAGGGCGCACCGCTCTGGGCCGGATTCATCTTCGTGATCTCGGGGGCCCTGGCGATTTACGGCGTGTTCCAGCTCTCCAAGTACCATCCCCAAACGCGGCGTTAGGGTACGTTGGACTCTAGCTTTCCACTGGATCACGCAGCCTGCGGCTACGACCCGGCGCGACACATGCAAGGGAATCATCAACTTGACTGACGGCCTCGAAAGCCCGACATCCGCGAATCGTCCACTCAAAATCCTGGTTGGCGCAGACACCTTTGCCCCGGAGATCAACGGATCTGCGACCTTCGCCGCGAGCCTGGCCGGAGGCCTCGCGCAGCGCGGTCACGACGTGCGTATCGTCGCGCCCGCCGGCCACAAGGGCGGCCAAGGGCAGTTCATCGAGACGCACGGCGGCGCGGATGTGCTGGTCTATCGCCTGCGCAGCTGGCGCTGGCGGCCGCATCCCTGGTATCGGTTCGCCCTCCCGTGGCGCATCCAGGCAAACAGCGCAAAGATCCTCGACGAGTTCAAGCCCGATGTCGTGCACTTCCAGTCGAACATCGTGGTCGGCCGCGGTCTCTCGCAGCAGGGCCTGAAGCGCGGAATCCGGGTCATCGCGACCAACCACGTGATGCCGGAGAATCTCCTCGAGCACTCGATGCTGCCGAGCTTCCTCTACCCGCTGTACATCAGGTACTCGTGGTGGGACGCCAATCGCGTCTACGGGCGGGCCGAGGCGATGACGACGCCAACTCGCCGCGCAGCAGACTACCTCGAGGCGAACACCCACCTGAAGGGCGTTCTCGCCATCTCCTGCGGCATCGACGCGCGCAACTACACGGCGAGCTTCACGCCGCGCACCGAGAATGTGATCGTCTTCGTCGGCCGCGTTACGGCCGAGAAGCAGATCGACAAGCTGGTCAGAGCGATGGCGAAGCTCGATCCAGCGCTGAAAGCCCGCCTCGAGATCGTGGGCGGCGGCGAGAAGGTCGACGAGCTGATCGCCCTGGCGAAGTCGCTCGGCATCGAAGACAGGGTGAAGATCGCGGGCTACGCAACGGATGAATACCTCCGCGAGACACTGACGAACGCGTCGGTGTTCGCGATGCCGTCGATCGCAGAGCTTCAGAGCATCGCGACGATGGAGGCACTCGCATCCGGGTTGCCGGTCGTCGCCGCGAACGCCATGGCGTTGCCGCACCTCGTCCACGATGGTGAAAACGGCTACCTGTTCGAGCCGGGGGATGTCGACGCCTTCGCAGCGCGGCTGACCGATGTGCTCACCATGCCGCAGGACAAGCTCGACGAATTCAAGCGCGAGAGCATGAAGATCGTGCAGGCGCACGACATCAACCGCACTCTCGACACGTTCGAGGCGCTCTACCGTGGCGAGCGCGCCGTCGAGCCGATCATCGAGGAATCCCTCAACACCCTCTCGACCCTGCGCAACAAGATCGTCGCCAGGGTTCGCCGCCGCTGACGGGTTCGCCGCCCCGCGGGCCTACGGGTTCGCCCCGCACGCCTACGGTGTGACGCTGTCGATGCTCGTGAGGTAGGTGGAGGTGTACCCCTTCGCCGATCCCGTCACGCGCACGGTCAGCGCGTGCCCGGTGTCGGCCGCGACCGGCGTGTACGTCGTCTTGGTTGCACCCGGGACCGCGACGCCGTCCCTGTACCACTGGTACGCGAGGCTGACAGTGCCGGTTGTGGTCGTCGCGGAGTGCCAGGTGCCGGGGGTCGCGACGAGCGAGGAGCCGGACTGCGCGATCGTCGGGATGGAGCGCAGCGCGAGGTCCCTGGCATCGCTCACCGTCACCGACTTGCACAGCTTCGTGTAGAACTCGCCGCGTTCGGCGCAGACCACCAGGGTGATGCGCTGGCCGCTCCACTGCGGTGCGAGTACGGGCGAGAGAGTGTCTGAGCCGGTGTTGGCGTCATCCTGGGGCACGTGAACATCTCCGGCGGCGGTGAGCCAGTCCGACGGGGGAGTGGCGGTCGCGCTGTAGGGGTCGCCGTGGCCGAGGTCGTCCCAGCCGAGGAACATCTGGGTGAGAACGGGCGACCAGGATGCTGGCACCTGCGTTCCGTTCATCTCCCACGTGTAGTCGATTGTGGTCGGCGTGGGGGAGAACGCCCCCGTGATCTTGCGGACACGGTGTGACCCGTCGCGATCGTGCCGGTCAGCGCGAGCGTCGGCGCCTTCGTGAACCTGGCGCCGGATACCTGGTTGGTGTCCTCGAGCACCTTGGTCACGGGAGCGTAGCCGGTTGCGGACTGCGTGACCTGGACGCCGATCAGGTAGCCGGCATCCGCGTTCGTCGCAACGTAGGCGCTCTTCGTGGCTCCCGAGATCCAGGCTGCGGTCGCCCCGGAGGTCGCAGCGACCCTGAACCACCGGTACGTCGAGGTGTGCCTGGCCGGCACCGTCGCCGTTCCGCTGTGAGCCGCCACGGTGAGCTTGTCTCCGACCTTTACCGAGTCGGTGTGGGGCGCCTTGACGTACAGGTCTGCCGCCTTCACCCACTTCTTCACGGTGCTGTTGAGCGAGGAGATCGTCTTGCCGGAGGGGACCTTCACCTTTGTTGCGGAGGTTGCCGCGTACTTGCCGCTCCACCACTGCGTGGCGTACGTGTTGTCATCCACAGGGTCGTACTCGATCGTGTACGTGCCGGACGGCAGGCCATTGATCGTGAACCTCGCCTGCAGCCTCGAGTTGAAGGATTGCAGGAAGGCGGTTCTCGTCACCGTCGCCGATGAAACGGTTACATGGACTCCGACCGGCTGCTTGGCGCCGTCCCGCACGGTGGTGACGACACCGGTGACCGCACCACCCGCGGTGAGCTGCTGGTCGACGGTGGCGGTCTCGTCATCGGCGGTGAGGGTGACGGCGCCAGCGTGCGTCACCTCGGCGTAGTTCGCGGTGTTCGGGCTCTCCGGCATGAAATGAACCGTGTACGTGCCGAACGGGATTTCATCCAGCTCGTATGCGCCCTCGAACGTCGTGGTCGTCGCAACGACATTGCCGTCAGGGTCGAGAGCTGAAACGTCGATGATCTGGGTAGCGGTGAGCTTGGAGCCGCTCTTGCCCTTCACGGTTCCGACGATCGAGCCACCGATCGTGAGCACCTGGTCGACGCCCGTGAGGTGCCTGGTCGAGGTGGTGTCTGCGGCCTGCGTCGCCGAGTTGTAGCCGAAATCGTCGAAGGTGAGGCTCCACGAGTCGGCCGGGATCGAGGGGAACTCGTAGAACCCCGATTCGTCGGTGCTGGAGTGGAACTCCGCGCCGTCGGTGTTGCGTGCGGTGACATCCACGCCGCCGAGGCCGTTGCCGTTCGAGTCCGTGACGGTGCCGGAGATGGATGTCGGCACCGGAAGCGTCGTGTTGCCGAGCTGGTCGACGGTGTTGTTCGAGAGCGTGAGCGCCGTCGCGGCGCCCGCCGTTGCGCCGCCGTACCAGGTCGTCACGGGGGTCGCGTCATCCGAGACGAACTCGAGTGTGTAGTCCGCGGCCGCGGTGTCGTTGGAGATGAAGTACTCTCCCGAATCGTCCGTCGTCGTGTCCGCGACGATGCCGCCATGTTCGTGCAGGTTGACGGTGACATCTCCGAGCGGTGTGCCCTTGCCGTCGACAACGGTGCCGGATGCGGCTGGCTTGCTCGTCATCACCATGTTGATGCCCGTCGGCGAGCTGTCGAGCGTGACGGTGACCACGCCGGCGCTTGCGAAGGTACTGGTCGGCGCATCCGATGTCCACCACTGTGGGAAGAAGGTTGGTCCGTTTCCGGGGGTGTTCGCCTTGAAGAGCACCTTGTACTCGCCGAACGCGAGCGGGGCGCTTGTCCAGTTTCCGTTTGCGTCGGCGTAGGTGTCGCTGTCGATCTGGTCCTTGTTATCGTTCGGGCTGATCAGGACCTCGGCGTAAGCGCCATCTCCGAAAGTGGCCGAATTGAAGGTGTAGCCGCCGTGGCCGGTGACATTGCCCGAGATCGTTCCCATCGGGTCGGCTTGCGCCGATGCTGCTCCACCCATCAGCGACGCGACCGCGAGCGCGATAACAGCGGCCGCACCGATGAAGGATTTCCGCAGGGATGGTACGAACGAAGGGCGTGCGCGCATGGGGACTGCTATCTGTGGCAGGTGAACGGGGCAGGGAGAGCGGGCGAATTCGGGTGAAACGGGTAATCAGAGTGTACGGAGCAAAATAGCCGGGATGTGCATCCGGCGGAACCCCCGGCCTACCCCCAGTTGTGGTGCACGGTTGTGAGGCCCTCTTCAGCGCGGCAGAATCCGCGGGTTGCACTAGCTTCGCTAGGGTAATCATGCCGAACCGCGCAGGCGGTCGAGGCACGGGGCGGTAGCTCAGCTGGTTAGAGCAGCGGACTCATAATCCGTCGGTCACGGGTTCAAGTCCCGTCCGCCCTACCGAGCAAGCGCGAGCATCGTCTCCACCTGCTCGCTGCCCACTATGGGGGTAAAGCATCGAGGAAATCTCGGCGCTAGACTCGTCCCATTACAAGGTTTTGAGGAGCAGCACCAATAATGAAGAGGCTTACCCGGGTCGCCCTTGCGTCAACCGTTGTCGTTGCTGCCATTCTGGGGTCAGCGGTCGCCGCAAATGCGACCAAGGTTCCGAAACCGCACCTCGTCTTCACAACCCTCGCGGTCGCTGGCGACTCGACGACGGAACTGCCGGACTCCTGGACGCACGACCTCCCGACCCGCGAACGCTCCATCAGCGGGTACGCCCACGGCGGCTTCACCAGCGGGCGGATCCTCGAGCACCTGACGAAGACCGACTCGAACGTGCTCGTCGTGATGGTGGGGGTCAACGATGTCACCGCCGGCTACTCAAACAAGCACATCATCCACAATGTGTGGAAGATCATCGCGAAGGTTGGCGCACAACACGTGATCATCAGTGCCATCGTGCCCAACGACCTGACCAACTACGGTCCGAAGCACATCAATCGCCGCGCGGCGGGAGCATCGTTGAATGTCGCGCTGCGCGCGACCGCTGTGGCCCACGGCTGGGAGTTCATCGACCCGGATGGCGCGTTCCGTCTGCCGAACAACGGATATGCCCCCGGCACCACGGTCGACGGAGTGCACCCGACCCGGGCGGCATTCGCCGCCGAATCTGCGGTGCTCGCCCCCGCAATCGCTGCCGCCGCCGACTGATCCATAGGACAAATTCCGAAGACTCTCCTGGCCACGCCCCGCCGGAGCGAACCAGACCGAACTTCCGCGAACCAAGAGCCGACGAGCAGGCGGAGGCGTCTGCCTCGTGGGCGAGGTGGTGTCGTTAATCGTGAGTAGCAGCACTGCGTGGGCGTGGTTCTTGCTTGTGGGGTGCATAGCCGTGATCGTCAACTTCGTGCTGTTCATCCGTGATGGACTACGCGCGGGCACTCGTCGCAACGGCGGCTCCGCTCCCAAAAACTGAATTCGGCTTTCCTGCGGGTCCTTCGATGTGGTGCCGTCCGCAGTGCGGTCTCGTGGCACACTCAACGTGTGAAGTACACGCCGATCCGGTCTCGCTGGATCGTGCTGGCGTTCTTCGTGACCGTCGTACTGGCGGCGCTGTGCCAGGCCGGTGCAGGATCGGGTTTCGAGTTCCCACGCCTCCTCTGGTACCTGCCGTTCATCGTGCTCGATGCGATTGGCGTTTCGCTGGCCGCGGCGCTGCTTGGCCGATACCGCCGGCGCCACGAAGGTGACTAGCCGCCGCCATGCTCTGCGATCTGGTTGCCAGTTGTTCGCCTTCGGGTAACGCCCGTGACCACGACCGAAGAGTTGCCGCTCGACTGTGTCGACTGCCACATCTTCGATGACGGGCATACTTGACCAATGGCCTGGTGGCGCAGAATCACCCCGTATCACCGGGTGCTGATGTGCGTGCTCCTGGTGTGTCTGGTCGGCATCATCGTCTGCCTCTCAGCGCGATTCGATGTCGCCCTTCTGTGGTTCATCGTTGGTGGGGGCGTGGCCAGTCTGGTCAACTTCGTGGTTCTCATCGTCGGCATCGTCCGCGCATCCGCTCGCCCTCGGAAGAGGCCGCTGCGGCACTGGCGATGACGGCCCGGATCGCGAGCAGCCGGCAATCGAAGGCGTCAGCTGGCGAGCCTGGTTACCGGCATCCGCGGGTTGCGCTAGCTTCGCTACGGTAATCGTGCCGAACTCATGTGTCACGAATTCGCGATTCTCGACATGGTGTTAGTGAGGTGGTCGAGATCGATGACGAGGGCAAGTCCGATGCGGAGCTGTGGCTCTCATACCGCGATGGTGATCGCGCGTCGTTCAGCAGTTTCTACCGTCGCCACGCAGCTGCGGTGCTGAAATACGGCTGGTCGATCTCTGGCGACCAGGCGGATGCGGAAGAGGTGCTGCAGGAGACCTTCCTGACCGCGTGGGACAAGCGCCGAACGAGCATCATCGTCGACAACTCGCTACTGCCATGGCTTCTCACGATCTGCCGCAATCATTCGAGGAATCTCGCGCGCAGGCGGCGCAAGCATCGCGCCACCCCGCTGCACCTGGTTGACGCCGCCACGCCCGACGGCGACCTCACGTGGATCGCGGTCGAAGTCTCGAAGCTCTCGCTGAACGACCAGGAATTATGCAGGCTCTGCCTCGTCGAGGGGTTCACCTACGCGCAGGCCGCCGAAGCCATGGGAACAAGCACCGCGGCCATCGGCAAGCGCCTCCAGCGGCTCCGTGCGCGGTTGGTGCGATCAATGGCCGAGAACGAATAGGAGGTCGATCATGGAAAACATGCCGGATGAGGATGCCGTTGCCCGATCGGTTCGGCGTGTCGAGGCGCCCGTCATGGTCGGGATCGAGGCCAGACGCTCGAGGGAGCGTCGACTACGAGTGGGCATGACCGTCCTGGTTGCGGCGGCCCTGTTCGCGGGCGGCATCGCCGTCGGCGGGGCGGCTCTCGCACCCTCCGCAGCACGCGCCCCCGGTCGGGCAGGCGGTTCGATGCCGAACGCACAGGGCCAGGTCGCTGCGTCGGACTTCGCGGTCGACTGTTACACGGCAAGCACGGTGGGCGTGCGGTGGTGGGCCGAACACGAGGACAGCGCAGCCACGGCGCCGGGTCGTGCCGAAGAGAAGTCCGATCGGGCGGACCCGACCGCGATCTGTCAGGCTTTGCAGCGCCAGGCCGACCTCACCACAGCGTTGCACCGGGAAGCGAAACTGCTGGTCACCCGCGGGATGAAGACCGGGTACATCACGGTGAAAGACAATGGGACATGGACGTTCAACGGCTCACTGGCAGCGGACGGCAGGTTGCAGATCACCACACTCACCAAGATCAGCGACACGGGGACCGCCCTGTACCAAATCGGCGGCACGACTTCTGTGGTTTCCCACGATCGCCCGCTGGTGGCGTGTGCCGTCGGGGACAACTGGGCCGCCGTCTACCCGCGCGGCCACAAGAGCGCGCAGAGCGTGTGCTCGTCGTTCGGGCATCCGGTCTGGGGGGAGAAGTGACGACCGGCCGCACCCGCCAACCCGGGGTGCGGCCGACGGGCGTCTAGCTGATGGCGTCGAGGGCCGCGTACTCGTCGTCGGTGAGCCGGATGTCCGCGGCGGCGACGTTCTCCTCGAGGTGCGCAACGGATGACGTTCCGGGAATCGGGAGCATGACCGGTGAACGGTGCAGCAGCCACGCGAGAGCAACCTGGCTGGCGGTGCGGCCCTGCTCCTGCGCGATCGACGCGAGCCTCGTGCCCGGCTCCGACAGCTTTCCGGTTGCGAGCGGGAACCACGGGATGAATGCGATGTTCTCCGCGGTCGCATAGTCGAGGACGGCCTCGGAGCTGCGGTTCGACAGGTTGAAGAGATTCTGCACGGAGACGATGTCGGCGATCTTGCGTGCCGTCTTGATGTCGTCGACACTCACCTCGGACAGGCCGATGTGACGAACCTTGCCCTCGTCCTGCAGCTTCTTCAGCTCACCGATCTGCTCCTCGAGTGAGACCTTCGGGTCGATGCGGTGCAGCTGGAGCAGGTCGATGGTTTCGACGCCGAGGTTGCGCAGGTTCAGCTCGGTCTGCTGGCGGATGTATTCGGCACGGCCGACCGGAATCCACTGGTTGGGCCCCTGGCGCGTGAAGCCGACCTTCGTCGCGATGACGATGTCGTCGTTGTACGGGTGGAGAGCCTCGCGGATCAGCGAGTCGGTCACATACGGCCCGTAGACATCCGCCGTGTCGATCAGGGTCACACCGAGTTCGACGGCGCGACGGATGACCGCGATCGCCGATGCACGGTCATCCGGCTCTCCCCAGACACCGGGCCCGGTGAGCTGCATGGTGCCGTAGCCAAGCCGATTGACGGGCACATCGCCGCCGATGGAGAACGAACCGGATGCTGTGGCGTTGGGGGTGGTTGTCGCAGTAGTCATACGAGTTTCAACCGCAGCGCCCTCCCGCGGTATTCCGCGCGCGGGGTAAGCGACAAGTGAACGGAAGGCCGCGTGCTCGGCTAGAGCGTCGCGTAGAGGCTGCGGAGAGCCGCAGAAGTCGACTCGTAGTCGCCCAGCGGCCGTGAGTCGGCGTTCCGAAGCTCGAAACCTCGCGACGTGCGCGTGATCGTGCCCGCCAGCTCGTCCGTGATGCTGTGCCGGACCACCCATCGGCCTTCGCCGGCATCCACCAGGTAGAACAGCTCAAGAATCGTCGACACCGCAGCTCCCATTGGCCTATCCCCTCGCAATTGCCACCAGCTTGCGACCGGCGCGTGCAGGACCTCAACGTCGTCGAGGCGAACGCTGGGTGAACAACTGCGCTGGGGCGCGCGGCTACTTCAGGTCGTGCATCCGAGCGGCAACGCCGCGTTCCCCGGTATTTCGTCGCTCGTAGGTCACCGCGATCACCAGCAGCACCGCACCCGCGGTGGCCAGCGTGATCCACCACGGCGTCGCGCTGATGTGTCGCCCGAGCTGCACAGCGAAGACGGTGATGTTCTCGAGCGGAAGAACGATGATGCCGAGGATGAACGGAGCGGCCAGCTTGCGCAGCGACCCGATGAGGATGGATACGAGCGCGAGTGAGATCACGAGGATGGCG
>Ga0247779_1000362_pt1 | contig 30840 bp, 26 predicted proteins | sample UWRJL221509R5_FD_179925 | JGI IMG/M metagenome (GOLD analysis project Ga0247779, IMG submission 179925) | Plant litter microbial communities from Arlington Agricultural Research Station in Wisconsin, United States - UWRJ-L221-509R-5 | ecosystem: Environmental > Terrestrial > Plant litter >...
GGGTAATGCCCTGTCCCACCATTGGGGCAGCCCGGTCGCGGTCAACGGCCGGCTCTCCGTCCCGCAGCGTTACGCCATCGACTGGTTCGGGCTCGACGAGGCGAACCACTCGCTGCACAGCCGGCACGATGACCTCAGCAGCAGCGTGGACGAGGACTGGATCGGCTACGGCAAGGAGGTGCTGGCCGTGGCCGATGCTGTCGTCGTCGATGCCCGCGACGGCATCGCCAACGGCAAGCCGATGAGCCCGCAAGAGGAGCCGCAGGACCTGACGGCCAGGACCCTGTACGGCAACTTCGTCGTCCTGCGGATCGCGCCCGGGGTCTATGCCCACTACGCCCATCTCCAGCAGGGCAGCGAGAAGGTGCGCAGCGGCCAGCGCGTGCGGCGCGGCGCCGTCATCGGGCGCCTCGGCCAGACTGGCAGCGCCGGGGCCCCGCATCTCCATTTCCACCTCAGCGACCGGCCCACGTTCGAGCGCTCGGAAGGACTGCCCTTCGTCATCGAAAAACTCAGCCTGCACGGCCAGGGAAGGATCGAGGACAGCTTCGATCCGGCGGCGCCCCCGCGCCCGTCCGCGGCACCGGCAGCGTCCCGCAGGAACGCCATGCCGCTCGATGGGGACATCGTCACGTTTCCGTGACTCGCCGTCGGCGTCGGCGCTTGCCAGCCCGTTCGTCGTCCCGCACGATACGGCCATCAAAAAATGTTGGGAGGCGCCGCATCGGGGCGCCGAGGGAGATGATGTGGATGCCAGCCTCGACGGGGCCTTGAGGATAGATGCGCCGGCGGCCGGGCGGCCCGCCTTCCTGCTCGACCAGCAGGCCGGCCCGCCGGAGCGGCGCCGCGCCTCGATCATCGCGATGGTGTCGGTCCTCACGTTCGCGGCGCTGGTCCCGTTCGCGTCGCGGCCGCTGGCGGTGCTGCCGGCCTTCATCCCGCTCTACGAAGCCGCGCTGCTGGTCCTGGACCTGGTCACCGCGGTGCTGCTGCTCGGCCAGTACCGCATCCTCGGCAGTCGCGCGTCGCTGGCATTGGCCTGCGGCTACCTGTTCACCGCGGCGATGACGAGCGCCCACGCGCTGAGCTTCCCCGGCCTCTTCAGTCCCGGCGGCCTGCTGGGCGCCGGGGCGCAGAGCACGGCCTGGATCTACATGTTCTGGCACGGCGGCTTCCCGCTGTTCCTGATCGCCTATGCCCTGCTCGATGGAAGCGGCAAGGCCCGCGCGCCCTCGCCCGGCGCGGTCTGGCGCTGGCCGCTGGCCACGCTGGGGCTCGCCGCGGCGCTGACGGCCCTCGCCACGCAGGGTCAGGACTTGCTGCCGACGATCATGGCCGGCTCGCGTCACACGCCGACGATGCTGTTCACCGTCGGCACCGTCTGGCTGTGCACCGTGGCGGCGCTGCTGGTGCTGTGGCGCCGCCGCACGGGCAAGGTGCTGGACCTCTGGCTGATGATCGTCTGCCTGGCGTGGATCTTCGACATCGGCCTGTCCGCCCTGCTCAATGCCGGCCGCTACGACCTGGGCTTCTACGCCGGCCGCATCTACGGCTTCATCGCCTGCGCGGTCGTGCTGATGGAGCTGCTGCTGGAGAACAGCCTGCTGCACGCCAGGCTCTACGAGGCCTACGAGGCCGACCTGCGGCTCAATGCCGCGCTGACCAGCGCGCGCGACGAGGCTCAGGCCGGCAGCGCCGCCAAGAGCCTGTTCCTCGCCAGCATGAGCCATGAGATCCGCACGCCGATGAACGCGATCATCGGGCTCACGCACCTGGTGCTCGACACGCCGCTGGACGAGCGCCAGCGCGACTATCTCGGCAAGGTGCAGACCTCGTCGAAGGCGCTGCTCACCCTGCTGAACGACATCCTCGACTACTCGAAGATCGAGGCCGGCAAGGTCGCCATCGAGACCGAGGAGTTCAGCCCCGAGGAGACGCTGGAGAACGTCGGCAACCTGTTCTCGGCCAAGATCGAGGAAGCCGGGCTGGACCTGCTGTTCGAGATCGACGAGCGCATCCCCGCCCGCCTGCTCGGCGACCCGCTGCGCCTCACGCAGGTGCTCAACAACCTGGTCGGCAACGCGATCAAGTTCACGCCGCGCGGCGAGATCGTCGTCGCCGCGAAGGTGGCCGCCGAGGACGAGAGCCACGTCACGCTGGACATCAGCGTGCGCGACACCGGCATCGGCATGGCCGAGGAGCAGATCGCCCGCCTGTTCCAGGCCTTCAGCCAGGCCGATGCCTCGATCACGCGGCGCTACGGCGGCACGGGCCTCGGCCTGGCGATCTGCAAGCGTCTCGTCGAGCTGATGGGCGGGCACATCGCCGTCGCCAGCCAGCCGGGCGAAGGCAGCAGCTTCCGCTTCAGCTGCAGCTTCGGCCGCGCCAGCGCCGGCCTCGAGCGCATCGACCTGCACCGCATCCGCGGCATGCGCACGCTGATCGTCAATGCGCAACCCACCGAGCGCCTGATCCTGCAGAAGATCCTGCAGAGCTGGCGCTTCCAGGTCGCCACCGCCTCCTTCGCGGACGAGGCGCTCTTCCGCCTGCGCCAGACCGACCCGGACCTGCCCTACGAATTGTTGCTGGTCGACTGGAAGACCGCCGGCATCGACTTCATCGAGGCCGCGCGTCGCACGGTGGCCGACCGCAGCACCGCGCCGCTGGCCGCGATCGCGCTGAGCGGCCTGCACGACAGCGTCGAGGTCGAGGCGGCGATGCAGGACCTGCCGACCAGCGGCGTGCTGGTCAAGCCCGTCACGCCCTCGCGCCTGTTCGACGCGATCATGCAGCTGCAGCATGGCGGCAGGCCCGACACCGTGCTGCCCGGCAGCAAGGCGCTGAACCTGGCCGAGTCGCTGAAGCCGCTGCGCGGCGCGCGGCTGCTGCTGGTCGAGGACAACCTCGTCAACCAGCAGGTGGCCTACGCCTTCCTGTCGATGGGTCAGGTGGAGGTGGAAATCGCCAACAACGGCGTGGAGGCGGTCGACCGCCTGCGCACCTCCGCGGCACGCTACGACGGCGTGCTGATGGACGTGCAGATGCCCGAGATGGACGGGCTGACCGCCACCCGCTTGATCCGCGCGCTGCCCGGCGGCGCGCAGGTCCCGATCATCGCGATGACCGCCGATGCGACCGAGCGCGACATGCAGGACTGCCTAGCCGCCGGCATGAATGCGCACATCAGCAAGCCGATCGACGTCAACGAGCTGGTGAGCACGCTGCAGGCCTGGATCGTGCCCCGCCGCACATCGGCGGCGGGCCTGCAGGTGCGCAGTCCCTGAGGCCTCCGGGGCGGCTACTTGCCGGCCGGCGGCTCCCAGAGCTCGACGCGGTTGCCTTCCGGATCGGTGACCCAGCCGAACTTGCCGTATTCGGACTCCTCGACCTTGTCGTCCACCGCGCAGCCCTCGGCCCGCAGCGCTGCCAGCAGCGCATGCAGGTCATGCACGCGGTAGTTGATCATCAGCGATGCACCCTCGCCGAAATAGCTGCTGCCCTGCTCGAACAGCGTCCAGGCCGTGGAGCCGACGCCGGTGGGGTTGTCAGGCGACTGCCAGCTGAACTTCGCGCCGCCCCAGGGCTGCAGCGGCACGCCCAGGTGGTCCCGATACCACTCGCCCAGGGCCTTGGGGTCCCTGGCCTTGAAGAAGATTCCGCCGATCCCGGTCGCTCGCTTCATCGATGCCTCCATTGGCAAAAGCCGCGAGCGAACTCTAACTGCTTCAGCCCGGCTTGCCGGTGCGGCGGGCGGCCTGGGCCACCTGCAGATCGGCCGGCACGGCGCGGCCGGTAATCACCACCATGGGCAGTTGCTCGACCGCGGCAACGGCCCGCTCGGCCGGCGCGTACGTGCGGTGCCCTTCGACGACCACGCGCTCCAGCTTGATCACCTCCGGCTGGGGCACGGTGGTGAACGCATTGGCCAGCGCCACGCCGATCGAGGCGGCGCTGGCAACGGCGATGACGGCGGCGATCAGCGATTGGGCGTTGGCGTTCATGGCGGGGGCTCCGTGTGGGCTGCTGCGGGACTTGCGGAATTGATCCAGTGATTGCAGTGTCTGCAGGCCGCCCCGCCCTCGCCAGCGGCAGGCGACGAAACGCGGCTTTGGCAGCGCCAGATGCCGTAGAAGCTGACAGTTAGCGAGCGCCCGCGCCTACCCGACCATCGCCACCCCGTCGCTGCGCGGGTCGTGGGCCCCGCGCAGCGCGCCGTCCTCGCCGATGGCGATCGCCCCGGGCTGCCCCATCAGCGGGCTGCGGCGCCCGACCAGCGCCAGCTCGTGCCCGCGCCGCCGCAGCTCGGCCGCCACCTCCGGTCCCGCGTCCTCCTCCAGCTTCAGAGAATCCTGGCTGTCGGAGAAGGTCCGGCCGAGCAAGAAGCGGGGCGCGGCCAGCGCCGCCAGCGGGTCCATGCGGTGATCGATCAGCCGCGTCAGCAGCGCCGCCAGCGTCTGCGGCTGGCCGTCCGCGCCCTGGGTGCCGTAGAGCAGCCGCACCCTGCCGTCACGGCGGAACATGCCGGGATTCAGCGTGTGGAACGGCCGCTTGCCCGGCGCGAGCGCGTTCGGGTGCGCCGGGTCCGGGGAGAAGGCGGCGCCGCGGTTGTGCCACAGCAGGCCCGTGTCGCCGACCATTACGCCGCTGCCCCAGTCGTAGTAGATCGTCGCGAGCAGCGAGACGCTGTTGCCGGCCGCGTCGGCGGCGCCCACATAGACCGTATCACCATGCTGGTGGACCTGGGGCCAGGGCAGCGCCCGGTCCATGCGGATGGCCGCGGCGCGGCGGTCCAGATGGGCATCGGACAGCAGCCGCGCGACCGGCACCTCCGCATGCTCGGGATCGGCCAACCAGCGATTGCGGTCGATGAAGGCCTGCTTCACCGCCTCGACCAGCAGGTGGTAGTGGTCGGCGCCGCCCTGCGGCAGCACGGCCAGCTCGAAGCGTTCGAGCACGCCCATGATCTCCAGCGTCGTCAGGCCCTGGGTCGGCGGCCGGTGGGCCAGCAGCTCGCCGCCGCGGTAGCGCACGGCCAGCGGGGCTTCCAGGCGCGCCCGGGTGCGTGCCAGGTCCGCAGCATCCAGCGGCGCGCCGGCCTCGCGCAGGCCGGCGGCGATGCGCGCGGCCAGGCGTCCCTCATAGAAATCGCGGGCGCCGCGTTCGGCCAACGTTTCGAGGGTGCCGGTCAATAACGGGTTATGTGGACGCACGAAGCCGGCGGGCGGCACGGTGCCGCGATGCAGCGAGGCCGGATAGACGCCCGGCAGCGCGGCGGCGTCCCGCAGCCGGAAGTCCAGCCAGAAGCGCTCGGAGGCGGTGATCTCGAAGCCCTCGCGGGCCAGGGTGATGGCCGGCGCCAGTAGCTCGGCCCAGCTCCTGCGGCCGCCCCGCTCGTCGCGGCTGAGGGTCCAGGCGCGGTGCAGTGCGTCGACGGCGCCAGCCGAGGTCAGCGCCGAGCGCGGGCCGCGCACGGGGATCGCGCCGCTCCCGTAGCCGCACAGGTCCGCAGCGGCCTGTCCGATGCCGGAGATCGCCTGCACGCCGCCCTGCGCATCGCCGATCAGCAGGAAGGCGTCGCCGCCCAGGCCGCAGAAATGCGGCATCGTCACGCACAGGCAAAGCACGGTGGCGACGGCCGCCTCGATCGCGTTGCCGCCCTGGGCCAGCAGATCCGCGCCGCAGCGCGTGGCCAGCGCGTGCGGGCTGGTGACGATGCCCTTCACGGCTGCGCCGCCGCGAGTTGCCGAGCATGCGCGCAGATGGCGCCCGGCGTCGTGATCCACAGCTCGTCGCGCCGCTCGGCGATGTGCTGCAAGGCGCGCCGCAGATGGCGCAGCCGGTGCGGCTGACCGACGATGTACGGATGCAGCGCGATGCCCATGACCAGGCTCTGGCCGGCGCTCTGCGCCAGCATCTCCTCGAAGTGGTCGATGATCAGGTCGGCGAAGGCGGCGCCCTCCATCTGGCGCCCCATGATCATCGGGATGTCGTTCAGTTCCTGCGGGTAGGGCACGGACCAGAGCGTGCGGCCGCCGCGCGTGCGCATCGGCACCGGCTGGTCGTCGTGGCACCAGTTGAGCGTGTAGTCATAGCCGGTCTCGGCCAGCAGGTCGGGCGTCAGCGGGCTCTCCGAGATCCAGGGTGACAACCAGCCCGCCGGCAGCCGGCCGCCCTGAAGCGCGGCCAGCCGTTCGCGGCAGCCGGCCAGCAACGCGCATTCGTCCGGCTCGCCCAGGTCCGACTGGCGGAAGGAGTTGCTGTGTCCGTGGCCCACCAACTCGTCGCCGCGGTCGATCACCGCCTGCAGCAGCTCCGGGCAGTGATCGATCAGCGCGGTATTGACCAGCGCCGCCGTCGGCAGGCCCAGCGCATCGAACATTTCCAGGCAGCGCCAGGCTCCGACGCGGTTGCCGTACTCGCGCCAGCTGTAGTTCAGCACATCCGGCTGCGGCGAGGCCGGGCCGATCCCCGCACCCAGGCCCTGGCCAAAGGCGAAGTGCTCCAGGTTGAAGCCGATGTAGACGGCCAGGCGCCGGCCGCCGGGCCAGTGGAAGTCGGGCCGCCGTGCGATCGCGCTGAAGGCGAAGCGGCCGCTGTCGGGGACGGGGGCAAAGGCGCTCATCGCCGGTGCTTCGCAGGTTCCGTTCCACCGGCATCGCGGGGCGCCGCACCAGCAGCGCGCAGCCTCTGCCCACGCGGCGGGGCATAACGCCCAATCCCAGTGCAATGCGTACATTCGCTCGCGCAGATTGCATACAAATCGACTGGCACGGCGCTTGCGACAGCCCCGCCCATATGAATGCAGACACGTCGGCCGCACGGCCCGCCGCCATCGAGCTCGTCAGCCTCAGCAAGCGCTACGGCGATGCCAAGCCCGCCGTCGACGGTATCAACCTGCGCATCGCCAGCGGCAGCTACTGCTGCCTGCTGGGTCCCTCGGGCTGCGGCAAGAGCACGACGCTGCGGATGATCGCCGGCCACGAGTCGGTCAGCAGCGGCGACGTGCTGCTGGAGAACCGCAACATCACCGACCTGCCCGCCGCCGCGCGCGGCACCGCGATGATGTTCCAGAGCTTCGCGCTGTTCCCGCACCTCTCGGCGCTGGACAACGTGGCTTTCAGCCTGAAGATGAAGGGCGTCGCCAAGGCCGAGCGCCAAGCGCGGGCGCAGGAGCTGCTGGCGCGCGTGGCCATGGGCGCGCTCGCGCAGCGCAAGCCGGCCGAACTCTCCGGTGGCCAGCAGCAGCGCGTGGCGCTGGCCCGAGCGCTGATCACGCAGCCCAAAGCCTTGCTGCTGGACGAGCCCCTGTCCGCGCTGGATCCCTTCCTACGTATCCAGATGCGGGCCGAGCTGCGCCGCTGGCAGCAGGAGCTGGGCCTGACCTTCATCCACGTCACCCATTCGCAGGAGGAGGCGATGGCGCTGGCCGACACGATGGTGGTGATGAACCACGGCGTGATCGAACAGCAGGGCTCGCCGCACCAGATCTACAACCGGCCGGTCAACGAGTTCGTGGCCCGCTTCATGGGCGGGCACAACGTGATCGACACGCCGGCCGGCGGCAAGATCGGCGTGCGCACCGACCAGACGCTGATCGCCCGCGCCGGCGCACCCGAGATCGCCGGCCTGCCAGGCATGCCCGCCCTGGTCACCGACGTCGAATACCAGGGCACCTACGTGCTGCTGGGCCTGCGCAGGCCCGCCACCGCACAGGCCGTCGTTAGCACGGCCGAGTTCTCGGTGATGTTGGCCGAGGCCCGCTTCGCCGCCACGCCATTCGCCGTCGGCGACGAGGTGCAGCTCGCCTGGACACCCGAATCCGCCCACCCCCTGCAGTCCTAACCTTCCATCCACACGGAGCCCGCCTGCCATGAACGATCACGACAACAATGCCCGCCGCACGCTGCTCAAGGGCACGGCCGGCATCCTCGCCGCCGGCATGTTCCCGGCCATCCACGCGCAGGAGAAGGTGGTGCTGCGCTACATCGGCACGGCGGTGAACCAGGACAAGCAGATCGCCGAGAAGTTCAAGGCCGACACCGGCATCGAGATCCAGTACGTGGCGCTGACGACCGACGACGTCACCAAGCGCGCCGTCACCGCGCCGAACAGCTTCGACCTGATCGACACCGAGTACTTCTCGCTGAAGAACATCGTGCCCACCGGCAACCTGAAGGGCATCGACACGAAGAAGATCAAGAACGCCGACAAGATCACCCCGCTGTTCACCAAGGGCGAGGTGGCGGGCAAGAAGGTCGGCGACCAGGGCACCGCGCCGAAGAAGACGATCTTCCTCGAAGGCGAGAAGAGCAAGGTGTTCGCCAAAGCGCCGACGCAGTACATGTCGTTGATCCCGACCGTCTACAACGCCGACACGCTGGGCATCCGCCCCGACCTGATCAAGCGCCCGATCAGTTCCTGGGCCGAGTTGCTGAACCCGGAGTTCAAGGGCAAGGCGGCGATCCTGAACATTCCGTCGATCGGCATCATGGACGCGGCGATGGTCGTCGAGGCAATGGGCCTCTACAAGTATCCCGACAAGGGAAACATGACGAAGAAGGAGATCGACCTCACGATCAAGACGCTGATCGAGGCCAAGAAGCAGGGCCAGTTCCGCAGCCTGTGGAAGGACTTCAACGAGTCGGTCAACCTGATGGCCTCGGGCGAGGTGGTGATCCAGTCGATGTGGTCGCCGGCCGTCACCGCCGTGCGCACCAAGGGCATCGCCTGCACCTTCCAGCCGCTGAAGGAGGGTTATCGCGCGTGGGCCTCGGGCTTCGGCCTGCCGGCCACGCTGTCGGGCCGCAAGCTCGACGGCGCCTACGAGTTCATCAACTGGTTCCTCGACGGCTGGGCCGGCGCCTACCTGAACCGCCAGGGCTACTACAGCGCCGTGCTCGACACCGCCAAGGCCAAGATGGAAGCCTACGAGTGGGACTACTGGATGGGCGGCAAGCCCGCCGCGCAGGACATCAAGAGCCCGCACGGTGACCTGCTCGCGAAGAAGGGCGAGCTGCGCGACGGCGGCTCCTACGAGGCCCGCATGGGCGGCATCGCCTGCTGGAACGCGGTGATGGACGAGAACGCGTACATGGTCCAGAAGTGGAACGAATTCGTGGCCGCCTAGCTTTCCGTTGATTTGCTTGCGCGGGAGACGCAGGGCGGCGGGGCACCCCCATAGCTCCGTGTCCCCCGGCCGCTTCGCGGCCTCCTCCTTTACCTGCGCTATGGCGGTACCCCGCCACCCTGCTTGCCCCGCCAACAACCACTGGTGGCTTGCCTCGGGATGTGGGTGGGGGTGGCCACGGAAGTAAAGGAGGAGCCCGCGCAGCGGGCGGGGGACATGAAGTGGACGCCCCCAGCCGCAGCCCGAGGCTCCGCCCGACTCTCGCGAATGGAATTCACATGACGGCCACCATGACAGCTCGACCAACCTCTGGCAAAGGCCTCGCCGCTTGGTGGCAAGCCCTGCCCCTCACCGCCGTCTTCGCACTCTTCTTCCTGCTGCCGCTGGCCCTGGTGCTGATGGTGTCCTTCTGGGACTACAACCAGTACGAGATGCTGCCCGGCTTCACGCTGAAGAACTATATGAACGTGTTCGAGGGTTGCCTGGGCGGCTCCGGCAGCGAGGACATGTGCGTCACCTTCAAGACCTACCTGTCGACGCTGAAGTTCGGCCTGATGGTCTGGGCGCTGACGCTGGTGATCGGCTTCACCGTCTCGTACTTCCTTGCCTTCCATGTGCGCTCGACCGGCGCACAGGTCGTGCTGTTCGTGATCTGCACGATCCCGTTCTGGACTTCCAACGTGATCCGCATGATCGCCTGGGTGCCGCTGCTGGGCCGCCACGGCCTGGTCAACGGCGTGTTGCAGCAGCTCGGCGTGGTGCAGCAGCCGGTCGAGTGGCTGCTGTTCTCGAGCTTCTCGGTGGTGCTGGCCTTCGTCCACCTGTTCACCACCTTCATGATCGTGCCGATCTTCAACTCGATGATGCGCATCGACCGCAGCCTGCTCGAAGCCGCGGCCGACAGCGGCGCCAGCGCCTGGCAGACGCTGTGGAACGTGATCGTGCCGCTCTGCCGCACCGGCATCATCATCGGCTCGATCTTCGTCATCACGATCGTGATGGGCGACTTCGTGACCATCGGCGTGATGGGCGGCCAGCAGATCGCCTCGGTCGGCAAGATCATCCAGGTGCAGACCTCCTACCTGCAGTTCCCGCTGGCAGCCGCCAACGCGGTGATCCTGCTGAGCGTGGTGCTGATGATCATCTGGGCGCTGACGCGGATGGTCGACATCCGCAAGGAGCTGTGACGATGAAGGACGGCAAGCGCGGCGCGGGCTTCCTGCTGCTGGCGATCTTCTTCGTGGCCTACGTGCTGTTCCTGTACGGGCCGATGCTGGTCATCGTGGTGCTGAGCTTCCAGGGGCCCGAGGGCGGGCTCACCTTCCCGATGCGCGGCTGGTCCACGCACTGGTTCCAGCAGCTGGCCGAGGGACTCGGCACCGTGGACATCAGCGCCGCGCTGCTGCGCTCGCTGGGCGTGGGAGCTGCCGTGATGGTGCTGACGGTGCTGCTGTCGGTACTGGCGGGCCTGGCCTTCCGCAAGAAGCTGCGCGGCGGCAGCGTGCTCTTCTTCATCGTCGTGGCCAGCCTGATCATGCCGTCGATCATCGTATCGCTGGGCATCGGGCTGGAGTTCCGGCTGCTGGATGGCGCCGTCAAGAAGCTGCTGGAGCAATGGGGCTGGCAGGAGACGCTTGACAACTACGGCAGCGCGCTGGGCCTCTACACCTCGGTGCTCGGCGCGCACCTCAGCTGGACCCTGCCCTTCGGGCTGCTGATCATGTTCGCGGTCTTCAACCGCTTCAACCGCAGCTACGAGGAGGCGGCGCGCGATCTCGGCGCCACGCCCTGGCAGAGCTTCCGCCACGTGGTGCTGCCGCTGATCGCGCCCTCGGTCGTCGGCATCGGCATGTTCGGCTTCACGCTGAGCTGGGACGAGATCGCCCGCAGCTCGCAGGCGATCGGCGATGTGAACACGCTGCCGCTGGAGCTGCAGGGGCTCACCACCACCGTGACCACGCCGGCCATCTACGCGCTGGGCACCTTGATCCTGCTCGTCTCCTTCGCCGTGATGGGGCTGGCGGTGGGCCTGTCGGCACTGCTCAACAGGCGGCGCCGTGCTTGAAGACGAGATCTACGAGCGGATGGTCGACACCATCCGCAACCATCGGCTGCCGCCCGGCACCAAGCTGGTCGAGGACCGGCTGGCCACGGCCTTCGGCGTCTCGCGCACGCGCATCCGGCCGGTACTGGTGCGGCTGGCCAACGAGCGCATCGTCACGATGGCGCTGAACCGCGGCGCCAGCGTGGCCCAGCCCGACGAAGCGGAGGCGCGCGAGGTCTTCGAGGTGCGGCGGCTGATCGAGCCGACGCTGGTGGCGCGCTTCGTCGGCGAAGCCGGCCCGGCCGACATCGCGCAGCTCGACCAGTGCATCGCCGACGAGGAGGCCGCGCGCGCGGCCGGCGACCTGCGCCGGGCGGTGCGCTGCTCGGGCGATTTCCACCTGCTGATCGCGGGCGTCAGCGGGCAGCGAACGCTGGACCGGATCCTGCGCGAACTGGTGTCGCGCACTTCGCTGGTCCTGATGGCGTTCGCGAGCCGGCCGCAGGCCGAGGGCTGCGGCTGCATCGCCCACCGCGCGCTGCTGGCCGCGATCCGCCTGCGCGACGCCGAGGCGGCCGCTCGGTTGATGCTCGAACACCTGGTGCAGCTCGAAGCGCAGCTGCAGTTCACGCCGGCCGGGCCGGCGGCGCCGGACCTGCTGGCGCTGTTCGGCGAGGCCTCGAACGGATGAGCACGCTGCTGCTGATCAACCCGAACACCTCGTGGACCATCAGCGAGCTGCTGCGCACCCACGCGCAGGCGGCCGCCGGGCCCGGGGTCGAAGTGCGCCTGCAGACGGCTCGCTTCGGCGCGCCCTATATCGCCTGCGAGGCCAGCTATGCGGTTGCCGCGCATGCCGCGCTGGACGGCTGGGCCCGTGCGCTGGTGCCCGGCGAGCGGCGCTTCGACGCGGTGCTGATCGGCTGCTTCGGCGATCCCGGCCTGCACGCGCTGCGCGAGGCCGCGGCCGCACCGGTCACCGGCCTGGCCGAGGCCTCCTTCATTGCCGCGGCCCGGCTCGGGCGCTTCGCCATCGTCACCGGCGGCGAGCGCTGGAAGCCGATGCTGGAGCGCCTGGCGCTGGGCCTGGGATTCGGCACCGCGCTGGCCGGCATCGAGGTCGTGCCGGCCACCGGCGCGCAACTCGCCGCCGATCCGGTGGCGGCGCAGGCGGTGCTGGCCGAGGCCTGCGCGGCGGCGCTGCGCCGCTTCGACGGCGTGCAGTCGCTGATCCTCGGCGGCGCCGGCCTGGCGGGCATGGCGGCGCGCATCCAGCCGGGCATCGCGGTGCCGGTGATCGACAGCGTGACCGCCGGCGTCAGCCATGCGCTGGGCCTTGCCGCGCAGCAGCCCGATGCAGTCCAGGCCCTCCCGGCCTTCGACTTCGCCTGGCGCGGCGTCTCGCCGGAACTGGGAGTGACGGGCAGGATCTAGACTGCGCCACCTCTCCGTGAACGAGCACAGGACCGCCGCATGAGCACTGCCACAAATCTCAATCCCGTCATCGCGCTGCTCGGCCGCCGACTGCGCCTGGCCGTCATCGGCGGCGGCCCCGGCTCCTTCATCGGCGCGATGCACCGCCAGGCCGCGCGGCTGGATGACGGCTACGAGCTGGTCGCCGCCGCGCTGTCGTCCGACCCCGGGAAATCGGCGCGGGCCGGCGTCTCGCTGGGCCTGCCGGCCGAACGGGCCTACGCGAGCGGCCAGGCGCTGCTGCAGGCCGAAGCGCAGCGCGCAGACGGCGCCGACGTGATCGCCATCATGACGCCCAACGACAGCCACTTCGAGCTGTCGGTGGCGGCGCTGAAGCTGGGCTTCGACGTCATCTGCGACAAGCCGATGACCAACACGCTGGCCGCGGCGCGCGAGCTGCACGCGGTGCAGCAGCAATCGGGCCGCGTCTTCTGCCTCACCCACAACTACACCGGCTACCCGATGGTGCGCCAGGCGCGTGCGATGGTGGAGGCCGGCGAGCTCGGCGAGCTGCGGCTGATGCAGGTCGAGTACGTGCAGGGCGGTCGCGCGGACGAGAGCATCCCGCCCGGCCAGAACAAGAAGCGCTGGAAGGAGGACGGGCGCGGCGGCCCGTCGCTGGTAATGGGCGACATCGGCACCCATGCGCACAACCTGCTGCGCTTCGTCAGCGGCCTGGAGGTGGCCGAGGTGGCGGCCGAGATCGGCCCGATCGTGCCGGGCCGCGTCGTGCACGACTACGCCGGCGCGATGCTGCGGATGGCAGGCGGCGCGCGCGGCAGCTTCTGGGTCACGCAGACGGCGGCCGGGGTCGAGAACTGCCTGCGCCTGCGCATCAGCGGCAACCGCGGCACGCTGGAGTGGATGCAGGAGCTGCCGCAGGAGCTGCTGTTCAAGCCGCTCGGCGCGCCGCAGCAGAAGCGCACGCCCAACGGCCCCGGCACCCTGCCCTTCGCCGCCCGTTCGTGCCGCATCGTGGCCGGCCATCCGGAGGGCTTCCACGAGGGATTCGCCAATCTCTACAAGGACGCCGGCGAGGCGATCGCCGCGCGCCGTGCCGGTGCCTCGCCCGACCCGCTGGCCCTGCTGTTCCCGAACGCGCTGGACGGGCTGCGCGGCGTGGAGTTCGTCGACGCGGTGATGCGCTCCAGCGAGGCCAACGGCGCGTGGACGAAGCCCGGCGCCTGACCGGCGAGGTCAGGCCGAAATGATCCAGCCCTCCAGCGGATCGACCTCCACCGGCCAGCCGTAGCGCGGCTGTGCTGACGCCCAGGCGGCCTGCATCAGGCACAGCACCGCATCGAGCCGGTCGCCGCTGGCATCGGCCACCAGGTCGTCGCGCTGCGCGTGGCTCAGCTTCAGGCGCAGGCCCAGGCGCACGCTGCGGCCCTGCTCCAGCGACTCGACCAGGTCCTTGCGGGCGATCAGGCGCTCGGGCGTCTGCTTGGCGCGGTCGTCACTCTTGTAGCTGCGCCGGCCGAGCAGTTCCCGGGCCAGCAGGCCGGGATAGGCCTCCAGCGCGACACGCTGCGGGTCACCCGGGTGCAGGCCCGGCAGTTCCGCGCCGGCGGCCAGCAGCAGCGGCACGCCCGCATGCAGCATCCAGGCGACCGGCGGGTTGACCCATTTCATGCTGGGCGAGGCGCCGGCCGGTCCGTCGCAGGCGCGATGCGCGAACTTGGCACCGATCGGTCGCGCGGCGCAGAACTCCGCGAACGTGCGGCGGATCTCGGCGCGCGGCAGGGCCGCGTAGTGCGCCATCAGCGCCGGCCACTGCTCGGGCCAGCCGAGCGCGCGCACCAGTTCCCGCGGCAGGCCGAACGGAAAATCGAAGCCGCCGAGCCAGGGGTCGGGCCGGGCCAGCCACGTGCCGAAACTGTGCAGCGTGTCGAAGTGCTGCAGACCATCGAGGCGCACGATGGCGCCGTGGCGGCTGCCCAGCGCAAGAGTGATCGGCTTGCGCCGCGTCGGCGCGCTGCTGAAGTCGACGCCGAGCAAGGCCGGCCTGTCCGGGTTCGTAGTTTTCATCGGCGCACTGTAGCGACAGCCGCCGCGCGGCCCGGCAGTGTGTAGCATCGACCCCGCGGCTCCGGCGTTATCGCGCTGCCTGCCTGCATGAATGCTTGGACCCCCTTTCCCGATGAACCGCGCCACGATCCCCGCAACGGTTTCCACCGACACCTACGACGAGCGGCTCGCCTCGGCGCAATTCGAGGCCGATGCGGGTCGCTACCAGATGGCCACGCGCCTGCTCGACGAGGCGATCGCCGCCTGCCCGCCCGCCGAGTACCGCCGCCGCGCCCACGCCCTGGCGCTGCTGGCCCACCACTACCCGCGCCTGGGCAAGCTGCACGCGAGCGTGCGCTGCGCGAGCGAGGCGCTGGCCATCTGCGAGACGCACGGCGGTGACGAAGCGGTACGCGCCGACGCGATGAGCGCGCTTTCGTTCAGCTATGCGCAGTTCCTGATGGGCCGCGACGCGCTCGAATGGGCGCTGCGCGCGCTGGCCGCAGCGCGCGGCGCCGGCAACCGCAAGAGCGAGGCCTGGGCGCTGAACCGCGTCGGCGTGGCCTATTCGAGCCTGGACAACCAGCGCCAGGCCTGCGAGACGACCAGCCAGGCGCTGGCCATCGCCAAGTCGCTGCCGGGCGGGGCGCAGGCCCTGTCCTTCTCCTGCCTGAACAACCTCGCCTACTGCTGGCTGTACCGCGTCAAGGAGGCGCGCCGCGCCGGCGAAGCGAACTCGCCGGCACTGCGCGAGGCGCTCGACCAGGCGCTGGCGCTGTCGGAGCAGGCCACGCTGGTGGCGCGCGAGGCGGGCAATCCCTTCCAGATCGCCGTGGCCGTGTCCAACCTGGTCGACGCCCTGCTGCACCGCCGCGCCTTCAACGAGGCCGAGCCGCTGCTGACGGAGTTCGAGGCGCTGTCGCAGCAGCACGGCTACCTGTCTCTGGAGCTGCAAGCGGCAGCGCAGCGCGCGCTGATCCGCATGGCCCGCGGCCAGGTCGCCGGCGCGATCGCCGAGCTGAACAGCCTGTTGCTGCGCGAGTACGAGGGCGGCCTGCCGCCGAAGCTGCGCCGCATCCTGATCCATGCGCTGTACGAAGCGCACAAGGCCTGCGGCGAATACCGCGACGCGCTGGGCTACCTGGAGCAGCACATCGAGCTGGAGCGCCAGATCGCGCGCGACACGCAGACCCTGCAGAACGAGATCATGCAGATCCGCCACGAAGTCGACCAGGCGCAGGCCCGCGTCGAGACGGCGCTGCAGGCCGCCGCGCACGAGCGCGAACGCGCCCGCCACCTCGAGACCGAGCAGCAGCAGCTGCGCGCGCAGGCAATGGCGCTGGACCGCGCCGCGCACGAGGACGTGCTGACCGGCCTGCACAACCGCCGCCACGCCGAGTACGCGCTGCCGCTGCTGGTCGAGGGCGCGCGCCAGGCCGGCTCGCAGATCTGCATGGCGATGCTGGACGTCGACCACTTCAAGCAGGTCAACGACCGCTTCGGCCACGGCGTCGGCGACGCCGTGCTGCACCAGTTGGCCACGCTGCTGCGCAGCAAGATGCGCGGTGCCGACCTGCTGGCGCGCATCGGCGGCGAGGAGTTCCTGGTGGTGATGGTGGGCGCGACGATCGAGCGCGCCCGCGCGATCTGCGAACGCCTGCGCGAGACGGTGGCCGCCTGCGACTGGGAGGCCACCGCGCCGGGCCTGGTCGTGCGCGTCAGCATCGGCCTGGCTGGCGACCGGCCGCCGCCCGAGGCACGGCTGCTGCTGGAGCGCGCCGATGCCGCGCTCTACGCGGCCAAGCGCGGCGGCCGCGACCGCGTGCACGTGGACCACGACGCAGGAAATCCCTGATGACGACGAACAACCCCATCCTGGTCGAGGTGCTGCGCGGCGGCGCCGTCGAATCGCTCCATGCCGGCGCGCTGGCCATCGTCGATGCCGGCGGCGCCGTCCACACGGCGCTCGGCGACGTGGACCGGCCGGTCTTCCCGCGCTCCGCCGTCAAGGCGCTGCAGGCACTGCCGCTGGTGGCCAGCGGCGCAGCCGAGCATTTCGGCTTCGGCGACGAGCAACTGGCCATCGCCTGCGCCTCGCACAGCGGCGAGCCGGAGCACGTGGCCACCTCCGCCGGCATGCTCGCCCGCCTCGGCCTGGACGCCGGCGCGCTCGAATGCGGCACGCAGTGGCCCAGCCGCGAGCCGGTGCTGCGCGGCATGCTCGCGCGCGGCGAACAGGCCACGCCGCTGCACAACAACTGCTCGGGCAAGCATGCCGGCTTCGTCTGCGTGGCCTGCGCGATGGCGCTGGCGCAAGGCCGCGAACCAGCCGAATTCGCGCGCGGCTACGTGGCACCGGATCACCCGGTGATGCGCGAGGTGAGCGCGGCGCTGCAGGCGGCCACCAGCTTCGATCTGGCCAAAGCGCCGCGCGGCACCGATGGCTGCTCGATCCCGACCTACGGCATCCCGCTGCGCGCGCTGGCGCTGGCGTTCGCGCGGCTGGGCACCGGGCAGGGTTTGAACGATGAACACGCGCGCGCTGCGCAGCGCTTGCGTCGTGCCGTGGCGGCCGCGCCCTTCATGGTCGGCGGCAGCGCGCGCTTCGACACGCTGGTGATGGAGGCGCTGGGCGAGCGGCTGTTCTGCAAGGTCGGCGCCGAGGGCGTCTACTGCGCCGCGCTGCCCGAGCTGGGCCTGGGCGTGGCGCTGAAAATCGACGATGGCGCCGTGCGTGCCGCGGAGACGGCGATGGCTGCGGTGGCGCTGCAGCTGCTGGCGCTGGACGATGCGCAGACGGCGCTGCTGAAGGGCTACAGCGAGATGCCGCTGCGCAACTGGAACGGGCTGCTCGTCGGCGAAGTCAGGGCTGCGCCGGTGCTTGTTCCCAGCCGCCGCCGAGCGCCAGGAACAGCCTGACCTGGTCCTGCGCCAGCTCCGCATCGGTGCCGGCCAGCGTGACGTCGGCGCCGATCAGCGTGCGCTGCGCGTCCAGGCTGCTGGCGTACGGGCGGCGGCCGGCATCGAAATAGCGCTTCTGCTCGGCGGCAAGTTCGGCTGCCTTGTCGCGGGCGGCGCGCTGCGCGTCGCGGCGTTCGAGGTCGCGGCGGTAGCGGCTCAGCGCCGTCTCGGTTTCGGCCAGCGCCTGCAGCACGACGCCATCGAACTGCGCCAGCGCCGCCTGCGAATCGGCCTCGGCCATCTTCACGCGGGCCTTCGCGCCCTGGTCGGGGATGGTCCAGCTCAGCAGCGGGCCGATGCCGAAGGTCTGCGTGGCCGGCCGGCCCAGGTGCTCGGCGATGCCGACGAGGCCGGCCGAGGCGCCGATGCTGATGCTCGGGTACAGCGAGGCCGTCGCCACGCCGATGCGGGCGCTGGCCACCGCGGCCTGGCGCTCGGCCTGACGCACATCGGGCCGGCGCTTCAGCAGCGCGGTGCCGTCGCCGACGGGCAGCGGCGCGACCAGCTCGGGCATCACCGCGCAGCGCACGCTGGCCGGGTCCAGCTCCTGCGGCGTGCGGCCCAGCAGCGCGGCGAGCCGGTAGAAGCCCGCTTCGCGCTCGGCGTCGAAGCGCGGCAGGCCGGCGCGTTGCGCCTCCAGCAGCCCTTCGGCGCGCAGCACGCTGCTGTCGTCGCCGCGGCCCGCCTCATCCATGCGCCGTGCGAGCGTCAGCGTGCGCTGCGCCAGCGTGAGCGAACGCTCGGCCACGGCCTTCTCGGTCTGCGCGTGGCAGACCTGCAGATAGGCCTGCACCGTCTGCGCGACGACGCTGACGCGCGCCACATCCTGCGCGGCCTCGACGGCCTGCAGGTTCGCCTCGGCCGCTTCCTCGCCGCGCTTGAGCTGGCCCCACAGGTCGACCTGGTAGGACGCATGCAGCGCCAGCTCGCCCTCGTTGGCGACCGGCAGCTGCTCGGGCAGCAGGTAGGCCTCGCCCGATTCGCGCGCCCGCTTCACCGCCGCGACGATGCCGAAGTGCGGATCGCGCTCGGCGTCCACCTGCGTCACCAGCGCGGCGGCGCGGCGCAGGTGCGCCTCGGCCGCACGCAGCGAGGTGTTGGCCTGCAGCGCCTGCGCGACCAGCGCATCCAGCTCGGCGCTGCGGTACAGGCGCCACCACTGCGGCGGCAGCGGGTCGAGGCTCACCGGCCCGGCCTGCGCCTGCTGGAACGAGGCCTGCGCCGCCGGGCGCTTCACCGCCGCATCGGCCGGCACCTGGTAGTTCGGGCCGACGGTCGTGCAGCCGGCCACCAGGGCAGCGGCGGCGGCCAGCAGCAGCGGCCGCAGGATGGCGGGCCTCACGGCCGGCCTCCCTGTTGCTCCAGCACCGAGACGGTGGCGGTACGGCCGATCGTCGGCCGCTCGCCGGCGGGCCAGGCATCGACCGCGATGCGCACCGGCACGCGCTGCGCCAGCCGCACCCAGTTGAAGCTGGGGTTCACGTTGGGCAGCATGTTGTTGCCGCTCGTGCGGTCGCGGTCCTCGATGCCGGCGGCCACGCTCTGCACGTGGCCGCGCAGGGTCGCGTCGCGGCCCATCAGCCGGATGCTGACGGCCTGGCCCGGCTGCAGGTGGTCGATCTTGGTTTCCTCGAAGTAGCCATCCACGTAGACGGCGCCGCCGTCGACGACCGACAGCACCGGCCGGCCGGTGGCCACGTAGTCGCCGACGTGCGGCGCCCGGTCGTTCAGGTAGCCGTTGACGGGGCTGCGCACCGTCGTGCGTTCCAGGTTCAACTCGGCCGTGTTCAGCGCGGCCGTGGCCGCCGCCTCGCTGGCCTGCGCCGCGGCTTGCTGGGCCTGGGCCAGCGCCACCGCGGCCTCGCCCTGATGGACCTTCAGCTCGCCCTGCTCCACCGTCTCCTGCGCGACGAGGTCGGACAGCTTGCGGTTGCGCGCGGCCTCGCGCTGCGCCTGCTCCAGCAGCGCGCGCTGGTTGGCCAGCGCGGCGCCGGCCTGGCTGCGGGCGGCGCGGCTCTGCGCGACGGCGGCACGGGCCTGCGAGACCGCCAGCTCGTAGCGCGCCGGATCGATGCGGAACAGCACGTCGCCAGCATGCACGACCTGGTTGTCGCGCACCTGCACGTCGGTGACGAGGCCACCGACGTCGGGCGCGACCTGCAGCACGTCGGCGCGCAGGTGGGCATCGCGGGTCCAGGGCGTGTCGGCGTAACGGGCCCAGACCTCACGGCCGGCCAGCGCCGCCACGGCGACGACGACGAGCGTCAGCGCCACCGGCGCCAGCTTGCGGGCCACGCGGCCCAGGGACGATGAATTTGAAGCAGCTTTCATGAGGACCATCCAGCGCTCCAGCGCACGACGGCACAGAGCACGATCACGTAGAGCGAGACATTGAAGAGCGAGCGATGCCAGACCCAGCGGTACACGCCGAGACGCCCGAAGACCCAGCGCAGGCCGGCCACGCCGACGTAGGCCAGCAGCAGCGGCAGCGCCAGCGCGGGGAGGTAGATGCCGTAGAAGGTGAGGTCGCCGATCATGGGGAAACAACTCCGGGGTTGGGCGCGGCACCCTTCATCGGGTTCGTCGCCAGGGTCAGGCGCAACTCGACCAGCGCTTGCAGGGCGTCGCGGCCTTCACGGCTTTCACGACCTTCAGGCAGGCCCGCTGCCAGCCCATCGATCGCCGCTTCGATGCGCCCGCGCAGCACCGTGCCGGCCTGCAGCGGCTGCCCGACCGGCAGGCGCAGGCGCCGGCTGTAGTGCAGCTCCAGCGCATCGAGCACGGCCTGCACGCGGCGCGCAGCCTCGGGCGCGAGGCCCGGCAGCTCGCGCTGCAGCAGCACGGCGCTGAAGCCCACGCGCAGTTCGGCCAGGCCGTCCGTGCCCTGCAGCCCGGTGCTGGCGGCTAGCCGCGGCAGCAGTTGCGAGAGGCGGTCGATCATGCGGGCGCGCAGCGAGGCGATGTCGCTGCCGTGGCGGCCGCCGGCCGTGCGGGCCAGGTCGGCCCAGCTCGCGCGCAGCAGCCGGTGCAGGCTCAAGCTCGCGCCGAAGGGCCGCGTCAGCAAGGTCCACACGAGCGCCAGCAGGTTGCCGGCGATGCTGGCGACACTGCTGTTGACGAAGGCGCTGAAGTCCGCGTTGTAGGCATCGCTCAGGCCCAGGCCGGTGGCGAGCGTGACGCTCAGGCCCATCGCGGTGATGGCGAAGGCCGGCCGCGTCACCAGCGTGCCGATGACGAGGAAGATCGGCGCCAGCACCAGCACCAGCGTCTCGAACTCGTGCGCCGACGGCATCACGACGAACAGCAGCAGCACGCCGAGTACCAGGCACGCGGTGTTGACGTAGAAGAAGAGGAGCTGCGACGGCGCCGGCTCGTCCTGCGCGGCGAAGAAGCAGCAGCAGACGGCGCACATGATCACCGCGCCTGCGCCGTCGGCCCAGCCGCTGAAGATCCAGCCCAGGCAGGCCAGGAAGGTCACGGTGCAGACCGAGACCGCCGAGAAGAGCTGCATGCCGTGGTCGTGATGGCGCACCGAGGGGCTGAAGGTCCAGCGCTCGTAGGCGGGCACCCAGGCGGGATCGAGCCGGCCCTCGTCCATCATCCGCTGCAGCGCGCGGCAGTCGCGCCAGAGCTGCACCAGGCCTTCCAGGCGCATCAGCACGTGGCGCTGCAGCAGCGCGCCGCCGGCGAACGCCGGCCCACGCAGGCCCTGCTGGAGTTCGCGGCCGGCGACATCGGTGGCGACCGAGGGCGGCGATTCGATCCAGTCGGCGATGGCCTCCATCTGCGCGCTGAGCGTCGGCGTGATGCCGCCCGGCTGCGTTGCCAAGCTGCGCACCGCATCGCTGACGGACGACAGCGTCGGCAGCAGCAGCGACAGCCGCATGCGCAGTTCGCGGGCGATGCGCACGAGGTCGTCGCTTTCGGTGTCGTGGCGCAGGTGGCTGATGAAGTGGTCCATCGCCAGCACGTCGGCCGCCAGCCGGTGCACGCTGGCGAGGCTGCGCGCGTCGCGCGGCTGGCCGTGGGCCTCGCTGCGCAGCAGGCCGGTGGCCCAGACGCCGGCATCGTCCAGCCAGGCACGGAAGCGCGCCTGCAGCACCGGTGCCGCCTTGCCCGGCAGCACCAGCGCGGAGACGAGGCTGGCGCAGACGATGCCCAGCAGGATCTCTTCGGTCCGCGCGACGGCGAAGGTGAACACTTGGTCCGGCGTCTGCACCATCGGCAGCGCGATCATCGGCAGCGTGTAGGCGGCCAGCATGTAGACGTAGTTGCTGGGCAGCCGATCGAGGAAGGACAGGTACAGCAAGCCGCCGGTCCAGACCGAGATGAACAGGCTCAGCAGCACCGGCGTGTCCACCAGCAGCGGCAGCACCAGCACCGCCACGCTGGCGCCGATCAAGGTGCCGAGCACGCGGTACAGGCCCTTGGAGCGGGTCGCGCCTGTCAGCGGATTGGAGACGACGTAGACCGCCGCTAACGCCCAGTAGGGCCGCGGCAAGCCGGCCGCCAGCGCCAGGTAGAAGGCAAGCATCGCGGCCAGGAAGGTCTTGCCGGAGAGCAGCCATTCGCGCGCGCTGGGCAGATGCGCGAGCAGTGGCATCAATGGGCCGAGCGCCGGGCCGCCCCAAGCCGGCCCGCCTGGCGAGGCTTGCGGCTCGACGCCGCGAGCCTCGTCGTCCCCCCGGGGGACCGACCGGGCTCGCCCGCGTCCAGCGAGGGGAGATTGGGCGAGGGGCTTCATCGCTGCAGCCAGGGGTCGCGGTCGTCGTCAGGGAAGACTTCGAAGAGGAAGTCGAGGAAGGCGCGGGTCTTCGCCGGCAGGTACTTGCGCGAGGGCATGGCCGCGAAGACCGAGATCTGGAACAGATGCCAGCCCGGCAGCACGCGCTCCAGCCGCCGTTCGGAGATCGCCTGCGCGGCGGCATAGCTGGGCATCGCGGCGATGCACAGGCCCGAGGTCGTCGCGGACATCGTGATGTCCATCTGCCCGGTGGACAGCGGCGCGTTCAGCGGCGTGAACTGGAAGGGCTTCACGCCCTCGATGCCGCGGTCGGGCTGCAAGGTCATGCTTTCGGTCAGCGGCGAGACCATCACGTCATGGTCACGAAGCTCCTCGGGCGCCGCGGGCCGGCCGTGGCGCGCCAGGTAGCTGGGCGCGGCGCACAGGATCAGGTGCGAGCGGGCCAGGCGGCGCGCGACGAACTCGCCGCCGTCGATGCTGTCGCCGCGCGCGGTGATCAGGCTGACGTCGAAGCTCTCGTCCAGCGACTCCACCGGCCCGGGCGCCGAGAGGCCCACCGTCAGCTTCGGATAGCGGCGCCGAAAGCCCACCAGCAGCGGCGCGAGCTGGTGTGTCGCGAAGGCCGAGGGCGCCAGCACCTTCAGGTGGCCGCTGAGCGAATGGCTGGACGAGCGCACCGAGTTCTCCGCCTCCTCCAGCTCGCCGAGGATGCGCCGCACCTGCTCCAGGTAGGACTCGCCCGCCTCGGTCAGCACCAGCCGCCGCGTCGTACGGTTGATCAGTCGCGCGCCGACGTGCGCTTCGAGATCGTTGATCAGCCGCGTGACGACCGAAGGCGAGAGATTCATCTCCCGCGCCGCCGCCGCGAAGCCCTGCCGGTCAATCACACGGCAGAAGACTTGAAGGCTGTGGAGGCGGTCCATGGCGGAGGGAGTTGCGGGTCGAAGGGTTTGGCCTTGCTTGCGAGACAAGCAATAACCATTGAATTTCCCGCAACTTTACGGAGAAACCCTAGGAACCGACAGCAGCACCCACGCAATGGATAGTTGCCGTTTAAGCAACAAACCAAGAAAATCTGTATTCCGGGCCGAGCGCCGGGCCGCCCCAAGCCGGCCCGCGATGGCGATGTGCTCGCGGCTCGACGCCGCGAGCATCGCCGCCCCCTCGGGGGGACCAACCGGGCTTGCGCGCGTCCAGCGTCGCAAGACCGGGCGAGGGGCTCATGTCTATCCGCCAACGTAGACGTACTTGAACAGGAACACGGCGGCAATGATCCACAGCATCCAGTTCACTTCTTTCCCACGCCCGGTGAACAGCTTCAGCGCCGCGTACGTGATGAAGCCGAAGGCCAGGCCATTGGCGATGGAATAGGTGAAAGGCATCGTCAGCGCCGTGACGGCGGCGGGGATGACCTCGGTGGTCTCGTTCCAGTCCAGCTCGGTCAGCTCGCGCATCATCAGGCAGGCGACGAAGAACAGGGCCGGTGCCGTGGCGTAGGGCGGCACCACGCCGGCCAGCGGCGCGATGAACAGGCAGGCCAGGAACAGCAGCGCCACGGTGATCGCGGTGAGGCCCGTGCGACCGCCGGCCTGCACGCCAGCGGCGCTTTCGACATAGGCCGTGGTGCTGGAGGTGCCGAGCAGCGCGCCGGCGAAGATCGCGCCGCTGTCGGCCAGCAGCGAGCGGTTGAGCCGCTCCATCTTGCCCGGCACCAAGAGGCCCGCGCGCTTGGCCACGCCCATCAAGGTGCCGGTGGCGTCGAACAGCTCGACCAGGAAGAACACCAGCACGACGTTCAGGATGCCGCCGGTGAAGGCGGCCTTGATGTCCAGTTGCAGGAAGGTCGGCTGGATCGACGGCGGCGCCGAGAAGATCCCGTGGAACTCGTTGCCGGCGAAGAAGAAGGAGGCGACCGTGACGGCAACGATGCCGATCAGGATCGCGCCGGGCACCTTCAGCCGGTCCAGCACCGCGATCAGCACGAAGCCGAGGATCGCCAGCACGGCCGGCGCCTTGTGCAGGTCGCCCAGGGTCACGAAGGTGGCCGGCGAGGCGGCCACGATGCCGGCGCTCTTCAGCGCGATCAGAGCCAGGAACAGGCCGATGCCGACGGTGATCGCATAGCGCAGCGAGACGGGAATCGCGCGGATGATCAGCGCGCGCAGGCCGAACAGCGAGACCAGCAGGAAGAGGCAGCCGGAGACGAACACCGCCCCCAGCGCGGCCTGCCAGGTGAAGCCCATGTGCAGCACGACGACGTAGGCGAAGTAGGCGTTCAGGCCCATGCCCGGCGCCAGCGCGATCGGGTAGTTCGCATACAACCCCATGATCGTCGTGCCAAGCGCGGCGATCAGGCAGGTGGCCACGAACACCGAGTCCTTGGGCATGCCGGCATCGCCGAGGATGGAGGGGTTCACGAAGATGATGTAGGCCATCGTGAGGAATGTGGTGAGGCCTGCTACCAGCTCGGTGCGCACCGTGGTGCCGTGTTCCTGCAGCTTGAACACGCGTTCGGTCCAGTTCATCGGGATCTGTCTCCGTTGTCTCTTCGGATTTATCTCAAGGTCCGCGCAGGCGGCACCAAGGAGCCGGGCGTCTTCTGTCTCGCCGCTGTCCTGGACGGACCGGGGCCGATGATCCGCGCGACGCTGCGCGCCGGCATACGGCCTGGCGTATAGGCTCTATGCAGCGCGGATGATGACTCGGGCAAACCCTCAAACTTCGCCGGCTGCGCGATGTACAGGGCTATTGAGGTCTTGCGACCAAGCCGCCTTCTCCCAACTTCTGCTGAAGCCGGCGCGGGTGTAGACACTCCACGGACTCGGAGCGGCGCAGAATCGGGCGTCAAAATGGGAGTGCCAATGTCCGCACGCGTGCCCACTGCTCCGCCCAACACGTCACACGACACGCCGGCCACCGAGCACTGGAGCGGCGAACTTCTGACCTTGGTCCTGGCGACGATCCCTGCGTCGCTTGCATACTTTGTCGGCTGGACCTATCTCTACCACTACTTGCGCCAGTTCGGCATCGAGATCGCAGAACTTGACCTGGGACTTGAGACGGTTCTGGTCTATTCAGTACCACCGTTGCGGGCCATCATGCTCACCCATGCGACGCTGCTATGCATCGTGCTGGTTGTCCTGCTGGTGCTCGCTGCCCGTCCCCGGTGGCTTCCTGTTGGGCTGCGCACAAGTGCCCGGCGTTTCATCCCACGCCTGTCCTCCGTGAGCGGCGGCATGCTGGCACTTGTACTGCTGATCGGGTTGACCATCAGCTTGAATCCGCTTGTTCGCGGCGTGGCCGCGGAGCGTGTCTTAGACACCTGGACGACGCGGGGCATCGCGATTCAGGCAGCCGTCAAGGTCGATGAGAAAGACAGGTGGCAGCCCCTAAAGGACTATCAGATGTGCCAGCAGCGGCGTGCTCTCAAGTTAGTGATTGCTGATAAAGCCGCGTACTTCATGTTGTGCCCGGGCGAGATCAACCCGCGCTCCGGCCAGCTTTTCGAGGTGCGCCGCGACGACTCCGTGTTGGCCTCGGCACGTCTCGTCGATCGTCCTGCCGAGGCTAAGGAGCAAAGGCCATGAAACCACACATGCCCGAAACCCTGGCTCGCCAAGGCGTGTCCGCTCTCCTTGCACTGACAGCGGCGGCAAGCGCCCTCGCCCAGGCGACAGCGGAACAGAACAAGACCGTCGCGATTGCATCCGTTCATGCCGCCACCGGCTACTTTGAGTACACGAAGGATGGTACTTCGCCGCTCGGTATCGTCACCAAGTCCTTGGGAGGCGACCGTGTCAGCTTCACGATGTGCGATAGCACGACAGTCGAAGTGAATCAGGCGGACCTGCGTCCGTCTCGCGCCAAATGCGATTCACGCAAGCCCGGCGGCGGTCTCTGGGGCTCGATAGCCAGACTGGAGCCTGTTTACCGCCCCATCGGCGACACCAGCGGCACGACGGTTTTGGTCGGAAAGCAGGCGGTGGACATCAAGAAAATACCGGGCTGGGAGGAGACCATCGTGACTCAGCGGGTTAACGGCAAGGACCCCGTCGGATATATGTTCAAAGACCCCCAAGGTAAGACGGCGCTGGCGATCCTTAAGGACAAGGCAGTCGCGAACTGAGTGCCCTGCCAGATTTCAGCCTCTCACGCCAGCTTGAACACGGCCACCGACTTCGCCAGTTCGTCCGCCTGTTGCTGCAGGCTGGCCGCGGCGGCGGCGGACTGTTCGACCAGGGCGGCGTTCTGCTGCGTCATCTGGTCGAGGTTCGTGATCGCGATGCCGATCTGGCTGATGCCGTTGCTCTGCTCGTCGGTGGCGTGGCTGATCTCGCCGACGATGCCGCTGACCCGCTGGATCGACGCGACGATGTCCTGCATCGTCGAGCCGGCCCGCTCCACCAGTTGCGCGCCGTTCTCGACGTTCTCGCCGCTGATGCTGATCAGCGTCTTGATCTCCTTGGCCGCCTCGGCGCTGCGCTGGGCCAGCGTACGTACCTCGCCGGCCACCACGGCGAAGCCCCGGCCCTGCTCGCCCGCGCGCGCTGCCTCCACGGCCGCATTGAGCGCCAGGATGTTGGTCTGGAAGGCGATGCCGTCAATGACCGCGGTAATGTCGCCGATGCGGCTGGACGAGGCGCTGATCTTGCCCATCGTGCTGACCACCTCACCGACGACATTGCCGCCGCGCTGCGCCACCTCGGCGGCATCGCGCGCGAGCCGGTTCGCCTCGCGCGCGGACTCGGCGTTCAGGTTGACGCTGGCGGTGAGTTGCTCCATCGCCGAGGCCGTCTCCTCGAGGTTGGAGGCCGTCTGCTCGGTGCGCATCGACAGGTCCTGCGCGCCGGCCGCCACCTCGGCCGAGGCGGTGGCGATGCTGTCGGTGGCGCCGCGCACGCTGCTGACGACGCCGGCCAGCGAATGCTGCATGTCGCGCACGCCACGCATCATCGCGGCGGTCTCGTCGCGGCCGTCCACCGCGACGTCGCGGCTCAGGTCGTGCTCGGCGATGCGGCCGGCATGTTCTACCGCCCCCTGCAGCGGCTGCACGATCGAGCGGATGTTGAAGACCGTGTAGGTGCCGATCGCCGCGACGGCCAGCGCCATCACCAGCGCCAGCGAGGCGCGGATCTCGCGCTCGGCCGCATCCAGCGCACGCACCTGTTCGGCCGAATGCCGGTCGATCATCTCGGTCATCGTGGCCAGCGTGGTGTCCATCGCTCGCACCGGCCCCTTCAACGGCTCCATCGACTTGTTGGCCGTGGCGGTGTTGGGGAACTCGCCCTGCGCGATGCGGCCGGCGATCGCCTCGTAGCCGCTGCGGTACTGCTGCAGCGCCGTCGCCATCTCCGCGGGCAGGCGGCGCACGTCGGGCGGGATGTCGAGTTTCTCGATCGCGCCGAGGCCCTGGGCGACCTTGCCGTAGGTCTCGGTCCAATCGCTGCGGTACTTCTCGACGGCCTTCGCGTCGGCCAGGTTGATCAGCGTGTCCTTCTCGTAGCGCCGCAGGTTGCCGACGCCGGCGCGCACACCGGCCAACTGCGTCAGCGCCTCGACGTCGTTGTCCACGTAGTGCGTCAGGTTGGCCTTGGCGCGGGCCAGGCTCAGCAGGCCGTAACCGCCGATCAGCAGCATGGCGGCAACCGCCAGCACGCTCAGCAGGTACAGGCGGGCACGAATGGAGTAACGGCGCAGGTTCAGCATCGCTCGCTCGCTTTCGGCAACATCGACCACTCCCGGCGATCGAGCCTAACAGCAAGCCTCGACGGATAGAAGCGGCTGGAAGCCGCTCAGCGCCAGAGCTGTTGCATCAACGCGGCGAATTCGGCCGCGATCGCCGCGTCCTTCGGATGCCGGCCCTGGCTCAAGACCTGGCGGCCGGCGACGAAGACGTCGCGCACGGCGTGGCCCTGGCTGCCGCAGAACACCAGGCCGTCGAGCAGGTGAGAGGCCGGCAGGCCCAGCAGCCCGTCGGCCTGCTCGTCGAGCACCAGGAAGTCGGCCCGCGCGCCGCTCTGCAGGCCCCAGGCGGCGAAACCGGCCGGCGCCGCACTGCCCGCACGCGCGGCCTCGAACAGGCGCGCCGCCGTGCCCGGCTCACTCGGCGGATCGGCGGCGACGTTGCGGCGCTGCAGTGCCAGGCGCTGGCCGTATTCGAGCCAGCGCAGCTCCTCCGGCCAGGCACGGGTGACGTGGCTGTCGGAGCCGATGCTGATCGGCACGCCGGCCGCGAGCCAGCCCGGCAGGTCGATCAAGCCGTCGCCGAGATTGCCCTCGGTGCCGGGGCAGATCACCACCGAGGCGCCGCTGACCGCCACCCGCGCGATCTCCTCGCGCGTCGCGTGCGTGGCGTGGACCAGGTGCCAGCGGGCATCGGGCGCGGCTTCGCGGCGCAGCCACTCGATCGGCCGCAGGCCGGTGTGGGCCAGGCAGTCGCGCACCTCCTGCTGCTGCTCGGCGATGTGGATGTGGATCGGGATGTCGCGATCGCCCACGAGGCGACGCAGCGCGCCGATGTCTTCCGGATTGGCGGCGCGCAGCGAGTGCAGCGCCACGCCCGCGTTGACGAGCGGGCGACGCGCCGCCTCGATGCGCCGCGCGGCGGCGTCGACCCAGGCGGCGTCGGTCGCGAAGCGGCGCTGGTCATCCCGCAGCCCGGCCCGGCCGAAGCCGCCGCGCGCGTACAGCACCGGCAGCAAGGTGAGGCCCAGGCCCGCCGTCTCTGCCGCCTCGGCCAGCGCCCAGCTCATCGCGAGTTCGTCGTCCGCATGGGGACGGCCGTCCGGCTGGTGATGCAGGTAGTGGAACTCGCAGACCTGCGTGTAGCCGCCCTTCAGCAGCTCCACGTAGAGCCGCGCGGCGATCGTGCGCAGCTGCTGCGGGGAGAGCCGCAGCGCCAGGCCGTACATGCGGTCGCGCCAGGACCAGAAGTCGTCCTCACCATCGCGGCGCTCTGCCAGGCCCGCGAAGGCGCGCTGGAAGGCGTGACTGTGCGTGTCGACGAGGCTGGGGATCACCGGGCCGGCGAGCACCTGGGAGCCGTCGGCCGGTGCGTCCGGCTCGACGCGCTGCCAGTGGCCGCCGGCATCGACGCTCAGCCGGACCTTCAGCTGCCAGCGCCCTTCAACCCAGGCGGCGGGTGCCCAGTAGGTGACGCTGGTCATCGGGCCGCGGGCTTGTAGACCAGCAGCGTGGACAACAGCCTCTGCAGCAGCGGCTGCACGCGGCCGGCCAGCGCCTCGTCGTAGCCGTAGGACTCGTCCTCGCGCATGTAGCAGCGCCAGCACATCTCCAGCTGCACGGCGTGCTGGCCCCGCTCGGGCCGGCCGTAGTGGCGCGTGATGTAGCCGCCCTTGAAGCGGCCGTTGACGACCTGCGAGTAGTCGTCCTGCGCGGCCAGCAGATCGGACAGGCTCTGCGTGATCGTCGGATCGCAGGAGCGGCCGTCGACGGTGCCGAGGTTCAGCGCCGGCAGCGTGCCGTCGAACAGCCAGGGCAGCTGCGACTTGATGCTGTGCGCGTCGAACAGCAACACGTAACCATGCAGTGACTTGAGGCGATCGAGCTCGGCCTGCAGCGCGTTGTGGTACGGCCGCCAGTAGGTGTCGATGCGGCGCCGCTTCTCGGCCGCATCGGGCTCGCGGCCCGGCCGGTACAGCGGCTCGCCGGTGAAGAAGCGGGTCGGGCACAGCTCGGTGTTGGACGCGCCGGGGTACATCGGCGTGTCTTCCGGCGGCCGGTTCAGGTCGATCAGGAAGCGCGAGTAGCGCGGCACGATCAGGCTGGCGCCCAGCGCCTCGGCGATGCCGCCGTACAGGCGCTCGAGGTGCCAGTCGGTGTCCTCGGTGCGGCCGGCGCGCGGCTGGACATAGCGCTCGGCCTGATCGTCGGGGATCACCGTGCCGACGTGCGGCATGCTGATCAGCAGCGGCGCGGTGCCGCGCTGGAATCGAAAGACGTGGTTGCTGCTCATTAGGTCTCGGGTTGGATGCGCCCGCCGCGCACGGTCATGCGCAGCGGATTGCGGCCGAAGTAGTAGGCCAGTTCGTTCGGGTGCTCGATATCCCAAGCGCAGAAGTCGGCGCGCAGGCCGGCGGCGAGCCGGCCGCGATCCGCGAGGCCTAAGGCATGCGAGGCGTTGACCGTCATGCCGCGCAGCGCCTCCTCCGGCGTCAGGCGGAACAAGGTGCAGGCCATGTTCAGCATCAGCAGCGGGGACAGCGTCGGCGAGGTGCCGGGGTTGTGATCGGTGGAGACGGCCAGCGGCACACCGGCCTCGCGCAGCGCGGCCACCGGCGGCAGCCGGGTCTCGCGCAGGAAGTAGTAGGCGCCGGGCAGCAGCACCGCCACCGTGCCGGCCGCGGCCATCGCCCGCACGCCCTCCGGGCTCAGGTGCTCCAGGTGGTCGCAGGACAGCGCGCCGAACTCGCAGGCGAGCTGGGTGCCGCCCTGGTCGCTCAGCTGTTCGGCGTGCAGCTTGAC
>Ga0247779_1000363_pt1 | contig 30836 bp, 14 predicted proteins | sample UWRJL221509R5_FD_179925 | JGI IMG/M metagenome (GOLD analysis project Ga0247779, IMG submission 179925) | Plant litter microbial communities from Arlington Agricultural Research Station in Wisconsin, United States - UWRJ-L221-509R-5 | ecosystem: Environmental > Terrestrial > Plant litter >...
ACTACATCGAGATGTTCTACAACCCAATCCGACGACACGGTTCCGCAGGCGACCTGTCGCCGATAGAGTACGAAAAGCGCTACGCGCTAAGCGGCACGTAGATGTCTATGAAAACCTGGGCGGTTCAAGGAGGGCGCCAACGAACTCTGCTGCCCTGCCCTGCCGTTTATACGCCACGCCCCTGTTATGGGGTCCCCACGCATAGTCTCTGCTGACACCAGAACCCCGTCCTGCTTCGCTCTCCCGGCATCTCTGCTCCGACAACAGCGTCTGGAGACGCGAAATACCCTGTAAATTTCCCTGCTCACGGAACTCTCACCCAGAGATGGGTTGCGGCGATCCTGCACAAACGGCCAATAAGAAAAAGCCGCTGCCTTCAGCGGCTTTTTCATTTCAATTATTGCCCTACACCAACGACGAGCCGGCGCCGATCGCGGCGCGATTCCACGCCCGGCATTGCGACCGATGACAGATGGCGTGATCGGCTTCACTATCGCGTAAGGGGTAGGCGATCGGCGCAGATCGCGCTCACGGGATCGGGAATCGCATGGAGTCTGGACACAGGATCGCTCGCTGGATACTTGGCTTCGCGCTCATCGGCGTGACCGTTGTGTTCTCGATACCTGCCCACTACGGCGACGGGTATTGGCTGGTCGCAGTCGCGGAATTGACGCTGGTCGGCGTGGCGGCATGGTTCGCTGGGGGACGACAAAGCTTCGGCGCCGACGATCGTCGTCGATGCCTGGCTGTTGCAGGGCTTCTGTTGATCGCGCCGTTTGCGTTGTTCTCGCTGCTTCCAGGACTAGGGCCGCCGGATTCGCTCGGCAGCACCACGCTGGAGGAACGACGCTTCTCGATTCTGCTCGTGAATGCGCTGTGCGTCTTCGGCGGCTGTTTCGTACTGCGGGAGATCCTTGTCGAGGAAGGCGAGCGTCTTCTCTCAGGCTTGGCCTTCGCCGCGGCGAGTATGGCAACGCCGCTGTATGTCGTCTTCACGGCGATCCAGCTTGCCGGCTATCGAGAACTCGATCGAAAGGGGCTCGGTGTGGATCATCAATCCTTCACCACCGTGGACGATGTTTCGATCGTTCTATTGTTCTTCGGCAGCGCGCTCAATTACCTCGCAACCATCGCTCTCGCGGAATCATTGTGGCGGCTGCGCATGTTGAGCAGGCGCGCTCGCGGCGCCTACATCGGGATCGCCGGAACCTTGCTGTGCTTTTTGATCTTCCGCGGCCTCGACTACGGTGGCCTGCCCAGAGCCCTGCAGCACTGGTATACCGTTGTCGCATTCTTCGCCGGTGTGCCCGCGATCTCCTGGGTTCTGCTCAGCGCGCTCGGAGTCGTCTCGATTTCGAGCGCTGGTGCCGCACGAACCTAGGCCACCTCCCCTTTCGCGCTTGCCGCAATACTCCGCATTTTCGCCGGACGATTCTCGACGGGTCGATAGCTCTCAGACCGTTCGCGCCGAATGCGCTAAAGATATCTTGCCAGTTCGCCTCGAGGAGACTTCGATGTTGAAAGCCGTCGGTCTAGCAGCACTGTGCTTCCTGCTGCCCGGTTGCGTGAGTCGTCCTGACGTACGCAAGCCGGCGTTCGCGCAACTCGACCACATCGCCGTGCACGTCGCCGACATCAAAAGCAGTGCTGCTTTCTACGAAGGAATCTTCGGGTTCCGAGAATTGAAGAACCCGTTTCCGGGCGGAGGCGGCGTCATCTGGCTCGACGCAGGCAACGGAGTTGCCATGCATATTTTCGGCGGCCGGACTTCGAAGGTTACCGACGAGCGAGAGAGGCATTTCGCCGTGACGGTGGCAGATCTGTCGCACGTGACCGACTTTCTTGCATCGCATGGGATGGATTGGCAGAACTTCGACGGAGTTTCCGGTGAAGTCCAAACGCGCCCGGACGGCGTCCAGCAACTTTTCTTTCGTGATCCCGACGGATATTGGGTCGAGGTGAACGATGCGTTGAAGCGCTCTGCTGCGCGATGACCATGAGCGCTTCGAGGCTGCGCCGTGAAGCTCGCCAATCTGCTTTGTGCCCGTGTTTCAATTTACGAATATACATGTACCATTCTCCACGGTAACGTTTTGAAGCACCGAGTCCGCCATGTGCGGGTAGGTGTTCACGACATGCCCGCAAAGTTGCAAAGGCTTCTATGAAGCGAAGCTGCTACTACGTCCTGAAACGGGGCCCCAGATGGACTGTGGGCCGATGCCACGATGACGTTGGCGCAGAATTTCCGACATCGAAGCTCGCATGTGATGCGGCTCTTCTCCTCGCGCGCACGCGTTGGAAGCTCTATGGGCTGCCGAGCTGCGTGTGTGCTCAAGACGCCGATGGGAACTGGACCACGGTGGAAGAGCACGGCGACGATAGCGAGAGTTGAGACCGCCGACCTATCCGACGTGCCCAAGCTGTGCGAAGTGCGATTGTTCGTCGAAGCCTGCTACTACCGCGTCACGTTGTTCTGACGGAAGCTGTCCGAAGAGTATGAAAGTGGAGCAGCACACGAGCGACCCCGTGACGAACGTCGACGCCTGGATGCATCCGAGTCCAGGCGACCTCGCGGCCTCGTACGCGATATTAGACGACCGAGAGCGGCTGTACTCCGAACACCGGCTGACGGCGTAACCATGCGCGCACAAGAGCCCACCTACGAGACGTTTCGAACCATCGCCGTTGACGGGTCAAACGTTCCCAAGCTATGGGAAGTGCAGTTATTCGGCGAGACCTATTACTGCCGCGTCAGCTTGCTCTCGGAGGAGTTATCCGAGAAATATCGAAGCGGAAGGTTATGGGAACGGCCACATCACCTCGCCGATTTCTGCCGCGAGGGGCCGCGCGCGCAGTTCGATGACATCGAAGCGGCCTTGGCATGGTTCGCCACGGACTGGGACATCTTTGCGCAAGACGCCGCGGCTCGCTTCTTCGCCGTGATCGACCCTTTGCGATACGGCGAATTGAACTGAGTATCTGCACACACATCGCGGATGGCTGAATGGAAGGGAATTGCGCGGATTACGTAGCACAAGCTCCACAAAAGACTGATCACCTTCGAGGAAGGACTCTTGTCCGAATCAATTCGGGCCTCACAATTATTTTCTGACCATCGATCCCATTACGACACCCGCGAGCGATAGCATCGCCGCCATCAGAACCAGCATCCATCCCATATTGATGGGCACTGGAACTCCTGCAACAGGCGGCGTTGCGCCCTTGACGGTCGTCATCGCGGCGGCGGCGTTGTTGTCGGGAGTTGCGTCGACCACGCTGCGCGAAGCGACCGACGCGACATTCGTGATAGCGCCTGTGAAATCGGCCGGCACCCGGTAGCTCGCGCTGATTGTTGTGCTCGCGCCGTTCGCGAGCGGACCGAGCGCGCAAGGGAATCCGCTTTCACACGGCGTGCTCGCGCCGATGAAGATGAGCCCCTGCGGCGTCGGATCTGACACTACGGCATCGGGTACGGCATCGGGCCCTCGGTTCATCACCACGATCGAGTAGACAATTGAATCACCCGACGTTGCATCGCTCGGTCCGCTCTTCAGGATGTCGAGATCTGCCGAGGGAATGGAAGAAATCAGAACGGTAGTGGCGCTGCTCACGTTGTCGCTACCGTCTGGATCGGACGTGTCGCTGCCGACGACCGCGGTATTGACGATGGGATCGGCATCGACGAAGTTCGCCGGCACCGTATAAGTGCTCACTATGCTGGCACTTTCGCCGGCAGCGAGGGTGCCGAGCGCGCACGGATACGCGGTGACGCATCCGCCAGAGTTGCCGACGAAAACGAGGCCCGGCGGCGTCGGATCGGACACGATCACGTTGCTCGCGGCGTCGGGGCCGGCGTTCGCCACGTCGATCGTGTACACGATGGAATTGCCGGCCTGCACGCTGACCGGACCCGTCTTCACCAGTGAAAGGTCGGCGGACATCAAGCTCGGTATCAGCGGGATCGTCAGCGTGCTTTCGTTGTCGCCGAGATCGGGGTCGGGTGTGTCGGCACTCGCCGACGCAACATTCGTAATCGATCCCGTAGCATCGGGTGCGATTGCGAAGGTCGCCGTGATGATTGCGCTCGCGCCGTTGGCCAGCGTGCCTATCTCGCATGGGAAACCGCTCGCGCAAAGCGTGCTCGCGCCGACGAATGTCAGGCCGGCGGGCGTCGGATCGTCGAGTACGACATTGCCCGCAGCGTCGGGACCATTGTTGCTCACCTGTATGCTGAAGGTCAGTTGCGCGCCAGGCGACGCGCTCGCCGGACCTGTCTTCACCACGGTCAGGTCGGCGGACCGCGATGCAGAGTCGATCGGCGTGGTCACCGTGCTGCTGTTGCTCGCCAAATCCGGGTCCAACGTCGCACTCGATACCGAGCCGACATTGACGATCGAACCGCTCGCATCGGCCGGCACGGCGAACGTGACGCTGACGGCGACGCTCGCGCCATCGGTCAGATCTCCGAGCGCGCACGGGAAGCCTGCCTCGCACGGCGCGGAGGCCGACACGAAGACCAATCCCGCTGGCGTCGGATCGTCGAGTACGACAGCGAGCGCGCTGTCCGGTCCGTTGTTGGTGACGCTGAGCGTGTACGTCGCGTTGCTGCCGGCCGTTGCGCTGGCGGGACCCTGCTTGATCAGCACGAGGTCGGCACTCGTCGCACCGACGCTCGTATCGACGCTCGACGTGTTGTTGCCCACGTCCGGATCGACGACCCCGGCCGGCGCCGCGATCGTTGCACTGTTACTCAAGGTCGCAGGCCCTGCCGGTGCGATACCGTCGATCGTGACGACGACGCTGCCGCCGCTCGGCAGCGAACCGACCGTGCCGCTGACGGCGTTGCCGCTGACGACCGGTTGCGTCGCGCACGCTGCGCCACCGGACTCGCTGCCGCACGTTGCGACGACGCCCGTGATCGTGGTCGGAACAGCGTCGCTGTAGCTCGCGCCATTCGCCGGACTGGGTCCGTCGTTACTGATCGTCAGCGTGTAGCGGATCGCACCTCCCGACACGATTGTCGCCGGCGCGGTCTTGACGATCGAAAGGTCGGCGCTGCCGGAACCGACATTCGTATCCGCCGAACCCTGGTTGTTACTCGTGTTCGGATCGGGCACATCACTGTTGGCGCTGGCCGTATTCACGATCGGACTCGCGCCGCTGTAGTTCGCCGGCACTTCATAAGTCGAGGTGATCGTCACGCTGTCGCCATTCGCGATCGTCTGAATCGTGCAGGGATACACGGTCGCGCACGCGCCGGCGTTGCCGACGAAGACGAGGCCGGCCGGCGTCGGGTCGTTCACGACAATATTCGTCGCATCGCTTGGCCCGGCGTTGCTGACGACGATCGAGTAGACGATCTGATCGCCCGGCGTGACCGTCGCCGGTCCGCTCTTGACCACGGAGAGATCAGCCAGCGGGTTGCCGTTGAGCGAAGCGCTGGCACTGTTGTTCGCACCGTTGGGGTCGGGCTGGTCAGAGGCGACGATGCTGGCCGTGTTGGTCAGCGCGCCGCCCGCATCGACCGTCGCGACGACCGACAGCGTCGCGCTCGAACCTGCGCCGACCGCGTTCAAGGTTCCGACATTCCAGCGGCCCGACACCGCATCGTACGTGCCTTGCGAAGGCGATGCCGCAACGAAGACAAGGCCGGACGGCAACGCGTCGGCGATGGCGACGCCGGTTGCGTCGGACGGACCATTGTTGTGCACGGACACCGTGAAGGTGACGCTGCTGCCGACGTCAGGACTCGTATCGTCAACCGTCTTGGTTATCGCCAGATCGGCCTGCTGGCCATTGATCGTCGTACCGGCTTGGTTGTTCGCGCCGGTCGGATCGAACTGGTCTTCGCCGGTAATCGTCGCCGTGTTGACGATCGCTCCGGCAGTGGTCACGGTCGCGCGTATCGTCAGCGTCGCGCCGGCATCATCGCCGATCGCACCGACGCTCCACACGCCGCTGCCGCTGTCGTAGTTGCCCTGCGACGGCGTCGCCGAAACGAAGGCCAGGCCGCTTGGTAGCGTGTCGGTGATCGCGACGCCGGTTGCGGCATTCGGGCCGTTATTGCTGGCGACGATCGTGTAGGTGATCGTCTCGCCGACATTCGGCGTCGCGACGTCGACGAATTTCGCAACAGCGATGTCCGCACTCGCGCCGGCGTTCACCGCCGCACCCGCAGTGTTGTTGCTGGTATCGGGATCGGGCTGGTCTGATGCGCTGACCGCGACTGTGTTGGTCAGGGCGCCGGGCTGTTCGAGCGTGGCGACGATCGTCAACGTCGCATCGTCGCCATCGGCGAGTGCACCGATCGTCCAGACGCCGGTGGTCGGCGCGTACGTTCCTCGAGACGGCGTCGCCGAGACGAAACCGAAGCCGAACGGCAGCGCATCGGTGACGGCGACGCCACTCGCGTCATTCGGACCTTCGTTGGTCGCGGTGATCGAGAACGTGATGGTCTGACCGACATTCGGCGCGAGGTTGTCGACGCTCTTGGTCAAGGCGATGTCCGCCGCAGCGCCCACGCTGGTGATGACGCTCGACGTGTTGTCGCTCGGGTCCGGATCGGGCACGCCGGCCGGCGGTGCGATCGTGGCCGTGTTCGACAGCGACTGCGCGCCGAACGGCGCGGTGCCGTTGATCGTGATCAAGACCGACGAACCGGCCGGCAGTGTCGGCACACTGCCGCTGACCGCGTTGCCGGCGACCGATGGCGCCGCACAGGCGGCGCCGCCCGTCGGCGTGCCGCAGCTCGCGGTGACCGCGCCGATGCCGGACGGCACCGCGTCGCTGTACGTCGCACCGTTCGCCGCACTCGGACCCGCATTGCGGATCAGCAGTGTGTAGCGGATCGGCGCGCCCGACACGATCGTCGTCGGTCCGCTCTTCACGATCGACACGTCGGCCGACGCGAGCACGTTCGTGCTCGCGGTCGAGCTGTTGTTCGCCGTCCCCGGATCGGTGACGCCCGGCGGTGCGGCCACGCTCGCCGTGTTCGCCAGCGCCATCGGATCGGCCGGCGCAGTGCCGCTGACCGTGAAGGCAACGCTGCCGCCGCTCGGAATACTCGTGATCGTGCTCGTCACGCTGTTGCCGACGACGTTCACCGCACCGCAGACGGCGCCCGCGCTCGGCGAGCCGCAACTCGCACCGACGCCGACGATGCCGGCCGGCACAACATCGGTGAACAGTGCGCCTGCGGCATCGCTCGGTCCGTTGTTGCTGACGACGATCTGGTAGCTCAACGCACCGCCGGCCGTGATCGTCGCAGGTCCTGTCTTGATGATCGCGAGGTCGGCCGTCGCGCCGATCGTCGACACGACGCTGCTGCTGTTGTCACCCGGCGTCGGATCGGGCGTCGCACTCGTGGCGCTGGCCGTGTTGGTGATCGATCCACGCGCATTCGCGCGCACGGCGTAGGTGACCGCCACGACGGACGTCGCACCGTTGGCGAGCGTGCCGAGATTGCACGGAAAACCGCCGGTACATGGTGCGCCGGCGGAAACGAAGACGAGACCTGTCGGCGTCGGATCCGCCAGCGACACATTGGTAGCCGCGCTCGGACCTGCGTTCGTGACGGCTACGGTGTAGGTCGCCGTCTGCCCGGCGATGACACTCGCAGGTCCAGTCTTGCTGACCTGCACGTTGGCCGACGAAGCGACATTGGTGACGGCCGTGCTCGCATCGTTGGTCGGGTCCGGATCGGTTACGCCGACCGGTGGCGCGGCGGTGGCGGTGTTGCTCAGCGACACCGCATCGGCCGGCGCGGTGCCGTCGATGGTAAAGGTCACGCTGGCATTCGCCGGTAGCGTCGCGATGGTGCCGGTCACTGTGTTGCCGGAAACATCGACCGTTCCACAGACCGCGCCGCCACTGGTTGCAGCGCACGAAGCCGTGATCGCGCTCACGCCGGTCGGCAGCGGATCGCTGAAGCTCGCGCCGTCAGCGTCGCTCGGTCCGTGATTGGTGACGACGACGCTGTAGGAGATCGCGCCGTTCGCAACCACGGTCGCCGGCCCGGTCTTGTGCACATCAATGTCGGCGCTGCGCAGCACCGGGGTCGTTACCGTGCTGCTGTCGTTGTCCGGTGACGGATCGCTGGTCGGACTCGCCGCCGTCGCTGTGTTGGTGATCGTGCCGGTCGCATCGGACGGCACCGAGTAGGTCGCCGTCAGCGAAACCGTTTCACCGACCGCCAGCGTGCCGATGGAACACGGAAATCCGCTCGCACACGGCGCGTCGGCAGAGAGGAAGGTCAGTCCAGCCGGCGTCGGATCGTCCAACGACACATCGGTCGCTTCCGAAGGTCCGTGGTTGGTCACACTGAGCGAATAAGTCACCGTGTCGCCCGCCGTCGCATCCGCAGGACCGCTTTTCTGCACGTCGACGTCGGCGCTCGCGACCGGCGTCACCACGACGTTCGCGCTGTTGTTGGCGGGACTTGGATCAGTCTGGTCGAGTCCGCTCAACGTCGCCGTATTGGTGAAGCCGCTGTCGGTGTCGACTGTTGCAATAACGGTCAGTGTTGCGGTTGCGCCGGCGCCCGATGCGGCGAGATTGCCGACGGTCCAGATGCCCGTCGCATCGACATAGCTGCCCTGCGATGTGCTCGCCGACACGAACGTGAGTCCCGCCGGCAACGCGTCGGTGACTTGCACGCCCGTCGCGGCACTTGGACCATTGTTGCTCGCCGTGATCGTGAACGTGACCGTGTCGCCGCGTACCGGATTGGCGTTGTCGACGCCCTTGAGCAGCTGGATGTCGGACGCCTGCCCGTTCACGGTGACGCCGCCGCTGTTGTTCGCGGGATTGGGGTCGTGCTCGGTCGCGTTCGCGATCGACGCGGTGTTGGTCAGGTTGCCCGGCAAGCTCACGGCCGCGACAACGGTCAACGTCGTGCTTGCGCCGTTCGCCACGCTGCCGATTGTCCACACGCCGCTGCCGGCATCGTAGCTGCCTTGCGATGCGGTCGCCGACACGAAGTTAAGTCCCGGCGGCAACTCGTCGTCGACGACGACCGCGCTGGCGTCGTCCGGCCCCGCATTGTGAAGCGTGATCGTGAACGTGACGTTCGCGCCGAGGTTCGGCGACGCGTTGTCGACAGTCTTGCTGATTTGCAGGTCCGCCGACGGCAGCGCATTCAGCAGCGCCGAGCCGGCGTTGTTGCCGGCATTCGGATCGAACTGGTCGCCGGCCGACTTGGTCGCTGTGTTGGTGATGTCGCCGGCGCTCAGCACGGTCGCCACGATCTGCAAGGTCGCGCTCGCGGCATTCGGCAGCGTGCCGACGGTCCATACGCCGGTGCCCTGCACGTAGCTTCCCTGCGATGGCGTTGCCGAGACGAATTGCAGGCCGCTCGGCAGCGCGTCGATGATCGCGACGCCGGTCGCCGCATTCGGGCCTTGGTTCGTCGCAGTCACGGTGAACGTCACGTCGTCGCCGACGTTCGGCGCCGCGTTGTCGACCGTCTTGGCCACGTCGATGTCGGCCGACGCGTTGACGGCAACGGTCGCCGTACCGGTGCAGTGCGCTGCGGCTGGACAGCTCGCATCGCCACCGCCGCTTGCCGTCGCGCTGTTGTTGGCGCTGGCTGCAGCCGCGCCGACGGCGACGTTCAACGTCAGCGTCGCGCTCGTGCCAGCGGCGATCGTCCCGGTAAACGTGCACGTCAGTGCGCTTGTTCCGTTGCAGCTCCAGTTCGCACCGCTCGCGCCATTCAGTGTGATCCCATTCGGCAGCGTGTCGCTCACCGTGATCGGGCCGGCGGTAGTCCCGGCTCCGGTGTTGGCGACCGTGATCGTGTAGCTCGCCGGCTGACCGACGGTGAACGCGCTGGGCGTGGCCGTCTTCGTCACGGTCAACTGCGGCTGCAGAAGCTGCGTCGTCGCGCTGCCGGTGTTGTTGGTCGGCGCCGGGTCGGTCGTGCCGGCAGGCGCTTGCGCGCTCGCCGTGTTGAGGATCGAAGTGCCGCTGTTCGGTGCGGTGCCGTTGACGGTAAAGGTCACGCTCGTGCCGGCGGACAAAGCGGCGATCGTGCTGGCAACGTTGTTGCCGACGACCGGCACGCTACCGCAGGCCGCGCCCGCGCTCGCGCTGCACGTCGCGCTGATGGACCCGACACCGGCAGGCACTGCATCGCTGAACGTCGTGCCATTGGCATCGCTCGGACCATGGTTCGTGACGACGATCGAATAACCGAGCGCGCCGCCGAAACCGATGCTCGGCGTGCCCGTCTTCACGACCTCGATATCGGCCTGCAGCAACGGCTGATCGATGTCGGTCGCCGTGTTGTTGCCGGAGGCCGGATCGCCCGTTCCGACCGGTGCCACGATCGTTGCGGTATTGGACAGCGGTCCGGTCGCATTCGAGCTGACGGTTCCGATCAGCGTGAAGGTCACGCTACTGCCGGCCGGCATGTCGGCAATCACGTCGATCGCGCCGCTGCCGCTGGTGGCGCCGCTCGCGCCGCCGGTGTAAATGGCCGTCCAGGTCGCATTGACGATCGCGGCAGGCAGCGCGTCGACGATCTCCGCCGTGGCCGCTTCGCTTGGACCGGCGTTCGACGCGACGATCTGATAGCTGATCGCGCGACCCGGCGTGTAGGTCGTGGCGCCGTCGCTCTTCGTGATCGACAGATCCGACACCGGCGTCACGGTCAACGTGCCGCTGCCGCCGCTGCCCGTCTGCGCGTTGCTGCTGGTGATCGGCCCGGTGTTGTTCACCTGCGCGCCTGCCGCAGTCGCGACGACGTTGACGACGACGCTGCAACTTCCATTGGGTGGAATGATGCCGCCGTTCAACGCGAGCAGCCCCTCGCCCGGGTTGGCGGTGAGCACGCCGCCGCAGGTGTTGCCGACGAGGACCGTACCGCTCGCGTTCGCGATGCCGACTGGATACGTATCGCTGAATCCGGTCAGCGTAATCGCGCTACTGTTCGGATTGCTCAATGCAATCGTCATTTGCACGGCGCCGCCGACGCCGACCGAAGCCGGGCTGAAGCTCTTTGTTGCGCCGGGCGCGGCGAGCGGTGTCACTGCCAGCGTGCCGCTGTTGCCGGCGCCGGTTTGCGCATTGGTCGACGTGATCGGGCCGGTACTGTTGACTGAACTGCCGATTGCCGTTGCGACGATGTTGACGACGATGCTGCATCCGCCTGCGGGAATGGTCGCGCCCGCCAGCTGCAGCGAACTGCCGCCGGCCGCTGTGGTCGGAGTGCCGCCGCAGCTGTTGCTCGCGACGATGTTCGTCGCAGCATTGGCGATACCGACCGGGTAGTTGTCGAGAAACGCGACGCCGGTGATCGCCGTCGCATTCGGATTGGCGAACGCGATGGTCATCTGCGTCGTCGCGCCGAGTGGCACGCTGGCAGGGCTGAACGATTTCGTCGTCGTCGGCGCATTCAATACGCCGACGGCGAGTGACGCGCTGGCGGTCGGCCCGGTCGGTGTCTCGTTTGCCGTCACGTTGCCAGTGGTGTTGTTGTAATTGCCGACGGTCGTCGCCGCGACGTTGACCTCGACGAAACAGCTGGCACCCGCCGCGAGCGGACCGGCCCCACTCAGCACGACCGACGTCGCGTTCGCCGCTGCCGCCAGCGTGCCTCCGCATGTATTGGTCGCGCCTGCGGGGTTGGCAACGCGCATCTGGCCCGGCGTCGTCGGCAGCGTATCGGTGATCGCAACTCCGGTGATCGGCACAGCGGCGTTGTTGGCGATGGTGATGCGCATCGCCGACGATGCGCCGGAAGCGACCATCGCCGGAGTGAACGTCTTGGTCACGCCGGGCACGGGGTTTTGCACCAGCGTGCCAGCGCTCGCCGTATTGTTGGCGAGGTTGCTGTCCACGCTGGTGCTGGTGACCGTCGCGGTATTGGTAATCGTGGTGCCGATGGCGGCGCTCGACGATGCGGCCGCCACGATCGTGAACGATGCGACGCCGGCAGGCAGGCTGGCGATGCTGAAGACCACGGTACCGGCCGCGCCTGACGCGGGCGCGGACGTGGTCCAGCCCGGCGGCGGTACCGCCGACACGAATGTCATCCCGGCCGGCAGGGGGTCGCTGACGACGACGCCAGTAGCGGGATCGGGTCCGGGATTGTTGAGCTGCAGCGTGTACGTCGCCTGCTGACCTTGGCCGACGGTCGCGCTCGCGTTCTTGCTCAGCGACAGGTCGCCGGAATTGGCGACGCTCGTGTTGGTGGCGCCGGTGTGGTTGCCGCTCGGATCGTTCGACGCAGTGGCCGTCGCCGTGTTGCCGATGCCGCTACCGCCCGGCGTGCCTGGCACGACCTTGGTCACGATGACCAGATCGAAATTGCCGACGGGGAGCGACGCGGCCGTGAATTGCACGGTGCCGGTGCTGTTCGTTGCCGGGGCGGCGATGCTCCAGCCGGACGGCGCCGACGCGGATACGAACGTCGTCGTCGCGGCAAGCGGATCGGACACGATCACATTGGTCGCGCTGCTCGGCCCGCTGTTGGTGAGGTGCAGCGTGTAAGTCAGGTTCTGTCCGGCGACGACCGGATTCGGTGTGGATTCCTTTTCGATGCCGAGTCGCGACTGCGCACTGCCGACGACGACCGTGGTCGGCTGGTTGCCGCTGGTGTTCGGGTCGCCGTCGCTGAGCGAGGTGAACGCGGTGCCGAGGGTGGCGCTGGTGAAAGCGACGCTGGCCTGGTTCGTTATCGACGTTCCGGCAGCGACGCCCGCGTTGACAGTGACGCGGAACGAAACACTCGTGCTCGCGTTGATCGGAAGCGAACCGCCCGTAGTCGCGTTCGCGCCGGTGCCCAAGCGGAAAACCGCAGCACTCCCGGTGAAATTTCCCTGATCGTCGCCGGCTGCGTCGGACTTGGCGCCAGCGTTGGCGCCGCTGGCGATGACGAGGCTGCCGGGCACGTAGGTCGTGTTGGCCGGAATCGCGTCGGTCAACACCAGATTCGTGGCGGTGTCGTTGCCGCTGTTAGACAAGGCGATCGTGTACTGCAGCACGTCGCCGGGCAGCACCGCGCCGCCATTGAGATCGGTCACGGTCTTGGTCACATTGCCATCGACGACCGGCTGGTAGACGTCGTTGGCGAACGTGAGCACGGCCGGGTAGTAGGTTTCGTCGGACGTCGTGAACGTCAGCGTCGCGCCGGTCGCGCCGTTGGCCAGCGTGCCGCTGGCGTCGAATACGTCGGCATCGAAACCGAGCTGGTTGACGAAGTTCGGATTCTTCGTCGTGATGTTCGTGCCGAGGCGGCTGATCGTGCTGTTGAAAACGTTCGTCGGCGGATTGACCGCATTGCTGATGTTGATGCCGTTGATGCGGAACTGATCGCCGGTCGAGCCAAGGTCGCCCTCGTAGACGACGGCGCCGACACGCGTGGTGAACGCGCCGGTCAGCGGCGTGCGGAAACCGCTGACGGCCACGTTGACGGTTGTGGCCGAGGTACTGACCGTCTGCAGACCGTCGAACACCGTGAGGTTGCGCAGCGGCTGCGCCGGATCGCGTACGACGATCACCAGCGACCAGCCAGCGTAGCGGTCCGCGCCGGTGCCGGCCTGGATGTCGGCGGTCCGATAGGTGCCGGCGCCGCCAGCCTGTACCAGCGAAGTGACTTCGACGAAGGCGCTGTAGCGGTTCGTCGCAGCGTTGGACGCATCGACCTGCGTTGCCGTGACTGTTTGATATGAGCCACCGGGAACGGCAAATTTGATCTGGTTGCGCAGGGCCGCGTTGGCCGCGGTGCCACCGGTCCCTTGCGACGTATCGGCGCCCCAATACAGTCCAGCCCAGAGAATCGAAGCACCCGTCGGCAACGCGAGATCGGCTGAGCTCGAGCTGGTCGTGCCGCCGACGGTATTGACCGGCTTCATGGTGTAAGCATTGTCGTTCAGATTCGCGGCGCTACCACCGCCGGTTCCGCTGACTGGAACACTCGACGCGCAGGTGGCCGGCGGGCTCGGCGTCGCTGCCTGCGTGCAGCTGAACAGCGTATTGCCGATGATCTGGACGTCGCCGTTTTCGTCCGTTGTGTAGCGCGTCGTGAAAACGCGCTCTGCATGCGCAGTCGTTGCTGTGCCCAAGGCGAGCAGGAAGCAACACGCGGCTGCGGCGACTTTCAGAGGGGGCGTTGCGATCGAGCGCCTGTATCCGCCGACGAGGATTCGTACCAAGAACACGGTCAAAGACGCGTGTTCGACGCGCCCCGGAAACTTCGGCATCGCAGACCCCTGTCAACTCTGAGGCCGATTCGGCGCGGCCGGAACATCACCGTGTTTCCACGTGTGGAAAAGTGTACCTGAGTACTTTGCGGGGTCAAAATTTCAAGCGAAAACGCCTGCGGCGCCGATGCTGTGCAGAGACTTACCTTGCAAGCGAGTGTGGCGGCGTGCGACCTGTCTGCGGCGCAGAGATACCGGACGAATCCGAGGGCGGAAAAAAAGGAGCGCTTGCGAATACGCGCTCAACCCAACGGATGCTCGGCGTTGGATGGTACTAAACGAAGCTGGAACTGATTGCGCGCACGCAAAGCTCCCCATGCGCGAAGTGCTGGACCGGCCGCGATACCGGTCGCCCCATCAGACTATTCACCCAGCCTGGATTGCAAAATGGAGTGCCGGCGTTAGACCGGCACTCCACTCATATCGACAACTACGCAGACTTCGCGCTCGCTTCCGAGCCCGTGGAGATGTCATCCGCATTCAGGCGCTTGAAGATTTCCTTCGCAGCGTCGCGCTGCTTGGAGTCTTCGGTGTGCACCGAGATGAGAATGTTGCCCTCGCGTATCTTCGCGTCGTAGCGCTTGGCCTCGAATTCGGGAATGCCCATGCCGATCAAGGCGCCGACCACCCCGCCCGCGGCCGTGCCGACGGCGGCGCCGCCGAGAGCGGCCATGATTGGACCCGCCGCGATGAACGGACCCACGCCAGGAATCGCGAGCGCGCCGATGCCGGCAAGCCAGCCCACGGCTGCGCCGACGCCGAGTCCGGCAATGCCGCCGGTGGTCGCGCCCTCGGGCGCCTTGGTGTTGTGCTCGTGGGCGAAGTCCTTGGTCGTGCGCTTGTCCGGCAGCAATGCGGAAATAGAATCATTGGAGAAGCCGGCCGACTTCAAGGAGTCGATGATGCTCTCGGCTTGGGGAACGGTCTTGGCAGTACAGTAGACGGAAGCCTTCATAGTCTTTTCTTTCCTCGAGGATTAGGGAGCAATTTCGAGCTGGTTGTCGACGCGCGTGACGCCTGCGACGCCAGCAACGACTTTCTCGACGGCGGCCTTTTCGTCGGCGCTCGCGACGGGCCCGCGGAGCGTGACCACGCCGCCGCTGGCGACCAGCTTCACGTTGTGTGCCTTCATCGAAAGAGACTTGTCTTTGACGATGGCGCGGCGCACGTCGGCCGCAAACTTCACGTCCGCCTTGTTGTTCGGCTGATCGGTCGGTGTCGGCGCGGTGTGCGCCTTGTCGCGCTGGTTGACTGCGGTGTTGTCCGCTGCGGCTGCAGCGTTCGACTCAGCGCGGTCCTGCGCGTTTGCGATGGATGCACATCCAACCGCGCATGCTGCGATCAGGGTGATTCGAAAAAATTTCATCTAAGGTCGGCGCCTCTCGTCGGTCTTGGAGGCCGCACGGTGGCGATCGGGCGGTGTATCACTTCTGAATGCCGACCCTGCAAAAGTGCTTGCGTTAAGCACGACAAAAATTGCGGGCATCGATGAGCCGTCCGCATGTGATTCTGCGTCGATGACACCCGCTCCGGGCCATCGCCCTCCTACGACCCGGTCTTGTTCGGCTCCTTGTGGATTGCCTGCGGCATGGGCGTGCGCATCGCCAAGGGCCACGTGAGATGGCGTTGCAGGTGCTACGCTGCATCCCCTGCTGGCGCGCCTCCTCTGTCCCACCGGTACCGCGATGCTGATGAAAGAATCCGCGATCTGTTGTTCTCCGGGAACATGGCCTCGAAGACGCGCACTGGTCGCTGCAATCGTCGGTTTGTGTGTTTGCGCAACCGAGCAGCAGACGCTGGCGGCCGCATCGAGCATTCGGCCTCGATCGCCGCACAGCACGGCAGGCGAGATCCTGGGTGTCACGAGCTGCGAGGACGATGGATCGACCGGCACATTGCGTTCGATACTCGCGATCGCGCAGTCCGGCGATACCGTCGACCTGCGTGCGCTCACCTGCAGCCAGATCTCGCTCGCCGACCACGGTCTGTTCACTACGCTATCCGACCTCACCCTTGCGGGTTTGGGTCAGATCATCAGCGGACCCGGTCAAAACTACCGTGTGCTCACCCATGTGGGTCACGGCACCCTGTCGATTGAAGGGTTGGTGTTCCAGGGTGGCCAGTACGACGGTTCCGGCGGATGCATCTATTCGGCTGGCAACGTTTCATTGTTGCGCGCGACGATTTCGGGTTGCCAAGGAAGCCAGAATGGCGGTGGCGTGTATGCGGCAAAAATGCTCCGCGCGGAAGATTCGATCATTCGCTCGAATACGACCTCCGCGCACGATGGCGATGCGCAGGGCGGAGGCGCCTTCGCCGGTGCCAATCTCACACTGAAGCACAGTACCGTCAGCGGCAATACCGCATTGGCGGGCGGAGGTCTGGCGTCGCGCGGCGGTGGTGTGTTCGCACGCGGTCAGGTTTTCATCGTGTCTTCGACCTTGTCCTCGAACACCGCGCAGTCGGGCGGCGCTGCCTATTTCTCGAACGCGTCCACCGTTTACGCACAGACGATTCTCGAGTCGACAATCTCGGGCAACAGCGCGCAGACGGTCGGCGGCATCCTCGCCCGAGGTGATGCACACACGGTGTTTGTGCTCGGCAACAGCACGGTCGCGTTCAATACGACGCTTTCGGCCACGCAGTCGTATTGCGGGCACACCGCCGGTGTGTGCGCGTTGGGAGGCAGCATGCCGAACAACCGGCCCGGCATAGAAAGCTCGATCATCGCGGACAACGTCAATGCGGCACTGTCGACCTCTTACGCCGACCTGTTCGTGACCAACGCAGTCACCTTGAGCGGCTCCCACAACCTGATCATCGCCGCGAATCAGACGCTGCCCGATTCATTGACGCAGGACCCGCAGCTGGCACCCCTCGCCGACAACGGCGGACACGTTCTGACGCATGCGCTGCCGAGCACGAGCCCGGCAATCAATCACGGCAGCGCCCAAGGTCCCTACGACGAACGCGGGCAGCCTCGCATATCGGGTTCTGCAGCTGATATTGGCGCATACGAGCTGGAAGTGGACATGATCTTCTTCGATGGTTTCGATACCCAAAGCCCATTGTAGGGACGACTGAGTGATGGCTTTCGACGACCCAAGGGTCCGTTGATCGTCTCGACCAGCGTGTTGTCGCAGGAGTCTCCTGCGCTGCCGAGGCAAGGCTCGATGTCCGCTCCCACCAGGCGTTCGGTGCAGCTCATTCCGACTTGCTGCACGCCGCGGTCGCTCAACCACGAAAAATGAAATACACCGCACCGAGCATGCAGAGCCCCGCACAAGCGAAATTCCATCCCAGCTTCGAACCCATGACGAGGACTGCGAACGGCGCGAATACGCACAGGGTGATGACTTCCTGGAGGATCTTGAGTTGAGCGAGATTCAAGGTTGTGGCGCCGAGCCGGTTCGCCGGCACCTGGATCAGATACTCGAAGAAAGCGATGCCCCAGCTTGCCAGCACGGCAATCCACCACGGCTTGTCGTGCAGAAACTTGAGGTGGCCGTACCAGGCCATCGTCATGAAGAGGTTCGACAGCGCGAGCAGCGCTGCCGTGGTAGCGACCGATAAGGGCATCGATTTCGATCCGTTGTTGTGCGGAGAAAGCGGAATCAATGACCGGGCTTTTTCTTCGCCTTCGGCGCAACGGCAACGCCGTTCACCTTTTCTGCCTCGACGACGAAGCCTGTTCCCGTGGCGAGACGTGCAGCCGGTCCGACCGCCTCGACCTCGTCGCCGATCGAGAGGCGAGCGCCCACGAATCCATGCGGCTTCAGATGGATGAAGTCGCCGGAGTCGAGCACGACGCCGTTGGCTTCGCCATGGCGCGCGTAATGCACGCGTGCGATCTTGCCGTGGAATGACTTCGGAATCGGCGAAGCGCCTGCGACATCGACATCGACATCGTCGATCGTCAGCACCCGATCCAGTGTCCGCACGACATGACGGCTATCGCCCTTCGGCGACGGCGGTGCATCCATCGCTTCGACCACGAGTTTCTGCGACTTGGTCAACCCTTGCAGCAGTCGCGACAGCTCCGGCTGCTCCTTTTCAATCGTCAGTTGAACGGTGTTGCCATCGACATCGAGCAATGCGCCTTCAATCATGCCTTTGGGGCTGAAAAGCGGTGCAAGGAAGGTTCCGTTGATGCGGTGAGCAGAGTGTTGCGCTTGTTTCGACATGGTTACTCCTTCAGGACGTGAGGTGCGCGGGGCGCGGCGAGTTGCCGGCCCGTTTGCGCACGGGGGTGTGATTGGTTTCGGGCATGAACATCCACAGCGTCACGAACGCTACCGAAGCGATCGCGGCACAGAACAGGAAGCCCGTGGTGTAGTTGCCGTGATGGACGATCGAGCCGACGACGGCCTGGCTGATCGCGGCGCCGATGCCGACTGCCGTCGCAACCGCGCCCAGAGAAAGGTTGAACCGCCCGGTGCCGCGTGTCCGATCGGCAATGACCAGGGTCGACACGACACCGAAGATGCCGGCAGCGACGCCATCCAGTATCTGGATCGACACGAGCAGCACCGTGTTGCTCGTCAGCGTGTAGAGGATGCAACGAATCGGCAGTGCGGCGAACGCAATCATCAACAGCGGCTTGCGTCCCCAGGAGCGCGCCAAGGTGCCGCAGCGGAGCGCAATCAGTGAGATGACGACCTGGCTCGTGATCACGCACGCGGACATGAACATCATCGACGAGCGGCCCTGCCCTTTCGACAGCATCTCACCCAGCAAGGGCAGCAATGCCGCGTTGGCGAAGTGAAAAAGAACGGAACAGCCGAGAAACAGCAGCAGTGTCTTGTCGGCGAGCAGCTCGCGAAACCTCGCGGGCTTGTCGTTCCCGGCGGAGCCGTCGCATCCGCTCGCACTTCGGAAATCGATCCGATCCGGATCGATCAAGGACAGCGACCACAAGGTCGGCACCGCGAAGCACACCACGAAAAAGAAGATGCTGCGGTCGGACACGTAGTAGCCGAGCAGTCCCATCGCGACCGCTGCGAAGACATTGCCGGCGGAGTTGAACATCTGGCTGCGGCCCTGCCGTGCATCGAAACCTTCGCGGCCGACGATGCCGAGCGCGATCGCTGCAAGTGCGGGAACGAACACGCTCGATGTCGTGCTGATCAAAACCTGCGCAGCTGCAATCGGCCAGAACGTCGGAAAGAACGCCGTCACCAGGGCACCGATCACGAGGCACACGACGGCGACCGCGACGATCGTGCGCTTCGCATGCGCACGATCGATCAAGGCCCCTGCCGGCGTCTGCGCCCCAATGCCTGCGATGCCGCCGATCGCCAGCACGAAACCCACCTGCTGCACGTCCCAGTGGTTCGCGGCGAGGTAAATCGCCAGAAACGGACCCACTCCGGTCTGCACGTCGGCCAGAAAGAAGTTGAGCCAGTCGAGGCCGAACAGCGAACCATCCGATCGTTGAGCGAGTGTCTTCGTCATGGCATTCGTCCGTTGTGGCGCACGGCGGCATCACGTGTCGGCTGCATGGCCGCCGTGCTCGGAGGTCAATCGGCGCGCAGTTCCTGGACCTCGATGACGCGACCAAATTTGTTTTCGACGCCGAAGCCGCTGACCGAAATCGTGGACCCGGTCTTCAGGTGATCGGCGTAGTAAAGCCCCGCTCGCGGCGCGAAGCGGATCACGCTGCCATCATCGAGTACGGCTCCGTTGACCTCTCCGCGCGGCCCGCTGAGCAAGACGGATACGACACCGTGTGCGGACAACGTCGCCGGCGCCACCTCGTCATCGGCAACAGGCGGCTCCGGCGGCGTCTCGGCGCCCGGCCCGCGATCGACGACGCGTGCAGCGGTCGTCGCATCGTCGATCTGTCTGGCAACGAATCGGCTCGCCGATTCACGTTCGCCGTTGACGCTCACCGTGTCGCCGGCCTTGACCGACGCGACGAGCGCGTCCTGCAGATGCGGCGGCACGGCGATCTGTGTTCCGTCCGTCAACAGCAAGCCGTCGACCTCGCCGCGCGGAGCGAGCAGATACTGCCGCACCTGACCGCTGATGGTTTGCAACGCCGCGGCATCGGCGACCGGCGCTGCAGGACCGTTGGCAGCTGCCGGCGGAAGTTGTGCCGCGGCCACACCGCTGAGAAGAAGAAGTGACAAGCAAGAGAGTCGAACGTGCATGGGAATTGCCTGCGCGATGGCGCGGCTCGGATTGCCGCATCCCCCTTGATGCGGGAACCTTGCCAACGCGTCGCGGACGACCGATCAACGAGTTACGCTGGAATTGCGCATCGAACGTCTGAATTCGAGACGGCGCGGCGTCCGCTTCGCAGACACCTACCCGTCGATCGCGTACTGCTTCATCTTCGTGTAGAGGAGCTGGCGATGGATGCCCAGCGATGCAGCTGCCTCGGTCCGATTGCCCTTGGCTGCAAGGAGCGCAGCGGCAATGCGGCGGCGCTCCAGAGCAGCCACCGCTTCATCCAGCGGCAAGCTCATCCAGTCGGGATCGCCCGCGTTCTCGCGCGTGCCGGAGGTCTCCAGGAACGCAAGATCCTCCTCCTCGATCGTCGTGCCGCGCACGACGACGACGGCGCGCTCGACGACGTTGCGCAGCTCGCGAACATTGCCGGGCCAGGTGTGATTTTCCAGTCGACGCAGGGCAGCGGCCGCGAATGTCTTTTCCCTGCCCTGCGCCGAAGACGCCAGAAAATGCTCGGCCAGACGAGCGATGTCTTCGCCGCGTTGTCGCAACGGGGGCACGTGCATCGGCACCACGGCAAGGCGAAAATACAGGTCTTGCCGGAAGCGCCCTTGCGCGACGAGTTCGCCGAGGTCGCGATGCGTCGCTGCGACGACTCGCACGTCGACCGCTTGCGCCTTGTCCGATCCGACCGGCGTCACCTCGCGCTCCTGCAACGCGCGCAGAATCTTCGCCTGCATATTGATCGGCATGTCGCCGATCTCGTCGAGCATCAGGGTGCCGCCGTGAGCTTCGCGGAAACTGCCGCGGCGTGCGCCTACCGCTCCACTGAAAGCGCCGCGCACGTGACCGAAAAGCTCGCTCTCGATGAGCTCGGCCGGAATCGCAGCGCAATTGACCGGCACGAACGGACCCTCGGCGCGGTCGCCGGCACGATGCAGCAGGCGCGCGACCAATTCCTTGCCGGTTCCGGTCTCGCCGGAAATGAGCACGCTGGCGTCGCTCGACGCCGCCATGCCGATCAGCTTCTGCAATTCGCGCATCGGCGCGCTCGAACCGATCAGCGTTTCGCTGACCTCGTTGCGCTCCTCGGACAACCTCGAAATCGATGCGAGCCCGCGCGCCAGCGCATGCTCGACGACCTCGCGCACACGATCTCGACTGATCGGCTTTTCCAGATGATCGAATGCACCGAGACGCATGGCTTCGATCGTGTTGTCCGCACTCGCGAACGCCGTCAGCATGATCACCGGCGCCGTCGTCGCAAGCTCGCGTTCCCGCAGCGCGCGCAATACCTCCAAGCCGCTCGTTTGCGGCATGCGGAAATCAAGGAAGGTCAAGTCAGGTTTCAGTTCGCGCCAGCGACTCAGCGCTTCCTGTGCGCTCGAACACTCGATCACCTCGTGCCCGAGCGCGTGCAGGGTTTCGGCCAGTGTTTCGCGGAAAGCGCGGTCGTCGTCGATGATCAGGATGCGTGGCATGGCAGCTCGATCTGAAAGCAAGCGCCTCGGCGAGGCTCCAATTCGACGACGGTGCCGCCATGTGCGCGAACGATGTCGCGCACGGTGGCGAGCCCGAGCCCGGTGCCTTCGGCGCGGCCGCTGACGAATGGTTCGAACAACTGGGCGCGGATCGCCGGCGGAATGCCCGGCCCATCGTCGCGCACCCGCAAAATCCAGTGGCCTTCGCGCACTTTAGCCTCGATCAAAAGTTCACTCGGTGACGGCACCTGCTCGATCGCGTTCACGATGAGATTGTCCAGCGCGCGTCCGAGCTGGAACGGATCGAACGAGGCGCTCAATTCGCCACCGGCTCGTCGCAACGCGACGCCCCTTGCCGTGGCTTGCAGTCGAAAGGCCTCCAGGTGCTCGTCGATCCAGGCGTCGACGGCGGTCGGCACTTGGTTCACACGGACAACCTGGGTCATCGCCAGGAGATTCTTGACGAGGTTTTCCAGGCGAGCCACTTGCGTCAAGGTGAAATCGAGCACCGGCGAACTCGAAGCAGGAAGCGGCGCCTGCGCGTTCTCGATTTTCAGGCGGATCGCAGCGAGCGGATTGCGAATCTCATGGGCAAGTGCTGCGGACAGCCGGCCGAGCGCGGCCAGTCGCTCCGACTGCGCGACCTGTCGATTCAACGACTCCGCTTCCTGCTGCGCGGTCGCAAGTCGCGCACCGAGCGCATTCACCGCCGCAACCACACCATCGACATCCGCGTCTCCGGTCGCGGGAATCGTCCGCGGCGGACTCGTCGAATAGCTCTCCAGCGTTTTTTCCAGCTGAGTGAAGCGAACGCTGCGTCGATGCAGGGTCCAACCCAGGCTGATCCCGGAAACGAGCACGAACGCCAGCAGCGCAGCGACGGTGGACATCAGCTGCGTGTAGTTTGGACCGTTGCTTTGAATGCGCACGAGCGTCCACGCGACCACGCCGACGGGAGGCGATGGCAGCGGACAGGCCATGACCAGTACCGTTTCGCGCGCGTCCTGCCGCGCGCTCGAACGCACCTGCTCATGAGCGGAAGCATCTGCGGCGAGTTGAGCGATCACAGGCATTTCCGCCTGCGGAATGTCCGTCTTCGGCGTCGTGCCCCCGTAGGTCGGATAGCCGTATCCGATGAAGTTTCCCGCGCTGCTCCAGAGGCCCCCTTCGACGCCCGAGAAAGAAACCAGCGCCGTACTGACGAGCGTGTCGAGCCGCTCGGTCCTGCTGCGCACATCGTCCATCGCGCTGCGCAGACTCAGTCCCTCGTTGTACTTGGCCCCGATGCCTTCACACGCGGCGCGCAGGTCGCTCAGCCCACGCGCGACGCGCGCCTGCTCGCCGTTCTCGTAGACACTGAACAGCAACATGGCGACCCCGATCGAAATCAGGGCGAAAGTGAACCAGATTGCGAAGATCAGCCGGCGCATGGGTACCGATGGGCTCTACCCTGTGCGCCCTATCGATCCGCCACGCACGTGCGATTGCGCCCCTGTTCCTTCGCCGCATAAAGCGCGCGATCCGCGCGGTGCAGAAGGTGCTCGGGTGAATCGCCGTGCTGCGGGTAGGATGCGATGCCGATCGACACCGAGACCGGTCCGAGCTGCTGGCGTCGATGATGGACATCGAGCGTGGCAACCGCGCGGTGGATCTCTTCCGCACGCTCGAGTGCGATGGCGGCGTCGGCTTCCTGCAGGACGATCGTGAATTCCTCGCCGCCGTAGCGACAGGCGACGTCTTCGCTGCGTGCGAGCGAGAGGAGGCACTCGCCGAATCGGGCGAGCAGCGCATCGCCCGCATCGTGCCCGTGGGTGTCGTTGAATTGCTTGAAGTGATCGACGTCGATCATCAGCACAGCGAGCGGATGGCTGCGCCGTATCGCACGCGCAAGCTCGCGCGCGAGCGAGACTTCGAGATAGCGACGGTTGAACAGGCCGGTGAGGCCGTCCTTGAGCGACTGCGTGCGCAGGGTTTCCTGCAGCTTCAGATTCGCCAACGCCAGCGAGATCTGCTCACCGGCGGCGACGGCGACGTTGCGCGTTTCGCTGCCGATGGCGGTTTCCGCCGCGAGCAGCAAGGTGCCGAGCAAGGCGCCCTGCGCGAGCAGCGGCACACACAGATGCGCGTGCAGCTGATCGTCGTTTTCGACGGCGAGGTGTCGACACACGAACGGCGTGACGGCGCGGTCTTCCGGATAGGCGTGGCCGCGGCGCACCGCCCAGCAATCGTCCGGTGCGAACAGCGCCTCGCCGCCGATGGCGCGGCCCCAGGTGCCGACGGGACTCAGCAGGTTCTGCGACGAATTGATCAGATTGATCGCACCTGCGGTGCCGGGAAACAGCGACTCCAGCGAACGCTGCAGGCCCATCGCGGCCTCGTCGACGCTGCGGCAGCTCTGCAGCATCTCGCCGAGATTGGAGAGCTGACGCAAGGTTTCGGCGAGGCGTTTGGATTCCTCGAGGCTGCGTGCGAGTTCGCCATAGGAGGCCGTGACGCGCGCTTCGCTGCGCACACGACGATATTGCTCGCGCAGTATCAGCACCAGGGCGAAGCCGAGGATCGCCATGCACAATGCGATCACGCTCACCGTCAGCAGCCGCGTCAACGCAGCCTGTCTCGAGGTCGATGTCTGGCGCTGCAAGAGCAACGTATTTTCGAGGTCCAGCATGTGCCGGGTGAGTGTGTCGAGCCCGGCGTCCTGCTCGCGCGACTTCGCGAACTGCGTGTCGGCACGCAAGGCGTCAAGACCGCCGGCGAGGAAAACCGTTGTGGCCTTGCTCATCAGGTCCTGGCGGGCTGCCATCAACTGATGCAGTTGCTGCACGGTGTCGTTCTGGGCGGGATTGTCGCTGACGAGTTTGATCAGACGATCGAGGCGATCATCGATGCGCGGCATCGCAGCGTAGTAGTCGGTGAGGCGCGTCGCGTTGCCGCCGAGGAAATACGCGCGCTGGGCCGCTTCGGCATCGCGCAGGGCGCCGATGCTGGCGCCGATTTGTTCGCGCACGTCGTAGGTGTGGGTGACCCAGCGGATTTCCTGGACCATCTCGCCTACGGTGCGGTAAACCTGAACCGCGAGCGTGGCGAGCACCAGGCCGAGGATCACGAACAAGATCACGACGCCTGCAGCGAAGCGGGATCGACGCGGTGTCAGGGCGGGCAACGACTTGCGCGAATCGGGCATGATTTACGGACAGCACCTGTGCCACACGGCGACAGTGTCCGCGTTATGCAGGTGAAATGCCAAGCTGTGATCGAACCTGCTCAATCCTGCAGCGGGCGCCGGGGACGGAATCGAGCCCCCGCCTCGCATCGCCGGTGGTCAAGACGGCGCTGAAAGCGCGATCGGCATGCCGAACGCGCAATGCATGCACACGCGGGGCTTCGATAGTCAGCACCATGCGATGCGCACATGATCGATGCTGAATCCCTCTCTGTCACAACCGGCATTCGCAGCAGGCGTTCGGCTTGAAGACATCTGCCGCAGCGTAGTCTGCGCCCCCTCCTGACCCGGGCAGCACGGCGGGTCTTTACAGATCGGCCCTGGAAATCCGTCTTCGCGGCACGACCCGGCTGTTCACATGGCGCGATCACGCACTCGCTCCTCTTTCCACACACATCCCACGATGAACTCCCAAGATACCCGCGTAAACGATTCCTCCCGCATCGATCACACCGAAGTTGACCCATTGCTCGCCCAGGCCGCTCTTGCGCCGGCTGAGCGCGCGCTGCTCGCCGAGTGGAACCAGACCGAGCAATCCTATCCGAGCGAGCTGTGCATCCATCAGTTGTTCGAGCAGCAGGTGCAGCAGTGCCCGCATGCGATCGCACTGATTCACGGGGAGCAATCGCTGAGCTACGCCGAACTGGATCTGCGTGCGAACCGCCTCGCGCATCATCTGATCGGTCTCGGCGTCACGCCCGGCGATCGCATCGCGCTGTGCGTGGAGCGCAGTCCGATCATGCTCGTCGGACTGCTCGCGATCCTCAAGACAGGCAGCGCCTACGTGCCGCTGGATCCGTCCTATCCGGCCGAACGCCTGAACCAGATCGTCGGCGATGCCGCGCCCTCCTTCGTGCTCTGCGATGCGCAGGGGCGCGCCGCGCTCGGTGAGGAAACCGCCGCCGGCTTGCGCCTGCTTGCCCTGGAAGCGTTTCCGCGCGGATGGGATGAGCTGCCCGCCGACGCGCCCGATGCGCAGAAGCTCGGACTGCATCCGGATCATCTGGCCTACGTCATCTACACCTCCGGCTCCACCGGCACGCCGAAGGGCGTGGCGATGGCGCACCGGCCTTTGGTCAACCTGATCACCTGGCAAATCGCGCAGGCACGCGCGGCCGGACTGGATCAACCACGCACTCTGCAATTTGCCGCACTCGGCTTCGATGTCGCCTTCCAGGAAATCTTCAGCACACTGTGTGCCGGCGCGACCCTGGTGCTGATCGATGCGCAGACGCGGCTGCATTTCGGAAACTTGCTCGACACCGTGCGCACGCAGCAGGTGCAGCGTCTCTTTCTGCCCTACATCGCGGCGCAAAGTCTGGCCGAGGCGGTCGATGCGCTCGAAGAGAATCCCGCACGACTGCCGCAGGCGCTGCGCCAGGTCATCGTCGCCGGCGAACAGCTGCGGTTGACGCCTCAACTCAAGCGCTTCTTCCAGAAGCTGCCGGCGTGCTCGCTGCACAATCACTACGGTCCGACCGAAACGCATGTGGTGACCACGTACCAGCTCGATGCCGCGGCGATCCAGCGCTCGCCGAGTCACGTACCGATCGGTCGTCCGATTGCCAATACGCGCACCTATCTGCTCGACGCGCAGCAACAGCCGGTGCCGCTCGGTGCGGTGGGTGAGCTCTATATCGGCGGCGTCGCCTTGGCGCAGGGTTATCTGCATCGATCCGAATTGACCGCCGAGCGCTTTCTTGCCGATCCGTTCAACCCACAACCGGATGCGCGCATGTATCGCACCGGCGATCTGGCGCGTTATCTACCCGACGGCGTTCTGGTCTTCCTCGGGCGCAACGACCAGCAGGTGAAGATTCGCGGCTTCCGCATCGAGCTCGGCGAGATCGAGGCCGCGCTGGCTGAGCATGCGCAGGTGCGCGAAGCGGCCGTGCTCGCGCGCGAGGACAGTCCCGGTGTCATCCGGCTCGTCGCCTATGTGGTGCCCGCGCTCGATGCGGGCGAGCCCGACGAACTGACGACGCTGCTGCGCGAGCGTCTGCAGGCACAACTGCCCGACTACATGGTGCCCGCCGCATTCGTGACGCTGGCCGCGCTGCCGCTGTCCCCGCACGGCAAACTCGACCGCAAGGCTTTACCTGCACCCGCGAGCGACGCGTTTGCCCATCGCGCCTATGCGCCGGCGCAAGGCGAGATCGAAACATGGCTGGTTCAACTCTGGCAGGAACTGCTCGGCGTCGAGCGCGTCGGTAGGCACGACCACTTCTTCGCACTCGGCGGACATTCGCTGAGCGCGGTGCGCCTGCTCAATCGCCTCGGCCGCGAATGGAATACCGCGCTTCCACTGAGCGAGCTGTTCGCCCATCCGGTGCTGGCTGATCTCGCGCAATCGATCGCTGCGCAACGCGAACGCGATGAGAAGCCCGCGCTACCGACCATGGTTGCGCTGGCGCGCAATGGCAGCCTGCCATTGTCCTTCGCGCAGCAGCGGCTCTGGTTTCTGAGCCAGCTCGATCCCACCAGCGCCAGCTTTCATATCCCGCTGGCGCTGCGTCTTCATGGCAGCCTGGACGTCGATGCCGTGCAGCGCAGTCTGGATCGCCTGTTCGCGCGCCACGAAAGTCTGCGCACGGTCTTCCATGCCGTCGATGGCGAACCGCAGGTGAGCGTGCTGCCCGCGACCACCGGCTTGCCGCTGCCGATACACGATCTGCGCGACGCAGCCGATACATCGGCGCGTCTCGACGCAGTCATCGCCGAAGAAGTTCGCAGATCGTTCGACCTCGTCCACGGCCCCTTGATTCGCGCCTGCCTGATCCGTCTGGACGCACAGGAATACGTGCTCGCACTGACCGTGCATCACATCGTCGCCGATGGCTGGTCGATGGATTTGCTGTTGCGCGAACTCGGCATTCTTTACGCCGACTGTTTGAATGGGCGCGCCGATTCACTGCCCGCGCTGACCGTGCAGTACCCCGACTACGCGGCCTGGCAGCAACGCCATCTCGGTGCGGAGCAGCTGCGACCTCAGCGGGAATACTGGCGTCACGCGCTCTCCGGCGCGCCTTCGATCCTGACCTTGCCCAGCGACCGGCCGCGTCCATCGCAGCAGTCCTTCGTGGGCGCTGCACTGCCAATACGCATCGACGCGAGTCTGACTCACGCGCTCGAACAACTCGGCCGGCGCCACGGCACCACATTGTTCATGACGGTACTGGCGGCGTGGACCGTGGTGCTCGCGCGCCTCTCCGGCCAGAACGATCTGGTGATCGGCACGCCGTCGGCGAATCGCGGCCAGCGCGAGATCGAATCGCTGATCGGCTTTTTCGTCAGCACGCTCGCCTTGCGCATCGACACGTCCGGCGAACCCCGCGTGATCGATCTGCTGCAGCGCGTGCGCGATACCGCGCTGGCTGCGCAGGAACATCAGGATCTGCCGTTCGAGCAAGTGGTCGACGCGGTGCAGCCGGAGCGAAGCCTCGATCACACGCCGTTGTTCCAGGTGATGTTCGCCTGGCAAGGCCGCGAAGACGAAACGCTGCAACTGCCGGGCCTCCGCATCGAAGCCGAGCCGGTGACGAGCGGTGCCGTGCAATTCGATCTGGAACTGAGCCTCGGCGAGCAGGCCGGCATGCTGGTCGGCAGTCTCGCTTACGCGACCGCGCTGTTCGACGCCGCCACGATCGAACGCCATCGCGACTACCTGCTTGCCGCGTTGCACGCGATGGTTGCCGACCCGCAGCAAACGATCGAGCGCATCGATCTGCTCGGTGACGATGAGCGCACGCTGCTGTTGCAGACATTCAATCAGACCGATGCAGCCCATGCGCAAACGCTGTGCTTCCACCAGCTGTTCGAGCAACAGGCCCGACACCACCCTGATCGCGTCGCCCTGGCTCACGCCGGAGAAACGCTCTCGTACGCCGAGCTCAACCAACGCGCGAATCGACTGGCGCACCATCTGATCGAGCGCGGCGTGTGCCTGGATGATCGCATCGCCCTGTGCGCCGAGCGCAGCTTTGCGATGCTGGTCGGCCTGCTCGCCATACTCAAGGCCGGCGGCGCGTACGTGCCGTTCGATCCGGCATATTCCTCGACCCGACTCGGTCAGATTCTCGCCGACGCGGCACCTCGTCTGCTGCTGGCCGATGCCGACGGCTGTGCCGCATTCGGCGTCGAGGCGATCGCGTCGATGACCCTGGTCGACATCACCGAGCCCTCGCCCTGGGCGAACCAGCCGACGCACGACCCTGTCGTCGAAGGTCTCGGCGTTGGTCATCTCGCCTATGTGATCTACACCTCCGGTTCCACCGGCACGCCGAAGGGCGTGATGGTCGAGCATCGCAACTTGATTCATTTCTTCAACGCGCAAGCGAGGCTGTTCGAGACGAACGCGAGCAGCCGCGTGACCCAGTTCGCCTCGCTCGGCTTCGACACCAGCGTGCTCGAAATCGTGATGGCGCTCGGCGTCGGTGCCGCGCTGTATCTGCCGACGCCAGCCGAGCGTCAGAGCGCGCCGGCCTTCATCGCCTGGCTCAACCAACACGCGATCACGCATGCGGTGCTGCCGCCGGCGTTTCTGCTCGGACACAGCGACCTTCCCGAGCTGTTGTCGCGACCGCTGCTTGTGCTCGGCGGCGATGCGCCGAGCCCGAGCTTGCTGCGCACGCTCTCGCGTCAGAGCACGCTGATCAACGCCTACGGACCGACCGAAACGACGGTGTGTGTCAGCACTTGGAAGATTCCCGCCACATTCAAGGAGCGCGACGCCGTCGCCATCGGCCGCCCGATGGCGAACTCGCGCTTGTACGTGCTCGATTCGCAGCGCCAGCCGGTGCCGCTCGGCGCGACCGGCGAGTTGTACATCGGCGGCGCCGGTGTCGCACGCGGTTATCTGCATCGTCCGGAGTTGACGGCCGAACGTTTCCTCGACGATCCGTTCAGTCATCACCCCGGTGCACGCATGTATCGCAGCGGCGATCTTGCGCGCTATCTGCCCGACGGCAATCTGGTCTTCCTCGGTCGCAACGATCATCAGGTGAAGATTCGCGGCTTTCGTATCGAGCTTGGCGAGATCGAGGCGCGCATCGCCGAGCACGCGGGCGTGCAGGAAATCGTGGTGATCGCACGCGAGGATGTGCGGGGCGAACCGCGGCTGGTCGCCTACGTGGTGCCGGTGCGTGACGCGCCGGCGGACCTCGCCGCTGCGCTGCGCACGCGACTCGCTGCACAGTTGCCCGGCTATATGGTCCCAGCCGCCTTCGTCACCCTCGATGCGCTGCCGCTCAGCGCGCATGGCAAGCTCGATCGCAAGGCGCTGCCCGCGCCGGACAGCGATGCCTTCGCGCATCGCCATTACGAGCCGCCGCACGGTGAAATCGAGATCGCGCTCGCCGAACTCTGGCGAGACCTGCTTGGCGTCGAACGCATCGGGCGCCACGATCACTTCTTCGAACTCGGCGGTCATTCCCTGATCGCAGTACGTCTGCTCAGCCGGCTCGGACAGGTCTTCGCGCTCGATGGCTTGCCGCTGACCACCGTGTTCAAGCGACCGGATCTGGCGGGACTGGCGGAAGCGATTGCCACGCATCGCAGCGCCTCGCCGTCGAAGGGACTGCCGCCGATCGTCGCGCGAGCACCGACCGACCTGTCGCCATTGTCATTCGCGCAGCAACGCCTGTGGTTTCTCGCCCAGTTCGACAATGCGTCGAGCCGTTATCACATCCCATTGCTGCTGCGTCTGCACGGTCAGCTCGACACTGACGCGCTCGCGCGCAGCCTGGACCGCCTGTT
>Ga0247779_1000364_pt1 | contig 30804 bp, 30 predicted proteins | sample UWRJL221509R5_FD_179925 | JGI IMG/M metagenome (GOLD analysis project Ga0247779, IMG submission 179925) | Plant litter microbial communities from Arlington Agricultural Research Station in Wisconsin, United States - UWRJ-L221-509R-5 | ecosystem: Environmental > Terrestrial > Plant litter >...
GCTGCCACTCAGGTCGAGATGGAGACTGCCCACCTTCAAGCAAGGAAGTGCGCAGGCGCTATCGCAGAGTTTGAGCTCCAGCGTCGAGCGGCCAGAGAGCCTGAGCTTCTTCAAAAGCGAGCAACCACTACGTCGAGCGCTGCTGTGCCTCATTACACTACCATCCAAAACGTGGGTCTCCGTTCAGGTAGTCTTTCATAGTTCTGACCCTTCTGTGTAAAGTCCACCTGTGTCACCGCAAAGGAGGTTGTCGAAGGACCCTACTACATCAACAACGAATTGGTTCGCAATGACCTCAGAGAAACCCAAAGGCAAGTTGCAGAATTGATCACTTTCTAAAAATGTCGTGGTCTTATCGATGCTACAGTGGCGTTAAATTGGTTCTCGACATCGGTGTCATTGACACTACCACTTGCAAACCATTCAGCAACGCCTTGGTCGAGCTTTGGGCAGGTGATTACTTTGTTTCCTGTGTTTTGAACTGCATAATGAATTTCTATATTCAGCAAACGCTACTGGCGCCTATGGAGGTTACCAATCCGCTGGAGGAGTCCATAAGGATACTTTCCTTCGTGGCGGTCAATTCACTAGCACTGCAGGCGTTGTGGAGCTCACTACAATCTATCCTGGATTTTATAGCGGCCGCACTGCCCATATTCATGTCATGGTTCATAAAAATATCAAGACCAATTCCAACAAGTACATGGTATTTTCTCAACTTCTCTAACGACGGTTACTTAGACGCTTTCCTTTCAAGCACCTTCGTATCTTCTTCTGGAAGCTTGTCCCACATCGGCCAAATTTTCTTCGACGAAACTTGGAACACAAAGGTCTACGCAACGTCACCCTATACCTCCAACAGGCAATCCAGGACCTTGAATAGCCAAGACAGCATTCTTAAAGGCGCAGGCAACAGCGCTTATGCGAGGTATGCACTCCTTTTTACCATGCACCGTCCAGGCTGCTTACGAACATGCCTTCCCAAAGTATTCGAAGCCTAGGCTCGTCACTTACTGGTGATGGCCTTCTTGGATATATCAGTGAGTTGACCTACATTTTTGTTACTATCCTGATTTCACGACTGACTAAATTATCACATCAGCCATCGCCGTCGATGGAAGCAAGTCATACTCCATCCAGAACAAGAATGCCCTATAAGATTTCATCCTTAGGGGCTCAAGCTCCGTTTACTAGAAAGGAACGCTTGTGTAACAAAAACCGTAAATTCACCTCTACAAAATTTCAATTTGCATGGTCACTATGAAACGAGTTGTATGAATACTTTTAAAGATGCTGGTTTTGTCTTTATACGACTTGAATGCGTGAATTTTGAAACGGTGTTAATATTAGAAAGCAATCAAGGTTCTGGAACATTTCCCTTACATAATAAACGGTAGATAATATCTTATATGAGGGGATGCTGCAGCTCACTCTGAGCACTTGGGCTTGGAGCGTCTCTGACCGGAATAAACTTTCCAGCAATACCAGCATTCAACGCGGGATACCCTGGCCTAATCGGCACAGGGGAATTTATGCCAGCGCAATTCTGGTATTCGACACGCAACACCCCAGGTGCCATTTCGCATAGGTAACCTACACCGGTCTCTTCCAGCACACGGTGTAGTCCCGTTTCCGACCGACAGACGACAAGGAATTTAATGTAGGGTGGTAGTCGACTCACAGCTCTTGAGCCCAAAAAATCCGCCAATGCTTTCACCGTTGTTGGTGGTACATCTGCTCCAGAGCCTATACCATCAATCACGAACACCAATGGCGAAAGTGGATTCCAGGCAGGCGTAGGCCTACCCGAATCAAATTCGCGCATTGGGTTGGCGAACAACTTCTCGAAGCGTATGTCCAGGCGGTCGTGCACCGCACCCGGATTCTTCGAGAATGCCAGACCGATCTGAGCTGCTGCGTCTGCTTCGACAGTACACGCCTGATGTATAATCGTCATGGGAAGAGCTTCGAGGACCTGGTTGGGTGTCATCCCTGAGGTGGGGGCGCTCGCGCATTTCGAATCGAAAGTGAAGTAACCGCCCAAGGATCCCATTTCTCGGAGCCACCCTGTTAGTCGTGAAATAACTTCAGTCTTTCCGCAATCCGTGGGGCCGTAGAGACAGAAAACATTGTGTTTGGAGGCGGGGTTTTTAGGACTCGCCCTTGGATTTTCTGTATTTTCTCGGAATGATAGCGAGTAAGTCCATTCTGCAATGAGGCGAACAAGGTCGGGTCGTTCGTATAGGTTATTTGTATAAGTTTCTGGTAGGTCCATGCCGAGCATGTTATGCGCAGGAAGCTCAGCATTAGCGGCTGCATATTATTACATAGTCAGTAATGGAAAATATATGTACGGCACGAGAAACGATAAATTTACACATGTGAGAGGGACATTTGACTCTTCTGGATGATTTGTTGGATATTGCAGCTCGTTCTGGGTGTTCTTTCCCAGCGATAAGGAATTCAAAATATAGTGTCCAATTGGTGATTTTGAATTCGAGCTTATCTCTTATATATGCTGGAGAAGAAAATATGGTAATTACTTACGCAAGGCAAATCAATACAACATGACTCACCGTCTGGAGTTCGCAAAAATCTATCCACTGATTCGAAGGCTTTGACAGAATTACAAAGCATTTCTTGTAGGGAATCCATCGCGCATTCTCCGCTCTTCGCTATTTGACGGGCGGATAGCGCTTGGTAAGGTGCAAAAGAGTCGTCGAGAGCCTTGAAGCATTGCACAGTGACTTTGTTAATATTTTTAGCCACTGGGTTTTCAACAATCTAGTCATACCATACAACTTAGCATAAGCAAGCAAATAGAAACTAGGCCAAAGATCACCTTATAAACGCCTTCTGACACGCCTAAGACTATATCGATCAACGGCGTAAACTAGGTAATAAATTTGACTTTTAGGTAAATTGACCATGGGATGATTGCTCACCTTCGAGTCTATAAACAAGCTTCGAAGATGTTTCATCTTCTGCAAGAAATTGTGGAGGTGCTGGAGAGATTCTTGTTGGCATGTCTCCACAAACCTTTGCTGATTTATGGCGGTGAGTTGTGAATTGCGATCTTTGACGGCGGTCTCTCTAATGCCTAAATAAAGCATTGCGTATCTGGGCTTCGACTTGACTGATTTCTCAGGGGATGGTGCTAACGTTAGTACAAGCCCGAAGGCTGTACAAAGAATGGTGAGTCATGTCATCAAGATGACTATTTAAGCTTGACTCACAGGACGTTAGCTCCTGACCGGCTACGTTCTGTAGCTGGTTCAATTGTTGTATGTCGTAGCTTTCTGTTGTGGCTAAGGTAGATTTGTTCCAAAGATATTGACTTCGTACTTCGAAGCGAACCTTGGATGAATCTTTGAGGTCCATTCTATATATAATATGAGTTTTCCAAACTAATGCAACATTTTCGCTCTTAGCCCACGTACGTAGGAGAATTCTCGTGCCAAGTTATGCTTGAGCTGTTCTTCTTGGGCTCAGTTGAAAAGGACTGCTTCGTGTCCAAGCTTTCGATAAAAACAAACGTCGAAGGTAAAGGTTGCCACCCGGACTGTGGCAAACCCTCGACAGATTGAACTACAAGATGCAAATGAGCGAGTGGCAGCTTGCAAGACGATAATTTGACATACTATGAAAGACAATCTTCTTTCGCTCTTCAAATTCTATTTTCCTGCAAGATACAAGAATTAATTGGGCACTGCAGTGGACGAGAAGCGCAACATACGGGGTGGACTTCTTCTTCGTTGCTATATTTCCCCTTTCTTCGATAAAGTCAGCCATGGTGGAGTCGTCAAGTTAATCCAGCGACAGGGTCGGCGGATTGCGATTGCGACTGAGTGGTAATGGACAAGGAAGAAGGAAAGAAACCAAAGGAGACCTTTTATAATGATTGTGTATGTGTGCAGAGCTCTTAATCACTTGAAGAATGGGAGTTGTCGATGCTTGTTGTTTCAACCGAGCCGTTTTTATGAACTCAATGCTGAGAATGTGCGTCTCATCTGCACACCTGGCTTTTGCGTAATTCAGTGGACGAAAGATGATCCTCAGATAAAGTTTTGATAATGCGTTGAGGGGGGACCGTTTCCACGTGGGATATTACGCCAGGATTTCAGCGACAGCGTGCAAATTATATGCCCAGACGGTCGTGCAATCTCGAAGGAGCAGGCTGAAGCCGAAATGCATTGCATATTGTTATTAATGCCCGCAATTGGCAAGAATCAGAAGGATGCAGTTAGAAAGACGAGCGATTATAGAACAAGTGTGACTGTTTGTGCACCTTTCGAGGCTACGAGGCGGTGCTTGTCAAGCTGCAATCTCGGAGAGCGGATCGATTGGAGCTGACTAGTAAGATCTTTCTGCTCAGAATACGAAGTAGAAAGCCTCAGAAGGCCTGTCTCCCTTAATCCAAAGACCCAAGCAAAGCACCTTTCCAATTTCATGTTTACGGATGTTTCTGAATCATCGACCGTTCCAAGACAAACTAGTTGTCATTGAGTGTTGGGCCGCTAGATTTATATTCGGTGCTCTGCTTGACAGAATTGATGAACTTTTTTAAATAGAGTGAATAAAGGCCTGCGAAGACCTCTGTCTGGAAAGAATACTAGCAATTATTGGAGGATAAAGAGGGAGAACTTGGGAAGAGGAGCTCCTGTCCAACTTATGCGGCTATTATTTTGCCGAGCTCTTAAAAGAGGCCACGTGCACTTGCTGGAAGGTCCCGTGATGGATTGATGGATTCACAACGAAAGTTACCGTAAGTAAGTCTTAGTAAAGTTAATACAGCGCGCGCCTGGCGCTATGACTGGCGTCGCGACGCCGAGTTACTTATACTGATCAATGCTGGTGGCTGATAAATGGAGCTGCAAAGCAATCGTTGACGTTATTATACTCTTGAACAGAGGTGAGGTTTCTTGGAGCTGCTGCCTGAGACGAGGCAATCATGATGACCGTAAAATAAAACCTGGCACAAGATATTAAAAGTCCAATAAAGTCACCAAAATATGTTCATCTATCAGGTAGGTATGTTGTAGCTACCGGCGTCTCTCTCTGCTAAGATATACTACGTATTGTCTCTTTACCGGCGACATGCGTAGAAAAAGAAGAAATATGTAAAATACCAAGTGCATAAAAAGAGAAAAACTTTTTTTACTTTGCCAAGATTACTGTGCGCAAATGCCTGTTCAGTTGAGTGGAACTTTTAAGCTGGTACCTGCTCAACTATCGTTTATTGCACTCTATGCACCCAGTTTGCACCCAGTCCTTTTAAATTACGTGTATCACCTCCAAAGATGACTGGTGAGCGCTAGCTTTAGGTAGTACTTATGTAGCAAGGCGATAATAACTAAGTTGAATAAAGCCTCATGCAAGGCAGCTAGTAAAGGCCTAAAGGGGGCCCCTGAGATTATTCTTGGATATTTAAACACACGTGACTGTGGCAGCGACCAAAGCTCCTCGTCACTGTCGTCGGCGCGACGCTCACACTTCTGTCTCCACTATTCGCTCTCGACAGCGCATCATACTCCAGTTTCGTATCCGCTAGGGTATATCGGATAAACTACAACTCCATAGAAAATCGGCCTTATACACGAATTCATCTTTTCAAAATGGTGTCAGGGCCACGGAACCTGCTGAACTGGACTACACTAGCCTTCTTTCTCTCATTCACAAATGTTTTCTTCCAAGTTGCACAGGCGGCCACGGAGGATAAGACACGTCTAGGGAACGATACTATTGACCGAGTGAGTCCTTTCGATAATATATCTATGCTCAGGCATGTGTAGAATATGTCGGAGGTTGTAAAGAAATTGCCTCGGGATTGTCATGTCCCTATTCTTCTGCCTGCTCACGAAACATAGCAACAGAAGTTATATTGACCTAATCATGCACTGGCTATAGACTCTACAACTCCGAACACACTCATTATATGCGCCATATATCGACCAAGACCTGCAGAACAGGTACGCCTTTTCTATTATTTGTATGACTCTTCGATTCTAACATTTACATTTGCAACAAAGATGGTGGGATTTCGGTGCCGACTCATACGTTGTAAGCTGTTCTCGAATCTTCGAAACAGTCATTACCTGAACATATTATCTATTCAGAACACCAACAAACACATCAGACTAACACGAAATGTTCCATCTCAAATGGTGTGTCACCAAGGCCTGTGCAATATGCTACCAATAGCCTTATCGACTATTACAGGGATGGTTATGGTCTCGACTTGCACTAACACCTGCCAACTTTGTCATTGAAGTGGAATTCAAGGTGTCTGGCGACTCGTCGCACCTTTATGGTGACGGGCTTGCCATGTGGTTAACCAAGGACCGCATTGCGGAGGGACCTGTTTTTGGAAGCAAAGGTGCGTTTTTCCACTTTTCTCTTCATTCCATCATTTACAAATCGGCTGGACCTACTATTAGACGAATTCCAAGGCCTTGGTATCTTCCTTGACACGTACGTCACATATTCGAGTCGCTGTCATTCTATCTCACAGTTTTTGTAAAGATATGCAAATGCAAAGCATTCCTATTCATTCCCTCGAATCGTTGGAATGCTTGGAGATGGTAAAACAAAGTACGACTTTGCGAACGACGGTGATGGCCAAGAAGTTGGAGCATGTTCGGTGTGTAGAACTCAAATTCGTCGCCCTGATTTTTTTATTCATGAAAATATCATTTCGCCACACCTTTTTAGGCCAACTTCCGAAGGACAAATGTTGCTACTAAGCTGAAAGTCACCTATGTTAAAGGCAGCTTCCTTGACGTAAGCAGTTTTTTCAATCTTGCGTTAATGCTGATTTTATTGACACTTTAATTTGCAGGTAAAAATACAGTACAAAGCCTGTGAGTAGATACAGCATTTTGGTACTGATCTATTGCTCATAATATCTTCTTTCTGCACATTAGGGGATGACTGGACAGACTGCTTCCGCGTTGAGAAACTCGAACTACCACCCAATCCTTTCCTTGGATTCTCCGCCATGACTGGCGACGTCTCGGATGCGCATGAGTGAGTAACTCAACGCCACATAAGGCCTGTTCTCATAACGAACTTGCCGTACTAATGCCCTCAACCTTAGCATCATCTCCGTGACCAGTTACTCTGCCATCGTTTCTCAGCCCGACAACAAGCCCAACAAGCATAAGAAAGTTTCCGTATTCAACAATGAATCTTCCGGCACCTGGCTTGGTTTCTTCTTCAAGCTTTTCCTCTTCGCAGGGGTCGTTGGTGGAGGGTATTATGGATGGCAAGAATATCAAAGGCGCCAGAGGTACGGTGGATTTGGCAGCGAGGGTATGGGCGGCTACGGGATGAGGAGTGGAGGTGTCGGTGGTGGTTTTGGTGGTTACAACGGCAAGAGGTTCTAAGACGAATATTTATTGGAGTTGTTGTACATCCTATGTAGTACTTTACTTGCTCGTGCCCGAGCTATGGAATCGTTGGCGAGTGAAAGAAAACTTAACAAGTCAACTACGTGTTGTGCAAACAATATTATAACCAATCTGCACACCTTTCATATATTTCTTGTTGCTCCGTGTGGCTACAAAGGACGGGAAACATTGAATATCAAAACATTGTATCTACTTGCTGGATGATATGAGAAAAACTACACTACAATATGTAAACTACTGAATACTAATGCTACGTAAAAATGGATGAGATGTTATTGGCTGGCTGATCGTGGTAGGCAGAAAAAATAGCTGGATTCTTGGAAAAAGAAGAAACGACATGACGGTAGTGGTAAGGAATGATATTGCTGAGGGACTGGGCTGTTGTTGATGATGATATAGGTAAGGTGTGTGTGTTTGTGCAGCTTGTGAGGGTGATTGACAGACAATGATATGTCTCCGATTACAGTTGAGGTCGACCAGGAAGTATATAAAGCCAAGAGGGAGAAAAAGTATGGAACGAGGACGCCATCCCGGATCGCAGTGGATTCAAGAGGTAAACAGTTCGGGTGACGCGACGTGTAAAATCAAAAGATATAAAAAAGAACATAACGGGGATGATGGGTCTGGAACGAAAAAAGGTGAATAGCTACACTACTAAAAAAGGATCCAATGCAAGAGACGAGCGAGAGGGGCGAGGCGATAGAGCATGATTTTTGAATAACAAACAGACATAGCTTGGACTTGGGTGAAAATATAAGGACAAAAAGAATCTTTAAACGAAAATGCAGCTTAAACCTCATCATCTCCATGACGTTAACGTCAACAAGAGACACGAGGAATGGAACATGGACATTAAACACCATAACGTTGGGCCAAGCGTTCTTGTATCACTGGTGGGAACGAAGCAACCTGCGCAGCCCAGCCAACTTCATCGTGTTGTTTGAAGCCTTGCAGCAGAGTTTGGAACATGTTGTTCAGCTCGGGTGAAGGTTGGTTCCAACGAATGATAGAATTGCAGAACCAGAGTAAACTCTGTGGTGTGTCAGATTGGATATATAGTTAGCTTCTGGGTTCATTAAACTCATGCTTGAATGTTACGCACCTTCGCCATTCCAGCAGGGTTCGTTTGCACGAGCGTGCACAAACCACGGAAAGCTGAATCTTTCTCCTCGTTGTCACGGATTTCGTACAAAGCCTGACACCACGCCTGCGCGAATTCCGACAGGTGAGGGGCGACGATAGCCGGATGCATCAGACCGATGCGTCCGATGGACACTGCAGCGTTCTCGTGGAGACTTCTTGGAGCCTTGGGGTGAAGGAGAATAGGAATAAGCCGAGCAATAAGTGGGTTAACCCATTGCTGGAATTCTGGATCATCTGCGCAGCAATCATCAATTGATTTCTATAAAAGCTGCGTTACATAAAACACAAACCTCGTCCAAAACGCAAAGCGACTTCTCCAACACTCCACGCGGCATTGTTCGAAGCACTCACAAACTCGAACTTAGGTTCGGGATCGAGTTGCAGAATAAGCTCTTGCATGATGCCAGGCATCGCAGGCCGAAGCAGGGGGAAGCAGCCCATAGCCAAGTCTCCGACAAGAGCGTAGGCTGATTGCCTGACGGGAGCTTGAGGATGCTTGAGGCAAACAGTAAGCAAAGAGAGCAAATTGGGATTGCTGGCGTTAATATAAGGCTCAAGACCCATTCCGAGACCCTGAATTAAACCAGAAAGGAGGTCAAGGGCGACAACAAGGAATGCTCTGTCAGGTTCGTCCAAATCTGGGTTCTGCTGATATTGCTGATACTGGAGAAGAGAAGAATGAATGATGTTGTTACACCGTTCAAAGATGGGTCCTGCGTAAGGTAAGAATGCGGGACCCATAGCGATTGTCACAGAAGCGAGACACTAGAGGACAGACAAATAGGGATTAGTTGACCTGCAAAACACGGGGTTGTATGATATATACGTACCTCAAGCAGCGGGATAAGATCGTCATCATCATCCTTTAGTTTGGCCCAGCGGCCAGTCAAAGGAGGCATAAGAATATCGACATAAAGAGGGTTCTGAAGAGCTCGGCCAACAGCGTCGGCTAGAGTACCAACAGCATCGTAAAGAATAAGCATGTTCTTATGTTGATATTTATCGAATGCCAAAACCAAGTTCCTGAGAACTGGCTCTAGGTATGGCGCAAGCTCTGGACCTGCGTCTTCTTCAAGAGTAGCGAAGGCACTGCATCCTGCCTCTTGCACTCGCTTGTTGTTATCCAAAACCATTCTTAGGAGCTAATAAAATATAGGTTATTCAACGTAATCGCACATTTACACAAGAATGGACTTACACCTTCCATAGTAGGTATAAAATACAAGTTCTTGTGCTCTTCCGATTTGGGTTGTGTGCACCAACTCGCGTAGCGACCAAGAGTCCAGCATGTGATCGATCGCACGAGCGGCTATAAACCATCAAAATTAATGATGGACTCATTTGCCAAGAAAGGTTGGGATAGACGCACTTTGGGATCATTCAAGGTATTGATAAGATATGGGATGAGAGTAGGCAGATGAGGTTCAATAGCATCGATGCAACCTATAATAATATAAGTTTTGTTGAGAATCCACAGAACAAAAAGTAAACAAGAAAGAATAGTGATTACCTTCTGCCATAGCACCCAAAGCAAGAATACCACTCTCGCGTTGCAACCAATCGCTACTCCATAGCTTGTCCTTCAAAGGCCCTAATAAAACCTTTAATAAATCGCCAGAAAATCGTACAGCAAGGACATCAAGAGCAGCGGCAGCGCATTTCCTTAGATTCCATTCGGTCGTCATCTCGTCTGCAAAATCATCGTCATCCAGATCGTAATCGTCTTCTTCGTCGGAGTCAATAAGTTCTTGACCGTAAGCGCCAATTTTTGTCTTGGGTGCTTCAGCAATTTCGTTACCATTGGCATCTCGTTCAAATGCATGGGACTTAGATCCATAGTGACGGGGTTTGATATCAGTATCCTTGTCGGGAACTGCTGCATCTTCTTCTGCATCTCCTTCCAACCACAAGAGATCATCGTCTCCGTAGATCATGCAGTCCAACAAAGTGGGGCCGACTTGATCGAGCAAAGGGTGCAAATAAGGCGCAAGCTCCTGATCTTCAGCAAAGGTGAGCCAGAATTCGCATGCTTCGAGCGCAACATTTTCGTTCTTGTCCTTGGTCGAGTATAGCATATATTGTGCGACATTGGACATCTCGGGCATGAGTTTTTCTGGCCGAGCAGCAAGGAGAAGAACCAAAGCCTGGCAGACATGGCGACGAACCGAAGGGTCCTCGTCTGATGCTCGCTTGAACAAACAAGCTATGAAAGCATCGATGTGCGCGAATAGAGATTGGCAATTGATCGGAACGAAGTATGAAAGGCATGCTACTGCATGCGATCGCATCTTCGCGGACGAATGGTCCGACAGTTCAAGGAATTTTGGAATCATGAAATCAAGAGGACGGGTTCCGTTGATGTCAACATCCATTTTGCGAGGATAGTCTTCGCAGGCTTTCTCGAGAGCGTTGAAAGCAGCCTGTGTACAAGGAGATTAATCACAAAATAAAGCAAAAGGCAAAAACACCAGAATACACAACATCGCGTTACGGGGAAAACTAAAGAATTGAAGTGCAAAGGTAGGGAAACGAACCTCTTGTCTGTCGAAATCGGGAGCATCCAATGCAAGGACGAGATGCTGTAAACATTCTGGCCAATTCCTAGGTTCGAGGACCCCAAGAAAAGCGACGATGTCTTGACTCGCGGCATTACGAATCATGATGGAGGAATCATTGAAAGCAGAGAGAACAGCCTGCTTCACAAACTCTGCTACCTCTGGTGGAGCAGATAAGATGAGTCGTGCGTTGTTCTTGAGCAAATATCCAGCAATGGTTCGTATGCGATCTTCCTCCTGGGGCATGGAACTCAAGATGTACGCGAGATATGCGACATACTCAGGTGCACGCGTGAATTGGTTTAGTTTCTGATAACAGGAAGATAAATGAATACAATTTTGAAATAGAAAAATGTGGATTGGAACCCAACGAACCTCCGTGATATTACGCTGAACTGTGGCGCTGGTAGTTGTGGATTCATGGATCGTCTGGAGAATTTCCTGCAGACCCGCAGGCTGGGGGTTCCAAGGCGCCATTTTGAAGAGTAATACGCGTTTGAAAGAGAAAAAAAGCGGGGAGAATCGATGATGAAGGAAAGGACAGAACAGCGCAGGGGGATGCCCTGCCCAATAATCTTTGTTGACATCTATTTCTTCCTTCCATCAAATGAAGAGTCACAACAGTCCTTGGTCACGCATCAGAGCTTCTCTTCTCTTCCTTCGCGCAGTCAATCTGAAAAATAATTCCATCCACATCAGTTTATGTATCGAGTTATCGTGAAAATCTATGCATCGATATCAAATTATCATCCATATCAAAATCACTTCTCGAGAACAGCCTCCTGAGGGCGTATTTGTCCGAACGGCAAAACCAATAGGGTCATTGGCACCGAATAAAACTTGTCTATTTATGCCCTTCTTCTCGACTTTTAGACTGAAAATGCACGTGTAGACAATCGCCTTGAGGCGAGCCTTTACATACTACAACCGCATCATAGGCAGAAAAAGGGAAGTGTTTCCTGATCATCGATCAGGATTGTGGCCAAGCTTGACCAAATCTCTCCAAATCTATGTCTCACGGGACATGCATCGATAGGTTCACTCCGGTTCTTCTGGCTTCTCCCTTCAACTTCTGTGGGGAAAAGAAATTATAAGGATCGACCTTCAGAACCTGCAATTCAGATGTCAGATTCGGAAAAATTAACCCCATCCAAATCGGATGTCTACGGTCAAAACAAGCCTTAATGTCATGTTACAAACTACACTCTAGATAGTAATAATTTAACAAATTCGTTCTATCTATAATCTAACGGCTGCATGTATTATAATGAAATTCTACGCGGCGAGAATATGTGATCTTTCCTGCGGCTACAATTTCATTTGCACCACACTCTTGTAGTCCGGCCCACCCACAGGTGTTGAAACCCCCGAAGACGGTTCCGACTGCGTCAAAACTCCTCCTGGCGATGTCAGCAATGCACTCTGATCCTTCATGTAACTAGCCAAGAATTTTCTCCAATTGCCTTTTGATGGAACAAAATGACCTAAGGGGTCACAAGAATCGTCAACGGTTATGAACGGTCGCGGTTGATCATTATGGGATATAAAACAAAACATACCTCCCTCGTGTTCTTCTAATCTAGCATTGGAAGACACCTCAAGCAGCTGCTTCGAACGCTCTTCAGTCACGACAACATCCGTCTTCCCAATAACGTGCAACGTAGGCGTCGCATAACTCGGGGTGAAGAAAGGCTCGCAGAATGGATCCCTGACTTTAAACCCGGACACTGCGACACAGAATTGGCTTGTAAAAAAGATTCATTAATATTCATTGACCGTTCTTGTCCAATTAGATGAAATGAAAATAGACATACAATGGAGGGTGAGGCGGATTACCATCAACCAAGAAAGGTGGATATAAATGGGGCCGCTCAAGCTATTCAGTGACAAGGATCGACAAGTGCGGACCGTGTTAGCCTTTTATTTAACCTTCAATAATATGAGATAAGACAAAACGTACTAGTGCTGATATTAAAGCAGCGAATGCAGCTCCCTGACTGGTTCATTATCAACCAACAAGTCCATCGTTATCGTAAGGGAGAGTTAATTGAATTACCTAAATCCAAAGACACCCTACAAGAAAATCAAAGTCAAAAGGAAAACTCCAGAACATAAATTTAAAAAACTCACATCAAACCTTTGCTCCTTCAACACATCCCTAATGTACAAAACCGATTCCTGCAACCCCGTCGCTTGCGTTCTCTCTTTATTCGCCCTCCACCACGCGCGTAGCGCTGTCTCCGGATTGGCCTGGGTATCCGCGAGCGACGGGCCTTGACCTTCTGTCTGTCCGTCGGTAGGCGCCCCAAACAGTTCTGCAGGCTGCAGAATATGCGGTGCGTTGACGAATACTATGCAAATCCGGTACAAAAGAAAAGAAAATGAGCTCTTAGGTTACATTGAATGCTTGAAGAGTCCTCATCCCAACCCTTGCTCCGAAAATACGACGGAAAGGCAACAACTCACCATATTCAATATTCTTGCTCTCTTTCTCTTTCCTCAGCGCGCCTAGCTACAAGTCATTCAGTCAGTCAATTGAAAAGTAACCATCTCCCGTAACCACAACGTACCCGTTTACTAAAAACGACCGCATTCTGCGAATATCTATAAAAGCGAACAAAAGATATCAACTAAATCACATCCACAAACCCGAACGGACAAACAAGCAAAGAACTTGTGAAGACTCACCCGTGTAACACGAGAACCCTCTTCAGCACGGGCACCGACATACTTTCGACTGATTTAGTATGGTTTAGGTTTTCGGCTTCGGATTCAGTATACGTAGAGTTGTGGTATATGTAGCTTGCTTGATTATGATATCAATGCTGCGGTCGATGGGTGATGGTGGTATGAATAGAGAACAAGTTCGGTACAACCACGTCGAATCCTAGGAGTCTGTGTATGTGTATAGATCAATACCACGCACACACGAGAGAACGAGAAGGTATAAATGTTCCAACTTCCAAGGCAGCGGAAGCAAGAGTGATGAAAAGGAACAGTAATAAATCGAATACATTTCCATTTCCGATGCAATCAATTATCAATTTTCGGCTATGAGGATAGCCGGATGGGATCAAAAATAATCTTCCGTTTCCGAGTTCCCGACCTTTCCCCGCATCACCTGATGAAGACGCGTCGCGTCCAGAATTCAGAATCCAAAGGTCCATGAATCATAAGAGAGAGCAATAAATGAAAATTATGAAGAGAGTATACAGAGAATGTGAATAAACAAATAGAAATGTATAGAACATGATGATGATTCGTAGGTGGAAATTTTTTGAGTATGGTATTCTACAACTGTCCCTTCCTTCCACCGTGTTCGTTTAAATGTATGAAAAAGAAGAAATGTTCTGGCAATCGTAATACATTAAGTCAAAGGAAAAACTCTCCATAAATGAAACCCTTGCTTATATCCTCCAGCTCTCAAGGGTATAAGGGGAAGAAGAAAAAAGATTAAGAAAAAAAAGAAAGAAAACCATCTACTCCGCATACCCATCGTCCTCCGTCACTCTCGGACTGATTTTCTCAATAACATGGCTCACGCGCTCATACACCGCAAACACAATAGCCTGTCCAGGCGCTACGCGCAACACACGCGGTGTGATGCCCTTGTAGAACGACTTGACGCCTTCCGTTTGCCACATATCAGCGGCGATAGCGAATATGCGCTGGAACGCCGACTGGCCTGGGACGGCGGTCGCTTTTTGCAGGCCTACAAACGACACCGTTTAGCTATTGAATGACGGTGTTTCGACGTATTCTGATAAAGGAGGACTTACGGGTTTTGATGGTATCGATAGGCGCATTTGAGAAGGGACCCATGGCGCCAGAAATGAGACCGATGAGCATATGTTGATACGAAGGCAGTTCAACGAGATCGGGTTGGTATTTGTGTGCGAGTTTTTTAATCTCTTGGTAGGCAGTAAAGTTAGCACCTGCATGATCATTGTAGTTTTCATGTTAGTAAATATTAGTTAGCGCCAAGGATTAATCAACGTACCCTGATTGGTAGCTTGTCTTAGGGCCGTTAGAGAAACTCCACGATACAAAGTCGCCACCCCCTCTTCGCGGACGATAGTGTATACGGCATGGCCAGCATTTCGGTATCGTGGAGCTTCGAGTGGATCGGCCAGTGAATGCTGCTGGGCCTGTAGACGAATCTTAACGACCTCCATTGGCGTCACAACAGCTACAGCCTCAGTGATACCAGCACCGAGACCAGCTATATGCCATGACACGGATCTTTAGTATTCCAAGTAAAATACGAAAAGAAAGAGGGCATCACACACCGATGAAGATGTTTCCAATGCTCGTTTTGCCTGTTTCCTTGTCGGCGAGCCAGCCCTTGTATGCTTCGAAACTAGCAAACCGAATGGCCATCTTCGGAACGATGCCAGAGAGGACAGCTCCGAGACCTTTGTACAGCGCTAATGGTGTTTCTCGCTTAACAATATAAACGCCCGTAGCGATGAAACCTCTGGCTTTGGTCTACACAATAACATACTCAGTACACGATATCCTGAGCTTGGATGAGAAGAAACTCACTCCGGGAGCGCGTCCAGACTTGGACAACTGCATTCGAACCTTGATGGTGTCAAGAGGCTGACATACTAGCTGTGAACGACGTCGTTAATATCATCCACGGCTAGCATATTCATACAGCCAAAGGACGGAGCTTACTGCTTCGCATCCTCCAGCTATTCCTCCTGCAATAATATGGGTAGCGAAACCGACAGGTTTCTTGTTACCACTCCGAGACATTGTTGTTGCTGCTGCTGGATGTTATGTGGGGTAACGTCGAGGACGATGTGGGGAAGTACAGGGACGATTCGGGAGGTTGAAATGAAAATAAAAAGCGGAGAAAGCGACCTGAAATGACGATTGCATTGGCTTTAAGGCCACGGTCCGCGTGAGGGACTCTTGGGTGCGCTAATTGGATTTTGTCATGTGAATCGCAGAGCCGCCCCACGGGCAAACCAAAAGCAGATCCGTTCATGGTTGTACCGGTGACAAGAGGGAACGGGGTCAGCCGCAAGCATGTTCCGTTTCCAGTACCACTGCGGACATCCGCTCTTTTTCCACGAAACGATGTATACTGTCGTCGTCGTCGTGACTTTCTCGACCGCCTTGCATGTTATTTCGGTTATGACTGCTGTAAAAAGAAGATTAGCCCGCTTAACTCCCTTTCAGTGCCATAATAGGGAGCCATACCAAGTATATAAGACCTGTATGATGATTGAAAGCACCTTTCTCCGCCTTGTCGATCCGAACATGCACGAAGAGCTTTTCCAGTAAGACGTTGTCGGTAGAAGAAGGATATAAAGAATGCCCCTGAGGGAGAAAGCTGATCCTCATCGGCCGGCAACTTTCTCGCACGGTTATCACAACACACGTGTAGATCAGGATTCATATGCTGCTGCCAGCAAACAAATTGAAATCACTGTCGTCCTTTACTTCGATGTACACGCTGTTTTGTCGTGGCCTGGTGTAAATTTGACCGTGTAATTTTTGCTCGACAAAACAAGTTTTCTTCCAGATATTGCTGTGTCAGGCGCCAGAAAAGTACACATTCGAAGTTTATTGCAGCCTATCACAGCGAACTGATGGACCCTGATAATCGATAAGGGTCTCTTCAATTTAAAAATTTTCCAAGTCTTCCACCAGCGTCCACCCTGACAATTTCTAAAATTTGATCACGGTTGCCACTATAAAAGCTCCAAAGCATTCATTCATGGAGCTACAACCCTTTTTTTTCTCCCCTCATCACAGAGGATTAAAGAAGGGTATTTGCCTGCCTGCCTTTTGTCTTTTGCAGGGCTCAGACCATTGCCTTATATATAGGCAGTAGCTGTCTGAGACATTTTTCTCTTTTCCCCCAAAGACCATGTCCCAATTTACAGCATTAGAAGAAGAACTCAACACTCTCTCACACCCCGGAGCGGTTGTTTCTACAGGGAAGACCTCCCATCGTATCAAAGGCACCGCTCTCGCCATCCTTCAAGGTAACAACAAGTTACAGACATCAACCACATCTTCCCACCTGACCTTTTTTTCCTGCACACACTTCTTTCATGCAGACTACCTCGACAAACACCCGGGACAGGTGCCTTCTCCTCGAGTGCGACACGCTTTAGCAGCAGAGGTCCAGGTAGCAAAGTCCAATATCGCTTTCAGCCGTCGGGAAACTTACATGCAAATTGCCAGAAAATATCGGGAAATGAACACTTCAAGGCAGTTAACGTTTATAATTGGTTCAGGCGACGTGTCCCGCAGGTGGAGGTGGCGTCGTCTTCACTGCATGATAGTCGTAAGTCGACAAATCCAACTTTACAAAGCCGTTGGACGACCCAACAAAGAAATCAAAGTCCTATCTGCCTCATATATCTATATAAAAAACAGAAAAATACAGCATAGCTCATGTCATTTTGTTTCCAGGTTTCCCAACCCTCACGGCCGACGCATTAAAGCATCTAGAAGTTCTCAGCCGGGGCCAGCTGAACCCAGATGCGGAGATTATGAACTCTTGGTCGAGTCTCCTCAAGGCCAGTCCAGGAGATATCGATACCTGGCTACACTTGAAACGTCTATCTCTCAACCAAGTCACACATCCTCCCACGCCCGCAAGCACCGTAACGCCTGAACCATCTGTACCACCCACGCCCGTCTCCCCAACACACTCGTCCTCATACTACTATGGCCCCCCTGATTCTCGACAAGCCACTCCGCCAGGGGTGTTCAAGCAAGATCCAAAATCTCCCGCTCTCCCACTCATTTCCGTGAATACCGAGACGCAGAATAGAATATATGCGAGCCAACATCAGCAGCAGCAGCCATCACCAGTATCACCTTCATTCGCGGCAAACAGACTGGAAAGAGGAAGCGCGTCTTCTTCGCCATGTGGTGGAGGGGGAGATCAAACTCGAAGGGCTCATAATACCCATCAACATAACATATCTAATTCACCGCCACCAAGTTCTGCTGGTGCTACTCATACCAATGGCCCATCTCAAAGAATCACCATGTCCCGACAAAGCACCCCGCTGCGACAAGCATCCGAACCACCCTCCACACCCTCCTCCTCGGGCCCACCACCTGGAATGCCCCATGTCCACTACGCCATTTACAAAGGGATAGAAAAGGTCCGGGACATGCCACACCCACCTCCAAACTCTTCTGCAAAGGTGCCGCAATCACTCACCGAATATCGTACCATGTTCGCACCATACGAAAAGAAAATCGCTCAGATCATGGAGGCAGTCGAAAAGGAAAAAGAAAGAGAACGCCTTGAACAAAAATGAGGAACAGATCGTTCTTCATAAACATAAACATTTTTGTTGTTACTAACCACCACGGTCCACCACCACTACTTCCAATGCCATTTATCATCACAAGTCTTCGATTCATTCAACATCATCTCGGCATCTGTATACAAACCACTCTTGTACTTCTATCACAGTGAGTTTTATCCTTTTTCTTTCCCTTACCCTTTCCCTGTGAAAATGTTCATTTCTATTGTTGGTCTGGTTATGGAACCTAATTCCTTTTTTCGGTAACAGATTCATGAAAAACTACTCGGCGCCACTATGCATTCTCTATCATATGCTATGTTTATTATTGCTTTCCCCTCGCTGTGAAATTATTGCTTTCTATCCATTTAACATCATTTCTAATACCACATCACTGCACTATACCGCGCGAACCCATATCGCACATCTTGCACAACAGCACACATACACGCGCGCATAATCACACGATTACCGACACAGACCACTTCTTTCTTCCCTTTCTTTTGCAACACAGCCGCGGCACAACGTTAATAGCACATGATAGAGAATGCAAAACATCTCTTGGTATAATAGAATTATCATAGAAGTACCATATAATCAAAATTACAGTTATGTGCGATGAATTTCTCGTGTGTGTGTGTGTGTGTGGATGTGTATACAACAATAACATAACAAATATAAAGAGGACTGACTAACAACAACTTCAATCTCTCAAGTGTATATCTAGAGACATAAACCAAAAACAAAAGCAAAATTAAGTCCAGAGCATAACCTTTTGCACAAATGAGTCACAGTCGCCAGTCACGGAAATGATCATAGTCGTCCTCGACGAAGCCAACCATATACTCGGCGATAGAATGTCCTTGTTCTTCGTCATCTTCCATGCCAGCCTCTCCATCAATACCGAGACCGTTCTCTGGATCAACAGCAACATGCAACCTAGAAGCGCCACCATCCGTAATATTTCTTCTGCGTGTCGCTGAATCTTCGCCAAAGTCATCCTCATCCGCCCCAACCAACGAGAACTCCTCTCGAGCAGCAACAGCCGCAGCGAGCCTATCCTCATCGTCCTCAAAGTCACCCAGCGCCTTGGTCAACGCGTTTTCGTTCTCAGCTTTGAAAAGCGACCGCCAGTCGAATTCTCCCTTTTGGATAACCAGATCATCTAATGACCTTTTCTGGTTGGCCTTCAGTAACATTGCCTCCTCGACCGTATGCTGTGATACGAAACGATATATGTGCACGTCGCGGATCTGCCCAATACGGTGTGCCCTGTAAACCAACAACGTTACGTTGTGTACCCATAATTAGAAATCAGGAAAGATGGTTAGAATATCTAGTTACCTGTCCTCGCACTGCCTATCCATTTGTGGATTAAAGTCGCTATCGTAAAAAATGACGGTATCAGCGCCTGTCAAGCTATCAAGGGAGTACAGTCAATTAATAAAAAAACATGAACGATCGGATCAGGGCAACGTGGAGACGTACTTGATCCCAACCCCGCCGGAACGAGAGGAGGAAATGAAGCAAAAGATTCTAGGATCAGCATTGAATCGTTCCGTGATGTACTGGCGATCCTCTATCTTGGTGGCCCCGTCAAGTCGCAGGTAAAGATAACCATGGAAGTTGAGGAAGATCTCAAGAATATCCAACACACGCGTCATTTGCGTGAAGATAAGGATGCGGTGTCCTCCTGCTTTCTTGTCGCGGAGAAGAGATGCCAACTTTTGCATCTTGCCGCAGTCGTACTGTAACAGCCATGGATCAGGAAATGCGATCTTCAATCTGACATTAATGGGATGCAACAGCTTGTCGAAATCCAAAGGTTGGCTTTGGATTGTCCTCGAGTATCCGGACAAGGCGAGTTGGGGAAGATCCATCGCTACTACAGGAGGAGTAATAAACGCGAAATGTTTGATCATATCCGAGCATTGATCTGCTCTTTCCGCGTAGGATTTCACAAGCTTGTTAACTCGATCAACGCTCTCCATGTAGTTACGACGGGTGTCAAGGTATGAGAAGGGTATGATAGGCTTGACAAATTGCTGTACTACAGAGATTTGTCCAGAGCTGTAGATTGGGATACGCGAGCAACGTATCCTGTTGAGGTATCCGATGTGAGACCACCTAGCAATTGACCTTACTCGTTCAGCATAAGCGGTATACTTGCGAAATCCCTTTTTGGTGCGAGTGTCGTAGGGTGGAGGCTTTCCAAGTTTATCCGAGTGATGAGGCAAGAGGTTCGTTGCATCAAGGTTCCGAGTCGCCACGGCCGTCAGAAGGGACACATTTTGGTAGTTGATGAATTGTAAACCAATGGCATCCAGATTAACCCGTTCATTTTCTTGCTGCAAAAATCGCTGGCGGATGAGCAAATCCTTGATCTCAAAATCGGCCGCGGCTGATCGGGTCATAGCAAAAGAAGTAACAATAGGTCGAACTTCAAAAAGATCAGGATGATTGCAAACTTTCCGTAGTTGCATCAAAATGTTAGCGATCTTTTGATAAACGCCCGAGTCCAATGCGTCCCGCGTCTGGGCTCGCGACATGAACTCGTCGTATAGGAAGCGTTGCCTCTTTGATAAGGGACACAGAGTGAGATGCTCGAATTTACTCGGAAGCTCTTTCTCAACATCTCGCTTGAGCCTTCGAAGTAGATAGGGACGTAGGACAGTATGTAGTTTCGAAACACGTTGGAGGGTTTCGTCATCCAAAGCGTTGCCCATTTCGATAGCCTTCTCTAAAGGATCTAAAGAATAGTTAAGGACCTTGAATCGTTTTAAGTTTTAAGCACTTACTTGAGAACCAATCTCCGAATTCTTTGAGATTGGCGAAATGTGAGCCGGACATCAAAAACTGAAGAAGGGCCCATAATTCGGTTAAATTGTTTTGGAGAGGCGTTCCGGTCAACAACAGACGTCGATACGATCTGAACATTAGGAGGATGTTCCACCGCTGGGATTTAAAATTCTTGATCATATGAGCCTCGTCAAGAATCATATAATACCAAGCTTTTCTTTTGAAAATATGGTCGTCTCGACTGGCAAGGGTGTAAGAAGTGATGCACACATTGAAAGAATACTTGTCATTCCATCCTTGCCGAAGCTCTTTCCGGCGTTTCGTGCTGCCATGATAACTGAGCACTTTGAAACCAGGAAGAAACTTCTTGAACTCCATCTCCCAATTTAATAGTACACTGGTGGGAACAACCTATTGCAAAGAAGTGAGCTGGCCATTGTGGAGGTATGATAGATAAGTATCGCACAATTAAATGAGGCCCCCATATACCCCGATCGCAGGCGAGATGAGCCAACAGAGAGATGGTTTGGATTGTTTTCCTAAAATTACTATCAGATACGCAAAATAAGATATGATAACACTGAAATAACTCACCCCAAACCCATCTCGTCGGCCAAAATGCCATTGAGCCTATTGGTATGTAAACTTGCCAGCCATTCCAACCCTGATTGTTGATATGGCCGTAGAGTTCCTCGAAGCAGTAGAGGCGGAGTGATTGGGGCATCAGGATCCCACTCAACAGGTGCGACAGCAAACGGTTTCAAGTAATCGGGAACTTGTGCCTCGCGGCCAACAAGTAGAGTGGCTTCTTCTTCATTCTTATCGAAGCCTTCTCTTTCTTGCCCTTCGTTTTCTCCACTAAGGTCTGGCAGTTTACCGAGTCTTTCTTGATCGTGTTGTTGACTACTAACTTCATTTAAATCATCCACAGATTCAAATGGTAGTGCCTGTTCCATTCCCTCGCCATCCAGTAAGGGAAGAGAAGGAGCTCCAATCACGTCAAAGTCCATGTCATCGTTGTCGTCCAAGAAAGTAACACCGGACTGTGTTACATCTATCGGATTTCCTCCCAAAAGCTGGGTGGTTGAAATATCTAGGTCTTCATCATCAGAATCTGGTGCAGCACTATCCGCTGTCGAGGACCGCGCTCTCGACGATGATGCTTGGCTTTCTGATGGCCCACGACGAGATAATAACACGTCCTCTTGTTCTTCCCCCTCCTCTTCCTGATCTGCCGCCATGGACGATATCAATGACCGTGTATCCTGCAATTCACTCTCATCTTCACCCATATCTTGATCCTCTTCTCCTTCTTCGTCATCTTCTTCATCATCCGCTTCCAAACCTCCAACGCTGCCGGAGCGACTGCGCGACCCATACAAACCAGCTCTACTAAGGTCACCTTGTTGTGTTTCTAAAAGCTGTCCTGATTGGTCTAGAATGGCATCCAGGTGGGCATGCCCCAGTCTCCGTTCTTCAGCCTCCTGTTCTTCGCGTTGCTTATTACGGATATGCTATTGAACGATTAGAGTGCAGGCTAATTAAAAACAAATCAATAACTTGCATGCACAGCTTTTTTCCATTCCGCAATCACTGCTTTCATAGTGGACTTCGCAAGATTTCGGAGACGCCGTTCTTCCTGTTCTTTAGCCTTGATTCTGCGCGCTTCTTGGCCATCAAAGTGGGCTTGAACTTTGGAAGCCACCAGGGCAGCAACTTGCTTTCCTAGAGGCCTCCTTTGTTTCGTACGACCTCTGGCAATCACAGCCTCAACAATGGCATCCCAACTATCCTTGGAAGAGCGTTGTGGACTGACATAAGGCGTATCATTTGGTTCTGTTCCAAACAAAACGTCAGTCCCTGGGATAAACCTCCCTGCATTCCGAAATTGGGTAATTTGTCTGCGAATTATAGCTTCTTCCTTTGCTTCGTTTTCAAGTTGCTCTCGCTCAACATCCTTCTCTTCGAGAGCCATGTACGAGTCCATGAATTTCTTTAACGAAGAGCCATGTTTGGTTTCTGGCGGCCTTTGAAGTGGGTTCGATATCGTCGGCGGCGGTCGTCGAACGATGAGCTTTATTTTCTTCACCATAAGTTTAGTAGGAGAAGGTGGCACTACAACATTAGAAGGTGAAAGCACTGTACGTGGCGCCTTGTCATCTGTAGGCGGGCGAATCTATTGACACACGTACACAACATCAGATAAGTGGACAAGAACGAAATAAATATCCAGAGACTTACCCTAATTTTGGGTATCTTCTGTGGCGGAGTGATTACCGTCGGTATTTCTGTATTCTGTTCTCTTCGTCTCTTGAGACGAGTAACGGATATTGATTCAACAACAGGTGGGGGCTCCGGAGGACAAGGTGCATGCCCATTCGGGGCATTCTTTGAGGCTCCCAAGATGGAACATTCAGCTGACTTGTTTGCGTCGTCTGTCAATGTTGTTATCAGAGGCCGTTCAGGACTATGGTGTCGAGTCCTTTTACGGGGAAGGTCTACCACCGATGGTAGGTTCGATCCCCTAGTTTTTGGTCGGACTGAGGATGTTTCTATGACCGCCGGTACATCTACCGGGTCCAGGATGATAGGTGTTGGTTCTGGTGTGAATGATGGTACTTCTTTCGCTAGAGTAGCCTTTCGTTTAGGTCTTCGGCGGACAATTATTGTAGATGACGAATCTTCATCTGCAAAGCTGGGAACGGGGGCGGAGACGCTTTGCAACGCCTCGGGTACTAAATCAACAGCAAGCAGGTTATCATTAAGTTGGGGGATGATATCGCTCTCCTTTTCTTTGCCCTTTCCTTTCTGACTAGTATGAACAATTTGTAAAGTTTTTAGAATTTCCTCCTTCCTTGAGATTGATTTAGATTTGGGAATCCTTTTTCTTGATGGAAAAGGTTGAGCTGATATCGAAGAACTTGTTAAAATGTGACGCTGTTCATTCCTTCTTCCGCGCGTTTGTCGTGATGGACCAGCAACAGGACCAGCATGGTCGATTAAATCATACTTGGCTTTGTACTAGAAGGAATGAAATAAGCCTAATATTGTATTGCGAATAAAGTGTCAATACCTCGCGGAAGACGGCCGTATTATCCGCTTTAGCTTCCTAGACTTCTCTCAGTGCTTCGGTCAAGAAACAGTCATGAAAACACTCACCGGTGGGTCAAATGAGAGCATCATCGTGAAGTTCTCCATGTGAAACATCTCTCGTACCTGGTAAAGAGACAAAAACATGAGATTCTGTCCTTGAGAACCAGCAAGAAGTAGACGTACCAAGTCATCATGCCGGTCAACTATACTCTCCATCTCAGCCTGCTTTTCGGCCAGCAGTCTATCCCGTTTAGCCTCAGCAGTCTCCACAAAGGAGACCGCGCCATTTCTAGGCTTTATAGTCTTGGGTCTCGACATGTTCTTCCCCGCAACATCCACGTCGCCCGACCTGCTGTGTCCATGCTTCCCGCTCCTAGTTGTTGCCCTACTCCCACTCGATTCAGCCACAACCATGTCGGTGTCTTGCCCAGACATACAGGGCTCATGCAATCGTTTGCCTCCGACTAAAGTGTTTGACAGTTAGCGTACATGCCTCGCTAAAGGGGTGTAAATTCTGCGTGCTAGTCACACGGTTGCGGAAATTGATGACCAAAACCTCAATCTTCCGATATTCTGGATGGTTTGGGACAATTCTTGGATGGAACGATAGCCCAAGGATCGTAGAGACCAGTTTAATGAATGCTCCGTTTGAATTGTCGTTGATGCAACCGGTGTTGGCTGAGAATGTTGGTTTGGCAGCGCATTATTTTTTGGTTGTCTGATACGTTTGTTTGGCTATGACAAACATCATTACAGCCTAGATAATGTATTTACGGCTCGTTCAAATTCGATGGCGCTAAGCGAACTAGCTGCAAATGAAAATGGTCATAAAGTTCTGAGATTCTTGGTATCATGTTACATACATACATATAGAAGAAAAAAGCTGCTACAAGCACAACATGGTATCCGGAAACAACAATATCTGGTCCAGGGGGGATATTGACACAACAGAACATTTACAAAACGGCCTCAACAAAACAAGCATATCCAAAGAAGAAAACGGCGAAGGTATTGAGTATATGGTGCATGGTGTGTGCGTACTGTGTACCCTGCTATGCGATCTATGAGACGCTGAAATAACTGCCCTGACAAAAAAATCTAGAGCATCTCTACAGGACATCTCTAATCTTAAATAGAGGCAGAAGTGTACTCAAAATCGGGGAATAGGTGGCCGTGAGGATCAGGTCCTGGAAGGCCGTATAGTGCAGCTGCGTTATCTTCAGGGTAATTGTCGAAACTACATGGACAATCAATGTACGAAATTAGGACACTAATTTGGCAAAGGATTACTCACGCGCTGGCATCACCCTCGCCGTTAATTCGCGGAAGATATGGCGCTGTTATTTCTCGAGCTGCAAGTCTTTCCCAGTCGACTTCTCTAAACCATGGATGGGCAAACACGTCCCCTGCACCATGTCGCAAGTTACCGTATCTCCGTGAAGCATCGCCTTCCATCAGCTTCATGATGATATCCGTCGCATTTTCATTGAAGGCCGCTGGGAACCTGATGAAGGAAGGACCTCTTGTGATCCTCTCGTATAACAACATATGATTGGTTTCTGGTTGGTGGTATGGTGGCAGGCCCGAAAGCATTTCAAAAATGAGAACGCCCAACGCATACCAGTCCACACTCTTGTTATAACGTTGTTGTAGAATAATCTACGAGATATACAGTGTAAGCCTTCACCACTAGGGGCAGCAAGCGCGAAAATTACCTCGGGTGCCAGGTAGTCCGGAGTTCCGCAAAGTGTCCACGTCGTGGTTTCGCAGGATTTGGCAAATCCGAAATCTGCAATTTTGATGTGACCATCGGAGTTGAGAAGAATATTTTCGGGTTTGAGGTCTCGGTATACAATATCCTCGTTGTGGAGATGATTCAAGGCAAGAGCAACCTCCGCCGCGTAGAATTTAGCGACAGGATCAGGAAAGCGCTGAGAAGAAAGGGTCAGCTACCATTTGAGGCAATTAACGGAAGCAAATCACATTCGATCGTCTTAGGAGAGTAAACAGCTCCCCGCCGGGAACAAAATCCATTACCATGTACAAATTTCCGGGGTCTTGAAATACACCCCATAAGTTGATAATAAACGGATGTTGAACAGATGCCAGCATTTGTTGCTCATTATTCGTGTGTTCAATTTGCTTCATTCTAGCAATGCGCTCCTTATTCAGAACTTTGATCGCGTAAAACCGGAGGTTGTGTTTACTACAGACTGTAGAAAGGAGACGTAAGAATGATACCGTTACTAGAGAGATAACAGCTTTACCTAGATGCACTCTACCGAAGCTCCCTGTGCCCAATGTCCGTTGGATAATGAAATCAGCCAGACGATATGTGCCCTTAGGTCGGGTTGGTGCTCTCCTAATCCTCTTTGACTCGACATTTTCTTCGGATTCATCCATACTCTCGGACGTTCGCTGTGTCGATACTGAGCCTCTATGGTCGTACATGGAAACATTGTGGGAATGTGTTGAGGCTGGCGGCGATGGCAGGGGTACCGGGCTATCCGCCTTGTGCAGCCCAACGTGCGCGCCGAGTTTTGTCGTCATTCGCTTTAGCATTAACTCAGAAAAAACTGATGGATGTGGTCGGTAAAGAGGGGGGCAGACGATATGGCGAAGGAAAAGATTTCTGGGCAGTGCTTTCAATTAATTCATTGTTCGGTTAGCCGAGGATGATGAGGACACAAACAGATCGAAATAGAAACTTAATCATTCACGTGACTAAATACAAAGCATGTCTTTCGTGGTACAAAGCAATGCTATCCAAGGAACAAAGACTGAGCTAAGGAGCAATTTATTTGATATCTTTGTATCTTAGGGCCTGGTCTACGTAGTAACCGTACTTATCGAGTACCCCGCCTTATGTACGCTAGTGTTATGTCCTGGCCGATCAGCCATTTGCTAGAGACTAGCACGAGCTCACTGAGCTCCGGGTCCAGCTGGCGTGATATCGTCCGTCTGCAAAGACTGCTCGATGACACTTCAATTATCGGTTTTGCAGTCATTGGACTATCTCGTTTGAGAGGCAGTGATTTCTTGACGGAATTCAGATCGTTTTTTGTGCCCATGCAGAACACTTTCTTTCGGAACAAATGGGGAATGGTACATCGCACTACTCATCTTATGGAGCGTACTAATAGGTTTCAAGCAACGATTTTCTATGGTTTTCACGTCAGTGATGCTGAAAGCCAATGAAATTTGTAATACGTACCGTCAGTCGGCTCAAGCCTCAGAGGATTGTCTTGATGGTATCTGCCAGTGAGCCCCATCCAACTGCACAACTATCTAAGATCGAAATTTCGCCGATCAAGAATGATAAAGCAACCTGTGTGCAAACGCGTTGACTTGAAATGTCCTGAAAGGAATGTCATGATGAGCACAAGAAAACGATATTCAAAAGCACATACGAACCTCCATGGCATTAGATAGGTCAACGTTCTCGCTGCCAGCCTTCCCACTACGGAGTTTCCGGTCTTTACAAAGATTTACAGCCATGGCAGCGATCCTCAACAAAATGCCCATGTTCATGATGCCAGTTTCATCTGTCGAAAAAGCATCGTCACTGTAATCATCCCCGCCCATGCTTTCAAACTGAATGAGCAATTTGATTACCGAAGATAACACTAGTTCGAGATCCCCCCTTGGGATTAGTGGGTAATGCTGAATGGATAAGGTGAAGAGTAATATCCAGAGACCTTGAGAAAGGGCGCCTTCCCCGTTTATAGAGAGCAAATTCTTGTCATTGTTATCTTCCCAATAGACAAGGTTTGATTCGGATAACACAGGACCCAAGTTCGCATCCTGCAGTAGAGTAGAAGTTTCAGCTAATTGGTGAGTCATGTTTCTGTTGTTGATTTCCATGAAATCGTCGGGAAGGACGAGGCGCAGTACTTCTTCCATAGTCCAAAACAGACGATCATTGTCATTGACATCCAAGATAAAACCGTATTGATTCAGGAGTTGCGCATTGGCTAATCCTTCACCATAAGTGTTGAAAATTTCCGAAAGGGGTGGTATTGCCATATTGGAGACCATCTCGTAAAACATATCATGATCGTCGCTATATCTAGGCGTTCGTGGTGGTAGATTATAGTCATCATCAAGGCGGATAGATTCCTCCTTGTCGTGGATGCACTCGTGCAACGCCCCGCATTCAGGGCAAACATTAAAATCACTCTGAAACCTGATGTGTAAAAATAGCGAGTTATTTATGTTGTTTGCTTTTAAAAGCTTACCTCCAAATGAACATGGTGTTCGACAGTGTGATTGAAGCTAAGATCATGTCAGATCGTCAACCGCGGTGGTCTAACGGCAATCATAACTCACGCATCAGCGATTGGGACCATTGCCAAACCATGATATATGTCGACAAGAAACGCCCGGGAAGACACCATGGAAAACGCATAGTAAAACATCTTCATCGTTGGGAGAGGTGAGGAATCCGCGCATTGCCATATATCCGAATGGCGCAAAAGTAGCGGTTCAGCCACATCACGATAGTAGCGGTTGATTTCTTCCTGCATTTTTCAGTACCAAAGTGTAGAGATAATTGTAACAAGTGAATCATACCAGTATAGATATCCCATTTTCTGAAGCGGTGGATAATATTTTTGCGGCTTCCGTTCCCCTTAACCAGGAAAGCGCCTCCGAACCATCCAGGGATCCGCTAACGTCCAGTTCCCAAAACATAGGCAGATTCACAGTTTTTAGGGGTAACGACTTGATGTAACCACACCACTTGGATCTTTCTTCTCTCAATCTGCCAGATGGATTGCTCGTTAAATGTGGATAGAAAAAGAAAAGAGTTATCATTGCACGCACATTTCGACTTGTAAAGCCAATGATAATGACAGTTGTGCCCCGAGTCCATAGGGTATAATAGGAATAAAATTTGCCAAAGAGCATGTTCTGATGGAAAGCACCGAGTCCTTGGGTATTTTGACCACTTTTTTGAAGATCAAAATGTTGAGTGTCAATTATCGACTACTTGGACAGATTTCCACGCACAGGTCGTTTTATCGGGTATGAAGGCATCTTTGGAGAATACGCAGATTCCAGAAGATTCGTTGGATTCAATGCTTATCTGATTATCCAGAATGATAGAGTTGGCTGCGCACCATTCAAGCAGGATATTCACTTGATCAGGCTCCATCATTTCACATCCCGCAATTCAGATTGGTACAAGCAATAGAGCGCTCAAGGTAAAACCACAACGTTGCAGGTAACTGTAAGCAAGGTGGTCCTGATCAATGTTGCTTGATCACCGTGTTTCAACTGGAAGAACAAGAGGAAGAACAAGATGTTGAATGGATTTGCTGATTTGTACCAGAAAACGACTTGACGCTCATATACCGTGTTGTTTGGCATAGTTCCCGACGGACGCAAAAGCAAATAAAGCCTAAACACAGTAATAATGGGCACCCGACCATAACGGTCGCGACTGCAACGCCACCGAAATTTGGACTTCGAAAAGCTCGACCGCCAGCAATGCCACGACTTCCTCTGACCGATATCCTACACAGAGGAGTGGTGTATTCATTAGTAGGACTATCAGTATACGGGGTTGTTATGTCTGTCCTCATTCACCGGGATACCCTTAAGCGAGGCAGAGGTGGGTGAACCCAAACTCTTGCCCCAGGAACCTATTCTCAACATCGGAGAGAGCAGAAGTGCGTCATCCCAAATACGCCTCTGTGGGATTTATCTTATTTGTATCCTAGATTTTGAAAGAAAGAGAAGCTCTCGGGTTGCCAACGACAATGCCCAAGAAAGAGGTATGTGCAAAAAAAATCACTGCCGGAGCTCATACGTAATTCAGTTTTTCTAACCTAATACAATCGTTACCACCGTGCAATCGGATTATTGATTAGCTCTCAGAAGAAGTGGAAGAGACGCTCGCACAACAAGCACAGGCCATATTCCGAAAACGCAGAGACGCCCCTTGATCATCTGGCCTTTGACGGAATGCGTGTTGAACTTGGAAGCGGAGTCAACGGAGATCGTGATCTTTTTGGGAAACACAAAGACGGGTTTCCACATATGCCCAATTCTATGTGCCTCGGGTACATCTACACTAATTAGTCGTGTTCTTCCTGCCATCGAGAGCATCAATAATGTGCCAAAATGCATTCGCGCTGTGTTTTTCTTCATCAGCCTATTCCAAGTGGAGAAATATGACATTGAGCATGCTTGATATCCTCTCCTGAAGTCGTAATTCGATTGAAAACGCATGGTTTTTTAATCTTACGAAGCCGACATCATTCGAAAGTACGTTCATAATTAGGTGTATATCCCGCCGGAGAGAAAAATAACGCATGGTGGCGATGCTCACCCAGTAGAATGATGACATTAAACATGCCCGGTATTCTCTTCTGAAGTCACAATTGGATTGAAGACATACAAATTTCAATTTTACGAGACCGATATCATTATTCGAAGTATGTTAATGGACATATCTAGCATCAGGAAGAACATGATGTACAGGGGCGATACTACGCATTTTCAATTGTCAAACTA
>Ga0247779_1000365_pt1 | contig 30755 bp, 37 predicted proteins | sample UWRJL221509R5_FD_179925 | JGI IMG/M metagenome (GOLD analysis project Ga0247779, IMG submission 179925) | Plant litter microbial communities from Arlington Agricultural Research Station in Wisconsin, United States - UWRJ-L221-509R-5 | ecosystem: Environmental > Terrestrial > Plant litter >...
GAAAGGGAGGAAGAGACGAAAGTGCGGAAGGAACGAAAAGAACGCGCGGAAATGACAGCAGCACATACAGCAGCACTCGCTGCGCAGGCAAACGGGATGGCGGCACAATCCGCCGAAATAACTGACGAAACAGCTGAAGGGAACGTCAAGAAAAAGAGAAAGAAAGATGGTCCTGGGGTTACTGCGAGGAACATGTCTGAGGACGTACGGAAGAAGATGTCGAACGCGGTTGCGACACAAGCAGCTGGCCTTGGAGGGAAATACTCATGGATGACAGCTGCTAACTCTACTCCGACGCCTAAGCCCAAGCCTGCGGTGTCTGCTGCTCCTTCGCCTGCTCCTTCCAGCACACCAGCACCTAGTACCACCTCTGCTCCTGCTGCCGCTGCTGCTACTAGTACATGGGCTAGACCTTACGTATCCACTAAAAAGCCTGCATCTTCCAACGCGAAGGATGCGACTGTAAAGGAAGAAGAGGATACAAGAGTGGCAGTAACAATGAGAGACGCTATGTTTGTCATTGAAAAGGAACGAGGGCACGGCGGAGGACGAGGAGCTGCCCGAGGTTGGGTGTAATTTTATAAAACTTTATTGTTCTCGAATGAGGGTATGTATTAGTATCGTAGATTGGACATTGTTCGAGGTTCCCTTTCTCTAACTTTTTAATCCTACAATATGTATTTGTGTTCCATCACGAAGTCTGACCCCTTAATTAGGCAGGAGTATGCCCAAAAATAGGAAAGTGATAAGCACGATCCTGAAATTTTGCGCCAAAGCGTTTTTGAGTCTGCCGTTGTCTCTCTTGCCGCCCGTCGATTAGCTGTGCCTGCTTTCTAACTGACGCTGTGTTCCACCCTCGATTGCTTGGTGTTTCCCGGGACTTGTAGAGGCCTTTTCGCGGCTCTCGGGATAAGTAGATTATGCTGGCATAGTCGAAACTAACATCTACAGCTCTATGAGGAGTTAAACTCACACACAGTCTTTACCTACTCCCAAACCACTACTACGGTCACTACCTGGTACATATCCAGCCTCATTCATTTACTTATGGCTGGTCCAAACTTCCTTCCCTTTATGAGAATTCTCAACGCCCATTTCAACATATAGGACGCCGCCCAACGCAGCTGGGACCTTTTCGGATCCGTTCGCTCGGTGATTGTGCACCTTCAGGGAGTTTGGAATTTTTCTTTTTGTACCTTAATTAATGGTATTGCATTGACGCAGGGACGGCATGTCGCGTCCCCTCTGCAGCCACTGAGCAGATTCAGGAAAAGCACTACACATTATGAAACTGTAATCAGGCGCATAGCTACTGACCCATCTAATCATAATTTCGTGTTACCCCTTAGGCTCCCATTAATTTTTACCTTACAGAATTTTAGTAATTCTGCAGATCTTAATGTCCCGTGTTTATAACTTAAGCCTGTATCTTACGCAACACAGACCGACGGAGGATTTATCCTCTCGAGCGGATAGTTGTCCTACTTATTTCCCTCTTCTCGGCTTATTGGTGGCGCAAACACCTGTCGGCTGGTCAGAGAAGTAAGCTAAGGCTAAAACTTCCCTACGGCTCGTGGTTTCCCATTTCCCGTTACCCATCCCATTTCTGGGGGAAGGCTCTCCGTCTTGCTCACATGGCTTAACGTATCTTCATACGCTGACTTGATTTACAGAGGTCACACCACGATCACTAACCAACTTACACACATTCCTTAAAGAACCAACTTCCCGTGTTGACGGGCTGGTGTGTCACCTGCTCTCGCAGTAGGTTTGTCCATAAGCCCTACGATGTCCTGTCCTTATGTTCAGCGCCTTAATTAAAGCCGCGTCACTTATCAGTCGGATGGTTTTTACCTATCCCCAACGGGGTTCGTAGAACACGGATTTGATGGAAGTACCGGCTGAAAGCTTTCCTCCTTTTACAGTGTTCAAATCACACACTCGTTAAGTAACCGTTCCTTGGTTCGCTATGTCCAGTAGCTACTAAAGGGGCACCGGCCACTCCTCAGCAGGATGTTAGTTCGTCACTGACTACTAACAGGCCAAGACCATCGAGAAGGTCTCCTGCGTATTCTCGGCCCAACTTAGATTCTAAAAAAATGTAGGATACAACATATAAAACTCTTTAGATTTAGACATTCTACCTTTGTTCTCCGGGACATCTCTACCAATTCTGAAATCCGAGATTTAGCAATCCAAACGGGGAAGCAAAAAGCCATTGTTATATTATAGTTGTACCACGTTTTTCAGAACTGCGTATTCTGCGTTGATAATACTGCTAGTAGCAGCACCGATGGACACGTTATTGGCGAGAACGACGAACTTGATGTCTAGGACTTGGCACTGTCTAACTCTGCCGACGGAAACACCAGCACCATCTTGATAATATCTGTCCAAGCGTGGCTGGGGACGATCAGGTTCCTCGTGTACCACGATCGCATGTCGAGGGGCAGAGGGACATCCGAGGGCCTGTGCGTCAGGCGTAAAAGCGGCCAGGGCCTCCCGGACCTGTTGAGGGGAAGGTGGGGGACGGTGTGCGAACCGCACAGACACGCACTCGGTGTGTCCGTCGATGACGGGTACGCGATTGCATGAGGCGGACACCCGGAGCGGGTGTTTCGAGTGCATGTCGAAGGACTTGACGCCGCTATCATTGGACGCGACGCCGCCTAGGATCTTCAGTGTCTCCCATTCGATCTTTTCCTCCTCGCCGCTGATGTAAGGAATGATGTTGTCTAGGATATCGAGACTGGGCACTCCAGGGTATCCTGAGCCGGAGATAGCTTGCATGGTGGTGACGATCGCGGACTCGATGGGTCCGAAAGCCTTTTCCATTGCCGCGAGTGGGATAACATAGCCAGTCGTGGAACAGTTCGCGTTGGTCACGATGAATCCTTTTTTAAGGGGTGGTGAAAAGAGGGCTTGTTGTTGAGGAATAATAGATAGATGTGATGTGTTGACGAGGGGAACAATAAGAGGAACATTAGGATCCCGTCTAAAGTTCTTTGCATTCGAGAAAACAGCAAGATCTGCTGCACGGAAAGCCTCCTCTGAAAGGATGTGTTGTCAGATTCAAAACGTATGAGATTTAGATAAACACGAAAAGCGCACCAATTTCACCGGCCACATCAGCATCCAAACCCGAGAAGACAATCTTGCAGTTCTTGAAATGCTCTGGCTTGCATTCGTTCACGATGATTTCTCGCGCAGAGTGAGGGATGGGTGTGCTTTGCTTCCAGTTGACAGCAATCTTGTACACCTTTCCAGCACTTCTGGGTGAAGCACCAAGGGCATCGATAACGAACCAAGGATGTGCCGAGAGCAGAGTAATGAACCTTTGACCTACAGTGCCTGTTGCACCAAGAACACCAACGGGAATGGGCGATGATGGGTGTTGCATGCCTGTACGCGAGTGTTTTGGAGTAAATGAAGATTTCTGAAAAGAATGTGGATCGTCAGTTACCACAATCGTCTTGGGCGACACCTTGGTCGTCGTCGCGCCCGACATGAGGCGGCCGTGGTGAAGGTTCAAACTTGAGGCAGAGCTCGGAGACTTACGAGAGTAATTTAGATCCTACAATACACGTGATAGACCGCGCTTATCAGATAATTTTTGAGCGCCTAGGAGGCGGTAAATTTTGACGCTGTTGGCTTTTGTCGACAATAAGACGAGAGACTCAGAGGTCGACACAAGGGAAAGGAAGAAGGAAAGACGAAACGGTGAAATACCAGTTTTAATAGTCAATCGAGTCATTTTAGTTGCTTCCGACTGTATTTCGGATATCCCGACGCCGAAGATATGTCGGACGTAAATCCGTCCGTTTTGTGGTACGTATAATAACACCCGTCTGATTGGCTCAAAAGAACTGTTATATTACTTGAATATCTGTTTAGCAACTTCGTCGCGTCTCTGTTTCGCTAATTGTACACATTCATGCAGCACATCTTTTTGAACTTCTTTCCCGCCAATCTCCACTGTCACGAGCGCAGATCCTAGCTGGGAAACAGACACTATCTTGCCATCGTCTCCAGAAATAACAGAAATCGACGTGTCTAGTAATGGTTCTTCGAACGATGTGGGATCTGCGAGAAGATATTTTCTAATGAAACCAAAAAAAACTTTCAAATTATGCTCGGAATGCTGTGGAAAGAACAAAGAAGACGCACGAATCGAATATGCCAAACGATGCGCTAACCGGAATACTGGTGGATAGCTGTAGGGGAACTCGAGGAGCGGTTCTGGAGCATGTCGTGCGTTGTGTCTCTTCGTAGTAAGTAGCTCGAGGGAGAGTAGCTTCATAACAAGCACATTAACAACTCGCACGACTCTATCACTTGTCAAGCATACCGTTTTTTAAAGCAGCGACCATGGCAAGCAGAGTTGCATCAAACACATTTCCATCGTAGTTTATACATGTCGCATCGACATATATCACCCATACAGCCTTTCCCGGATGAATGCATAGCGTAGAAAGTGGTAGAAAATTTGACCTGGAAACACATATGAGTACATCCCTCGTTCGCGTCGAGAACAGGGATACGAACGTGACGAGAGCTTGGTTCAATCTATCGGACAGAATTTGAGCCTCTTCTGAAGGTGGACCAGGTTTGAACTTTGGCGAACACATTGCCGGAAGATCCAAGTTCGGCACTATTATACATAAATTGAGTATGCAGCATCCAACGAAGAAGAAAAAACGAAGGAAATGCACCTAAAAAACCCTCTTGCTCTCTGTCCAACTCCGGTTCCGCAATCTCAGCTTTCACGCCACACACCACCGTCGTCGCACCCATGCGAACAAGTGCCGAACCTTCTGCGGTTGATATCGAACCTACGCTTTCCGAATCACACCAAAAGTCAGACTTCTTTGGGTTTCCTCCGTAAAAGTGCGTATTCCAGCCTCACCAACGTTCACCGAGACATCTCTGAATGCATCAAAAGCACGTCCATCTGGTCGAACCTCTTCTGCAATGTACCGTTCCAAATAAAGTCTTGGGTGAAGCCGTTGAAAAACCGCCGCTTTTAATGCATCCTGTTCTTCTTGCGAGAGTTGACTGAGAGTTTGATTTTCTAGTGGTTTTGGTGGTGGCGTGTCGAGAACTTTTACTGATGCCATTATGGAGTAAGGCAGGTAAGAAGAGGTTTAAAGCAGATCTGATCAATACGCCGTGATACGGCCCGGCGGGTCTATTTCAAAAACGAATATTTTTTGGACAAATATTGATTTGATTATTTGGTAGAATCTTTATTTTAGAAGTACAGTAAAGGTACAGTAATCACTAGTAGAATTGAGCACAGATACGAGTAGGAAATGAATTATAAAGTATTATTAGCACTATAAACCATGAAACGACGAGAATGGCAATGCTACAAAGAGTGGAAATCTCCGAAGGAGAAAGTAAGACCACGGAATTTCAAGTTTTGCGATAGACGACCGACGGCAGAATTAAGAGGTGACCACAGTGAGAACCGACAATGTTTCCAAAGAAACGTCTACATCGCTCCGCGGGCCTGTTGTCGCTTTGCAGCCTCGTAAACCTTGATCATATCCATCATCTTGCCCATGCCTCCGCCATTCTCGGGAAGCCATTCGCCGTTGTTGACGCACAGGATTTTCATTCGTTCGTGGTATTCCAAGTCAGGGAGCAATTTGGGGGTGATGAGGAAGTACTGTGCACTGTCAGGTTTGCAAGTAACGTTGACCATTGAATTGTGTACGACACGCTCCGCACGCTGGTCCATTCCCTGAAGACAGCCAGAAAAAGGAGATGTCAGCGTTAGAACTTTCTTTTGACCGATCATTTCAATCACGATTCAAAAAATAGACGAACCTGGTTAATCTCGTCTACTAGCGAGAAAGGTGCGCGAGCCTCTTCCGTCAAACTCATGAGATATAGGATAGTCGTAAGGGATCGTTCCTAGGAAATGAATGAAATGTCAGCACAGTTGGTGAAAAAACAAGCGGAACATGGGAAAAGTGTCCTCGACAAACTCGGCGGGTCTTCTCGCCGCCATTGAGTAGAACAAACTTTGGCTCAATTCAAAAATGAACCACAAGTTCCAAAGAAAGAAAAGCACTGATGAGAAAAAATAACGTACACCACCAGATTGTCGATGCGCAGTGAGCAGTTGTAATTTCTCACTCGAACGGAATTTCACAAGAATATCAATTGCCCATTGGGCGTAATCCTCATTCTCATTGATTCGGATTTCGCCAGCACATCCAATACCTGAGGTTCGTCCGTCTCAGATGTATAACATATATGTAGAAGGATGGAAATAAAAACTCACGATCGAAAGCAGCAGAGAACTTTTGACCGATACTGGAAACGAGACGCTGAAGTGCAGGCTGCCAATTATCCTTAAAAAAAAGGATGGTTGGTGTCAGTATTCAAAATGGCGAGTATCATGCATACCCGAGCATTCTTGATATTTTTGGCAATTCTTTCCTCCTCTTTTTTGCGTTGTGCGAGAGTTATCTCGAGTTGCTCGATCTAAGTCACAAATCAGAAGCAACAAGCGCGTCATTAGAAAAATCTCGAAATAAAATTTCTGAAATGACCAACGTTTCGCTTCCGCTGCTCATACTGCTCAACGACACCAGGGTTGGCACCCAGATTCATCTCCAGATTCGCCTTTTGAGTTTCCAATTCGGCTTGTAACTCTTCTGAGGTTCTCTTGTCGTCATGAGGGTCTTCAGGTGGAGAGAGATTGTTTGCCTTCGCTTCCTTCACTGCAGTAACATGTTCACTGTGTCTTGTCTCGATTTTCGCATATTCTTCTTTAACTTGATCAGGAGCGTCTTCTAACATTTGTCGGCTTTTGAGGAGAATCTCCCTTGTAAGTTGCTTGCATTCCTTGAATGCATCATTGACTAGGAACGGAGTAAAAGACATCAACAAGAGCTTGCACTGCTGTCGCACCGAATACTGAATGAGATACCCACCTTGAGTATATTGTGTTGCGGTCTCCGTAAGTTTTTTCTCTTTCTGTTCACACAAGTCCTTCAGAGCATCCCTATTTGCATTGATTTGAAGGCATCTGAGTCCGACTCTTGTGCATTGCTCTTGTTCATCGATAATAGCATGCACGAGATCCTTATTGCCAACATATTATTTGAACATGTCCACCGCAACTCAAAAAAGGGACTCACTGTGTACTCCTTTGCAATCTTGAGGCGTTTCTGATTAATTCGTGAAAGATCTTCCTTCAGTTGCTTCCTCTTTTTGTCGGGTGGCGGCTGGGCTCTCAATTCTTCCAGTGTCTTGATTGTAGCCTCTGTACACATTCACATAATCAACGAACGAGAGACCAGACGTTAGGATGAAATCCCCGCACCCAACTTTGATTTGGCCTTCACTAACTCGGTCTGTATTTTCGTAAGCTTTGCTCTGCGCTCCTTGATGACGTCCTATGTGATGACGGAAGGTTAGAAAGTCGGTTGTGATGGTCCAAAAAACATTGGACTTACAACACGCTGATCAAAGTCCTTCAACTTTCGGTCGATGTCATTTTGTTTTGCTCCGATTTCGCTTCTTTCTTTGTCAATCATTTCCATCCTGGTTCTGCAATTGTGAATGGTCTCTTCAACTCTTCGTTTTGCTTCAGGATCAACTACAAACAATGATCTCAGTAAAAAGGGATCGTCGGATTAACACAAAATTATTCACCCATCGGAACGGTGAAAGATCGTGCATCGTTCAGATCTCTTGTCATGTTATTCATGGCCTTTTTACCATAGCGAGAACGAGTAACATTGTTGATACTGTTTCCACTAACAAAAGTCGCTCCTCCGGGATGGTTTTGAGTAGGACGTGAGACCAAGTTCATGGCATTGTTCAGGTCCTTGATGGGAGCAAGTGAAACAGCAGTACGGTGCAGATTAACTTCGCGCATTAGGAACCATCTCATGGCAGGAGGACATTCGACATAGTCCAAGGCGTAACCATCAAATCCTAGCTCTCGCATCTGATATGCAAATTTTAATCAGTAAGGGTATATAAAAAAGCGGAAACAGATATGGACCAACCTCCTGAGGAGACAACGGGGGAGGAATAATGGCATCTTCCTGTATGGGCCTAAACCATGTATTGATTTTGCGGCCTCGGCCCAGTACATGGTCGTCATTGATGTACTTGTTTAAGGTGTCGCAATCTTCTTGACATTGTGTGACGAAGGTCTAATCAAAGCAATCGCATCCAAAATTCCACAAAAAATGCGCAACACATACCTTCAATTGATTGAAGTTAAAGCAAGATTCAACTGCACTTGCATATCTGCGATCTTTGATATCAAGACGCATGACAGGTGTTTCGAACACTTCCATCTTAAACTTGTCCTTGTTGTTCTGGACCCATTCAATAGCATCGTGAGTAATTTGATCCATCTTCTGGACCTTGGCCAGCTTTTGGTGATATACGTTGTCCAGTTGTTCCATGCTATCCCCGAAAAATGAGTGGTATCTTTATATTGCGCATTAATACACTTACTCTTTCTCGGCCTTGTTTAAAGCTTGGGCAATGGGTGCCTTCTCATCGTGTAGGACCTTTAACCGGTTATTGTGATCAATTCTCTCCCTACTATATTCTTGGTTGTCAGATTTGAGTCGAGCCTAGCACAAAAAAAAAACATGTTAGCGTCTCGTAACACACTAAGGGAAAAAGTGATATACAATTTCGTCCTGTAAATCCTTATCAAGGGCAGGGTCAGGCGGGACTGTGTCTTCAATGCGTTGCCTTTGTTTTGCTATATCAGCTTCATACTTCGATATTTGTGTTTTACGCGTATTCTCGTTATCTTTCAGCTCGACAATCTGGTCCACAATTTTTTCGGCTGACTTCGCCTGTGAGAAAAGGTGAGTATAATGTAACGTTTAATCTGTTATCAAGGGCAGTTACCAAGTTCGACAGTTCTTGATCTTTCTTGGTGAGATTCTTAAATTTCGTCTGTGTCGACTTCTTGAGAGTATCTCTTTCATGTTCCGCCTTCTTGTAATCATCTTCGAATTTCCTGGGAAAATGAAGATGAAAGTTATGAAATATGAAATATAAACTTTTATTTCGGAATAAAACTTACTGCAAGAGCGTATGCGCAGGTGCATTCCTAGACTTTAATTTGGCCACTTTCTTGTGTAGCGTACGTTGTTGCTTTTTGAGCTCCATACACTGTATGCGTATTTCTCGGTACTCGGCCACCGGAATAAGGACTTCAAGCATGTCGATCTATGTATCCTGGTTATATGGTACGCTCTAAAAGAATTAAGTTGGATTACCTGGAATTGAATTTTCTTGCGTTCGAGAAAACGTTGAACATCGCGTTCGATTCCGTCGTTACGCTCTTTCATTTGTCTCAAAGAGTTTTCCTCATCTTTGATTTTCTGGAAGATTTGTCAGACGTAGTCACTTTATTTATTGCTAAACATCTTACCTGCTGTATATCTCTCTGTTCTTTCCCTGCACTGATCAAAGTACTGTGCCATTTGGTAAGGTTTTCATCGCCGGCGGCACGTTGTGTTTCTTTGAGCAAATCTTGTGGAGTCATGGCGGCGAACTCGGATACTCGGTCTTGAGGAAGGAAGGAACTTAAAAATGATCTATCAATGAAAACGTACAGATAAGTAGACTTTAGGGACATACCATAAGTTTCCAACTTGAACATTGAGTTCCGCGACCTTTATTGTTACTTCTTTACCTGTCGCCGCCGCTCCGTTGATGGTAAAGGACGAGCCTTTTGCGTTAGCTGTCAGCGTTCTGCGAATAATAATGTTGCGCTTATTCTCTGGAGCTTTCAGCTCAATTTCAATGGACCCATTCGAAGCGCCATGCTTGACATAAGAATGTAGCTCAGTGGCACGACCGAGAATCTGCGAAAGAAACTTTAAGTTATTTTTTCTTCCATATACTGAGAAGACTCACGAGAGGGGAAAAATTCAAGCCCAAAGCAATGGCGCAAGATATACTGCTTTTTCCTGTGCCATTCGGTCCAATAATCATGTTGAGATAAGGTCCTGGTCGGAATTCAACAGCATCGTAGGTGACGAAGTTGTTGAGTTTGATACGAACGATGGACCCAGGAATAAAGCTACAGCGAAGGCATGAAAATAAGAATTCATTCTTCCTGATAGAATATATACGAACCCATCAGAGCCACGGGGTAGAGTCTTGACCCTAGGCAGCAACACTTCGTCTTCTGGATCTTCCTGACTGCCACTTCCGCTGGGAGCAGAGTCACCGCCAACATTAGTGCGTCTACGCTTGGGGCCTCTGGGACTCTCGGTCTCGTGCTCTTCTTCCTCATTGTTTACATGCTCCTCTTCGGGAGCAGCGTCTTGCTCTTCTTCACCTTCTTCAATATGAGCGCGCTCCTTTCCTTTGTTCTTTTCTTCCTTAACTTTCACTTTTTCACGCTTGACGCGAGCATTCTCACTCGGCTCTAGTGGGGTAGTGGCTCGACGTGGCATACTGTGCGCCTGTGATATTAATGGGGTGCAGCGAAAGACAAAAGACAAAAGACGCGTAAATTCTATCGCGTCGAAAGTACATTTAGGGCCGGCGGTCACGTTCTTGCAATAAGAACTCGATATCTCTGCAATTTCTGTCCCATGCTAGGGCCTCTGCGATAATGAACTCATTACATGCCACAGGAACCTCTTCAACAAAAGGCGAGTGAAACACAAAATTTATGGGAGTTCAATAATCCTGACAATCTCCTAATACTCTTTCTTGGCGGATCTGTCGATTTAGCTTTTTCAAAGTTAAAATATTTGCTATAAAAACAAGACAATAAGTTGTCTTATCCGGCGTTGCCCCTTTCCTCCAAGCGCATTCTTAGTTGTGATCTTTCTTTTTCCCATCAGTCTAAATGCCTCCCCAATCTGCTTCGATATCTAACATCTCGGCCAATGAGAACGATACGACTCTGGTAGATCAACTCAATGCTCTCCTTTCTTCGCTGAACATTCCAATTACTCTTCTTTCTCCAGCCGAACTTACTCCCAGTTTATTGATTGCTATCCTTGAGTCTGTCCTAGGCATGCGTCTGCCGATGATTGACAGGAATAGGGAAACCAAGAACTCTAAGGCGTCTAAAATTCAAAACATGAAGATCTTCCTTGGGGTTTTGGAAACAGACATTTTGAAGACGGACGTAGGGCTCAGCGACGTAGACCCCCGACGGCTGGCCGACGGCGAATGGGAGGAAGTCACATACATTGCTGAGCTCTTGTGTTGGATGGCCCAGCAAATGAATTCAAAACGTTCTTCCAAAGCGCAGAAGGTTCGTCACGAAGATCGGAAAACTGTGGCAATACGAAGTCGCTGCGATACTTTTTCAAAACCTCCTCGGTTATCTCCAAAATCACAGCTTGATTTGGACGCTGAGTCGGTTTTCCAAACTGGATCAACGATTACTACCGGAAGCTCAAGGCCTTCTGGTCACTTATTTTCTCCGTTCGTCAAAAACATGGACCAAAAATCTACAACTAGTTTGAACTCACAAAACCATCCGGATAAATCTACTTTTAATGACGACTATTCCGACGATGTCTCGGACGTCCTGAGCGCTCTTCCTCCTTTCACAAAGTCATATCCTCCCAAATCCATCCATGAAATCCCCTCACCTTCCCTCCTCTTCTCAGGAAACATCCAGTGCCCTAGTGATCCGCCCGACAATAAGGATTTGAATGGCTATAAATCCAGGAATATATCAAGTATCGGCAACTCAAATAGTCTCCGCGATTTCTCGCCAGACCATTCTCGTTCTTCTGTCCGCTATACCGGCTATATTGAGCCTGTCGATGAAGATTTTGAGCTTGCTTCGTTTGAACTCAGCAAGTCCATATCATCTAATGGATCCTTCTTTGGAGGAGAGAAGGTATTTCATTAAATTCTCTGCATTACCAGCATCCTGAACTATGTATGCTAGCAGGGAAAGCAAAGCTCGGTCAAGATCGAATCCGTCCAGGAACAATACGCACGTACCCGTGACCTTCTGAATGAGCGCGCCAGATTGCTCAGTCAATTAGCAGAACTCAAGAATGCTCATAGATAAACCGGAAAGCGGACTGGGTCACGCGGGCCGACGTTGCGTTAACTCCAACGTCCCCTCCAACGTTCAATGAGCAATGCACAGCCCGGCGTCACCAGCTCATAAGTATTTGCACAGCGCTTCAAGACGCAGTGCAGAATCACAGATGGCCTCACTGGATGATGTATCGTCTGCCTGTGGTTTTGCTCTCAACTATGTACTTATGGTCATGCATGATAACGCTCTTCAAAGCACCGGTAACCATAAGTGTTTAACGTTTACCTATGATCCTAAACAATCCCAGTTCAAGCAAGTGTTGTGTTTGCGGCAGACTAAAAGTCTTTCACTGAGTTGCCGGTTTGAATCCGAACACCCCTTGGAAGGGCTTCATTTTCTTTATCAAGTCATCTTGTTCTGAATGTTCGTCGGGACTCTTGCGCTTGTCAGCCTTAGTATGGGGTATGGAAACAAGCGCAGACTTCTGTTCAAGCCTGTCCGTGCTCGGATCAGTAGCGGGCCAGGTACCTGTATCGATGACCTTGAAGAGTTCTTCGATTGAATCATGGTTTTTCAGTTGCAGATTATCCGTGTTGCTTTCCTTGATGGCCCGTTCCCTGGCGGCTTCGGGGGTGAGAGTAGCATCCATTAGCCCCAACTTCACAGCCCTCGACGAGATACTTGAGAGATATGTTGAGTAATCCAAGACCATGGAACGGAAAGACCGAATGAACCAAGTGAGACTAGGATTAGCGACGACATGAAAGTTTTCTCCGAATGGGTCACATGTTTGGAGGAAATCGGCCTTGGTATGCCCTCCTTTAACTGTGTTGCCAATGGTGTTGTAGTAATCAAAAACAGTGTGCATGGCATCTTCCAGATGGTATTTCTTGGTCGTTTCCATGTAGCGAACTATGCCATATAGAACGACCCAAAAGAATGATTCAAGGTCATCTTGTACAGTGTGCAATTTCCCGATGTTGCGCAAAACATCAATTGACATGAATTGCCAAGTTCCCTGCATGTAAAAGGACAATATGGCAAAGGGTTAGGACGACCACAAACAAAACAGTGAGCGAGCGTTGATACATACAGAACGGGAAGATTGCCGTGGCCCATTTCGTAAATCGTTCACATGTCGAGCAAGATCCCAGTCGATCAATAGGCCTCCGTATGACCCATCGGCATTCTTGATAATTAGGATATTTCCGATGCTGATGTCCCGATGAAGCATACCGGCTTTTTCATAAGCATCCTTGTGCGCTAAAAGAGGCAGATGGAAACAATTAAACATATAATATATTGGGCTTTAAAACATGTGTAGCGCTTACCATAGAAAGCATCGCGAATTGCAGTCAAGAAAACCTTTGAGCTAGGGAAATTGTAGAGAGACATCCCAATTTTGTCCATCAGAAATCGATTGTGTTGCCTTTCGTTCAAGCCTTCTAACTTGGCTCCGCGATTCCATGGCTGATTTGAGTAGCGGCTCGTGAGAGTAGTTTGCAAGTCGCCCTGAACATCGCCACCGCGTAGAACTTTGGGTATGTTGCGTACTTCCTTTGTATTGAGATATTTCAATATATCGGTTTCCTTCTCTACGCGCGGCGCTTTAGAACGCCAGGTATCTTTGAGAAAGACGACCCTCTTCAAAACAGGGCCCCATGCTGGATAGCCACGAGTTCCACGTCCAGTCACAGAGTGAGGTGTCACAAAAGCCTCCCAGACGAAGACGTGATGTTTCTCCATTCTTCTCATAGTCTTCGCCTCTTCCGAGTCATCGTCGTCAACCATCATTTCGTTCGTGACTTCGATTTTTAAGACTTGCCTCTCGCCAGTTGGTGCCCATTCTTGAAGATGATGTTTAGCAGTCGCTGCTTCATCTTCTGTCGCGACTGTGACTGTGGGATCTAATCCTCTGACCGAGTCTGTGGCATTCGCAAACCTCCAAAAGAATTCTTGGAGCAAGCTGCCTTGGGTGCGGAAGTTGAATGAAGCGGAAACAATTGCTCCCTCGCGGTCGAATCTAATGAAGCGGACCATTGGATCTCCGATATACACGACGTAACAGTGGGTACGGTGTTGACGAGCGAGGAGGGTCCGGGCATACAATCCGACTTGACCTCTACACTCCATAGAGGCATCTCGCTGCAATTCAAAGGCGTAAGATTCGTTCTGTCCCTGCTTCGTTGGTGCATCACTGAAAGGATGACAACCCTTGTCGTTTTTAGGAGTTTTCCACTCGATGACGCAATCCATCAAGGAAAAATGTGTCGAACCAGTGTTTGAAAAAGATTGCGCGACTTCCTGTTTATAGATGGCCAGGTCAGGTTTTTCGAGCATCGTTCGTTCGTTCGCCTTGTCCGGGTGCTGGGAAGTGTTGACGATGGTGAATCCAGGCAAAACACCAGTAGCTGCAACATGGTTGATCTGAGTTGAAGGTGACGACCGAGACTTAGTTAAAGTAATTAACGAACAAGAAATGCAGGCGGACTTACAAAATGATCATACACCTCAGTTTCCTTCTTGTAATCCTTGATCAGAGACTCGAATATAGTTTCATCTGCCGTTGGTTGTGTGGCGAGCTTTTCTTCGGTTACCGGGAGGAAATCGCGCAGAAAGTCTTTAGGTGGCATAGGTCCGACCCACTGACCCTCGAGTTCGAAAGCCATTTCGCGCTTATAGTTTCTATCTTTCTGACTTTCTCTAGTTGCGTGCGGCTCTGTTGAGCTCAGTTTCTTTCTTGCCGGTGACGTGACAAGTTTCTTGCTAGGTGTTGGCTGATCAGTGGCAGGAAGTTGAGGGAGCATGATAACTGAGAGTTGGGACTTACCTTGATGATAATGTTACGGGCTCTTTATGCAGTCCAGATCGATGTTTAAAAAGAGAGTGCAGTCATCCACCAGCTAGGTGTTACACCTTGACCATAAATCTACAGTCATCCACCGCGGTGTTAGACCTTCGCGGTAAATCGTCATGATTTACATTTATCTTATCTTATCTTCTATTTTCATCATTTACTTTCTCCTATTTTTATCGTACATGTAACATCTTTATTCTTTCCTGTCTCGGTATTCTTTTGGATTAAGCTTGAACTTGATTCACAAGTCAGCCTCATAGCTGGCCCTGACCATGATTCGGTAAGTTACTTGCCATGTTGTTCTTTGTCCGGTCACATGTGTGGTCTCTGGGCGAGTACTCGACTTAGATGTTCAATGAAGCACAGCGCTTATTTCGACAATATCAGAAATATTTCAAAAAAAAGTGTTCTTCTAATTAGAGGTCCCAGGTTATTTTCAATGGAGGTGTTTCTTCTCGCAGAAGAGATCTTGCAAAAAAATTTGCTTTCTCAGGTGATTTTTCAGGGTATGTAAACAAGTTTGCTTGGCCGAGTAGACGAATCTCATGAATCCACAGACATTTCTACATCATCTTCCTCCTCCTCCTCCTCATCCTCATCCTCAGTGGCCGAAGTATCTGGGGTTTTCCCTCCTCGTTCCATAACTGAGGTCAAATTGCTGACTCCGTGACTGAAGCCGTTAGATGCCGCAAAATGAGTGTTGACTATGGCATCCACGTCACTCGACTCATCCCACATGTCTGTCGATCCGCTCTGAAAGAACCTTCGTTTGAATGCCTTCGTAGTTGTTACACTATGTTCATAATGTGCATAACCTTCCTCGTGTACTGGGATATCGAAGTATTTGCCAGTGATAATGCTCATACGTTTTCTTTCGGACGCAGAGATGTATGGAGGCGGTTGGCTGGAGTATCGTGTGTTGGTCCGAGAGGCGGAGACAGAACGACGGCTGTGGGGTCCTTTCCGCCAATTATTCACATTGACGCTTGATGAGGATTCGTCGCTGTCAGACGTATCCGATTCTTCTGTATCTCCAAAAGAGTCTGAATTTTGTAGGTTGTACAAATAGCGTGAATGTTCTTTTCGATGCTTTAAGTTCATGGGCTGGTCTCTGAATTAAAAGATGAAACTTACGTGCTAACCGTTCATCTAATTCATCTTTGGAATGGTCGACCTTTCCGAATCCTAGATGCCTACCCAGACTGTCTCGCGGCACATCTTGCATCTGTACCGACGGGGGACCATCTAATCGTTGTAATTGCTCCAGCACAACCTGTCTAAGAGAGGGTAAGTCGGTAAGTAATCTTGGGGATGTAATTCTCAGACAAGTTGCTCACCTAATTTCATCAAGGTAGCCGTCTTTCAAGTTCATATCTTCCATGTTATTTTCTGGTACTTCTAACCTATATGTGGGGCCGAACCACTCAAAGTATTGACTCCATGGCAGGTTGGGATCGATGTCGTTTTCTATTCCAAGAGCGCATGCAGTTTCGTATGTCCACGTTTTCGCGACGTTCTTGACCGTATAACCACCACCTCCTAAGAGGATGAGTGGTACATTTTGTTGGCGCATAAATTGAACACAGTGCGCGTGGCCGTGCATTGAAAGATTCAAGCAGCCGAGTTTGTCACCTGCTAACGAATCGGCTCCACACTGAAGTACAACCGCAGAAGGCCGGAACACTTCCATGATTTTGGAAATAATCTGTATCCAACAGCTCGTGAGTATACAACGTTTACGGTGGATATATCTCATCAGGTACTCACAGGATCGAACACACTCTTAAAGGACTCATCTGTAATCCCATCTTTCAAAGGTACATTCACAGAATATCCTTTCCCCTTCCCAGTGCCAATGTCCTTGATGGTACCTGTCCCAGGGAAGAACTCGCCGAATTTATGTAAGCTGCATGTCATGACTCGATCTGTTGTGTAAAAGGCCTCTTCGACGCCATCCCCATGGTGGCAGTCTATATCGATGTACAGCACTCGCGGAAAGGTTCGCAAGAGCTCGAGGATGCCAAGAACGATATCGTTGATGTAACAGAAGCCGGCGGCTTCTCTCTTGTGAGCATGATGTAGCCCTCCGGCCCAGTTAATGGCAATATCTGACGCTCCGGAAGCAATGTGTTGCGCTGCACCTTTATTATGACGAAGATTAGATGATTTACCTGTTGATTACGCCTATAAAAATAAACTCACTTATTGAACCTCCTGCAGAAATCGAGCAAAATTCGAATACACCCTCAAAGGCAGGGTTGTCTTCCCCTACGAGGACTGATAGGCGACAAGGCAACAATCAACGAGATGGTACCATTTAAATCAGGTCGACACGTACATCTCGTGCGCTGGTTCGTCATCCTCTCAGCTGTTTCGGGAGTCACATTTTGCAGAAAATGTATATATTCGTCCGTGTGGAAAGCAGTCATTGCTTCTGGAGAGGCGCGTTTCGGTCTCTATCGCGAGTCCATTGATACACGTGTTAGTACGACACGAGAAACGGTTTTAGGACACGGTCGTTCCAACATACTCACTAGGACGTTCATCTTATCCAACATTCCATAAGCCATTGCAAGTTCATGAGTAATGCGCATTCGATGCGGCTTCATTAGGTGGCCGAGTCCATAGGTGTACGCGCCCACGTCGGCTGGAATTGGAATTAGAGAGAAGACATATATGATCAGGTAAAGAAGATTGGTCTTATGATCGTTTGAACTTACGGTCATAGAAATACGACACTTTGCGTTTAGACATATTTGCTAGGATGGAATGTTGAATTCGTCGTCGTCGTTTTGGTTCGTAGGGTAAAGATCTTCACGTTGTTCGCAATCTCTGCCTTCAATGCAGAGGCTGTGCCAGCGGAAGCAATTTGGGAGCTTTGCGGGGTAAAATGGCAGAAGCCGAGATCCCCATCAAATCATAGCCCCGGAAGTGCGGGGAAGATCTTAATGAAAGTGTAGAGTGTAAATGATAGCAGTTCCAGGAAAGACTTTTGACTAAGGAATTCTGTGTAAAAGAAAGACTTCATTTTGACATTAAATACATAGATGAGCACAATTTGTTATTCATAGCAATCGTCACGAACCATCTCCAATTATTTCAGCACCCGGCAGTAACCATCGAAATGTAACGCTCATCCTAACACCACGATCTAGCCAAGAGCTCGCAGAACTCGAGGAGGGCAGTTTAGAAGAAACACAATCTTTTTTCCTTTTGTCGATGCCATGCGTCCAATCATATCGGGCTTCTTTAGAAAGCACTATAACACTATTTTCTGGCAAGTATAAATCCCACCGTGCCGGGGTTTTGTCTTCTGGAGAGTTAACTCTATCAAAGCGCATAACACAACCGCTGGAAAAGCTGACTCCAACGATCCCATCTGCGTAACGTCCGAGAAGATCCACATGGGGTGTGATTCCTTCCCCTGGTTGGTACAAATTTATGATGGCCTGTCGCGCTTTTGTCGGAGTAACAGGAAATAATAGGTCGTAAGTTTCAGGTGGGAGTATGGAACGCAGGAGACAGGAAATGTTATCGAGCAGGATGTGCAGAATGTCAGGAAATCCGGAAGAAGAATTGTATGGAGTATCTGAAGGAGGTAGATAACGTCCGAAAAGCATCACCTGGTTGTCCGCAGGTGTAAGGAAATAGGTCTTCATACAAAAAGAAACCACCTGGTTGGCAAGCTCTTGAGGGAGAACTAGAGTAGGCTGAAAATAGAGACCCGGAATTGGTGGGCTTATTCTCAGCGCTATAATTTTGTTGTGCTCGATGATTTCCTCTTCTACTTCTTCTCCGTTCTCTTCTCTCTCTTCTCCTCCTTGGACGATATCATCAAAGAACGACTCCGCATCGGAGGCAGAAAAAAGGGAATTCGGCTCCTCTCCCTCCGAACCATTTGTATGGTCCAGGCCAGAATTTAAAGCAAACGGTATGTTAATCCGCAAGATGCAAGGTCTCTTCCTCTTCGGTTTTAGCTCTGATTCCTCAGCAACACTCGGAAGCATATGTTCCGTCGAAGGACTCGAGCTGCGAGTCCTTTTCCGTTTCTGATTTGACTGGTAGCATCCACTGCTGTCGGTCTCAAAGAAGCTAGCGCTCTTCAACAAAAAGCGCTCACCCTAGTTCCGCCAATTTCATCGATGGTTTCCTCTAACGATGGAGGCCCGCAAGTCATTGCAGTATTGTCGCTGTAATCACTGTAAGCGTTCAAAAAGATGATGCTGGCATACCCGAGGTTTGCACCTTGAATTTTCACTTTTCGGGAAGCCGAGTAACTTGATCCGCTTATGTAAATAGATTCCGGCATTATTGTAACCGAGTCTTGCCGGGGATTGGAAACAGCACTCCTTAAATTGCATGATGGTTGTACCATTCGACATATATATACCTTACATTATATGCCAGCTCTCCGCGATCCAAGGCTACAACTGCAATGACCCTGAATAACACTTTAGATATCTCTCATATTGCAGGAAATGCTTCAGACGACATTAAGCAGGCTATTGGCAATCCTCATGCATTCCTGACAGGCTATAGCAACAAATCCCATTCGCCATCCCTTTTTGGTGAATCTATTCAGAAGAGGCTGAAGGTGACAGAGATATCGATAAACAAGAAGGTAGAGGAGGAGAAAAAGACAGAAGCTCGAGTGGTCGTCGAGTTAGAGGTCTGTGAAGGTAGAAACTTATCACTCTGCTATTCAGACCATCGGTTCTGATTTCCTATTTGTTCAGACATGCTCAATGGGGGTGGTAATATTCACGGTGGATGCTCAGCATATTTGGTCGATGTGTACGTATATTATCACGTATTATCTTGCTTTGACCTAGCTGAGTACCCGTAGATGTTCTTCGCTTGCGCTGATAGCTCTCGGCATCGCGAATACGGGTGAACTGAATCCAAGCGTCTCCCAGTCGCTGAATATTGTTTATCACTCGCCTGCAAAGCTGTACGCTCATGACCCGAACGATGAAACCATATGTTTAATAATATTTTTCCAGTGGAGACAAATTACGACTGGTCAACACGACTCTCACTCTCGGAGCCAGGGCGCTGTCGGCTAGAACTGAGGTACCGTGCCTTATCTTCGAGTCTTGTGGTGTCAATGTCTTACTCAAATCGAACAGATCTGGAATGTTACACATCATAGACTCGTTGTATCGGGGACTCATATTAAAATGAACCCTTCTCCAGCGCCTAAATCCAATCTGTAATCTATAATTTATAACAAGGTAAGAACTCGTCTTTCCGCCTGTTTCACTATTGCTCAATCTATAATCTCCCAAAATTTAACCCAGAGTCACTCTATTGCAATGTATCTGGGAAATTTTGTCAACACATTATACCCATGCAGCACATAGATAACAAACAGTTTTTCCCATCTCGAAGACCTTTAAATAAGTTAATTTGACTGCATTCAACAGAAGGTTAGACGCAATGTGGCGGTCATAGATTGGCCTGTGGAATGTATACTGGTTTCGGAAGAGCTTCACGTCCTTGTATCTCTGGCTCGTCATTTGTATAAGCAAAAGCAGCTAAGTATGGCCTGAACACATCAGGTTCAGACATAACAAAGAATCTCTGTTAAAACTTAAATGTTTTGTTGAGTCATTGCCACTGTCCGACCAGTGACTAGTGATCACTCACTGCATGTACGTCTATGTTCTCAGCTCGAATGTTAACTTCCGCCACCTTAAACAAAAGTTTCCTGACTATCGGCCAACATTCAGTCAATCAAGGGAAATTTAAAGAAGCAGCCGGGAACAGGCTTTTTCAAGGCTTTTTATAAATTTATCTACATACCGTGAGAAATAACGAAATCAATTACCGCGCAGGGCCGTGACAAATGCTAGCTCACGGCACCGGGCGTTCCTCCTACATACTTAAACAAAGTTTGCCAAACGTTATGCTGCTTTCCCTTTTTTACTAGCGACATAAACCATGGCTGAAATCAGCCAACAGAAGCCAATTAGAAAATCACAGTATGATATTGCAAAACTACTCTTCATTGGGCTCATCTTTCACCTCGTTTACATTGGTTCAGTCTTTGACTGCTATTTCAAAAGTCCTGTAGTCCATGGCATGACAAGCTATGGTCATAGGAGCGCTGACGCCCCCGCAAAGAGGCTTGTTTTAATTGTCGGTGCGCGTTTCTTCACCATGGCTGAACATTAATGTGAACTTATGACGTCTGCGCACAGGTGACGGGCTACGTGCAGATCTGCTATTCTCGTTGAACGCATTTCCAGATATACCTGGATCACCCAAAATTGTCGCACCTTATCTTAGGTCTGTTGCAGAGACTAGAGGCGCGTTTGGAATTTCCCATACGCGCGTCCCGACGGAGAGTAGGCCTGGTCATGTCGCGATAATTGGTGCGTTTGCTGCTTCATCTATGTGTCTTTCAATCCATAACTCTTGCGGCAGGTGGAATGTATGAAGACGTGTCCGCAGTAACCAAGGTGCATAATCTATGAGGTCGTGCCCTTGCTTCAAGTTGGCTGATTTAGTGTCATTTTGAAGGGATGGAAAACAAATCCCGTGCGCTCTATTATCATGGTTTCCAGACAGGTACATTAAGATGTTATCCTTCTTTTTAGGTTGACTTCGACTCTGTATTTAACCAATCCTACTCAACATACTCTTTTGGATCACCTGATATACTACCAATGTTCGCCAAAGGGGCTTCTCCAGGGAGAGTGAAAGCGTGGAGTTATGATGCAGAGCAGGAAGACTTTACAAAGGGTGCGCCTCTTCTTTGGAATCTGCAGCAACGTTCCTAACTTGGGATGTAGACGCAACAGCTTTGGATATATGGGTACTAGACCAAATGAAGACTTTATTTCATAATGCTTCTCTCGACCCTTTGCTGGAAAAGGAGTTGCGTTCTGACAAAGTCGTATTTTTCCTTCATCTTCTGGGATTGGATACAACAGGACATTCCTATAGACCTCACTCCAAGGTAGGCATCTTTTAATTCCTATTTATTCTCTTTGTGATAATTTTCGAATTTAGGAATACATGGAAAATATCCAAGTAGTCGATGATATTGTCAAAGAGACGGAAAAGTTAATGTCCGAATACTATCAAGACGATGAAACCAGTTTCATTTTCACTGCTGATCATGGAATGTCCGTTATTGGAAATCACGGCGACGGTCGTAAGTAAACGCTTTTTACGGTACATGCACATGCAACACGTATCCTGACCGTCTGATTTATAGATCCCGACAATACGAGGACTCCATTGATTGCGTGGGGCAGTGGCATTCGCGGTCCTATTCCAGACACTAAACCAACATCTCACGATACATATTCGGCACCATGGCAGCTCGGGCACCTATTCCGACGTGACATTGAGCAAGCAGATATTGCTGCCATTATGTCCAGTCTCATTGGTATCAATTGGCCAGTGAATTCTGTGGGTGTACTTCCAGATGTAGACTCGAGTTGCCCAGGTTATTTGGATGCAAGTCGCGGAGATGATAATATCGCTCATGCCGCGTTTGTCAATGCGAAGGTAAGTCAATAGAAGGGAAAACTACCTATTAAAATATCTGACCAGATAATTAGGTTGTTTTGGAACAATACAGAGTCAAACATGGTTTGTCATTTCCCCCTTTTATGCTGTCGTCCAGCTTGATCTTACTATTATTAGAGCTCAAAAAGCAAAGCTCTTTATTCTATCAACCATTCGAGCCTCTAGCTCATGTATCAGCGATTATGGAAACTATACCTCAAATCTCTACTATTGAACACCTGCTACACACCAACCAATGGAATGCCGCTCGAGATGCCTCCGCAGAAGTCATTCAACAAAGCCTTCAAGGCTTGCATTACCTACAAACATACGATAGATTTATGATAAGGTCATTCGTTACGGCTGCCTATCTTGGCTGGGCAGCATTCGCATCTCTCTACATCATTCGACCTCTTGACCGAGCATCGAGTGTTAATCAAAAGAGCACAGCAACCAGGATCATCTCCTTGATGAGTTGTACTGTCGTCGCTGCATTTTGGGCGTCGTTCTTCTTGCAAAACTCTCCTTCGACATTTTATATTTATATCTTATTTCCGTGTTACTTCTGGCGAGAGGTTCTCGTCCAGACCGCCACCAGCATTGATTGGCGTTCAAATTCTGTGACAACATATCGTAAACACGCAAGAACTATATTTGTCTCTATGATAGTCGTTGGGGCATTGCTGGGTATGGTGGTATGTCCTTTGAATCACCTATTCACAAATTTAAACATGTAATAACACACTACACAGATTGGTTATACCCACAGGTCGGTATGGAGCATTGGCTTTGTCGTTACTGGTTTAATATGGCCCATGACCTTGTCAAAAAATCTGCGTGCTAAGAACCCATTTACATTTGCTACGTGGGCGCTATCTTGTCTGTCGACTGCGATATTCCCCCTCCTTTCGGTAGATAAAAATGAGGATTTGATGACCATGTAAGTAGAACACATTCTCGGAGAGCTAGATCAATGACTTACCTGACCCTAGTGTCGCTGGAGGAGTCGTTATACTTTTTACTGGATTCATCGCATCACGGTATATTCTAAAAAATACAGGAAATGAATTTGATCAGCGGACACTCCGTAACCTTTTCATCGTACAGGTAATTTCGTCCTTTTATATGTTGTTCGACGACTTATATTTTTCGAAGCACTTACTAATAGGATCTACAATCTCAATCACCATTTCTTCCGTCAGGAAATTACAAGCTAAACAAGGACTTCCTTCTTTGAACCAATGGGCAGGTTGGGTGGTACTAGGTGCGTCCTACTCGTTTTTATCTCACTCTCTTGAACTTATCGCACGAGACAGGGATTTCCTCTATCCTGCCTTTCCTATTCAGAGCCAAAGTTCATACAAAATATTCTAAGATCCTGATGTACTTCCTTGGCTTCGGGCCATGCTTTGTCATACTATCGATCAGCGTCGAAGGGCTCTTCTTTGTCGCTTATTCTGTAACTTTGATTGCCTGGATCCAAATTGAACGGATTGCGCGTGCAAGACAATCTTCGTCGGCACGTCAAAATACAGGAAAGAAACCGATCATTGGAGAAACGGCTGCCTATAAATTTCAATTGGATGACTTACGAGTGGCCCTCTTCTTCCTGTTTTTCGTGCAAGTTGGCTTCTTTGGAACCGGAAAGTACGTACTTTCCCCTTTGTGAAGCCTCATATAGAGTCACTGAATTACATTCCTCAGTGTTGCTTCAATATCGTAAGTAGATGATAAACAAAACTGAGTTGACTCAACCCTGATTCCTTGTTGCAGATCTTTCTATCTTTCCCCCGTCTATCGACTGATACCGATATTTAATCCATTTTATATGACGACTCTACTGGTAAGTTCTCGTAGGCTTTTCCTATTTACGACTATTAATCGTCTTTACCTAGCTCTTCAAAATCGTTGCGCCTTACATTATGCTTTCGGTATCATTTTCGGTTCTTAACGACGCTTTGAACCTTCCTCCCTTTTCACTCCTGCTAGTGGCACTATCAATTACTGATGGTACGTTAACATGTGTATCTTCTTTACGTACCATAGTGCTAATACCGTTTTTATTATAATAGGTATGACGCTTGCATTCTTTTTCCAGGTGCAAGACACTGGTTCGTGGCTTGAGATCGGCCAGTCAATTTCATTTTTCTGCATTACTTCTCTCCTGTTACTGTGGTCTGCAGGGATATGTGCAGCTGGAGAATACTTGATGCCAGATGCCAAATCTGGAGAGTTGCATCATATTGGACAGAAATTGGAATAAAGCAGACGTAAATTTATTTCGAATAGCAAAATCTGATTTGTCAATTTCAACTTTGTTTTAAAGTTATATCTTGGGAGGCCTGACGCTACGTGACTTGTAATGTACGCGACCTTCGACGTCGCACAAACAAAATGGTTTCACCAAATGGATTCTATTTAGTATTCCACAATGTAAATAGTATATAATCGAATGTCATGCTCATAAATCAGAAGCCTAAATCAGAAGCCTATAGTCCGAAAAAAAATACACAAGCCGAGACACCGAGACATAATATGAAGGCCACAAATTTCAGAAGTTGAAGAGACGACTCTGAATTGTCTGAAAATCAGTAAGCTTCATATCCTTGTACTGCTCGACCTGCCAGTCCTTCCAAGCCTTCTGCATCTCGGGGGTAAATGCATCAGTTCTATCAGGAGCCACCCTTATGACATTTTTTGGACTGATGAAAGCAATTCGGGTGGCACCGGATATGCCATTATCTTTGACCAGTAAATGTGATTTATCGAGGTTACCGTGAACCCAGTTTGTGGCATGAATAATCGAAGAAGCATTCTCAGTAAGCTCCCTTCAAATAATTAAATGTTAGAAAATGACGCGGCCTGTCAAAGCATAGCTTACTTGAGGTAATCCTTCTCCGTCCCTATCCTATTTCTTTCTATCAATGATACGAGATTTTCACCTGAATGTTCCATCAATAAGAAGCTATACGAGTCGCTGTCCGCTGGCAGTCGATAAACCCCAAAGGACCGTACTCCAAAAGGGTGTTCAGAAAAGGTTTTATGGAACTTATGCTCCCACAAAAGTTCTTGGTGCTGGCGGTCGTTATACGCCAATTTGATGATGAGTGTATCTGAGACGCAATAATTTCCTTTGCTGACGAGGGTATTGAGAACACGGGGCCTAGATAGCATGTTTTTGCCTTCGGCTAGAAGTGCGTCAATGTACCATCCGGAGAATTTTTCTGCGTGATCGATAGTGTCGTCGTCAATACGGGCGCTACGAAAGTGTTTCTCCTTCGGCGCGCGGAACATAAATGTTGTGCTGTGTTTTTCATCTTCAAGAAACAACTAGAGAGTTGAGCAATTAAAAGATTAGCTGTTTTTAGGTATATCAGGCCCAGTATCCACAGAAATATGGACCCACCTGATATACATGAATGACCGGATCGGTATTTCCCTTGAGTAACGACGGCAGAGAAAATCTTGGTGGATACGATTCTTCACCGAAGGTTAGATGATATAGGCGTGGCCATGATGTAGAAGGAGCTTTAGATCGGAGGAGGTTTTCCAAATGCTTGGCACGTTCGAGAGTATCTCGATAAGAGATCAAGTATAGTCCTATATGCAACTTCCCGTGTGCTGGCTTCTGGGATGATGTTACTTCGATGACATCAGAGAGATATAGAGTTCCCGTCTCTCTCTCTCGTATGCAAATAATTTCAAATCTCCCGGAGTGGATAATGATCACACTGCAGTCGTTTAGCACGGCTTCTGCCCATATCTGTTATGCACAAAGACGATAAATGTTGAATGATACCAATCAGTGATTGAAAACATACCTGCTGTAGTATATGTAGTGGTTTTACAGTCCCACTTATACTGGTTGCTTTGAGTATGTTTTTCTTTCCGGCATGTGCTGCTTGTTCTTCCTTTTGCCGTGCAGATCTAGGAGACATGCCTGATTTTCTATTCATACTATTTGTTGATCCAGTCCGAGTCGCATTGGCGGATGAGGCCTCCGGTACTGTAGTGAGCTTCTGAGCATCCACTTTACCTGATTTCAAACTGGGCCAAAAGCTTCGGAGATCCGACCCCTTACCCTTTACAGAAGACTCAGCGGAATCTTGTTGTGAACGATTTCTTGCGTCGTCCAGAAGAGTGTGTATAATGACCGAGTCCGGCCCCGTTCGTCGTCCTGTAACATTGAAACGGCCATTCTTCTCGTGCTTATTGGAGCATTTCCCTTTATTGGACTCACTCCGCCCTATGTTGCATTCCTGCCAGTCAAAGTCTCCTTCAAGCCCAACAATGCTTTCCATGGCCTTTTTATCGGCAGCTGAAGCACTTTTAAATTCTCCTAGGGCAAGGTGGCAAAGTTGATGTTTCTTGATAACTTCGACATCGGCTTGTTGTGGCCTTGTTAAAGTGGATACTTTGGCTTCCTCCGTGTGAGTCCTGCCTGTCACGCACAAAAAACCGTCAGCTTTGGCGTATTGTTGAAGTCCTTCGTAAGGATCTTTGTTCCAATCAAATATGTCCGTCCAGTCATTGCGGTCGAAAGCCAGAGTAGATGCAACTTTGCTGAAAACTTTCGCATGCGCGGCGTACTCACGTACTACCAGACTTTCACCTTTCATGCCAGTTGATGACCCTCGTTCCTCAAGTCGTCGACGGCCTACCTGTACGGCAGAACGATTATGAGAGAGAGGCATGGAGTGAATCGGATGGTCGCTTCCGGATTTGAGGACGTAGTCGCACGATGCCGCGACTGACATTGGAAGATGTTTGAGGACGACGACCTTCTTTAACTGGAGGTCTTTATGCATATGTTGATCATAGAACTGTGGAGGTCGTGTAGTTTTTGAGCCAGGGTTAGACTTGGTTTGCGTGCCGCTAAGTTGAACAGATGGTGGTGTCCAGTCAAACACTCCTTCAAGAAGGTCTCGAGCTGACAACGACGGAGCAAAAGATGTCGGAGGGGCAGCTTTTTTGGGAGGGTGAACTATGTCGACGGGAGGTTTATCAATGAGGGAAGGTGGGCCCTTGTCAAGATGTGAAGCCTGTTCAACATTCTGTCTAGGAAAAGGACGAGACGAAGAACTTCCAGAGTTGACTGGCATCTCATAAGCCTGGAAGATATAGATATAGAGAGTACTCCCAAACGAGGGCCGTTTGTTATTACTCTATTACTGAGAACAGATCGAGCTTATATTCTGTTTATAGGGTATGGCGAGCCTGTCGCTGGCCTGACATAGGCATGGAAGACGCAGGTGTCTTCTGCAACATAACCTATAGTTTATTTATTGTCTTGCCATTGATAATGAAACACAAGTCCTAACATTGTGTGAGAGTTTATTATTGTTGGTGTGGTAAAGACCATTATTATACACGTACTGCTTCCCGTGCGGAGGAATCCTTGGGAGTAGAATTAAGACAATAATGTGGATATTTAAGCGACGTATGGCAACAGTAGAGCGACCTGGTGATGGTTCTCTACTATGATAGTCTCAGGGGCCGGTGTACTGTGTTGCGTTAAACAGGATGACAGGATGCGATTGATGAACATAAAAGCGTGTGAAAAAGTTAAGAAGTCATCATGCGGACGCCGGCGCCAACAAGTTTGGGGTCTTACGGAACGGCCGGCCCCGGCGTCCAGCTGAGCATTGGTGAGTGAAGAGAATTTTCTGTGATCAGCCATTCTGTAACCTGTTTACTCACTGGCATCACCACCATCGCGAACGTGTGATTACAATGTCAGGTTATCTGAACTCTGCATATAAACTCGCCAAGTCAGCGCTCGGTCGAAGGTTTAAGTACAACTAGCTTTTAGTACATGAACTTGACAGATATAAAAAATTATATAAGTCTAATATAGAATTGATGCCCGAACCCTTTTGGTTGACTGACCACTAGTTAATTCTCATGGAGTATCCAGTGTGTGCGTACCCCAGCCAATTAAGTCCAAAAGTGTATGCCTTTCTTCCTCATAAAAGCGCAAAGGCATATCCACATCGTGTATTCCACGGTCGAAGTCAATGATATAGACTTGGCCGTTTTCGTTGATTAAAAGGTTATCGATACGTAGATCTTCATGTGAAATATGAGCTTTGTGAATTGCACTTAATGAAGCCACGAAGGCGTCCCTAATTGTGTGTTCAATTGTTTTATTGTCATTTCGCATGCATAGCATAAAACTGCTCACTGTTGATTCTCTGTTATTGAAATCAACTCTTCATCAGCGTGGTCTGAGTCGTAGTCTGGGTTCTTTCGTATGCGCTCTCTGAGTGTCTCGCCACCGTCATCCATCAGAATAGCCAGTGCGCATGTCTCCGCATCTTGGAAGAGGCCATGCACGGAGACAATCCCATCCGTAACTCCGGCGGCGGCAAGTATTTTATACATCTCGTATTCGTGAACCATCCTTTCTTTGGCTTCCAGGTCTTCTTCGTCCTCTAGTAAAACAACTTTCATGATCATGTCGCGATGCATCTTCTCACCAGATTCAAGCTCCACCGAGACAGAAACCCGGTAAATAAGGCCTGTTGCGCCTCGAGCCATGGGCTCGTTGGGCACAGTAACTGCTATGCATTCATGGGTGGAATGATGTGCATTTCGTTTATACGACAATTCTGAATCAATGAACGGTTTAGGAGCACAGGATGGTTGCAAGCGGAGGAAGGAGCTGGGTGCAGGCGATTGATAAACACGGTGATCTAGAGAATAAAGAAGAAGATCTCGTTCGCTCAAAGCAACGTCAAATAACTTGCCACGTGTTAGCTAAGAACAGAGGAGATTCGAAGAATGCTGAACGTATATCACCTTCTTTTCTTGCAAACCCTCTGTACGCCTGCGTTTCCTAGAAGCTTTACCCTTTCCTTTGGCATTCGTAGAGTCATTCGAAGGGCGCTTTTTCCCCTTTCCTTTTCCATCAGAATTGGAGGTGGGTCGACTGAAACGATCTATCGCATCTTTTATAATCGCTATGGTGAGACCTAGATGCATTTTTGCATAACTCGGATTAGCGCAATGTTCTGGACGTATCAAATCCGAAAGATAGAGCGTCTGAGTTTCGCGGTGACGAACACCGATACGTTCATATCTTCCGCAATTTATAATAAAAAAGGTTGTATCATTAACGACGGCCTTATTCCATGCCTAAAACTTTGTCAATTCAGGGATCGTGTAAGAAGATAACATTACGTACTTCTTGGATGAAATGGTTAGCATCTGGGCGGTATCGCTGCTGGCGAGCTTTAGTAACTCGAGGCGCCGGAACAATTTTGCGGTTGGACTTGTCAGATTTCACAGGTAGTTCTTTGCCCATACGAGCGGTTACGCGGGTATCCAACATGGAAGGAAAGAGAATCCCGAGACATGAAGAATCTGCTGGGGTGGGTCGACACGGTGCAGGAGGAAGCCCTTTTGTCCTAGGCATGACCCATTTGAAGTCTTTGACTGGCCCCATCTTGAGAAGAAGTTTTTCCGCTTGCTTCGTTAATACGTAGAAGTTACAATACGCCAAATCTTTCTGTCTTAATTTAGTCAGTGTGGAAATGACAGAGTCATCGAGTCGTTCACGAATGGACGGTGGAATTATTATTGGGTCACTTTGTCCAGGTTCCGCGTCTATCTCTGGATCCACAGACTCATAAACTGTTCTCGCTCTGAATGGATCCGCATCAAAGCCTGTGTAATAAACCATAAACGGGAACCAACCAGGCTCATCCGGAGTGAAGAGAAATTTAGTTGCGAAAGCAGCACATTGTTCCCCAATAAAGTTGTGATAAATGCGGGCTACATCGTCTGCATGGATGCAATTCTCCGGGAAGTCAGTTTGGAAAGGAAATCCATGAGGATTGAAAGTGTGGCCTGCGCGAAGATATTCTTCAATTGAGCTGTCGCAAATAGCTGACAAGTTTTCAGGCAGCCATGGCGCTGGCTTAATGCTTTTGAGCAGCAAGTTTGAAGCGGTATGGTGATCATAGAACTTTAAAGGGTAACTGGCCGAAGGAGGATCGTCTCCCCTTGTAGGACCAGCGAGCAGAGGGTCATAATTCGAGTTCATAAAATCATTCAAGATAGGAGCAAAAGGGTCGTCATCAGATAGTGGCATGCTGCGTCGTATATGTGAGCTTCGTGGGCTTCAAACGTTGTGTAGAAGGTTTCGATAATTCTGCAACCAATGTGTGTCAAGGTCAAGGTCACTCGGTCAAGAATATATAATGAAGACAATTCCAACGTACATAGTTCTGAACATATACGCTAGTTGCGGCAGGAGGAATCAGGATTGAGCGAAAGATGTTACAGATGAACATCCTCGGGCTCCACGTTAACAAAGCCAAGTTCAACATTCGCGTAGTTGACGCGACCATG
>Ga0247779_1000366_pt1 | contig 30754 bp, 24 predicted proteins | sample UWRJL221509R5_FD_179925 | JGI IMG/M metagenome (GOLD analysis project Ga0247779, IMG submission 179925) | Plant litter microbial communities from Arlington Agricultural Research Station in Wisconsin, United States - UWRJ-L221-509R-5 | ecosystem: Environmental > Terrestrial > Plant litter >...
GAGGTTGTAGACGACATCCGCCGCCAGTTGTTGAAGGACGGCTGCGAACTCGTCCTGCTGATTGAGGACTTGGCTGCACTGGCAGGCATCCAGCAACCCCTGCTCGACATCATCATCGCGGAAAGCGACGAGGACGGTCAGCGTGTCCGGGCTCCAATTCGAACCGCATTGGCCGTGACCGATGGCTTCCTTCCAGGTCGTCAAACGCTGCTCACGCGCGCCAAGGCTGAATGGGTTCTGCCCAGTGAAGGACTGTCTGACAGCGTCGTCGTGTCGCGCTTGGTGGAATTGACGGGGCGCTACCTCAATGCCGCGCGTTGGGGCTTGAAGGAACTCAAGAAGAGGTATGCACAGGTCGCCGCGGATGAGCGTGATCTATACCACTGGGTGCCCGGTTTCTCCGAACCCATTGACGCCCGTTCGGCAGATCGCTTGGCGGCTTTCGGCAGGAGCAATGCTGGGCACGATCTCTATCCGTTCACGCGCGTTTCGATTCAGTCACTGGGTAACCTTGCGCTCAGTCGGGCTGGTCAATGGGTCTTCAATCCGCGTGCATTCATTAATGAGGTCCTGCGGAAGACTCTGAGCCAGCGAGGCCTGGCCGAAGCGGGGCACTTCCCGTCACCGCTTCCGATCGATCAACGCATCAACTCGGCAGTCGCAGTGAGTCTTGATCACAAGGGATATTCGCCGTCCGAGAGGGCCAAAGTCGATGCCGTGCTGTTCCATTGGGCAGGTAACCCCCAGTCTCTCGCAACTTCACCGCTTGTGCCGAAAGACGTGTTTGAAGCCTTTGGGGCGCGATGGCCCTTCGATGCTGCCAAAGAATCCGCACTCCCAGTACCGCCTCCGCGAGGAAAGGCGGTGCTCGACGCGCCGGCAATCTCGCGCATCCAGAATTTAGCCCCCCCGCCCACGCCCCATCCGCTGGCGCCAGTTCCAGAAGCGTCCGCGCCAAAAGAGTTGTCAAGCTTTGCGCGGGCGCTGGGATTATGGGCGCCTGAAACCCGGCTTGCGGCGGCAGCCGCCCTGCGCTCACGGAACCTCCTCGCAGAAGCACTGAATCAACGGATCAACTTTGATTTGCTGGGCATGCACGGTGAGAAGGTCGATCGAACCTGGTTCTGGTTGCCTCCGGCTGGAACGACAAGCAACCCCAATTCCGGAGTCATCATCAAGGTTGCACTACCGAATGCTGCCATACCGCACCAAGTCGTCGAAGGACTCGCTGCGCTGGATCGGTGGGACGCCAGCGGAAGAGACTGGCGTTATGAGGGCGCGGAAGACGACTACGCAATAGCCAATGCGATGTTGGATCGCTACGAGAGCGACATCGTGGCTCAGATGGCCCAGCGCGCTGAGCAGGATGTCAGCATCCTGGCCAAGGCGCTGCACCGGCAGGCTTTGCTGCTCGGACTGAGTCGTAAGCCGGAGCCGGATGGACCTCGGATCGATGAACTGATGGCAGAAGCCCCGACGCAGTTGCCCGCGCCAATTGACGCTTCTTCTCATGTCCGGGCTGTCTTGGACGCTCGCTTAGAGGCGGCGCTGGCCCGCCCCGGGTTGCAGGAGCAACTTCGATGGCGATTGGCCTGCTATCAAGGCGCTGCGGGTACTACTGCGATGGCAATCGATTCGCTGCGTCTCAAGAAGGCATGGAAGGCGGAGAGTCCCGAGCGCCAGACACTGCTCCTCAAGAGCAAGGAAGCTCTTTCGCAAGAAGTGTCCCGCGGACTGGAACGCATGGAGGACTCTGCGGTTACCAAGCTGATTTCCCAGATGAGAACGGCTCAAGAAGCCTATCGCCCACGTGTGGGTGATGCCTTTGAGCCTGAGCACGCGCGTGTGGAATGGCGCGCGCAATTGCTTCAGACCGTTCAAGACGCTCGAAACCTCTCCTTGTGGCCCGCCGAGTGCGATGAGAAGCGTGTGCGCAAAGCGATTGACGAACTGTCCGTGGAAGGCGTTGAGACCGTGTTCAATCGCGCCCGCGCTTTCAGCCCCCCGGAGGATGGGAAATCCATCGAAGTGAGACTCGATGCGTGGAGTGACATTCAATTGCCCAAGCTTTTGAACGTCGCCGCCAACGTCGACTTATTGATTCACTTCTTCAACGCCTTGGAGCGCAACTGTGGCAAGCAAATCGATAGCTTGGGAGATGAGGCCTTGAACCAGCGTAGTGCACTGAGCGACAGCCTGAGCGTGGAGGAGGAATAAGTGGGCAGCTTAATCAAGCGCAGTGCCGCCGCGCAGGCGCAACTCGAACGGACGAACCGAGCCAATCAAGTCCGCAACCAGATTTCCGCAATACAGGCTCGGCAGGGCGAGTGGTCGGGCGCCAAGAAGCCACTGATGGCTGCCAAGACCAAGCTGAAATGGTTCGCTCTTGACCCCGAGTCCGCGAAGGCTGCCTCTGACGCGATCAGCGCCGTGGAGCACCTCAGTTCCAAAGCCAAAGATGTTCTGTTCCGTGAGGCAGACATCGGGGCCGTGGCCGAGAACAATCTCTGGGTTCGTTTGATAAATCAAGCGAAGTCGACAACCGTAATTCTCCGAGAAGAGACTCAAAAGGCCTGGCGCGCGCGCGTCGAGGCCAGTGCCGATCTGCCTGCTCCGGAACTCATCGGCAGTCGCATGATGCCTTCGCCTGTGAACCAGGCTGCGCTGAAGACATACCGGGAGCACTATCAACGTTATCGGATGCTTCGAAACAGCACGGAACCGAGCGCCAAAGGCGACTTGAAGGACCTGATGGATTGCGAAGCGCAACTCAAGCGGCGCTACGGAGAGTTCGTACTGGACATGCCTGAAGCGGTGCGGCGCTTCCAGCAGGAACTGCCGATCGGTGCTGCCCTCGAGTTGCTTACCCCTGAAGTCCTGGCATGGCTCAAGGCGAATGACGATCTCAAGCGTTTCGTCATTCGCACAAGGACCACCTGACCATGAGCTTGCCACCAGATCTCGCCTTGGCAGAGAAGGCGCTGGACGTACTGGAACAGGCCGAGGCCCGCAGCCTGGTCTGGGGTCTGGTCGACAGTGCATTAAGCGGTGCCGAACTCGGTGAACTTCTGCGAGATGTTCGCAACAACAAGGCCTTGGCCGACTTGTGGTCGCACCCGGATTGCTCACTGGGCACCGTCAGCGACCTTCAGACGCTGCTTAAAGAACTTCAGATGTTGTTCGAGCTGCCGCGTGCAGGCGAGGAGCATCCGCGCTGGCGCACACGCATGGCCGAGGGCGTGCGCCTTATGGCCCGCCTGCGTCAGATGTTCCCCAAGCACGCTGGTCCCAATGGTTGGAACGCTGCAGCTTCGCTGATCGCTGACTATCGCTTCCTCTGGCGCCCGCGACACTACCCCAAACGCGACCAGACGGGTGATCAGGCCCTGGCGGCCATCGAAAGCCAGGTTTCCGACTCAACATTGCTGGCGCCATTGCGGCATTGGCTCAAGAAGGCCTCAGCCAAAGTCCGCCTATCGAACTTCCAGGTGGCATCAACCGCTCGGGTCCTGCACGGGTTGGAGACGGGCCACCAACGCGGCACATTGGTCTCGGCGGGTACAGGCAGTGGCAAGACACTGGCCTTTTACCTGCCCGCCCTGTCGTGGTTGGCCAGCCAACGCAAGGCGAACCCGGTAGCCATTGGCGTGCGTGCGCTGGCCTTGTACCCACGCAACGAGTTGCTGAAGGACCAGTTGCGCGAGGTCTATGGCCAGTGTCGACTCTATGATGACTGGTTGGGTCAATTCGGGGCGAGTCCGCTGCGTGTGGGCGTTCTGTTTGGCGGCGTTCCTCATTCGGTGAAATCGGCTTTCAGTGGCGCGCAGGCTTGGCCTGGCGACAATCAAGCGCGCGTGTGCCCCTTCTTCCGCTGCCCGAGTTGTACCGGAGAGATGTTGTTGCGGCGCGCTGACGTGGATCAAAAGGTCGAGCGCCTGGTGTGTCGAGATTGCGGTACCACCGTCGACGATCGGCAGTTAGCGTTCACTCGCGACGCGATGAAGGCACGTCCACCGGATCTGCTGTTCACTTCGGTGGAGATGCTGAATCAGAACCTTGCCGATGGCAGCGTGCGTCATCTTTTTGGTCTAGGACCGAAGGCACGTCGGGCGCCCGACCTGGTGCTGCTGGATGAGGTGCACTTATACGCTGGCACTTACGGCGCACAGGTGGGCTATCTGCTGCGGCGCTGGCGACATCTGAGCGGCCGGCGATCGAGCTTCGTCGGACTGTCCGCGACCATCGCCGATGGTCGAGCGTTTTTTGGTGCGCTCACCGGCTTGGATCTCAGCGTGGTCGAGGAAGTCAGCCCCCACCCCGAGGAGATGGAGGAAGAAGGGGCCGAGTACATGTTGGCATTGCGTGGCGACCCTGTCTCCCAGACCTCTTTGCTTTCGGCGTCGATCCAGTCGCTGATGTTGGGGTCGCGTCTGCTGCAACCTCGGGAAGCCTTCGACCCCAAAATCCAACCGTTTTGTGGCTGGCGCAGTTTTGCATTCACGGACCAACTCGATGCGGCGAACCGCCTCTACCGTGACTTGAAGGACGCAGAAGGCTGGTACCTCAACGGGACCCCGAAGCCCAACCGAGGCAAAGCGAGTCCGGTGCTGGCAGACCTCCGCAAATCTCAGGAACCGCCGGCGCGCCGCTACCGGGCAGGCCAGGATTGGCGTGTATTGGAGGCTATTGGTCACAAGCTCGACGAAGGGCAGGACGTGGCTCGCACAACCTCCTACGACAGCGGCGTGAACCTAGAGGCACAGGTGATTGTGGCGACCGCTGCACTGGAAGTCGGTTTCGATGATCCTAATGTGGGGGTGGTGCTTCAGCACAAGGCGCCACGTGATGTCGCGCAGTTTCTCCAACGGAAGGGCCGCGCAGGGCGCACGCGTCATGTGCGCCCCTGGACGATGGTGGTCCTGTCTGACTACGGGCGCGACCGGCAGGCTTATCAGTCCTACGATCAGTTGTTCAATCCCACCCTGCCTGCACGGCAATTGCCCATGAGCAATCGCTATGTGCAGCGCATGCAAGCCGTCTTTGCGCTGCTGGATGACCTGGGCGAACGCACGCAAAACGATCCCTCTGAACTCTCTGTCTGGAAGGCGCTTGCCGGCCCCTCGCCAAGTGAAAAGGACTATGGTTGGTCGGCGGCGCAGTTGGCGCAGTTCAAAATCTTGGCCCAAGAACCCCCTCCACGGACAGAGGCGGAATGGAAATCTTTGCGTAGTCGCGCGATCCAAATCACTCCCAATAGCTGGGACGGTTCGAATTGGCTGACAAGCCGGATGCAGCGCCGCAGAGTGTTGGCTGAACTGGCTCACATACTGCGCGACAACGATACCGCACAAGCGTGGTCCGTGCGCCTCGGTGCCCTGCTGGGCCTGCCCCGCGACGAAGTGGAGTTGCTTCAATGGAGTCATCCGCGCCCTGTCATGCTGGGCGCTATCCCGACGGCCGTGCGTCGATTGGCCACCAATTGGCGGTGGCACGAGATGCTGGGCCAAGACTATCAAGGTCGGAGTCCGCTCCCCGACTACATCCCAGCGGCGCTCTTCAGTGACTTGAGCTTGCCGGAACTAGGCGTCGAAGTGCCGCAGGGGCGTAAGCACAGCGGAGTTCACTACATGCCCGTTCAGCAAGGGTTGACTGAGTTTGCGCCAGGACGAGTCTCTCTTCGCTTCGACGATCCGCTGTGGCTTGGCATCTCCAACAACGAGTTGCAGGCGTTGGTCGCCATGGATCAGGAGGTGGTGCATCAGGATGTCCAGGTGAGGCATTGGTACGAACTTGGTTCTCACACGGCGGCGCCGCTGCATCACGCGGATGGACCCGCCGGGGGGTACAAGGCCTACACACCCATCTTGGCCCGTCTGCAACTCTCCGAAGGGGGCGGAGGTGGCGCCTCGGGAAAACGCTGGCAGGTCGGCAAGACCTCCAACGGGCGATTGAATTGGATGTCCAACCTTCATATGCCACGCAACGGTCTGGTGTTGCAGGCGCCATCAGTGGTGGGAATTTGCGAGCTCCTGGCCACCACTTGGGCATGCACGCATGCTGGGCAGTCTGCCACGATGGTTCGACGGTATGCGACCGGTTCGCGTGCGGACCTGCGCGTGGAGCAAGGACAGTCGCGCCATCCAGTCTCGGTGTACTGGCGCTTCATGGACGGTGAGACACCCTGCGCCATCGGATTTGAGATCGACACCGACGCCCTGGTCTTCGCGCTCAAGTTGCCGACCGATCTCAGCGCTGCGATCGACTGGAGCGATGGCCGGCGACTGCGTGCAGCACGTACCGCGCGTTATACCTGGGAGTGCAAAAACGGGGTCGAGCTGGCCGCAGTGGTGGCGAACCCCTTCCTGCGCGACTGGCTCGGTCAAATCTACCAGACCACCGCGCTCTGGCTCGCTCGCGATCAAGGCAGCCTGCGTACGGCTTTGGATGAACTGGCGCAGGGCCAACACCAGGAAGTCCTTAATGTGGTCCTGAGCACCGTGTTCCAGGCACTTGATGACGATGTAGACGATTTGCCCGAGGACAAATCGGACCGACTGCGCCAATCGCTCGAAGCGGAATTGCACAACCCAGAGGTTTTCGCGGCACTACGCAAAGCCGCTGAGGTGCTGGTCGATCCGATCGGACCCGAGTGGAACGATTGGCTATCTCTAAGTCTGCGCACCACACTGGGTGCAGCGCTCCTTGAAGGCATCCAGCAAGCTTGCCCCCAGGTCGACGGAGACAGTCTTGTAGTGGACATTGAACCAGGGCCGAACCCTGACGGCTCGCTGCCCATGCAGGCTCAGATCTGGGTGTCGGAGGTGAACCCGGGTGGTAATGGCCTGATCGAACAGGTTGTCGATCTCATGGCGACACAGCCCGAGGCTCTGTTCCGCCATGTGGAGGCTTCTCTGAGCGAATCAGAGTTCGAGGTCACCGAACGGCAGTTGCGGGAAACCTTGCATGCGCTGGCCCAGGAAAACGCGAATCAGGAGTTGGCGGACGCCTTTGCGGCTGTCCGGCAGGCGCAGAGTTCGAGCGAGACCCGGGCCCGCTTTGCGGAGTTGCGCGTGCTCCTCGTGCAACGTGGCCAGGCGGTTTACCACGGCTATGCGGTGGCACTCAGTCTTCGACTGCTGCGGCAGGAATACCCCCGGGAGCTGGATGTCTTGCTGGCGCGGGTTCTCACGGCCTGGGATGACCTGGAGGCTTTCCACGGCGTTGAAGTCGACGTCCGACTGGTCTGCGCGCTGTACAGCGATGACGCCAGCCTGGACCAGTCACTGGCCGCTGCGCAATTTGACTTGCCTAGCGGCGATCGCCGATCTTGGCGTTTCTCTGTCTTGTGGGGGCTGCTCTGGTCGCGTGGTCACGCCTTGCGCGCAGTGGCACTTCCGCTGTCCAACCGATACAGCGATGCCGCAGTTGCGAGTGAACGACTGCTCTTGGGCCAGTGGCTCACCAAGCGAGAAGCGCCGATCGATCCTCGCCAAGCCGATTGGCGAGTCCAGTTGCACCAGCGATTGGTGCAGGCTTCGCGCGCCACAGTATCGGTCCCGGCCGACGAAGCGGCAGCCTATCTCCCGGCCGTGACGCAGGAGGTGATAACCGTGCCGGTCCAGTACGCTTACTTGAACGTCTATGCGCGCTTGGCGGCCGTGAGGCGCGTGGATGGCCATATCGAATGGACCTTTGAAATTCCGGAGTCGGCGTAATGTCAGAGCGCCAGATCTTTAAGTCAGCCACGACCGCACCTAACGCCGTGCGCGACGCGCTTGGGATGTGCTTCGCCCAGGAATTGCTGCTCCCCAGTCCTCGCCTTGTTCTGGTCGCCCCGTGGGTCAGTAACATCGTGATCTTCGACAACCGGATGGGTCAGTACGATGGACTGAACCCAGCCTGGGACCGCCGTGACATCCGCCTCATCGACGTGCTCGTGGCCATCGCCTGCAACAACACCATCGTGGATCTGCGCGTGCGCAAGGATCCACACAATCAACAGTTCAAACCTAAGTTGTTCAGTGCCCTGGGGGATTCCGGCGTGAAGGATCGCTGCCTTTGGTCAGAAAGTCCGACCCTGCACACCAAGAGCCTATTGACTGAGCGCGTTGTCGTGGGTGGTTCCATGAACTTCACCGAAAACGGCATTGCATTGAACGACGAGACGGTTTCGATTTCTTTCGATGCCCACAAGGTGGCGCTTGCCCACACTGAACTGGACAGCCATGGCAAGCACTGAAGCGGTGCGGGAAGATGCAATTGGCCAACGGGCCGCGATCGCGAAGGGAGCGTTCCAGGCCTTCTTCAGCGCCCCCAACGTCATTGCGGCGCCGTCTCGCAGGGCGCCGCAGGTCGCATCGGGCTCTACCGACCCGCTCCAGGTTCCGCATGAGTTGCTCCCCGCCTTGCGCTACTTTGTGCAAGGCCATTGGGGCCGCGGGTTCCTTTTGCCTTTCCGTGCAGCACCCGGAACTGCGGCCATCTGGTTCGCCTGTGCGCAGGACCCTTTGGCGATACGCGCATTGCGCGCTGAACTTGAGGCTTTCCTGGGGCCAAGTTACGCCGACTTCGATGCCCAAGGCGACGATGTCGATGCTGCACAGGCCTTTGCCGCACCTGTGTTGAAGGGCGCAGGACTGCAGTTTCTGTGTTTCAAGGCTTCGCACAAATCTCGTGAGAGCAGCATTGCGAGCCAATGGCAGATGTACTGGGGCTTGATCGAAGTGCGCCCGGAACGCGCAGTCGCGCGGCCACGCACGTTGACACAACTTCGCGCCGACTACGACCGAGCGCTAATTGCTCGCAATGAAAGCGATGCGCTGTCCATCATGGCGGTGTTCCGTGAACAACACGGATTGAGCGCCGAGAATCGCGCCTTCTTGGAAATCCGCCTGGCCGCAGCATTTGCGCGCTGGACGGACATTGCGCATCACAAGCTCCTGCCTCACCTGATCCACCTGCACCTGCCACCTGAGACTTACGGCGACATTCAGGAAGCGCTCTACGAACTGCACCTGCGCGCTGACGAGCAGGCCAGCAGCGCGCACCATCTGCTGAAGTCTTTTGAGCATGTAGTGAAGGACCTGATTGCGCCGATGCTAGGAAAAGGAGGGGCCTCGCTAAGGCCAGCCGTTTTCAAGATGCGCCTGCTCAACGAACTACTACATCCAGAGCCTTCTGCAGCGGTATGCAAGGACTGGTTCGAGGCATTGGGCGGAAAGGCCTTCGGCGACGTCAGTGCGGACATCGAAGCGCGAATCAACGCGCTCCAGGTACGCAGCGGCCTCGAGGTGGCACAGCAGGAAATGCTGCTTGCTCGCTACGAGCAAGCCTATCCTCTCTTGACGGGTCTGCCGGACAGTCCAGAGGTCTTGACAGCGCTCCTGCGCTGCGTAAAAGAGATGGCGGACCCGGTTCGTGCTCGCGCCGTGGTGCTACGCCTTGAGGCCTCGACCCTGCGTGCCACCGTCGAGCAGGCGCAAGACCGACTGCTTCAAGAGGTCCGGCGCATCGCGGACCCCGAACCCGAGGTACCCACCTGGACCGAACGGGTCGCGCCCACCGACCAACGTTCCCTGACACCCAACGCCGTCAAGCGTTGGCGTGAGATCGTGCAGAAGAATGCGCGCGATGCCCTCAACGAAGGCGGTTTCGCCAGCACCATGGCGCAGCAGATTGAGGAACTGGTCATTGAGCGGCCGGATGACTTCGAAACGCTCTATCCAATCTGGTTCGAGTGGGTGATCGAACGATGCCCACCCGAGTCGCGCTACCTGTCTGTCTACCTCGCGCTGATCGAGGCGCTGCGAGCGCGTGACCGATTTGGCGAGAGTGACCTGGAGTTGCTTCGCCTCGTGACATTGCATATCGCGAAGGCTGGACCCAATCCGGCGCAATACCAAAGCCTCGTCGAACATTTGCTGCAAGTGCTCAAAGTGGTGCGCTCGCCAAGCGGCGCAGGATGGGCACTGGAGGTCGCCGATTCGCTCGCGCTGGCACCGTGTCGGGACATAGAAGCGCGAGCACGTTGGTTCAGCGTGACGCAGCAGATTTGCGTGGAATTTGCGAATCGACTGCGACCGACGCAGCGGGCGATGCTAGAAATAATCTCTGCTGAGGCTGGCTTGACGCTGCCTACCTTGCATCCATCCAGTTCGCAGTCGCTGGAGGAAGAGCCGTCGGCATTGCGCGCGCGCATTCTGGTCTACAGCTTGGACAGTGCCGCGGTACAACGGGCTCTTCGGATGCTGCGCGACATGTACCCCCACGTTACGGTGGAAGGCAACGGCGACGAGGTGTGTACGCCTCGCCTCAAAGCAGCAAGTGGAAGCGCAGACTGGATTGTCTTTGTCTCTGCGGTCGCAACCCATTCAGCTTTTTTCTGCGTGAAGGCGGCCCTACGCGATGACGCCAAACTCTTGCAAGTTGACGGTACCGGCACCACCCGTATCGTGGAGCGTGTGGTCAGACAAGTCGAAATCGAATCATAGGATTTTCACCGTGCGAAGCACGTGATGACTGAAGCCTCCGCCGCCTTACACGGGTAGCGCAGGCCCGGTCAGGTCCGAGCCCAATAGCGAGCCGCAGCCTTCTGACTCGAAAAGGTCGACGCGCGCCAATTGCGGCAGCACTTGCCGCGTCGTCTCGAAGAGCCACCGTGCGATGCTGGTGGTGTCACCATCCGTCAGTTCGGCCTGTTCGTGCAGGGGATGGTGATCGAGCGACTTGAAGATTGGGTCGAACACGGCCTTCACGTCTCCGAAGTCGACCGTCCACCCCATGACTTCATCGAGTTGTGCTTGCAGGTGCAAGCGCAGGGTATACGTATGCCCGTGGATGGCATGTCGTGGATCGTCGGCGGGAGCATTGCGGTACCTTACCGCGCTGTCGATGGTGAAGTCTTTCCAGATTCGGTAGTTTGATCCGTCGAAAGTTGCACCGCACGATGCCGTTTCATAGACCGTTATCCACGACAACTCCGGCAAGGCAGGTTTGAGCCTTTGCCATAGCCACGATGAAATCATTTCGCTCGTTGGATTCTCAAGCCCGGGAATCTCGTTGAGACAGCGGTAGTTGATCTGCGCGGAGATTGGCGCCCATAGTTCATCGAGGTGGTCGTAGTCGATGCTTAGGTCACCGCCTGCAAGATTCTGGTTTGCGTGAACGATCACCTCGAAACCATGCCCGTGCAAGCGCCCACATTTGTGCCCGAGCGGGACATGAGGCAATCGATGGGCTGCTTGAAAACGGTAGCGCCGCCAAACGTGAGCATGGTCCTGACCGTCGACTTCAACGCCTTGATGTGGCGTGCTCTGAACCGCCACCCTGTTGATGCCTGGCGCATCGAGGCGGTCGCGGATCCAGCGAGCCAGATTCTCGTCCGTCGGTTGGGACAATTTCTCGTTGAGTACGCGGTAGTTCAGTAGTTCAGCACAGCGGTCAACTTGCCGCTGTAGTGCTACGACCTCGCCGCCCGGGTACGAAACCCAGTCCGTCGGAACCGAGGCATACGCCGTGGCGATGAAGCCGTGACCATGCATATTCCGACAGCGATGGCCGTCGGGGAGCATCTCAAGTTTGCGCGCGGACTCGAAGCGACTGCTTGCTGCATGGAGTACCGAAAGAGTGGGCGTCGTTTGACTCATGCAACCTCGCTTTTGATATAGACGTCATATCCGCGCTGTCGCAGTTCGCAAGCAGCGCACCGTCCGCAGCCATAGCCCCACCGATGCAGTTGCGCGCGCTCCCCGAGGTAGCATGTGTGCGTCTCGGTGCGTATGAGATCTACAAATACTTCGCCCCCGAGTTCTTCTGCCAAGAGCCAGGTCTGTGCCTTGTCGAGCCACATGAGGGGCGTCTCGAGAACCATAGGGGCGTCGAGGCCGAGGCTCATTGCGACCTGAAGCGCCTTGAGGGTGTTGTCTCGGCAATCTGGATAGCCCGAGTAGTCAGTCTCGCACATGCCACCCACGAGCACACCAAGGCCGCGTCTATATGCAAGCGCCGCAGCGAAGGTGAAGAAGAGAAGGTTGCGCCCAGGGACGAATGTCGTGGGGAGGCCCGATTCTGAGAACTCAATTGCGCGCTGCTGGGTTAACGCGGTGTCGCTGATTTGTCCCAGGAGACCCAGGTCAAGCATGTGGTCGTCCCCGAGCCTTGCGGTCCAATGGGGGAAAGCGGATCTCAACTGAGCGAGCAGTACATCGCGACAACGGAGTTCGACGGAATGTCGTTGTCCATAGTTAAAGCCAATTGTCTCGACATGGGCGTAGCGCTCAAGCGCCCACGCTAAACACGTCGCGGAGTCTTGTCCGCCGGAGAAGAGAACAAGTGCCTTGCGGTCCATGGCGTCATCCATTGGCAATGCGACGAGGCTTGCGCAGCGCCTTCCGCAGGGAGTTGACCAAATAGCGCGTCAGTAGATCGATGTCGGTTGCTGTGTTCTGAATCCCATTCCATGGACGCGTGTCGAACTGCTCCAACTCCCACTGCCCACTCGTCCAGGCTGTAAAGGGGGCAAGCAACTTCAGACCCTCTTCGAACTGAGGACGAGTTGTGGCGCCCTCCACACTGTAGAGATGGTCCATCACGAAGCCCATAGCAACGATGCCGGCACCGTGACGGAGGCGCGAGAGGCGTGGCGTCATCCCGTGCCAAGCCGGGCCGTATATCTTGGCAACGGCATGGAAGAACTCGCTGACCAGGGTATAGGCTCGTTCATCGCGATCTTCATACTGAATGAGGTCCCGAACCGCTCCGTCCGAAGCTGAATTCATGATCAAGCGCTGCATGGCGGTGTCGCTGATCATGCCGGCGGGATTCGTGTGTTGTTTGACCTCACCAAACAGAGAGCTGCCGCGCGTGAAATTTAGGCGGTCGACGACGCGAGCAGAAAACTTGCGTTGCGTGAACCGTTCCGGGAGTCCTTCCACGTTAGGAAGCAACTCATAGATCAGGGTCTTCGGCAGCGGTCGTGTGTTGTTGATCAAGACAAATTGCTGACGGAGTTCGTTGTAGTCCTTGCACACCATGGCTGAGACAAAGACTTGAAAGTCAGGTTTTTCTAGCCCAGAAAGTGCGGTAAGTCGTTGCTGGCCGTCTACGACGAAACCCGGCCGCTCGCCATCGGCAGCCCTGATCGTCACCTCGACGACACCATTGCCGACGTCCTTGATACGCACTCCGTCAATGAAGGCGACGATTACGGCATTGGGGAGCAGGGCATCGTCTCGCGACAGGTAGTCTCGAATCTCGCGGATGTGTGAGGCGATCTGATGTCGTTGGAATCCTTTGAGTTGACCGTCATCGGATCGCCCGACTCGCTCAATTTCAGCGAAGGAAAGAACATCCTTAGGATTCGCTGCGAACACAAAAACATCGTGTCCCGCCGCTTGCGTGGCTCGGATGGCTTGAAAGCGGTAGGTGATCACGTTTGTACTTCCATGGTTCGTTGTAGATGTTGGTGGTAAACGGAGAGGTTGTGAAAGCCTCTGCGCTTGTTGCGATTGCTGGACCGGAAAATGATTACATCGACGCCAATCGCGCGGCAAACGTCACAGGAACATTCCTTCCACGGCATGTCCTCCAGCGTTCGCCGTACCAGCGTGGCCATCTTGTCCAGCGACTTGTCTTGCTTCTCTCGAGTGCTCCCATCGCCGCGTACCAAAAACTGGTGATAGTCCATTACGGCATCAAGCGTTGCACCAACTGTTGACTCGCCCCGGTCCATAGCCCGTAGTTGCGAAAGCGCTTTTCGCTCCCGTACTTGCAGGTCCTCGGCACTGAAGACACCTCTTTTTATTCCTTGAACGAGGCGTGTGTTTTCTATGGCCTGAGGGATGCGGATTGCTGTGTAGTAGTCCAGTTTTCCTTTACCTGCGTCGCTGTAGTAGTTGGCCTTGTCATCCTTGAATGCACGGATTAAGGGGGACGTCGAATCGAAGCTCGTGATTCCATACCCAAGGAACTCATGGATACTGTCCGCCTTTGCAAAGCCGAGCAGATGCATCTTGGTGCTGGGCCGAATGCGCGATCGAATGGCACTCAACACAGTCTTGATCACATCAACCTTGAGCGGAACAAGACCGCCGATTGCCAGATAGCGATAACCCATACGCTCGAGTCGCACAGCAGCTTCAGCCATGCTGGCTGGCGACCAGCCTTGCACGGGTCCCATTGGTTCGAAAGGCATGCCCCCAGTACGAACAAGTCCTAAGAATGCTTCCGCATTCGCTAATGTGATCGCGAAGCGTTGCCGGATTTGGTCGGAGACGGCGGCTTCTGGCGGATTGCTTAAGTCGCAGTCAAAAATAATGTGGTCGGGGGAGACGCCATGTGTGAAGCCGGCATCGATGTAGAACTCGACGACCTCGGCTGGCGTATATGCGGGAACAGGATGGTCGGCATAGGCAAAGGCTCCGCAATCACCCATCAGCATGGCGTCCTTGAACTTAGGTCCGCCATAGCGCAGGAACTTCCTCGCACCGTCCCTGAGCAGTCGCTGCTCTTCACGCGTGGAATAGCGAACCTTGGACGAGGCTACGCCGTTGGCTTGCCGTATTGCACTCATCGACATGAGCAAGCCGTCGTAAGGTGCCGGTTGCATGAGTTCATGGGCGTATACATCAGACCAATAGCGTTCGCGCCCGGGGGGGCTGCGGTCATTCAGGAAGTCGTACTGCGGATCGACATAGTCCTGAGTGTCGGAATAGAGAAATTTCATCGCTTGTGATTGCTGGTGGCGTAGATGCGCACCAGCGCTTCTTGTAGTTTCTTAATATGCGGCGGGGTGTTCTGAATCTCATTCCAGGCGATGCCTAAAGACTCCCACGTCCCTCGAGTCCAGCGGCACTCCGGTGCTACCTTTTCAAGTTCTCTTTGCACAGCATCGACGTCATCGTCAGGCGAAAGGCGGGCATATATTCTGTCCATGAGGAGGCTCATGGCCATAAGACCCGCTGAATGCATCAACCGACTGTGCTTGGGGTCCTTGCCCCATGCATCCGGAAAAACGCGTTTGACGGCGCTCCAATAGGTTACAAGCACACGGTACATTCCCATTAGGTCGCTAGTCTCACCGGTACTGGATCGAAACTGGGCTAGGGCGCCGAGAGGGTGCGCTACGCTCTTTTTGATGGCTGTGATTAAAGCCGTATCCGTGATGACAGCAGAGGAAATCGGCCGGTCCGAGACGCGTCTGACGAGTTGATAGAACGGTGATTCCGGATCCCGGTTCAATGCATTGCACAACTCGGCAGGCAGTTTGCCTGCGGCTAGGTCCCTCGGCAACACAATGCCGTCGGTTTCGGGTAGCAATTCATTGATGAGTCGGGTTGGCAAGGGCTTGGCCTTGTTCACCAAGATGAACTGCTCTCGCTGCACCTGCAAGCTGTCCGAGACGAAGCCGATAACTGGCACTGCTAGGTCATGGTGTTGCGCCTTTGAGAGTGCGATCGAGCGCTGTTGGCCATCAACGATCCATGCCAGTCGTCGACCCTGCTCATAAATCGGAAGCGTGAGCGTTCCACTCTCCGCAACGCCTTCGTCACCAGTCGACTTTGTCCCTCGCGACGCAGCGAACTTCAGGTCGGGAGACATCGCTAGGATGATCGCGTTTGGAAATAGAACCTGCCCTTGATTAAGATACTCCACAATGCCTTTGACGTGCTGTCGAATCTCGGGGCGTTGAAAGCCCTTCAACTCGTCTGAACGGTCACGCTCGATGCGCGAGATGTCGGCGACCCGAAGAATGTCCGCGCCTTTGATAAAGAAGGCATAAACATCTAGGCCCGTTCCTTGCGTAGTCCGTAGCGCGCGGATGACAAGTGGGTTTGCAGAGGTTGGCATCTTCATGTTTTCTCAAGTTCGGCCTGGAGCCTTTGCCAAAGTCGACTGAAGCGCTTCTGTTCGCAAGACACGAGCGCTTCGTCTCGGAGGAATCGCAGCAAGCGTGTGCTGCTGCCAGCATGGCGTGTCCACTGAGCTCTCAGGTGGCTGCAAATCTCTTCGTCTGTAAGCCGAATTCGCAGCGGTTGTTGGCGCCGATTCCAAGGCGCGAGAGCCGTTGCTACGGCGGCGCGAGCTTCCTCAAGCGTTAGCGCAGGCGCAGCCAGATGCTCTACAAAATGGCGCATGGCCCGTTGAGGGAAATCAGCTTGGGTTCCAGCATGGGAACTAATTGACTCTAGGCGCTCGTCATAGGGCAGCACGTTGTTGCCAAGGTGCTTTGGGACTTCATTGGCGCCAGCAGGAGAGGTAAAGATTCGCAGGCCACCTGCATCCGCCTTGGACAATCGGGCCAGGTCGTCATGCACGAGTCGCAGGTAGGTGGCGGGCATGGCGATGTAGCCTGAGGCACGTCGCAGCAGGTTCGATAGTGGGAATGGATCTCTGGCCGTCAATTGCTCCCACCAATAGGCGGGCTGCAGCCCCTCTGACGTGAGCCTTTTTGCTAGGTTCGAACTCGGGGCCACCGTGCAGTCGTACCCGTCTACTTCTTGCTCTGCGGAAACCAGGCCTAGGCCAGCAGAAACGATGTACAGATTTGCTCCAAGATGCCGGGTCGCCGTGTCGGCATCAACGATTGAGCGACCCTGATACAGCGCACGAGCCACGCGGACCTGAGGTGCTGCTTGCACGCATGCGCGCCAGTCCCGAATCAACTCGCGGACGGTACGGGCACCATCCAAGTCGGAGATGGCGATGGATGGCGGCAATGACTTCCGTTGCGTGCAGGAAGTGATGACGATGGGGGCAGTATTTTTCACTTCTTGAGCTACAGGACCTCTGCAGTTATTTTGCTGCCTTCGGATTCTAAGTTATGCAGTAATTTCCCCACGTGAAATGATGGCAGCTCTATCGTCTCGGTGCCACTGGAGACACTGTGCGACCTTGGCGCTGGGATGCTGGTGGAGCAAGGTGTTCTCCGCGCGACAGGTGCGGGGCGCCGCCGTGCCGGTGCCCTGGGCGGATCACCACCATACGTCCGCCACATGTGTTGCCTGGTCGACTGCATGACTAGGTCTACGTGATCAACGAGACCGTGTCGATACGGCCTTGATCTCCCGCGGCCGGACGGCCGACTCCGCCTAAGCGCTTTGGATTGTTGTACTGTGGGAGTCGGGAAGGCCTCGCCCTTCACGCGCTGCGAATCCTTGCCGCACTGCTGCCACTTCCCAAGGACTGCGCACTTCAGCCTAGACGTCGAGGAAGTGGCGCAGCAGCTCGAACCCAACGCGCCAGTTGCGCCCATCCATCGCCTGTAACGTCGCGGTGCTCCTGTCCGCCAAGCCGCGAATCGCGAACTTTGTTCGAGCGTCCTATCTGAGCGGCGACATCGCGCTGGCTCTTCTCAACTGCGCCACTACCGTGACTCCGTTGGACGGCGCGCTAGCAGCCAGATCCGGGATTGCGACATGGGTCCTCGAACGCGCTGCCAATCATGAGTGGCGACTACGCATCTCGAATCGGCTGGGTATCCTTGGTCTCGAAGCGATCAATGGCTGATCGCGGCTCTGGCAGTTGCTCTGAGCCTGCTACCTGGGATGAGGACGGCCGCCTGTTCGAACCAATGCGAGTGTCGGGGCCTGCGTGCAAGACGGTTTCGATGTGATCGCCGAGCCGGTTCCAGGCATCACGCTTCTCCATAGCGTAATCATGGTGCATGTAGTGTCGGCGGACGCGGCTGCCGGCAAGGACGTGGTTCTGGCATCTGTCGATGATGTCCGGCAGCACGCCCAGCGCCTGCATCATGGTGGCGGCCGTGCGGCGGAGGTCGTGAGGCGTCCATTCACCGTTCACGCCTTCTGCGAGGACAAGGCTGTTGTCGTGACGACGATTCTTCAATGGACCGGCGCGACGCTTGAACTGCGTTTGGCGGTCGCCAATCTGTTTGGATACGCTTTTCACGCACACGTGCTGATCTGCAACTTCGCCCGGCGCGACCCTGGCCGGAAAGCAGAAGGCGGTTTCACCGGTCAAATCCTTGAGTGCCTTGAACTGACGGTGGGCAAAGGGGGATAAGTAGACCTGCCAGTCCGCGCCTGTCTTTGTGTTGTCGGCGGGGACGAACCATTGACCGGCGTCTAGGTCCACATGCTCCCAGCGGGCCATCAGCAGCTCTCCAATTCGGCAAGCCGTGCCGAGACAGATCCACAGCGCGTGCTGACTTTCCCTTTTCAGAGGGCGGGAAGTGCCATATTTCTCTCCTGCGGGCGCGGATGCGTAGGCTGATTCCATGTCATCGAGGGTGTGGCGTAGCTCGCGCAGTTCTTCCGCTGTCAGAATGCGTTCGCGTGGCTTGTCGGGATCGATGCCTGCTGGCAGGATCTTTTGGATTTCCACGAGCTGGGCTGGGTTGCCCTCAGCCATCAGGCTGCGCCATGGCTTGCGCTTCTCGGCCCACGCGAACATCTGCACGAGGTCGTTGTACGTGCGTGTGGCCATGCGGTAGACGCCGCGCTTGACCATGGACCGAAGCAGGGCTCGAAGTTCATGTTCGGTCACGTCCCTGACCGGCATTGAACCAATGGCCGGCAGGACGTCTTTCTCGAAGCTCCGGCGCAATTCAGCGTTGCCATCAGCGCGCGCCACGCCGTCAGTCATCCACGCGTCGAACATTACGCGCACCGGTTGGTTCTCCTCCTGTTCACGGACGGCCTGCGCGATCGCCGCTTGTACCTTGGCCTGCGCTTCGATCTTGATGGCGCGCTTTGCATCGGTTGGCCGGATACCGTTCTTGACCTGAGTTCTGGCTTGGTCACGTTCCTCCCGGATGGCTTCAAGTCGGACAGCGGGCCAACTGCCGCAGTAGTGCCAAGCCTTCTTACCTTCCCACTTAAACCCGTACCTGAAGACGACTGACAACTCATCGTCAGCGGCAATTCGAATCTCTCCGACAAGGCCATCGCCGTCGCTCAGTGCATCACCCTTCCAATCCCTGGGAAGCGCCTCAAGCTCCTTCACCGTCCACTTGCGGCCTTTTCCTTGTCGAGGGTAGCGAGTCATTTAGTTCTGCTCCTGGATACGGCCAATGGGTACACCAATGGGTACACCAGCCGGCGGATCTTGCGAGATCGATGGAGTTCTCCTGAGAACTCCTGTTAATTTTAAGTCATTGATTTAAAAAGTAAAACGTTGTCCGAGGACTTCCCAAGTCGTCCCGCAAGATATTTTATTTAATAGTATGGGGTGCAAGGGGTCGCGAGTTCGAATCCCGCCGTTCCGACCAGAAATAGCGAGAAAAATCAACGGGTTAGATGCGAAAGCGTCTAACCCGTTTCTCCTTTGTGGGCGCGATTTTTGATTTAGGGGCAACCGTAGGGGCAACCGCGTTCGGGCCTGGGTTATCCCAGAAGGCGCTGCAGGCGCACGGCGAAGGGTGGGGACGCGCAGGTGCTGGTGCTGTTCGGCTAGTCGCGCCTCATCCCGCTCCGCCCACCGCAAGCCGCGAGCCGACGGACCAGGTCCCTCGCAAGATGTAGCTCGGGCCCCAATTTTGTTTGGACAGTTCGCATGGCTACAACACGCTGCCTCGGCGAGTGGATCGGGTCTCACATTTCTTCACACGGCCATGGTACTTATCTTGGCCGTGTTATCTAACTAGGCCATGATATGTACAATGGCCATGGTGGATGTGATGGGAGAAAGTCATGCCGTCCTTAACCGCCGACCGAAGTCGAGCAATAGTCGCCGTCGATGTCGTGGCGACGCTCTTTGAATCGAACGGATGGATCGTCGAAGTTCCGCAGAGTGAAGCCCAGCCAAGTGCCGATCTGATCGTTCGAAAAGGCGGGCGGCAATTTGCCGTCGAGATCAAGTCGCTGGCCGAAGGACGGCCGGACCGTGTCATCCCGCTGCTGGCACAGGCGCTTCTGCAGGCAAAGGCGTACGCCACCCTTTTGGGCGCCGCGGAACCGATGGCCGTCATCTACGTTCAAGCCGCTTCGCTGTCTCTGATCAAGCAGATCGAATCCTTCTTCGACCGCTACGCGCCAGAAACGGCGCTCGGAATCGTGACAAGTAGGGGCTGGCGCTACTTCAGGGGTAACGGGCTGCACGAACTCACGTCGCAGGACAAGCTTGATTCGCGGAGCTGGACCGGGGCTACTGCTGCCAACGCGCCCGTGAACCTGTTTTCCGATCTCAATCAGTGGCTGCTCAAGGTCATGCTGGCACCCGACCTACCTGAGCACATGCTCCGTGCTCCGCGTGGCAATTACCGCAGCGGAGTGGACCTTGCCAGTGCGGCCGACGTCTCTACCATGAGCGTCTCCAGGTTTGTCCAGCAGTTGAAGCTCGAGGGCTTCCTCGCGGAACACTCTCAACGACTTGTGCTCGTCCGACGCGCCGAGTTGCTGCGACGATGGCAAGCGGCCGTTGTACGGCAGCCAGCAGAGCTTCCCATGCGCTTCCTGATCAAAGCCCCCGTTCAAATGCAGCTTCATACGCTGCTGCGGGCGCAGCAGTATGGAAGTTGCCTCGGACTGTTCGCCGCAGCTGACGCTTTGGGCATGGGTCACGTCAGTGGCGTTCCTCCGTACATGTTGGTCGACAAGTTACCCCATGCCGGCGATCAACAATGGCGGGGCGTCGCGGCGTCCCAGGCGGACAAGCCCGACTTCGTCGTACGCCAGGCGCTCTCTCCGAAATCGACGTTCCGAGGATCTGTGCAAATCGATGGGGTCTACGCTTCTGACGTCATTCAAACTTGGCTGGATGTGGCCCACCATCCCGCGCGCGGCAAGGAGCAAGCCGAGTTCATCTACAGAAAATATCTGCAGCCCCTGACACAGACCCAATGAACGACCTCGAACCTTTCGCAAAGCTGGCGGTCGCCTTGTCACCTTGGCGCGGGCAACTCGTCTTTATCGGCGGCTGGGCGCATCGCCTACACCGGCTCGATCCCCGGGCGAATACGCCCGAACATCAACCGGTGTTTACGCGGGACACCGATCTCGCCTTCGCCAATCGAGAGCATATAGAAGGGGACATGAAGGCGGCACTTCTCGAACATGGATTCAAGGAGAAGCTTTCCGGAGACTTCAAGCCACCGACCGCGAGTTACACGCTCGGTGACGACAGCAGCGGGTTCTATGCCGAATTCTTGACGCCATTGATTGGCAGTGGAATCAAGCGCGGCGGCGGATCAGATGCCACACTCGCGAAGGCCGGAATCTCGGCCCAAAAGATTCGCCATCTCGATGTTTTGTTAGTGGATCCCTGGACCATTGCCCTAGATCCCAAAGCCGGATTCCAGCTGCCAACTGCGATGGACATTCGCGTAGCAAACCCGCTCTGCTTCATGGTGCAGAAATTTCTGATCATCGACGACAGGACGCCGGAAAAACAGGCTCAGGACCTGCTCTACGTCTATGACACCATCGAGGTGTTTGGCGGCTTACTCGCGGAGTTTCAGACCTCGTGGAAAGAAATCGTGGCCCCGTCGCTCGGGAAGCAAGCAGCGCGAATTCGGGAGGCGACGACATCGACTTTCGCAGGCGTCAATGACGTCATCCGTGCGGCTGCACGCATTCCCACGGACAGAAAGCTCTCGCCAGAAGACATTCAGCAAACCTGCCAGATCGCGTTTGAGCAGATTTTCAGCTAGCACGCAGGCGCGGAACGGCGGGGCAGGTGTACCTTGCCACTCTCGTCCTTCATCGCCGGCCCCGGTCTTGGATTTATCGGGGCGACAGCTACTATGACGCGGGGGGGCAACCCCGGTCGCCTGCGTGACCGGCCGCACAGCGTCGGCAAAGTGAGCTCGCAGTCTCAGGGACCGGTCGCTCAGGTTTGGTCCGGCCGTACGTCAGCTTCCGGAACTGTCCGCGAACTGCTAGTCCCGGCCAGAAGCTGTCGGTGATGAAGGGCAGCTTTGGCGGGGTGCCAGCGATTGCGCAACTCTTGTCAGTGAGTAGATTCGCCGAGAGATTGGCAGAACTGGGATTCACTTGTGAGTGATGATTCACCGATGGCTCGCGATCCGTTTGGCGACCTCGTGGCGTTCGTCTCTGTGACACGCGAGCGCAGCTTCACGCGCGCCGCCGCGCAGCTCAGCGTCCCGCCGTCCGCGGTGAGTCACACGATGCGCCTACTAGAAGCGCGGACCGGTGTGCGGCTGTGCCGACCTACGCCAGGGCGAGATTCAGAACCGCTTTCGGTGCGCCATGCCGCTTGAATCAATGCCGACAAGGTGCTATCGACGGGCCCTTCCCGCACCGAACTCTGCGATCAGAGCCCGTCCTGCCACCTTCGAACAATCGACGAGCTTCTCCTTCGAATAACCGAGACAGGCATAGGACGAGAGTCCACGAAGCGTCATGAGGACGTAGTCCGTGATGCGCTCAACGTGCGCCGCAGCCGCGAACCTTGAGACATACGAACGGATCATCGCGTTTCCGGTGCCGGCCAGGACGGAGGCCGCCGCCGCAGCATCCGGATCATCCGCCTGCAACGCTTCCGTGACCATGCATCCCCGCAAGACCGGGTCCCGGGTGTAGTGCTTCGCTGCCGCGACGAACAGTGCCGTCAGTTCCTCGGCCGGCGGCTTCTTGCCCGTAAGTAACTCGTCGACCGGCAACGACTCTGTCGACGCATAGCTCTGCAACGCCCGCTCGAAGAGCGCGAGCTTGCTCCCGTACGCCGCGTAAAGGCTTGGCGGAGCAATGCCGAGCGCTTCCGTCAGATCGGCAACGCTGACGGCGTCGTACCCGTGAGCGTGGAACAGCGCCTGCGCGATGCCCACGCCTTGCTCACGGTCGAACGCAGGCCGGCGCTGGCGCACGGTTGGATTCTTCACGCTTTTCCCTCACCCCACTCCAGCATTCCTGCACCCAAGGGAGGGTCTTTATAGCGGTCGCTACATAAGTGCTTCATAGTGGGTAAATTATCGCATGTAGTGATTGCTACATAGACACCTACCAACAAGCCCTGGAAAGAACCACCATGAACTTCAAAGACAAGATCGCGCTCGTGACAGGTGGCTCGTCCGGAATCGGCTTCGGCGTAGCGCAAGAACTCGCCAAGCAAGGAGCCCGCATTATCATCACCGGCCGCGACCAGGCAAAGCTCCAGAGCGCCGCGAGAAAAATCGGATCAAGTGCCTCCTGGCTTTCCGTCGACGCATCCAGTGTGGCGGCCATCAGCGCCATGTTCGCGACGATCGGCCGAGACCATGGTCGCCTCGACGTGGTCGTGGCCAACGCGGGAAGCGGCACCATCGTGAATCTCGGTTCCATCACCGAGGAGCAGGTCGACAAGACCTTCGCGACGAACGTCAAGGGCGTCATCTTCACGGTTCAGGGCGCGCTGCCGCTGATGCAGGCGGGTGGCTCGATCGTCATCATCGGCTCGACGGCGTCGTTCAACCCGCCACCCGGCATGAGCGTCTACGGCGCCTCCAAGGCCGCGGTTCGGAATCTTGTGCGCCCGTGGATCCAGGAAATCAAGGGGTCAGGCGTCCGTATCAACGTGGTGAGCCCCGGGCCCGTGCACACACCGGGCATGGACGTTTTCGTCGGTGATCAGGCGGACGCGATCTACGGCTTCATGAAGGAGCAGAGCACCGTGGGCCGCATCGGAACCCCCGAGGACATCGCCGCAGCCGTCTCGTTTCTCGCCAGTGATGCCGCTGCCTACGTCAATGGCGTCGAACTGTTCGTCGACGGCGGTGCATCACAGATCTAGTCGACCCTGGCCGTGTGTATGCGCTCACGGTGCGTCCCAATCCATCGCGAATCTCCTCAAGGAATCATCATGTCAACGAATGTCCAACCACCGAATGCCATCGATCGCCTGCTGATCGAAGGTGAGATCCGTCGCCTGTTGGCTGTCTACGTTCACAATCTGGACGATGGCAAGGTTGACGCCAACGCAGACCTTCTCGCTGCGGCAAAGCTGAAGATCCGCGACACGTACGTCAGTGGTCGCGACGACGTGGCTCATTTCCTCCGGACGAATCTTCAGTATCACGAGGACAAGACGCCGCGGACCTGGCATTCCGTATCCAACGCCCTTATCGATGTCGACACTGCAGAAAGCGCGAGATCGGTTTGCTACTTCACGGTTCATCAAGAGTTGCCTGGCCTGCCGCTGCAGCCGATCGTGACTGGCCGCTACATCGACACCTTCGAGCTCCATGAGGGCGCTTGGCGCTTCGCGTCTCGCGAGGTGCAGCCTCGCCTCTTCGGTGACATCAGCCACCATGTCGCCGCGCCGGCGGACAAGAAGGCCGACTAAGCGAGGCAGCCCATGAACAGAAAGCGAAACGCCCTCGTCACAGGCGCCAACAAAGGCATCGGCCTGGCCATCGCGAGAGCGCTGGCCAAGGCGGACATGACGGTCTGGGTCGGCGCGAGAGATCGACGCCGCGGAGAGGCGTCCGTTGCTCGCCTGAAGGCTGAAGGACTCGACATCAAGCTGCTTGAAGTCGACGTCGCAGATGACGACAGCGTGCGGCGCGCGGCGGCGGCTCTGGCCAGCGAGGTCGATTCGTTGCATGTTCTCATCAACAACGCTGGCGTGATCGATGACCGATCTGTTCCGCCAAGCTTGGTGTCGATGGAGAGTGTCAAGGCGACTTTCGAGGTCAACCTCTTCGGACCGATCCGAGTGACGCAGGCCTTCCTTCCGTTGCTCAAGGCGGCAGGCGACGCGCGAGTCGTGATGATGGGGAGCGGCGTGGGATCCCTCGCGCTGATCACCGATCCGACCTCCATCTATTCCAGCGTCAATTTCCTCGCGTACACCGCGTCGAAAGTGTCACTCAATGCGGTCACCGTTTCGTTTGCCAAGGAACTGGAGCCGCTCGGCATCAAGGTCAACACGGTGGAACCCGGGAACGTGCAGACCGACCTCAACGACAACCAGGGCATGCTCACGCCGGACGAGGGTGCGGTCACTGCCGTCAGGATGGCACTGATCGGAAAGGATGGCCCGACTGGCGGGTTCTTCGGGAGCCACGGCAGGCAGCCATGGTGATGCCGCCCGGACGAAGTGGGCGAGCATTCGCGGTCTTCCTGACAGCCCAGCTGATGCATTGAACGGACCTCCTCTTCGTCATGGTCGCGCTGCCATGCATCAGGCAGAGTTGAGGTTCAGCGCCGCCGGCCTGTGATGGATTCCCAATGCACGGAACCGCGACCGCCTCCCGAGCTTAGCGATGCGGTCCACTCCTGCAGGCATCTGTGATGCGGGTGTCGACAATGGTTTCCGCGAAGCCGTGTCCGAACAGTCCCGCCGGTGTCTGGAACCCTGGGCGCACTTCGCCGGTCAGCACCCGTCGAGCGGCCTCGGCGGCCGCCATTGCAGTGAAGCTGTACCCGTTCACCGTATCAAGCACTGAGCGCAGCACAGTCCCGTCCGCATCGGTGACCTCGACGGCTGCCTGGTATCGGTTCTCCTCCCGTTCCCGCTCACTGGGCCCTGCAGCAAATTGGCCAACGTCGCCAGAGGAGAAGGTGCTCGAAGAGAGGTGGACGAAGGTCCCGATGTCCGCGACACCCGTCGCGATCTGGATGGTCAGAAGGTCCGGCAGCGTCACGGGGAACGAGGACTTCGGCCCTTGACCAAAGTCGAAGTCCCTAACATCTGCAGGATTGCCGGGCACCAGTTTGCCGTCGACCAACTGCAGCGTGTGCGTGATCAGGTTTTGCTGCGCACTGACCGCCGAACCTCTCGACAGTCCCCCCGCCACGTGGAGGGCGACATCGACTCGCCGGGGCGCCAAGGCCCCGGCTACAGCATGACCCGCGAGGCTGCCAAGCATCGCGACGCTCCCGCCACTTCCAGGCAGAAGCATGACGCCGGCCGCTCGAGCCCGCGTGTCAAGCGCCAGTGCGCGGCGGTAGGTGTCCAGCTCCGCGGAGAAGTCGAGATAGTGAACGCCGCACTGGATGGCGCAGACCATGAGGGGTTCGGCGGTGCTTCCGAATGGTCCGGCCGCATTCAGTACGACGGAGACACCTTTGAGGGCCCTTTCGATGGCTGCTGAGTCGTCTACGGCAAAGACGCGCACCTCGGCGCCGTGTCGTGCGGCCGCAGCTTCCAGCTCGGCCCGGTTCTTGTCGCGTCCTGCGAAGACGAGGTCGAGTCCGGCGGACGCGGCATGCTCCGCCGCCATGCCGCCGGTGTAGCCGGAGGCTCCATAAATCATCAGCTTCTTCATCGATGTGTTGCCAGCCACCGGCGGCCGGGCTCCGGGTTGTTGCCCGCCGGGCATTCCTGCGGGATTGCGCAATCATGATGAGACGTCCTGCCGCAAAAGCGGCGGCGCTTGCCCAGTGCGTGACGGCTCACTCGAGGTCGGCGTCGATGCGAGCAATCAGTCCGTGTTCGTTCACCTTCATCTCCAACAGGCCAACCTCGTGGCCGAAGTCGCCGGTGAAGCCGACACGCAACCGCGCGTGGTCGAGCGCGAGGCGTTCGAGGGACAGGAGGCGCGTCACCGTGTGGTAGCCCACGAAGAACTGCTGGATGTAGTCGCGAACCCCGGCCTGGCCTTCAAAGCGCTGTCCGGTCGAAGGGTCATCGATGACCGCGTCGCGTGTGAACAGGGCCAGCACGCCCTCGACATCGAACGCATTTGTTGCATCGATAAGGGTGTCGGCCAAGCCGCGCAAGTTGTCGTCCTTCAATGCCATCACGCAGCCCCGTGCTGCCAGCTTTTGTAGACGAACTCGAGGCTGTAGCCGTTAGGGTCCCATACGTTCGCCGCGTAGTACCGAGGGTCGTAGTAGAGGCGCGCAGCGGGGACCCCGTTGTCGACGGCGCAGGCAGCCATCGCCGCGGCATACGTCGCGTCAACAGCTGCGACGCTCGCCGCCACGAAGCCAATGTGGGCGGCCTTTCCGTGGGCGTCGCCTTCGCGCAGCCAGAAGAACATGCGCCCGTTTGCTCCGAAGCCCTTGAGGTCGGGATGGCCCGGCGGGCCTTCCTTGCCGTCGTAGTCGTGCTGATGCGCAATCCCCAGCGGCGCAAGTGCGGCGGTGTAGAAGTCGATCGAGCGCTGCATGTTGCTGACCGAGAGGAAGATGTGGTCGAGCATGGCGTGTCCTCGGGTCAGATGTTGTAGCCGCCAGCGACTTCGATGTTCTGCGCATTGATCCAGCCGCTGTCGGCCGACAGCATGCTGGCGATGACGCGGCCGACATCGTCCGGTGCACCGATGCGGCCGAGGGCGGTCTGCCCTGCTAGCAGGGTCACGAACTCCGGCATCTGGTCGAAAGCGCCGCTGGTCATGTCGGTACGGATCGCACCCGGAGAGATCGAATTTGCGCGGATGCCGCGGGGCCCGAACTCCTTGGCCATGTAGCGGGTCAGCACTTCCAGGCCGCCCTTGAAGGCGGCGTACGGTGCTGCGCCCGGCGTTGCCACCCGCGTCGTGGCGCTGGTCATGTTGATGATCTGGCCGCCATCGGCCATCAGCGGCAGCAGCGCCTGCGTCAGGAAGAACGGGCCCTTGAGGTGAACTCCCAGCAGACCGTCGAACTCGGCCTCGGTGACCGCCTCGATGGCGTTGAACCGACCATAGCCGGCGTTGTTGACGAGCGCATCGAAGCGATCTCGGTCCCAGGTGGTGGCCAGTGCTGTGGCAACGTGGTCACGGAAGCCTGCAAACGACGCGACCTTGGCGACATCCAGTGGCAGGGCGACGGCCTTGCCGCCGCCCGCCTGGATCTCCCGCACCACCGCGTCGGCGCTGTCCGAGTGGCTGTTGTAGGTGGCGATGACGCCCATGCCGCGCTTGGCAGCCTGGATGGCGGTACTGGCTCCGAGGCCCCGGCTTGCGCCGGTGATGACGACGACGTTGTTCATGTGTTTCTCTCGTTGATTGACAGTGAACAAACGATATGTGGCGTACGCTCTGCGCGCCTGCCGGTTCCTGGCTCAAGCCTGCCTAAAACTGCTTTTACCCTTGCGCTCAGGCGCGGGGTGAGGTCTGATGCGCAAATGGAAGAACAACTCGCAGAGCTGCGGGCGCTGGCCGCCCACGCAGAGAACCGTATGACTCCGACAGGCATTCCGCGGGTCGCCATGGTGCAGGGCAAGATTCCCGAGCACGAACTGGCTGCGGTCTACGACCCGATGGTCAACCTGATCCTGCAGGGCAGCAAGTCGATGACCGTCGGCGCCCGGACCCTGCACTACTGTCCGGCCAACTACTTCGTCATGTCGGTCAACCTGCCTGCCGTCGGCACTGTGTGGCCTGCCGAGAGCGGCGAGCCGTACCTCGCGGTCGCTCTGACGCTGCAGCCGGCGGTGGTCGCGGCGCTGCTCGCAGACCTGCCCGATCTTGCCAATGGGGAAAGGTCCGATGCCGGCTTCTCCGTCTCGGCAGTGACGCCCCCGCTGATGGAAGCCTGGGTCCGCATGCTGCGGCTGATGCAGCACCCCGCCGACATCCCGGCGTTGGCGCCGGTCTATGAACGCGAGATTCTTTATCGCGTGTTGCAGGGCCCGCAGGGCGGGATGCTGCGTGAGATCGCCAGTCCGGACAGTGCGATGGCGCGGATCAGCCTGGTGATCCAGTGGATCCGCAAGGACTTCGCGGCGCCCTTGCCGATCGCCGCGCTCGCAGACAGGGCGGCGATGAGCGAATCCGCGTTTCATCGTCATTTCAAAGCAGTGACGGCCTTGAGCCCGCTGCAGTACCAGAAGCAGATCCGTTTGCTGCACGCACGCACCCTGCTGGTCGTTGGCGGCCGGAACGTCACCTCGGCGGCCCTGGAGGTCGGCTACGAGAGCGCGACCCAGTTCAGCCGCGAGTACGCTCGCGCCTTCGGGCTGCCCCCCGCACGTGACTCGGAGCGGCTGCTCGCGACCTACGTTCCTCGATCCATTGACGGCTCGTCGCGCCGATCAGCGACGATGCCGGCAACCTATGCCGCTTGAAGGGTGGGCGCCACCGCACTGGCGCCTGTCGCAACCGACGGTGCCTTGAATCGTGCCATGTCGCGCACCGGCGGCAGGCCGAACAGGCGCGCGTACTCGCGGCTGAACTGCGAGGGGCTCTCATATCCCACCATGAACGCGACGGCAGCCGCATCTCGGGGTTCGAACAGCAGCAGCCAGCGCGCTCTGAGCAGGCGAAGACGCTTCTGGTATTGGATCGGCGTCATCGACGTCACCGCGCGGAAGTGGCGGTAGAAGGAGGGGACACTCATGTCGGCCATGGTCGCCAGCCCCTGCACCAGGACCGGCTCGGTGTAGTGATTCCGGATCCACTGGATGGCGCGGCGGATCTGCACCAATCGACCGTCCGGTTGGGCGATCTCGCGAAGCAGATCGCCCAGCGGCCCTTGCAACGCACGGAACAGGATTTCACGCTCGATCATCGGTGCGAGCGTTGGGATCTCGTGCGGACGATCGCTGAGCCTCAGCATGCGCAGCCAGGCGTCAATCATCTCTGAGGGCGCTTGCGCGGCGGAGAAGCTAACCGGTTTCTGTCTCTCGTTGTGAACACCGTCGTCGCCGGTCAAGCTGGCGATGACCTCGGGGTCCAGAGTCAGGCTGATCGCGAGATAAGGCAAGCCAGGGCCGCCGGGACGGATCTGACCCGTGGCAGGCACATCCACCGGCACGACGAAATAGCTGCCAGGGCTCACGATGGGGACCACGGCCGCGTTTGCGTGGGGGGCGGACGGTCACCGGCTCGTCGCCGAAGAGGCCGAGGCTCATCTCTCGGCGGCGTCCCGCGCCGAGGTCGATCGGCTTCTCAAGCTCGAGCCTGGCGCGACACTGCGATCTATTTCGACCTGGCCGGATGAGGTCCGTTCACCGGGGACTGCATCCTGGCACTACGTCAACTTCCCGCGCGATGGCAACTGCACCTACGTCGCCAGCCGCGACTGCAGCAACGGCGCGTGCGTGGTGGGGGCCATCGAAGCCCAGGCGGCCATCCTGTCTTCTAACGCCCCTGACGCTGAAAGGCTGACCGCGCTGAAGTACGTGGTGCACTTCGTCGGTGACGTGCATCAGCCCCTGCACGCCGGCTACGCGGACGACAAGGGCGGCAACACGTACCAGGTCCAGTTCGGTGGACGCGGCACCAATCTGCATTCGGTGTGGGACTCGGGTTTGATTCGGAGTTGGCCCGTATGCGTCCGCCGAACACACCTTGACGGTTGCAGTCCTGGGGCCGGCGCGGATTCCCAGCCCCTGACACCGGGGATGGGATTTACCGCTACGCAGTCAGCTTCGCGCTGACCAGCGGTGCGGCAGCAACTCGTCGATCCGGCTGGCGGGATGGGTGGGCAAGCGATCCAGCACGTCCTTGAAATAGGCGTATGGGTCGTACCCGTTGATGCGGGCCGAGTGCAGCAGGCTCATGATGGCCGCGGCGCGCTTTCCGGCGCGCAGGCTGCCGGCGAACAGCCAATTCGATCTTCCAACTGCAATCGGTCGGATCTGGTTCTCGACCCAATTGTTCGAGATGGGCACGTCGCCGTCGTCCACGAAGTGCGTGAGCTCCTTCCAGCGCTTCAAGCTGTAGTCGATGGCCTTGATGGTCGCAGAGCCGGGCGGCACCAACTGGCGTTTTGCGAGCAGCCAGCGGTAGAACACTGCCAGCACTCGCCGTGACTTGCGCTGCCGGATCCGCCGTCGCTCGTCACTGGTGAGCTGCTCGGTCTGGCGCTCGATGCGGAACAGGGCTTGGTAGAAGCGCAGCGCCTGCTCGCCGACCTTGCTGCCATGGTTGGCCCACAGTTCGTGGAACTTGCGTCGGCTGTGGGCCATGCATTGCGCTGACGTCACG
>Ga0247779_1000367_pt1 | contig 30707 bp, 28 predicted proteins | sample UWRJL221509R5_FD_179925 | JGI IMG/M metagenome (GOLD analysis project Ga0247779, IMG submission 179925) | Plant litter microbial communities from Arlington Agricultural Research Station in Wisconsin, United States - UWRJ-L221-509R-5 | ecosystem: Environmental > Terrestrial > Plant litter >...
CCCTCGTGGATGCTCAGCAGGTGGATCATCCGGCTGTTGTACTCACGCAGGAAGGAGTCCACCTGCGTGTCGCTCCAGTCCTTGGGGATCGGCGAGACGGCGTAGAAGGTCGGCTGGCCCACGTCCAGCGGGCCCGGTGAATCGCAGTAGGCGACGGCCACGCCCTGCTGGAATTCCGGCATCGTGATGATGCGCACCGGATCGCTCGGGACCGTGATCAGGTCCTTGTCGATCAGGAACTGGCGGGCCTGCTGCAAGGTGGCGGTGGCGTCGGCCACGACGGCGTCGCGCTTGGGTCGCTCGGCATAGGCCAGCTCCAGCGCAGCCTCGATGCCGGCCTGCTGCTGGTCGGCCGTCGGTGCGGCGGGCAGGTCCTTCACCAGGCCGCGGGCGATGCGGTACATCTCGGTGCGGGCCTCGTCGATGCCTTTCTCGGCACGGGCGCGGATCTCGGCGCGCGAGAGCGACGACATCAGCGCGAACTGCAGCTTCTGGTCGTAGAGCTTGGCGCCAATGCGGAAGTCGCCCTTGGCGTTCGGCACCAGCGTCTTGTCCAGCCACTGCTGGTGCTCGGCCACGGCCGCCTTCAGGCCGGCGATCGCGGCATCGGCGCGCTTGCGCTCGGCCTCGGGCAAGGTGCCCAGGTGCGGGGTGATGAATTCGTCGACCAGCGACAGCAGGCCGCCGTTCTGCTTGGCCACCGTCTCCGCATGCACGCGGGGCACGCGGGCGGGGTCGAGATTGGCACGCGCCTGCGCGAGGAAGGCGGGCAGCTTCTCCATGCGGGCGACGGCGCTGCGCAGTCGATCGGGCAGCGGCGCGAACTCGCGCGCCATCAGGTTGTAGAGCGCATTGCCGGCGGCCTGGCCGTAGACCTGCGGATCCCAGGCCCAGTCCTGCGAATCCTGCCAGCCCCAGACGTCGTACCGCAGTTGGTTGCGCAGGATGGCCGCGTCCACCTGGTTCTCGCGCGAGAGGCGCGCCACGTCGATGCGGCCCAGCTCGGCCAGCAGGCGCTGGCTGCCGGCCAGGGCCTTGGCACGGCCGGCGGGGCTGAGGTCGTCCAGCTCGGCGTCGAGGTGGTGATCGCCCTGGAAGGTCGCGGTGATCGGCGAAACGGCGATCCAGTGGGCCAGCGCGCGCTGCGACAGCGCGGCGAAGGCGGTATCGGGTGCCGTGGCGGCCCGGGTGGCCTGCAGCGGCACGGCCAGCGTGGATGCAGCGGCCAGCGCGATGGCAGCGCGTCGATTGATCATCGGTGTGGTCTCCAGTGTCTTGAATGCATTCGGGCCGAGCGCCGGGCCGCCCCAAGCCGGCCCACATGTCGATGTGCTTGGGGCTCGATGCCCCAAGCATCGCCGTCCCCGCGGGGGACCGGCCAAGGTACTCCTTGGACGAGGGGCACCATGTCAGGCTTCGAGATTGAGCCGCGGGGCCTTCGGGCCGGCGCAGGTCTCCACGACCATCAGCACCAGCTTGCGCAGCGCGGCCCAGGCGTCGAGCGGCCAGGCGGGGTGGCGCAGGCCCTTGACCAGGCCGTCGCAGATCTGCGCGGCCTCCACGAGCCGGGCCAGGTCCGCGGCGCGCAGTCCCGGCACGATGCGCTCGAACAGCTTTTCCTTGGCGCCCCAGACGCGCGACTCGCGCAGCGCCATCGGCAGCGGCTTGCCGGCGTCGACCGCATCGCGCACGCGCTTCAGCGCGCGGATGTCCTCGGCCAGACTCCAGTGCACCAGCACGGCCGCCTCGCCCTCGGCCTCCAGGCCGTCGAGCATGCGCAGCACGCGGGCGAGTTGCCCGCCCAGCATGGCCTCGCTGAGCTTGAACACGTCGAAGCGGGCGACGTCCAGCACGGCCGCCTCGATGTGCTCGTGCGTCAGCGTGCCGGCCGGGTGCAGCAGGGCCAGCTTCTGCAGCTCCTGGTGCGCGGCGAGCAGATTGCCCTCGACGCGATCAGCGAAGAAGGCCAGCGCCCGCTGGCCGGCCTCGCCGTCCTCGACACGCTGGCCCTGGGCCGCCAGGCGCTGGGCGATCCATTGCGGCAGCGCACGGCGCTCCACCGGGTCGACCCGCACGGTGGCGCCGACGCCGTCCAGCGCCAGGAACCACGCGCTGTTCAGCTGCGTCTTGTCCAGGCGCGGCAGGGTGACCAGCGTGACGACGTCCTCGGGCAGGCGCTCGCAGTAGCGCTGCAGCTGCTCGGAGCCGTCCTTGCCGGGCTTGCCGGAGGGGATGCGGATCTCGATGAACTGGCGCTCGGCGAACAGGCTCATCGACTGCGCGGCGCCCAGCACCGGCCCCCAGTCGAAATAGGCGCCGGCGACGGTGAACACCTTGCGCTCGGCATAGCCCTCGGCCCGGGCGGCGGCGCGGATCGCGTCCGCGGCCTCCTGCGCCAGCAGCGGTTCGTCGCCGTAGACGGTGTAGATGGGCTTCAGGCCCTTGGCGAGGGCCTGCGGCAGCGCATCGGCGCGGATCTGCATCAGGACGGGAGTTTCACGGCCGCGAGGCGGCGCATGATCAGCGCGATGGCGTCGGACTGCATCGCGCGGTACAGCTGCGCCTCCTCCTGCTCCTTGCCGAGCGCCTGCGTCTCGGTGTAGGTCAGCTCGCGGGTCAGGCGCAGCTCGGTGCGGGGCAGCAGCAGGTCGCCCTGGGCCGTGCGCAGCAGGTAGTCGACGTCCAGCTTGAGCTGCCATTCGCGCACCTGGCCCGCGCTGGTGGACACGACGACGAGCTTGTCGCGCGTTTCCTTCAGCGCCTCGACGACGACCTCCGCCTTGTTGGGGTCCGCCTGCAAGGTCAGCTTGGTGCGGCTCAGCTGCCGGCGCAGTTCGACGGCGAAGGGCGAATCGCTGCGGAAGCCCGCGAGACCGACGACGTGGAACTGGAACTCCGGTTCCTTGCGGAGCTCGAAGCCGCAGCCGGTGAGGGCCGCCGAACCAGCGGCAGCGAGCATGAACGCGCGGCGGTCCATCGTCATCACGCGACGACGTTGACGAGGCGGCCGGGCACGACCACGACCTTCTTGACCGGCCGGCCTTCGGCGAAGCGGATCGTTTCCTCGTGCGCGACGGCGAGGGCCTCGATCGCGGCCTTGTCGGCACCGGCCGGCACCTTGATCGCGCCGCGCAGCTTGCCGTTGACCTGCAGCATCAGCTCGATCTCGTCCTGCACCAGCGCGGCCTCGTCGACGGTCGGCCAGGGTGCGTCGAGCAGGTCACCCAGCTCGGCGGCGAAGCCGAGGTCGGTCCACAGCTGGTGACCGATGTGTGGGCAGGCGGGGTAGAGCACGCGCAGCAGGACCGAGAAGCCTTCGCGCGAGGCGGCGTCGACGGTCTTGTGCGACTCCAGCGCGTTGAGCAGCTTCATCGCGCCGGAGACGACGGTGTTGTACTGCATGCGCTCGTAGTCGTAGCTGACCTGCTTGAGCACCAGGTGCACTTCGCGGCGCAGCGCCTTGCCGTCGGCTGACAGCGCGTCGAAGTCCGTGCCGGCCGCCTTGATCGCGTCGGCGTTCTTGGCGGCGTAGCCCCAGACGCGCTTGAGGAAGCGGTGCGCACCCTCGACGCCGGCATCGTTCCATTCCAGCGTCTGCTCCGGCGGCGAGGCGAACATCACGAACAGGCGCGCGGTGTCGGCGCCGTAGGTGTTGATCAGCTCCTGCGGGTCGACTCCGTTGTTCTTGGACTTGGACATGGTGCCCACGCCCTCGTAGTCGATGGCCGAACCATCGCTCTTGAGCTTGGCGCCGATGATCTTGCCGCTGTCGTCGAAGACGTTGTCGACGTCGTGCGGCCAGAAGTATTCGATGCCGCCCTTCTCGCCACGGCGCGAGTAGATGTGGTTGAGCACCATGCCCTGCGTCAGCAGCTTGGTGAAGGGCTCGTCGGCCTTGACGAGGCCCAGGTCGCGCATGACCTTGGTCCAGAAGCGGGCGTACAGCAGGTGCAGGATCGCGTGCTCGATGCCGCCGATGTACTGGTCCATCGGCATCCAGTAGTCGGTGCCGCCGGCGACCATCGCGTCCTTGTCCTTCGCGTCGCAGTAGCGCATGAAGTACCAGGACGAGTCCACGAAGGTGTCCATCGTGTCGGTCTCGCGCCGGGCCGACTTGCCGCACTTGGGGCAGGAGCAAGCCAGGAAGTCCTCGCGCTTGTTCAGCGGGTTGCCGCTGCCGTCGGGGATGCAGTCTTCCGGCAGGACGACGGGCAGATCCTTTTCCGGCACCGGCACGGCACCGCAGTCTTCGCAGTGGATGATGGGAATCGGCGTGCCCCAGTAGCGCTGGCGGCTGACGCCCCAGTCGCGCAGGCGCCAGGTGGTCTTCTTCGCGCCCAAACCCTTCGCGCCGACGAGCTCGGCGACCTTGTCCACGGCGGCCTTGTAGCCCAGGCCGTCCAGCACGTCGGAGGCGATGCAGACGCCGCGCTGCTTGTCGCCGTACCACTCGGCCCAACGCTTGTCGTCGTAGGTCTCGCCTTCGACGGCGACGACCTGCTTGATCGGCAGGCCGTACTTGTTGGCGAATTCGAAGTCGCGCTCGTCGTGCGCCGGCACGCCCATCACGGCGCCGTCGCCGTAGCTGATCAGCACGTAGTTGCCGATCCAGACCTCGACCTTGTCGCCGGTCAGCGGGTGGGTGACGAACAGGCCCGTGGGCTTGCCCTTCTTCTCCTGCGTGGCGAGCTCGGCCTCGGTCGTGCCGCCCTTCTTGCATTCCTCGATGAAGGCGGCCAACTCGGCATTGCCCTGCGCGGCGTGCGTGGCGAGCGGGTGCTCGGGCGCGACGGCGCAGAAGGTCACGCCCATGATGGTGTCGGCACGGGTGGTGAAGACGTAGAGCTTGCCGTCCTGGATCGGCTGGCCGTCCGCGCCCTTGATGTCGTGCGGGAAGGCGAAGCGCACACCCTCGCTCTTGCCGATCCAGTTCTCCTGCATCAGGCGCACGCGCTCGGGCCAGCCGCTGAGGTACTGCGGGCTCGCGGGGTTGGCCACGGCGTCGAGCAGCTCATCGGCGTACTTGACGATGTTCAGGTAGTAGCCGGGGATCTCGCGCTTCTCGATGACGGCGCCGGAGCGCCAGCCCTTGCCGTCGACGACCTGCTCGTTGGCCAGCACCGTCTGGTCGACCGGGTCCCAGTTAACGACCTGGGTGCGGCGCTCGGCGATGCCGGCTTCCAGCATCTTCAGGAACAGCCACTGGTTCCACTTGTAGTACTCGGGCGTGCAGGTGGCGATTTCACGCGACCAGTCGATCGCCAGCCCCATCGCCTGCATCTGGCCCTTCATGTAGGCGATGTTGTCGTAGGTCCACTTGGCCGGCGGCACCTTGTTCTTCATCGCCGCGTTTTCCGCGGGCAGGCCGAAGGCGTCCCAGCCCATCGGCATCAGCACGTTGTAGCCCTTCATGCGGAGCTGGCGCGCCAGCATGTCGTTGATCGTGTAGTTGCGCACGTGGCCCATGTGCAGCTTGCCGCTGGGGTAGGGCAGCATCGAGCAGGCGTAGAACTTAGGCTTGCTGTCGTCTTCGGTGACGCGATACGCGTCGCGCTCGTTCCAGTGCTGGCGGGCGGCGGCTTCGATCTCGTTGGGGGCGTACTTGTCGTTCATCATGGCCAAGGCAGGCTGCGGGGGCGCGGGGAGCGCCGATTGTAAGGAGCGGCGCTTGGCCGCCCCTCTCATTTGGCTTCGGCGACGAACGCGATCTTCGACAGGCCCGCGCCCTGCACCCAGCCGATCAGCTCGGCCACCTGGCCGTAGGGCACGGCCTTGTCGGCTCGCAGCTGCACTTCTAGCTGCGGATTGCCCTGGGCCAGGGTCTTGATCCTGCGCTGGAAGGCCGCGGTGTCGACCCTGTCCTCGCCCAGATAGATGGCACCGTCGGGGCTCATCGTCACGGCGACGAACTTGGGCGCATCGGACGGCGTGGCCGCTTCGCTCCTGGGCAGGTCCAGGCGCAGCGAGGAGGTCATCAAGGGCGCGGCGATCATGAAGATGACCAGCAGCACCAGCATGACGTCGATCAGCGGCGTCATGTTGATCTCGCCCATCGGCTTGGGGCGTTCGGTCCGTTCGAGGCGACCGAAGGCCATGTCAGGCTTCCGAGTCCAGCATCTCGCGCAGGTCGTGCGCGAAGCCTTCCAGCTCGGCCTCGCAGGCGCCGACCTGCTTGCCGTAGATGTTGTAGGCCAGCACGGCGGGGATCGCGACGGCCAGGCCCGCGGCGGTCATGATCAGCGCCTCGCCGACGGGGCCGGCGATCTTCTCGATCGTCACGTTGCCGCCGGCCGCCATGCTGGCGAGCGCGTGGTAGATGCCCCAGACGGTGCCGAACAGGCCCACGAAGGGCGCCGTCGCGCCGATCGAGGCCAGCAGCACCTGGCCGAACTGCAGGCGGTGCAGCACCGCGTGCAGCGCGTCGCGCAGGCGGCGGGTCAAGCGGGATTCGGTGCGGCCGCTGGCGTCAAGCGTCTGCGGCTGCGTCGGTGCCGTGGCCGCTTCGAGCAGCGGGAGCACGGTGTCTTCCTTGTCGAAGTTGCGCAGCGCCTCACGTCCGGCTTCGAGATCCGCGGCGGCCCAGAAGGCCGGCACCGCGCGGGCGAGGCTGCGGCGGGCGGCCGCCAGGATCCAGCCCTTCCAGAGGATCACCACCCAGGCGCTGACGGACATGGCCAGCAGCAGCAGCGCCACGGCGCGGGTGACCGCGTCGCCCTGATCCCAGAAGGCGCTGAATCCGCTCACGTCGGCTGGTTGATGCCTAGAACGTCGGCCATGTCGTACAGGCCGGGGCCGCGCGTCGCCAGGAAGCGCGCGGCGCGCAGCGCGCCCTCGGCGTAGTGGACGCGGGTGCTGGATTTGTGCGTGATCTCGATCCGCTCGCCGGCGCCGGCGAACATCACCGTGTGGTCGCCGACGATGTCGCCGCCGCGCACGGTGGCGAAGCCGATCGTCGACGGGTCGCGCGCGCCGGTGACGCCCTCGCGGCCGTAGACGGCGCATTCCTTCAGATCGCGGCCGAGCGCCTTGGCGACGACCTCGCCCATCTGCAGCGCGGTGCCGCTGGGCGCGTCGACCTTGTGGCGGTGATGGGCTTCGATGATCTCGATGTCGTAGCCGTGGTTCAGCGAGCGGGCGGCGACCTCGAGCAGCTGCATCACGACGTTGACGCCGACGCTCATGTTCGGTGCCATCATGATGCCGACCTTCTGCGCCACGGCACCGATCTGGGCCTTCTGCGCGGCCTCGAAGCCGGTGGTGCCGATAACGGCCTTGACGCCCAGCTCCGCGCAGACGGCCAGATGCGCCAGCGTGCCTTCGGGACGGGTGAAGTCGATCAGCACGTCGGCACCGGCGAGGCCCTGGCGCAGGTCGGCCGTGATCGCCACGCCGCTGGTCTTGCCGAGGAAGGCGCTGGCGTCCTGGCCCAGCGCGGGGCTACCCGGCAGGTCGAGCGCACCGGCGAGCTTGACATCGGGCGAGTTGATGATCGTCTCGATCAGCATCCGGCCCATCTTGCCGGAGCTGCCGGCAATGGCGACGCGCACCGGGCCGCTCAAGACTTCGGCTCCAGCGGCGGGTAGCTGCGCTGCGGGCCGACCGCCTCCGGCGTGGGTTCGGCGACCTTGGCGGGCGCCGGCAGCGCCTTGCGCTCAGCCTCGGTCAGGTCGAGCTTGGGCGGGTTGCCGCTGGGTTTGTAGGTAGTGATGGCGGCGACGAATTCGTCTTCGGTCGGCAGGTCGCCGGGCACGTCCAGCGACTTCAGCGCGTCGCCCTCGAACCAGGCGACGATCAGGCGCTGCTGGTAGGGTGTGCCCTGGCGGCGGATCGAGAAGGCGTAGTCCCAGCGGTCTTCGTGGAACATGTCGGCCAGCAGCGGCGAACCGAGCAGGTCGCGCACCTGGGCGCGGCTCATGCCGGGCTTGACGCGCGCCACCAGTTCCTTGGTCAGCACATTGCCCTGGACGACCTCGACGCGGTAGGGCCGCACGAAGCCCAGCACCTTGTCGCCGGACACCGAGGCGAACTGGGAAAGCGAGGAGCAGCCAGACAAGCCCGCAAGGGCGGCCATCGTCAACGCGAGCAGCAGGGGCCTGGAATGGGAGGTGATCGAACGCATGACGATGGCGGTGACTTTCGGGGGGTTATGGCGCGGCGGCGCGACCATAGCTGGCTATGATCGACCGATTCTAGCGGCAGCCCCCCGCACGGAGCGCCGCCCCAGACGAGCCGAATGCCATGACCCGTACCGACGAAATCAAGAACAGCGGCCTCAAGGCCACCCTGCCGCGCATCAAGATTCTGGAGATCTTCCAGAAGTCCGACCATCGCCACATGACGGCCGAGGACGTCTACAAGGCGCTGCTGACCGAAGATGCGGACATCGGCCTGGCGACCGTCTACCGCGTGCTCACGCAGTTCGAGCAGGCGGGACTGCTGTCACGCAACCATTTCGAGTCGGGCAAGGCGGTGTTCGAGCTGAACGAGGGCCATCACCACGACCATCTGGTCTGCCTGAGCTGCGGCAAGGTGGAGGAGTTCTTCGATCCTCAGATCGAGGAGCGGCAGCACATGATCGCCAAGGATCGCGGCTTCCAGCTGCAGGAGCATTCGCTGGCGCTGTACGCCAACTGCATCAAGAAGGACTGCCCGAACAAGGGCTGAACCTGGCTCTTCAGCTCTCGTCGAGCTGGCCCTGTTCGATCGCCCGCTGGTGGCGTTCGACGAATTCCCGATAGGTGTCGATGCCACGCAGCTGCAGGATGGTGTTGCGCACCGCCGCCTCGACCAGCACCGCCAAGTTGCGCCCGGCGTCCACCGCGATGACGACCTTGCGCATCGGGATGCCCAGCACGTCTTCGTACAGCGGCTCGTAGGGCAGGCGCTCGAAATCGCGCTCCATCGTCTCCTTGCGAACCAGGTGGACAATCAGCTTCAGCCGCATCTTGCGGCGCACCGCCGTCTCGCCAAAGATCGCCTTGATGTCCAGCAGGCCGATGCCGCGGACTTCCAGCAGGTTCAGCAGCAGGTCGGGGCAGCGGCCGTCGATGGCGGTCTGCGAAATGCGGTAGAGGTCGACGGCATCGTCGGCCACCAGGCCGTGGCCGCGCGAGATCAGCTCCAGGCCCAGTTCGCTCTTGCCCAGGCCCGATTCGCCGGTCAGCAGGACGCCCAGGCCGAGGATGTCCATGAACACGCCATGGCGCGTCGTCCGGTTCGCGAACAGGTGGGCCAGGTAGACGCGCACGACGTCGATCACGTGGCCGGCGGACTCGCTCGTGACGAACAGCGGGATCTCGGCCCGGTCGCACATCGCGACCAGGCGGTCCGGTGGCGGCTGGTCGTCGGCGACGATGAGCACCGGTGGCTCCAGCGTGACGATGCGGGCGATGCGCCGGTCCAGCACATCGCCCGAGGCTTGGCTCAGGTAGGCAACCTCGCGGCGGCCGACGATCTGGACGCGGTACGGGTGGATGTAGTTCAGGTAGCCGACGAGGTCGGCGGCCGACTGCGCATCGCGCACGGCGGCTTCGTCAAAGCGGCGCTCGGTATTGGCATGGCCGGCGATCCACTCCCAGTGGAGCGATTCGCGGTGCTCTTCGAAGAGCCGGTCGGCGCTGATCGAGGTGGGTTTCAAGAGGACAAGCGCCGGGCCGTCCCAAGCTTGTCAGCGCCCCCTCGGGGGGTAGCGCGCGCAGCGTGCGTGGGGGTCATATGTCTCAGGCGACCGACTTAAGCGGTTCCCAGGCGGCAATCAGGCGATGCACGCCCGCGGCGTCGGACTCGGTCTTGAGCCGTTCGCGCAGTTCGCGGTCCGACAGCATCTCGGCAATTTCGGACAGGATTTCCAAGTGGCGCTGCGTTGCCGCTTCCGGCACCAGCAGGAAGATCAGCAGGCCGACGGCCTCGTCGTCCGGCGCGTCGAAACCGATCGCCTGCTGCACGCGCAGCACGGCGGCGAGCGGATTCTTCAGGCCCTTGATGCGGCCATGCGGGATGGCGACCCCGTGGCCAAGGCCGGTCGAACCCAGGCGCTCACGGGCGAACAGGTTGTCCGTGACCAGGGCGCGCGAGATGGTGTGGTTGTTCTCGAACAGCAGGCCGGCCTGTTCGAACACACGCTTTTTGCTGGAGGCGTCCACGTTCACCAGCACATTGCTGGCGGGCAGGATGGCAGCGAGACGATTCATGAGCTCACTAGCGCCGATTACGGCCCGGGTGTGGTTCCCTCACTCAAGCCTTGGGCAGAACGCTTATTCGATATCTGAGCCGCAAATTATAGGAAGCTCATGAGGGCAGTGCGCGCCAGCGGCGACGGCCAGCCGCACTAATGCGCAAATTGCGGCGGCGCAGCAACAAGAAGATTGCACATTGCAAAATGCGGACGGAAACGGTTCCAGCCGGGCAGCAAAAAGGCGGCCCGGAGGCCGCCTCTGCTGCGCGGGAGGCCTTAGCCTGCCGCGCGAGATTGGGTTGCATCGATGCTCAGGGCGCCGGCATGTCCAGACGCTTGGCGGAAGCATGATGATGTTCCTGCACGCGATCCTTGTGGCGGCAGACCTGGCGATCCAGCTTGTCCATCAGCTGATCGATCGCGGCGTATAGATCCTCATGGGACTGCTCGACGAAGATGTCCCGGCCCTTCACATGGACCGTCACTTCGGCGCGCTGCCTTCTGTCCTTTTCCTTCTGCTTTTCCACCGTGAGCAGGACGTTGATATCAACGACCTGGTCGAAGTGGCGGGTCACCCGGTCAAGCTTGGTGAGCACGTACTCTCGCAGAGCCGGCGTCACTTCGAGATGGTGGCCACTGATCGTCAGGTTCATAGAGCCTCCTTTCGCAAGGGTGTATCGAGAAAACGTAGGAACGTGAAACCAAAGAACGAGAGGGGAGGTATGTCTGGTAGCAGGTGTTGAAGCGGAGTGGGGAAATCGACGAGGCCAGTCTGCTCCCGAAGCGGCAGGCTGACAAGTGCAACGAGGCCGTTGCAGGGGCTATAGGCCTTGGTCGGTTGGCAGGGCCGGAAATGCGTGATGGAATGCTTGATGAAGTGGCCCGCCCCAGGCCGGGCGCGCAAGCCCGAAGCCAAAAAAAAGCCCCCGTCGGGAGACGAGGGCTTAGGCATAAAAGTAGTCACAGAACGCCCCGGAGCCAACGAGGGAGGGAGGGAGGAGGGGGAAAAAGGCTCCGAGATTTCATCCGACCAAACGGGAGATCCTGCGACTGAAATCGGTTTCATCCTAAGTGTTGGATGCACGAGCGGTTGGAATCCAGCGTGCCGCACTCGGTTATCGGGTTCCGCCATGAGGCAGTCGTGACAGTTTTGCGAGGTTTTTGCCTCAAAATAGATGCACTTGTTCACGATTTGAGATCGTTTAGAGCGACAAACGTCCGCGTGTAGCGGTCAGCGATGTGGCTAGGGATTGCCTCTTGCCACGCGAGGAGAACACCTCGTTTGCCCCTCGGGCTGCAGCCGGTTTTATGACGGCCCCGTCATAGAATCGCCGCGGCCCAACCTAGGAAGACCATGCTTTACCCCGAACTTTTCAAGCAGCTGGAAGCCGTGCGCTGGAACATGGACACGGACATCCCGTGGGACAAGTTCGACGCCAGCCTGCTGACCGACGACCAGGCTCGCACGATCAAGATGAACGCGATCACCGAATGGTCGGCGCTGCCGGCCACCGAGATGTTCCTGCGTGACAACCGCGACGACAGCGACTTCTCCGCGTTCATGAGCGTCTGGTTCTTCGAGGAGCAGAAGCATTCCCTGGTGCTGATGGAATACCTGCGCCGCTTCCGCCCGGAAATGGCGCCGACCGAGGCCGAGCTGCACGAAGTGCGCTTCGAGTTCGACCCGGCGCCGGCGCTGGAGACGCTGATGCTGCATTTCTGCGGCGAGATCCGCCTGAACCACTGGTACCGCCGCGCCGCCGAATGGCACACCGAGCCGGTGATCAAGGCGATCTACGAAACCTTGTCGCGCGACGAGGCCCGCCACGGCGGCGCCTACCTGCGCTACATGAAGCGCGCGATGACCAAGTTCGGGGACGAGGCCAAGGCCGCCTTCGCCAAGGTCGGCGTGCTGATGGCCAGCGCCCGTCGCACGGCCCAGGCGCTGCACCCGACCAATCTGCACGTCAACGCCAAGCTGTTCCCGCGCGACACCATCCAGAGCCGCCTGCCCGATCCGCAGTGGCTGGAGCACTGGCTGGACAAGCAGATCCAGTTCGACGCCGTCTGGGAGACCAAGGTCGTCGAGCGCATCCTGCACAACATGAGCCTGCTGATGGAGCGCAGCTTCGCCTCGGTGCAGGAGCTGAACCGCTTCCGCAAGGAAGTCACCGCCCGCGTGGCCGCCACCGTCGAGGGCGTGACGCCCAAGCTCGCCTGAGGCCGCCCGGCAGCCAAAAGAAAAAGCCCGCCAGCCGGCGGGCTTTTTCATTGCAGCGCCCGATTGATCAGGCGCCGCGCCGCCGGCGCACGATCAGCAGCGCGAAACCCGCCGCCGCCAGCACCAGCCCGCCGAAGAACTGCAGCGAAGCCGTAGCCCTCAGCGCATTCATCGCGTCGCCCACCACCCAGCGGCCGACGCCGGACGAATCACCGTGCTCGATCGCCCGGAACGCCTCCTCCAGCCCATCGCCATTGCCCAGCAGGGCGAGCCCCGCGCCGGCCACCTGCTCCCGCAGCGCATCGCTGAAGACGTGGATGCCGTAGACCTTGGGCACGATCGCGCAGGCCACGATCAGCACGGCCACCAGGGCCGGGATGCCCCAGCGCTTCAGCCAGACCGACGCGTTCATCAGCAGCATCACCAGCGGCGCCAGCCACAGCAGCGCCAGCGGCAGGCCCAGCAGCAGGCGGCCCATCACCGGCAGCGTGGCGGCGAGCACCTGCATCCAGGGCATGTCCGCCAATGCCGCCAGCCCGCCCACCTTCACGGCGACGCCGGCCGCCATCACGAAGCCCAGCGCATAGCCGCCCAGCAGGATCGCCGCCGGCACCAGCAGCAGATGGGCCGCCAGCGTGGCGCCGATGCTTTCGCTGTGGCTGGCCGGCAGCGACAGCCAGAACTCGATCGAGCGGTCCTGCACGTCGCGCCGCGCCAGGCCGGACAGCTGGAAAGACGTGCTGATGCTGCTCATCGCCAGCAGCGACAGCGCGGTGGCCATCACCACGGCCATGCCGAAAGCCAGCGGCGCGCCGGACGGCAGGCCGTTGACCTCCCCGAAAGGCAGCATCGCCAGCACGATCGCCGGCGGCGCCAGCAGGGTGACGAGCCAGCCGCGCTTGTGCTGCATCCATTCGCGCAGCAACAGGGTCGAAAAACGAGAGTTCATGATCGATGTCTCCTCAGACTGGGGTCGTCGGCTGCAGCGCCGGCTTGCGCGTCAGCGCCATGAACAGGTCGACCAGGCTCGGCCGGATGCGCTCGCCGAGCTGCGACACCTGCTCGGGCGGCACGCCGTCGAAGATCGCCGCGCCACGGCCGCCGGCCTGCCGGTAGCGCAGCAGCGGATGGGCGCCGGCCACCGCATCCGCCGCCGCCGGATCGTGCGACAGCGCCACGAAACGACTGTCGATGTCCTCCAGGCTGATGTTCAACACCAGCTTGCCTTCGTCCAGCATCAGCACGTCGGACAGCAGCGACTCCACCTCCTCCACCTGGTGCGTCGAGATCAGCACGCTGCGCTCGCCGTCGCACCACTCGTCGATCAGCATCTCGTAGAAGGACTTGCGCGACATCACGTCCAGGCCCAGCGTGGGCTCGTCCAGGATCATCAGCTGCGCGTCCACCGCGGCGATCAGCGCCAGATGGGCCTGCACCACCATGCCCTTGGACAGGCTCTTCACCTTGTCGTTCAGCCCGACGCTGGTGCGCTTCAGCAGCGCCCGCGCCCGCTCGGCCGAGAAGCGCGGCTGCAGCCCGCTCATCAGCTCGATCAGCTCATGCACCCGCGCCCAGCGCGGCAGCACGGCCACGTCCGGGATGTAGCTCAGCTGCTCCAGCAGCCGGCCGCGCTGGCGCACCGGGTCCAGGCCCAGCACGCTCACCGTGCCGCCGCCCGGCGGCATCAGGCCCACCAGTGCCTTCATCAGCGAGGTCTTGCCCGCGCCGTTGTGGCCCAGCAGGCCGACGACGCGCCCCTTCGGTATCGTGAAGCTCACGTCGTCCAGCGCCGTCTTGCGCCCGTAGCGCAAGGTCAGGCCCGAGGCCTCGATCAGGTTCGTTGTTGTCGTCGTCATTGTTCGGTCCCCCATTCAAGATCCTTGGGCTGGATGCCCAGCCGCTTCAGCTTGGCGCGCAGCTGCGGCCAGTCGTTTTTCAGGAAGCGCTCGCGCTCGGTATTCAGCAGCCGCGAGCGCGCCCCGTTGAGCACGTACATGCCCATGCCGCGACGGCTCTCGACCAGGCCGTTGTCGACCAGCGCCTGCAGCGCCCGGCTCACCGTCAACGGATTGATCAGGTACTGGCCCGCCAACTGGCGGACCGAGGGCAGCGGCTGCCCTTCGGGTGGCGCGCCATCAAGCAGCTGGACGGCCAGGCGGTCGGCCAGCTGCTGGTAAATCGGCGCTGAATCGTTCCAGGTAGGCATGGGCTTCGATCCGGTGTGTTACTGATGTAGCACACCATATCAAGCCCACCGGAGACGACCAAAGGAAACGCGACGGACTGCAGAAAGGCGGGGATGAACGGAGAAGGGCACGGCGCTCTCGCACCGTGCCCTTCTCGCTGTCACGAGCGAGCCGCCGCCAGGGCAGCCCGTTTCGCGATTACCAGCCGATGTCCTGCAGCAGGCGGAAGGTCAGATCCTGCGGCGGGATGACCGAGTGGGTCAGGTCGCCGCTGATCGCGTATTCCATCAGCTGGTTCGGGAACGGCGTGGTGTCGTAGTGCGACACGGACGAGCCGCTGGCGAAGACGCTCGGTGCGTACATCAGCACGCGGCCCTGCGCGTCGGCACCGGACAGCTGCGTGCCGCTGATCTTCAGCAGCGCGACAACGCCGGAGGCGGTGCGGGTGCGCTTGCCGAGCTGGGCGAGCAGCGCGGAGCCGGCGGCCTGCTCGATGCGGACGGACGGGATCGTGATGGTCGCGTCCGATCCACCCAGGCCGGCCGGCGCGCCGGCGGCGTTGTCGGCGATCAGCACGGCGATGGCGCCAGCATCCTGCATGTTCTTCACCTTGATGGTGAAGGCGCAGGTGCCGCGGCTGACCAGGGCCACGTTGCCCCGGACCGCCAGCGCCGCGGCGCCGGAGATCGGGTCGCAGGCCAGGCTCAGCGAGCCGTCAGCTTTTACCACCGGCATGACCTGGCCGCTGATGCCCGTCGACGTGACCGGGCTGCCGAACGAGGCCTCGCCCACCGCGTAGGAGCCGGCGGCGCTGCCCGAGGCCGTGCCGCTGATGGTCAGACCCGGCAGGCCCTGGCGCAGGACGCTCGGCGCGGCAGCGGTGACCAGCGGGCCGGCCCACACCAGCTTGTCCACGCTCAGGGCCGAGGCCTTGCGCTGCGCGGCCGTCATGTTGGCCCAGGTGAGGCCCGTGGCGGTGCCGGTCAGGTAGTAGTCCCACACCGACGGGACGCCGCCGTTGAAGGCGCCGGTCGAGCCGTTCGTGAAGGTCTGGAAGCCCAGGCCGTGCGCCATCTCATGCAACAGCGTGGCGACGAAGTCGGTGTTGTTGCCGTGCTGCGCGTCCAGGCCCAGGTACCAGTACGTGCCATCCAGGCAACCGGGGTTGCCCAGGTTCACGTTGAAGTTGGCATTGATCTGCGCAGCATTCGCCGTGCCCAGATAGGCGCCGGCCAGCTTGTTCGCCAGCGCATACGAGTACAGCGTGTTGGTACGCGGCGCGTTGGGGAAGTTGCGGAACGCGGACGTAGCGCCGGCGCTGCCCAGCGTTGCGCTGGACGAATCGCAGGCCAGTGCCGAGAACTGGGCGTTGATGACGATGGGCTGGCTGCTCGTCAGCGTCGCGCCCCAGATGTTGGCGGCGTAGGTGAAGGCGATCAGGCGCTGCTGGCCGATCGTCGTGCCGGTGTTGCCGCCGACGGGTGTGGCCGGCGTGGAGTCGTTGAAGCCGATGCCGGCGGCATTGACGTTGTTGATGATGATGGTGGCGGCAGCCTGGGCTTGGCCGGCGGCGGCAAGCAGGCCGGCGGCAACGGCGGCGGTGGCGAAGATGTTTTTCATCATGGCGTTGTTCTTCTTATTGGAGTTCATGGGCATGCTCCTTGGCGGCCTTGGAGAAGGCCTTCTTGTCACGGACGACGGCTTCGGCGGCGGACTTGCCGGTCACGCAGGCGATGTCCAGCGTGCCGTCGTCGTTGCGACGGGCGACCGAGAAAATCTGCGTGTCCTCGGTGAGTTCCTGCTCGATGCTGCCGTCGGCATGCTGGATCGGCTGGGGATTGATCTTGCCGGTGCGCAGGCCGCGGGCGCCGGTCAGGCTGGCGGTGCGGGCCGTCTTGGCGTCCAGCGCCTTGACTTCGTCGGCGGTCGGGGCGCGCAGCGCTCCGGTGACGGGATCCTTGGCCACGCGCTGGGCGACCTGCGCCTGGGCGGCGGGCGAGGAGATCACGGCGGCGAGCGCGATCGCTGCGGCCAGGCCAATGCGGCGCTGGGCGGTATGGATAGACATGGTTTGTCCTTTGTTCACGGAGGAGGACCGGCACACCTCTTGGGCGGCAACGGTCAGTCGAAACAACAGATCAGGAAGCCTTGCGACGACGCAGCATGGCCAGGCCCATCAGGCCCATGGCCATCAGGCCGTAGGTGGCGGGTTCGGGCACGGCGCTGACGCTGACCGTGTCGATGGCCAGCACGTTGGCGTTGTTCGCGTCGGCGACGAGGTACTCGAAGGCGATGCGGCCGGTGGCGGCGCTGGGCAGCGTGACGGTGTATTGGGTCCAGTCGGCCGTGCTGGCGGTCACAGAGGCCAGGACCGACGTGAAGCCCGAGGTGGCCGTGCCGGAGCCGCTGCTGAACAGCACGTTGAAGGTGTCGGTGAAGGTGAAGCCGTCGACGTCTTCGCTGCGGGCGTAGAAGCTCAGCGACGTGCTGCCGCCCAAGGTGATGACCGGGCTGATCAGCCAATTGTCGATGCTGCCCGAGCCGTTCAACGCGCTCAGGTAGTTCGCCTGCGCGTAGGACGTGCCGGCGCCGCTCTGCGCGACGATGCTCGGCTCGCCGAAGCCCTGGGACCAATCCTTGTCGGCCGGCGAGCTCAGGTTGGTGAAGGTCCAACCGGCGGAGGCGAGGTTATCGAATCCTTCCGAGAACACCACGGTATTGGCGTGGGCCGCTGCGGCGAGCGTCAGGGCCGATAAGCCCAGGGTTAGTTTTTTGCCGAATTTCATGAATATCCCGTTGCTGTTGCACGATCGGCCAGCACGCTGAATGGGTGTTTCAGTGCAAGTGAACCGGCCTCGTCCCTGAATTTATGGATGTACGGCCATGGCGGTAAAGATCTGTTTCCCCTGCATCGAGCCCCTCGATCGAGGGGGCGGGGAAGACTCTGCTGGCCGAACTTGCTGCGCTTTGCTAGGACGGGTTTGTCACCGTCTATGCCCTGGGGCGACACTGAAAGCGTGCAAAAAGTCGCGCGACCTTGGGTTGCCGCAGGGTCGGATTTGCGTCAGACCGGTGAAATTCACGCCGACTGACCGGCCACTGACAGTTGTGTTTTTGCAACCGCGTTTTGCGGCGATTTATTTGCAATTTCCCTCGTTATGGGCGAAATGCGCACAACTCCCGTTTGGGCATTCTCAGCCGGCGGTCCATCCCAGTCCCAAGGACTTCTGCAAGCTCACGAAGTTCTTCAACAACTGAGCCTGGCCGTCCACCGTCCTTGCCCGCGCATCGGCATCCTGGTGCTGAGCATCGAGCAGATCGATCTGGCTTGCCGCGCCCGCCGCGCGGCGCTGCTGCGTCAGTTCGACCGTGCGACCGGCCGAGGCCTGCTGCGCCAGCAGGTGCTGAACTGCTTGCCGCTGCTGGCCGAAGCGCGCGAGCGCGGTGTTGGCGTCCTGCAGCGCGCTGAGCACGGTGGCCTGGTAGTTGGCAACGGCCTCGTCGCGATTCGCCTCGGCCTGGCGGACGCTGGCGGCGGTGCGGCCGAAATCCAGCACGTTCCAGCTGAGGTAGGGCACGGCGATCAGTGCCAAGTTGCTGGCGCGCAGCAGCTGGCCTGGGTCCGTGGCGGCGAGGCCGATGTTGCCCAGCAGGCTCAGCTTGGGGAAGTACTTGGCAGTCTGCTGGCCGATGTCGGCGGTGCGGCCGGCCAGCCGGCGTTCGGCGGCGCGGATGTCGGGCCGGCGCTGCAGCAAGGCGGCCGGATCGCCCACGGCCACGTTCGCCGGCACGGCCGGCAGCGATGCCGAAGCCGATGCCGCAGCGGCCAATTGCGCATCGAGCGCACCCGGGGCCTGGCCGACCAACAACGCCAGCCGGTCCAGCGAGCTGGCAATGTCGGCCGCCAGGTCGGACAGCGCGCCCTGCGTGGCCTCGGCCTGCTGGACGCGCTGCTCGACCTCGTCGGCCCGGGCCGTGCCCTGCGCGCGGCGCTGGCGCAGCAGCGCGAGCACCTGCGCATCGCCGGCGGCGGTCCGCTGCAGCAAGGCGCGCCGCGCCTGCTGGGCGCGCAGCTCGACATAGGCCGCGGCCACTTCGGCAGCCAGAGACACCTGCGCATCCGCGAGGTCGGCCTGCACGGCTTGCGCCTGCGCCGAGGCCGCCTCGACCGCTCGGCGCCCGCCGCCGAACAGGTCCGCTTCCCAGGTCGCGTCGAAGCCGACGCTGTAGAGCTGCAGCGAGTTCGACTGGTCGGTGGTCGGGCCCTGCCAGACGCCGGCGCCGAGCGCCGAGGCTGATCCGCTCGGGCGCCGGTTGGCCTCCTGCTGGATCAGGCTCGCGCGGGCGACGCGCAGGCGGGCCTCGGCGGCGTGCAGCGTGGGGCTGTCGCGCAGCGCGTCGTCCACGAGGGCGTCGAGCGTCGCGTCGTTCAGGCTGCGCCACCACTGCGCGGGCGCGGGTGTCGCGGAGGAGGACGCGCCGTCGTCGCGGGCGAAGCGGGACTGGCCGAGCGCATCGGCGGCCACCGGTGGCGCACCCTTGTAGTCGGGGCCGACCGTGGTGCAGCCGGCAAGCGTCACCAGGAGCGCCAGGCCGAGGGAGTGGGTTCGGGATGTCATCGTCATGTCAATGCGCCTCGCTGGCGGCTGCGGCTTGTTGCTGCTGCCCGGGCTTGGGCGTCTTCAGCATCAGCGCCAGCGGCACGCACAGCAGCAGTGCCACAGCCAGCGCGTAGAAGGTTTCGGAGAAGGTCATCACGCTGGCTTGCAGGTGGATCTGCAGCGCCAGCTCCTTGATGGCCTGCAGCCGGGCGTAGGCCGCATCGCCCACCTGGGCCAGATGGCCCGCGGCGCTGGCGGCGATGCGGTCCTGCAGCAGCGGCGAGTTGGCGTTCAGCGTCTCGCCGAGCCGGTCCACGTGCAGGCTGTTGCGGCGGTCGATGAAGGTGCCGATCACGGCCAGGCCCACCGAGCCGCCAAGGTTGCGCGCCATGTTGTAGATGCCGGCGGCGTCGCCCGATTCCTCACGCGTCACGGCGGCCATCGAGGCCTGGTTCAGCGGCATCATGCACAGCATCTGCCCGACGCCGCGCAGCAGCTGCGAGCCGATGAAGTCATGGCCCACGCTCTGCGCCGTTAGGTCGATGTCGAGCAGGCAGCTAGCGGCGAAGCACAGCAGCCCGGCGATCACCATCACGCGGAAGTCCATCCGGCCGATCAGGCGCGGCAGGATCGGCATCATCGCGAAGGCCGGCAGGCCCGCCAGCAGCATGATCGAGCCCGCCTGCGCCGCGTTGTAGCCGGCGATCAGCGCGAGGAACTGCGGCACCAGGTAGGACACGCAGTACAGGCCCGCACCCACGGTGAACACGATCACGATCACGCTGGCGTAGCTGGCGTTGCGCAGCAGGCTCAGGCGCAGGATCGGCTTGGCCGCCCAGCGCTGCGATAGCGCGATCAGCCCCATGCCGAAGGCCGACACCAGGCTCAGCGTCACGATCAGCGAGGACTCGAACCAGCGTTCGCGCTGCCCCTCCTCCAGCACCACCGTCAGCGTCGAGAGGCCCACGGCCAGGCCGACGATGCCGAGCCAGTCGGCCCTGACGAACTCCTCCAGGTGCGGGCGCTGCGAGGGCAGGCCCAGCAGCAGCAGCGTGAGCAGCGCGGCGCAGACCGGCACGTTGATGAAGAAGCACCAGTGCCAGCTGGCGTTCTCTGTCAGCCAGCCGCCCAGCACCGGGCCCAGCAGCGGCCCGAGCAGCACGATCAGGCCGAACAAGGTCATGCCCACCGGCAGCTGGTGGCGCGGCAGCCGGGTGCGGATGATGGTCTGCGCCGTCGGGATCATCGCGCCGCCGGTGAAGCCCTGGCCGATGCGCGCCAGGATCAGCGTGCCGAGGTTGCCCGACAGCCCGCACAGCACCGAGAACAGCGTGAACAGCGCCGCGTTGCCGACCAGGAAATTGCGAAGGCCGAACACCCGCGTGAGCCAGGCCGCCAGCGGGATCATCACGATCTCGGACATCAGGTAGCCGGTCGAGATCCAGGTGCCCTCGGTGCCGGTGGCGCCGACCGAGCCCTGGATCTGCGGCAGCGCCGAGTTGGTGATCGAGATGTCCAGCGTCGCCATCAGCGCGCCGAGCGCGCCGGCGGCGACGGCGACCCAGTCGGCCGCTTTGGCATTGGGTTCAGCCACGGGTATCGACCTCAGCGGTCACGGAAAGTCCGGGCAGCAGCCGCTCGCGCAGCGCCGGGTCGGCCTGCACGCGGATGCGCACCGGCACGCGTTGCACGATCTTCGTGAAGTTGCCGGTGGCGTTCTCCGACGGCAGCAGCGCGAACTGCGCGCCCGTGCCCGGCGAGAAGCTATCGACGGCGCCGGGGATGTCGACGCCCGGCAGCGCGTCCACGTGCAAGGTCACCGGCTGGCCGGCGCGCATGCGGCCGATCTGCGTCTCCTTGTAGTTGGCGACGAGGTAGACGTCCTGCGTCGGCACGACGGTCATCAGCCGCGTGCCCGGCTGCACGAACTGGCCGACGCGCACGGTGCTGTCGCCGACGCGGCCGTCGATGGCCGCGCGCACGATCGTGTCGTCCACCTCCAGCCGGTTCTGGCGCAGCGCCGCCTCGGCCGCCTTCACCTGCGCCGCCGTCTGCGCGACCTGCGCCTCGCTCGACTTCAGCCGGCCCTCGGCCGCCTTGACGGCCGCGACACCGGCCGCCAGTTGCGCCTTCGCCTGGTCGCGCTCGCTGCGCAGGTCGGCCAGGTGCTCGTCGGTGCTCGCGCCGGTGGCGGCCAGGGGCGCGTAACGGTCGAACCCGTCCTGCGCATGGGCCAGGGTGAGCCGGGCCGAGTCCGCCTGCGCGCGTGCCTGGGCCAGCTGCGCCTGCTGCTGCAGGATGTCCGCCTCGACGCGGCGGATGTCGGCCCGGCGGGCGTCGATCGTCGCCTGCGACTGGTCGGCGGAGGCCTGGTACTGGCGCGGATCCAGCTTCACCAGCGGGTCGCCGCGCTTGACGGCCTGGTTGGCGACGACGTAGACCTCGGTGACGTAGCCGCCGACCTTCGGCGCGGCGGTGACGCCGTCGGCCTTCAGGTAGGCGTCGTCGGTGCTCTCGATGAAACGGCCGACGCTCCACCAGTGCAGGCCGTAGGCGCCGGCGGCGATCAGTGCGGCGGCAGCGACCAGCAGCAGCACGGGACGGCGTCGGGAGGTGGGGGATGTGGATTCGGGGGGTGTGGCGGAGGGCATTGCGGACACGGGCTTGAATTATTTATTCCAGTCGCTATTTTTTTACGACTGGAATAAATCTGTCAACTGGTATATTTTTCAGCTGCCATGAGCGCCGACCGCCCGACCCCCTCGCCCAAAGCCCCCCGCCACCGCGCCGAAGCCGCCTACGCCCGCGGCGAGGAGACGCGCCGCCGCATCATCAGCGTGGCGCTGCGCCTGTTCGCCGAGCGCGGCTTCGAGGGCACGTCCACGCGCGAGATCGCCAAGGCGGCGGGCGTCAATGCGCCCGCGCTGCAGTACTACTTCGACAGCAAGGAGGGCGTCTATCGCGCCTGCGCCGAGGACATCGCCACCACCGCCGCCGCCCACTTCAAGCCGGTGGCGGACCGCGCGCAGGCGGTGCTGGACAACGCCGGCGCCACGCCGGACCAGCTCTTCGAGGCCTACGGCGAGATGCTCGACGCGCTGGCCGATTTCCAGATGCTGCCGGACGACGCCGAGCACCGGCGCCTGTTCATCACCCACGAACAGGTCGGCCACGGGCCCAGCGCGCTGTTCGAACTGTTCGACAAGGAAGGCATGCGGCCACGCATGGGCGAGCTGTCGCAGGCGCTGGTCGCGCGCTACTGCGGCATCCCGCTGGGCGACCCGCTGCTGCGCATGCGGGTGATGATGCTGTACGGGCAGGTGATGGTGTTCTCGCTGGGCAAGCGCACCTTGCTGACCAAGCTCGGCTGGGAGCGCTTCGGGCCCGAGCAACTGGCGATGATCAAACAGGCCGGCCGCGCGCAGAGCCGCGTTCTGATGGACCACTGGCGCGAAGAAACCCGCTGACAGCAGGGCTTCGCGATGGCGGCCAGAATGCGCCGGCATTCCAACTCCAACACAAGCCGATGTCCACGCTCGCACACCCGATCACCGCCAAGTGGCCCGCCACCCATCCCGAGCGCCTGCAGCTGTACTCGCTGCCCACGCCCAACGGCGTCAAGATCTCGATCATGCTGGAGGAGATCGGCCTGGCCTACGAGCCGCACGTGGTCAGCTTCCAGACCAATGACCAGCTCTCGCCCGAGTTCCTCTCGCTGAACCCGAACAACAAGATCCCGGCCATCGTCGACCCGAACGGCCCGGGCGGCAAGCCGCTGGCGCTGTTCGAGTCCGGCGCGATCCTGATCTACCTGGCCGAGAAGACCGGCCAGCTGCTGCCCGCCGATCCGGCGCGCCGCTACGAGGCGATCCAGTGGCTGATGTTCCAGATGGGCGGCATCGGCCCGATGTTCGGCCAGGTCGGCTTCTTCCATAAGTTCGCCGGCAAGGACTTCGAGGACAAGCGCCCGCGCGACCGCTACGTCGGCGAGGCCACGCGCCTCTTGGGCGTGCTGGAGAAGCAGCTGTCCGACGGCCGCGCCTGGATCGTCGGCGACGAGTACACGATCGCCGACATCGCCACCTGGCCCTGGGTGCGCAACCTGGTCGGCTTCTACGAAGCCGGTGAGCTGGTGGGCTTCACGAACTTCCCGAACGTGCAGCGCGTGCTGGCCGCCTTCACGGCGCGGCCCGCCGTGGTCCGCGGGCTGGACATTCCCAGCCGCGGCTGATCAGCCCTGCGCCTTGAGCGCCGCAATGCGCGCCTCGTCGGCCTTGCGGTCCGCCACGACCTTCTGGGCGCTGGGCCGCTGGCCGACGAACTTGGCGTAGGACTTCCAGTCCACGCCGCCAGCCAGCAGCAGGTCTTCGCCCAGCACGATCTTCGAAGCCATGCCCACCAGCGGCAGGCTGTTCCAGGCGGCGCAGTCGGCCATCGTGAAGGTCTCGCCGGCGACGAACGGCGAGAACTTCGCCAGCCGCTTGAAGCCCTCGATATTGGCCGTCAGCAGGCGGCGTGCGCGCTTCTGCGTGCCCTCGCTGACCTGGCCGCCGAAGAAGGCCTGCGGGTAGAGCTCGCGCACCACCAGTTCGAGGTGCAGGTCGATGAACTGGATCAGCTCACGCACCTTGGCGGCCTGGAAGGGCTCGGCCGGGATCAGCGCCGGCGCCGGGTGCGTGGCCTCCAGCCAGTCCAGGATGATCTGGCTCTCGCACAGCGAGCCCTGCGCCGTGCGGATGAAGGGCACCTTGCCCAGCGGCGTGCAGTCGAGCACCGCTTCCTCGTGCGAATGGGTCATCACCGTCTCCTCGGTGAACGGGATGTCCTTCTCCAGCAAGGCCATCTTGACCTTGTTGTAGTAGTTGCTCAGCGAAAAGCCGCAGAGGGTGATCGTCATGCTCGTCTCCATCAATGGAGGCCGAGTCTATTTGTTGACCATCACCACACCTGCCGCCAGCGCGACAAGTGCCACGACCAGCCGCACGGTGATCGGCTCGCCCAGCAGCAGCGCGCCGGCCAGCAGGCCGAACAGCGGCGTGGCCAGGGTGAAGCTCGCCAGGCGCGTGGCCGGGTAGTGCCGGATCATCCAGAACCAGGCCAGGTAGCTGGCGAAGCTGACGATCACCGTCTGGAAGCCCAGCAGGCCCGCGAGCCGCCACGACCAGGCCAGCGGCGCCGGCTCGCCGACGGCGATCGCCGCCAGGGTCAGGGCCACGCCGGAGATCGTCAGCTGGTACAGCAGTGTCTTCTCGGCGCTGGCCTGCGACAGCTTGGTGCCGCGAATCGCCAGGGTCGTGCCGCCCCAGAACACGGCCGAGAGCAGGCCCAGCAGGTCGCCGAACCACTGCAGGCCCGAGCCGCTGGCATGGCCGAAGCCCTCGGAGAAAGCCCAGGCCACCGCGCCGAAGGCCAGCACCAGGCCGGCCACCTGGCGCGCCTGCAAGCGCTCGCTGGCCGCGATGAAGGGCATGCCCAGCGCGACGACGAAGGGCGAGAGGTAGATGAACACGACCATGCGCGAGGCCGTCGTGTACTGCAGACCGACGAAGATGCAGGCGAACTCCGCCGCGAACAGCGCGCCGGCCAGCAGCCCGCCGCGCAGGCTGCCGTCGCGCCCGAACAGCGGGATGCCGCGCGCCAGCGACCAGGCGAACACCAGCGCCGCCGCGCCCAGCGAGCGCAGCCCCGCCTCCCACAGCGGCCCGATCTCGTTCAGCGCCGCCTTGGCCGCCACCTGGTTCAGGCCCCACAGCACGCAGCAGACGAGCACGCCGGCGATGGCGCGGCGGTCGAGCCGGTCCTTGCGCTGCATGGCCGCTCAGGCCTTGCTGTCTGTCTTGCTGTCGATCAATCGACGCAGCAGCGGCACCAGCACCACCATCACGACGCCCACCGCCACCGTGCCCCAGCCCAGCTGCGAGAACAGCGTCGAATAGAAGCCGTTCGTCGTCAGCGGCTCGCTGCCCTGCGCCTGCGGCACCGAGCCCGAGAAATCGCTGGCGAACAGCGAGGCCAGGCCGGTCAGCAGCATCCAGGCGCCCATCATCGTGCCCTGGTACTGGCGCGGCGCGAGGCGGCCGATCATCGCGTAGCCGATCGGCGAGATCAGCAGCTCGCCCAGGCTCTGCAGCACGTAGCTCAGGCCGATCCAGACGAAGGCGGAGCGGCCCGTCGCCGGGTCCGCGAGCTTGATGCCCAGAGGCAGCACGACGTAGGCCGCGCCCATCAGCAGCACCGCGGCGGCGAACTGGCGCGGCACGTCGATGTCCCAGCCGCGCGAGCGCAGCCGGGCGAACAGTGCGGCCATCGCCGGGCCGCCGATGACGATCACCACGGTGTTGATGTTCTGCACCCACTGCGGCGCGATCTGGATGCCGAACAGCACCGGGTCGACGTTGCGGTCATAGAACAGCTGCAGGCCGCTGAAGGCCATCTGGTAGAGCGACCAGAAGGTCAGCGAGCCGGCCGCCAGGATCAGGTAGGCCGTCATGCGGCGGCGCTCGTCGCGCAGCGGGTGGCGGATCGTCAGCACCAGCAGCGCGGTAAACACCAGCACGCCCACGGTCTTCACGATCAGCGCGGCCCAGGACGGCACCTGCAGCATCAGCCACAGCGCCGGCACCAGCGCGACGAGGATCGCCACGCCGGCGATGAAGCGCAGGCGCCATGCGCGCGGCGTCGCGTCCAGCAGCGGCGTGTCGAGGTCGCGCAGCGCGCGCCAGAAGACGAAGGACAGCACGATGGACACCACGTTGCCCACCGTCGCGAAGGTGAACAGGGTCGAGTAGTCCTGGATCAGCTGGTAGTGGCCCGCCACCGTGAAGCCGATGAAGAAGCCGACGTTCATGCCCGCGTAGTTCCACAGGAAGGCGCTCTCGCGGCGCGTGTCCTCGGGCTTGAAGCGCTGCGTCAGCATCATGTTGATGCAGGTGACGTTGAGGCCGCTGCCGGTCAGGAAGAAGGCCAGGCCCCAGTACATCAGCGCCGCCGTGCCGCCGGCGATGGCCGCGCAGCCCAGCACCTGCAGCACCATGCCGCCGATGAACAGGTTGCGGTTGGACAGGAAGCGCCCGCCCAGGTAGCCGCCGAACAGGTGCAGCCCGTAGTTGAACGCGCCGAACACGCCCATCAGCGAGGTGGCCAGCTCGTCGCTGAAGCCCAGGTGCTTGGTGGCGTAGAGCACCAGGGTCGACTGCAGGACGGCGAAGCCCAGCGTCGCGAACATCTGGATGAAGAACAGCGCGCTGGCGCCGGGTACGCCGGCTTCCTTGTGAGAAGCGGCGACGGTCGTGGTGGTGGACATGGAGGGAGGTGATCTATGCAGGGCGGCGGCGATGATAGCCGGCCACTCCGCTGGACACGCCGATGAACACGGCCGTTAGCCCCGCGCCGAGCACCGCGCCGGCCAGATGCGCCAGCGGCACGACCGGCATGCCGTCCCAGCCCTCGACCTGCTGCAGCGCCGGCCCGAGCGGCGATTCGCCGGCGATCTTCAGCACCAGGCCGACCCCGATGGCCAGACCGATCCAGCGCTCGCGGCCCGGCCGCGTCAGCAGCAGCTCGACGACAGCCACCGCCACACCCGCATGCAGCACGCCCGACAGCCCGCCGAAGGCCGTGATCTCCGGCCGCAGCGCCAGCGCCGCCACCGACAGCGGCCAAGCGACCACCCAGGCCAGCGCCGCACGCCGACCCAGCCGCGCCGTGTGGCCCAGCCAGGCCAGCACCGCGCAACCGGCGAGGTTCGCCGCCAGGTGGCGCGGAGTCCAGTGGACGAAGGCGGCGGTGAAGGCGCGGTAGGGCCAGTCATCCTGCAGGCCCTGCCAGTCGAGCAGCGACCGATCAACCGGCCAGGCCAGCAGCGCGCCCAGCGCCAGCACGGCGCTGAGCCCGCTCCAGGCGCTCAGGGGAAGACGGCGTGCCACAAGGCCAGGACGGCGTCGCGCTGTTCGGTCAGCTGGCTCTCGTCGACGGCAGTCGGCTGCTCATCCAGGCGCGCCTTGTGCTGGACGCGGCGCAGCTCGCGGTAGGCATCGGCCGCGGCCACGCCCACACCCGCCGGCAGCAACCCCGAGCTTTCGGCGCGCTGCAGCAGCGCAATCACGCCGGCGTTGTCCAGCAACTCGGGATGCGAGCCGCCCTCCGACAGCACCAGGTACTGCAGCGCGAACTCGGCGTCCATCATGCCGCCGGGGCTGTGCTTCAGGTCGAACTGGCCCGCCTTCACCGGTCGGGCGGAGCGCACCTTCTCGCGCATCGCCTGCACCTCGCCGCGCAGCGCGGCTGGGTCGCGCGGCGCGGTCAGCACCTGGCGGCGCACGGCCTCGAAGCGTTCTCCCAGGGCGGCGTCGCCGGCGCAGAAGCGGGCGCGGGTGATGGCCTGGTGTTCCCAGGTCCACGCGGTGTTGCTGCCGCGGCCGGTCTGGTAGTTCTCGAACGAGTCGATCGAGGTGACCAGCAGGCCCGAATTGCCGTTGGGCCGCAGCGCGGTGTCGATGTCGAACAGCTCGCCGGCCGCCGTGCGGATGGTCAGCCAGGTGATCAGCTTGCGCACGAAGGCGCCGTAGACCTCGGGCGCGTTCTCGTGCTCGTCGTCGAACAGGAAGACCACATCGAGATCGCCGCCGTAGCCGAGCTCCTTGCCGCCGAGCTTGCCGTAGGCGATGACGGCGAAGCGCGGCGCCGGCCGGTGCGCCTGCTTCAGGCGCTGCCAGGACCACTGGATCGCGCACTGCAGGATCGCGTCGGCCAGCGCGGACAGGTCGTCCGCCACCTGCTCGACCGTGATCGCCCGCTCCACGTCGCGCACCAGCGTGCGGAACACCTCGGCATGGTGGGCGCGGCGCAGCGTGTCCAGCAGCGCCTCCTCATCGGCCTGGCCGGAGCGCGCCCAGGCTTCGTGCCGCTCGTTCATCTCCTTGACGAAGGCGGCGCCGTCGAAGCGCTCGTGCAGCACGCGCTCGTCGGCCAGTTCGTCGATGACGCCCGGGTGCATCATCAGGTAGCGCATCGGCCAGCGGGCCAGGCCCAGCAGGCGCAGCAATCGCTCCTGCACGGCCGGCCGTTCGACCAGCAGCGCGAGGTAGCTCTCGCGCCGCAGCAGCGGCTCCATCCAGTCGACGAAGCGCAGCGCCGCGTCGAGGCTGCAGGTGCCCTCGCGCTCGGCGCGGGCGGCACGGCCGACCAGCTTGGCCAAGCGCAGCCGCGACTCCTCGCGCAGTGCCTGCACACGCGGCTGCTGCGCCCAGCGGCGCACGGAGGTGGCCAGCTCGGGCTGCAGCTTCTCGAGGAACTCCTCGGCGTCGATCGGCAGCGAGGGGCCGTTGCAGCCCTTGCAGTTGCCGCTGCCGCCGGCGGGCGGGCGGCCGTCGTGCAGCAGCGCGTCGAATTCGGTCGCGACCGTCTCGCGCACCTCGCAGAGCTTGTCGAGCAGCTCGCAGGCGTCCTGAGGAAGCGCCGGGCCGCCCCAAGCTTCCTCAACCCCCTCGGGGGGCGGGCAGGGCGAAGCCCGGCCCTGGGGGCTGGTCTTGCCGCAGGCCTCCATGCCGAGGCTGCGGGCGATCCAGGCCAGGTCTTCGTCGCTGTTGTCACCCGAGGGCAGGCAGTGCGTCTGCTGGTCGTCGAGGAACTGGATGCGGTGCTCGACGCGGCGCAGGAAGTAATAGCCCTCGGCGAGCTTGGCGGCCGTCTGCGGCTTCATCAGCCCACGCGCGGCCAGGCGGCCCAGCGCCTTGACGGTGGAGCGGGTGCGGATCTCGGGGAACTGGCCGCCGCGCACGACCTGCAACAGCTGCACGATGAACTCGATCTCGCGGATGCCGCCGCGCGAGAGCTTCACGTCGTTGGCCCGCTCGGGCCGGCCGGCGGCGCGGCGCTGGGCCTCGTCGCGGATCTTGCGGTGCAGCTGGCGCAGGCCCTCGAAGACGCCGTAGTCCAGGTACTTGCGGTAGACGAAGGGCGTGACCAGCGACTTCAGCGCCAGCACCCGCTCGCCCGACACGCTCTCCTGCGGCGCGATCACGCGGCTCTTCAGCCAGGCGAAGCGCTCCCATTCGCGGCCCTGGACGAGGAAGTACTCCTCCAGCATGCCCAGGCTCACGGCCGGCGGGCCGGAGTTGCCGTTCGGCCGCAGCATCAGGTCGACGCGGAAGACCTGGCCGTCGTCGGTGACGTCACCGATCAGCGCGGTGAGCTTCTTGCAGATCGATGCGAAGTATTCGTGCGCGCTGACCGGGCGGGGCCCGTCGGTCTGGCCGTCGTCCTCGTAGAGGTAGATCAGGTCGATGTCGGAGGACACGTTCAGCTCGCGCGCGCCGAGCTTGCCCATGCCCAGCACCCAGAACTCGATCACCTGGCCCGCGGCGTCGCGCGGCTTGCCGTTGATTGCGTCCTGCTCCTCGCGGGCCGCGGCCAGGGCCAGGCACAGCGTGACCTCGGCCAGATGGGTCATCGCGGCGGTGACGTCGTGCATCGGCGCGTTCTGCTCGATATCCAGCACCGCCAGCCGCTCCAGCACCAGGTGGCGCGCCACCCGCAGCGCCGAGGGCAAGGCCCGGCCCCGCGCCTGCAGCTCCCGCACCAGCGCCTCGATCACCGGGCGCGTCGGCAGCCCCGCCGGCAGCAGCGCCAGCTCGTCCGCATAGCGGCGGCGGATGCGCTGCACGAAGCGGCTGTGAGCGGCGTCGGCGGCGTTTGTGTCAGAGGTTAAAGTTGGCTGTGCCTCGGTCATACGGTCTATGCGCTGTGCTAGATTCGCCGCGGCCACCCTGGCTCCACGGCGAGCGCTCTCCCTCGATATTTCAGTGCTTGCAAACGCCCAAGATTCGGCCAACCCGCCGGCACCCCACTGGTCCGCACGCAGCCTGCGCCTGATCTGGCGGCTGCTGCGCTGGGCGCTGGTTCTGGTGGGCCTGGCCTGGGCCCTGGTGTTGCTGGCCTGGGCTGTTTTGCACTGGGCGATTCTGCCGCACATCGATGATTGGCGTCCGAGGCTGGAACGAGAAGCCTCGCACAGTCTGGGCCAACAGGTGCGCATCGGCAGCATCGAGGTCAGCCAGGGCGGCTGGATCCCGGCGCTGACGCTCCGGGAGGTGCGCCTGCTGGACCCGCAGGGCCGCGAGGCGCTGCGCCTGCCGCGCGTGGCCGCCTCGCTGTCGGCCCGTTCGCTGCTGGCCTTCAAGCTGCGCTTCGAGCAGCTGTTGCTGGACGGCCCGCAGATGGAGATCCGCCGCGACAAGGCCGGGCGCATCTACGTGGCGGGCCTGTCGGTCGATCAGCCGCAGGCCGGCGCCGGCACGGGCCTGGCCGAGGAAGTGGCCGACTGGTTCTTCGAACAGCGCGAGTTCGCGATCCGCCAGGGCCGCATACGCTGGGTGGACGAGCAGCGCGACGCGCCGCCGCTGGAACTGTCGGCGCTGGACCTGGTGCTGCGCAACGGCCTGCGCCAGCACCGCATCCGGCTCGACGCCACGCCCCCGCCGGCCTGGGGCGAGCGCTTCAGCCTGCAGGGCAAGTTCAACCAGCAG
>Ga0247779_1000368_pt1 | contig 30615 bp, 27 predicted proteins | sample UWRJL221509R5_FD_179925 | JGI IMG/M metagenome (GOLD analysis project Ga0247779, IMG submission 179925) | Plant litter microbial communities from Arlington Agricultural Research Station in Wisconsin, United States - UWRJ-L221-509R-5 | ecosystem: Environmental > Terrestrial > Plant litter >...
AGCAAGCGCCCAATCAATCTTCGGTTCGGTCCCGCGGCTCTCGTGACGTGCGTTGGTTACGGACTAGTTCGCGATCGCGGCCGCGCGGACTGCTTTGATTTTTTGGCCGGTGGGCGTGGGGCCTGCGAACCGGTCGCCGATTTCGGCGCGCGCTTCACGCGCACGGGTTTCGAGCCGCTCGCTTTCGCGCGCTCGGCTACTTGCGGTTGACCCGAGAGGGCGCCCATATTCAGGGCCTCGCGCAAGCGCTCGGCATCCAGGCTGCAAACGCGCAGCTGCCCCTGGCGCTCCTTTCTCAAGATCCCCGCGTCGACCAGCACTTCCCAGTGATGACAAAGTAACGCAACGCTGATGCCCAGGGACTCGGCGATGACGGTCCCACACTGCGAGCCTCGCGCGAGCAGCTCGACGATTTCCAGGCGCCGCGGGTCGGCGAGTGCCTTGAAGACTTTGGCGCGTTCTTCCGGGCTCATGGGTTTCGAAACCATCACGTTACAGAGTAACACGGCTCGTTCGTTACTGTTTGTATACTCAAATAGTTGATTGACTATCGAAGTGTACGGCTCCAGGTACCCGCCCATGGACACAAAGCTTCACAGTCACGTCGCGCGATTCGCGCGCACCGCAGCCACGGTCCTGTTCTTCACCTGGGGCGTGTCGCTCGGCGCGGGTTGTTCCAAGCAGCTCGAAAACGAAGCTCACGCGGGTCCGGCGGACGCGCGCGCGCAAGTGACAGTCGCGCAGGTCACCCAGGCCACGGTCACCGAGTTCAGCGAGCACACCGGGCACACCGAATCACCCAGCACGGTCGAGATCCGCGCTCGCGCCACGGGCTATTTGACGCGCGCCGCATTTCACGAGGGCGATCTGGTCAAGCAGGGTGAGCTGCTGTTCGAGGTGGATCCGAAGCCGTATCGGGCGTCGCTCAATCGAGCTCGAGCGGAGCTGGTCAGTGCCCGGGTCGACGTGGAGCTCGCGCGCAAGAACGCCGCGCGCGGCGAGCAACTGTTTCAAGCCAATGTGATCTCCGAGCAAGAGTGGGACACGCGCAGCGCGACTTTCCATCAGCTCGAAGCACGCACGGAGGTCGCTAGCGCGGCGGTCAATTCGGCCGAGCTGGATCTGGATTACGCCTACGTGCGCTCGCCGATCGCCGGCCGCATCGGGCGCTTCTTGGTCACCCCAGGCAACCTGGTCGGGCCGAGCTTGCCGAGCCCACTCACCACGGTGGTCTCGGTCGATCCCTTGTACGTGTACCTAGACGTAGACGAAACGCGCGCGCTGCGGCTCGGCCGGGCTCCGGGCGCAGTTGCGCGCGTCGGTTTCTCCGGCGAGGACGGCTTTCCACACGAGGCCACGCTCGATTTCGTCGACAACCGCGTGGACCCGCAAACCGGCACGCTGAAAGTGCGCGCGGTGCTCAAGAACCCGAACGGGCGCTGGGTGCATGGCTTGTTCGCTCGCGTCCAGCTGCCCGAACAGAGCGCGCATGAGGCGCTCCTGATCGCTGATTTGGCCGTAGCCACCGATCAAGATCGGCGCTTCGTGTGGGTGGTCGGCGCAGACGGCAAGGTCGAGCATCGCACGCTCAAGCTCGGGCCGCTCAACGGTGGGCTGCGCGTCGTGCGTGAGGGCCTGACCCCGGCGGACCGCATCGTCGTGCGCGGTCTGCAGCGGGTACGGCCGGGCGCGACGGTGGCAGCGCAAGAAATCTCGATGCGCGACGCAGCGCAGCTCGAGAAGCTGGCCGAGGTGAAGCCGTGAATTTCGCGCGCTTCTTCGTGGACCGCCCAATTTTTGCGGGCGTATTGTCGATGGTGATCTTCGTGCTCGGCCTGATCTCGGCCTTCTTCCTGCCGATTTCCGAGTACCCGGAGGTGGTGCCGCCGACGGTCGTGGTGCGCGCGCAGTACCCGGGTGCCAGCCCGAAGACGATCGCCGAAACCGTGGCCGCGCCGCTGGAACAAGAGATCAACGGCGTCGAGGACATGCTGTACATGAATTCGTCCTCCAACGCGGACGGCACGATGACGCTGACCGCGACGTTCCGCATCGGCGCCAACCTCGACTTGGCGCAGGTGCAGGTGCAAAACCGCGTGGCACAGGCGCTGCCGCGCTTGCCGGAAGACGTGCGCCGCTTCGGCGTGGTCACGCGCAAGAGCTCGCCCGACTTGACCATGGTCGTGCACTTGTTTTCGCCCGACAACCGCTACGACGAGACCTACATTCGCAATTTTGCCGTGCTGCAGGTCAAAGACACTCTGGCCCGCATCCCCGGCATGGGTGACGTGCAGCTGTTCGGCTCCGGCGACTACAGCATGCGCGTGTGGCTCGATCCGGACAAGGTCGCGGCGCGTAACCTCACTGCCAGCGACATCGTGCGCGCCCTGCGCGAGCAAAACGTGCAGGTCGCCGCCGGTACCCTCGGCCAACAGCCGTCACCGCGGGACGCCAGCTTTCAACTCAGCATCAACGCCCGCGGCCGCCTGGTGGATGAGGCGGATTTCGGGCAAGTGATCGTGAAAACATCAGCAGACGGCGCCAACGTGCGGCTTTCGGACGTGGCGCGCATCGAGCTCGGGGCCAATCAATATGCCCTGCGCAGCTTGCTCGACAACAAGGCCGCCGTCGCCATCCCGGTCTTTCAGGCGCCCGGGTCCAACGCGCTCGCGCTGTCCGACGCCGTGCGCAAGAACATGGCCGAGCTGTCCAAGAACTTCCCGGAAGGCATCGCCTACGACATCGTGTACGACCCGACGCGATTCGTACGCTCTTCGATCGAGGAAGTGGTGCGCACGCTGTTCGAGGCTTTGGGCCTGGTCGTGCTGGTGGTGATTCTCTTCCTCCAGACCTGGCGCGCGTCCATCATTCCGATCGTGGCGGTGCCAGTATCGTTGGTCGGCACCTTCGCGGTGATGAAGCTGCTCGGGTTCTCGATCAATGCCCTGTCCCTGTTCGGCCTGGTGCTGGCAATCGGCATCGTGGTCGACGACGCGATCGTGGTGGTCGAGAACGTGGAGCGCAACATCGAGCTCGGCCTCTCGCCGCGCGATGCCACGCGGCGAGCGATGGAAGAAGTGAGCGGGCCGATCATCGCCATCGCGCTCGTGCTGTGCGCCGTGTTCGTCCCGATCGGTTTCATCCCCGGTCTGACCGGCCAATTTTATCGGCAATTTGCGCTGACAATCGCCATCTCCACCGTCATTTCGGCGTTCAATTCGCTGACCTTGAGTCCGGCGCTGGCAGCAGTGCTGCTGCGCGCTCACGACGCGCCCAAGGACTTGCCCACGCGCTTCCTCAACCGCAGCTTGGGCTGGCTGTTCCGTCCCTTCAACCGCTTCTTCGACGCCGCGGCCAGCGGCTATGTCGGGCTGGTACGCAAGCTGCTGCGTCGTTCCGGGCTGGCGCTCGTGGCCTATGCCGGTCTGCTCGCGCTCACCTACTTCGGCTTCGCCAAGGTGCCGACGGGCTTCGTGCCCACCCAAGACAAGCAGTACTTGGTGTCGTTCGCGCAGCTCCCGGACGCGGCCTCACTCGATCGCTCCGACGACGTGATCCGTCGCATGTCGAAGATCGCGCTGGAAACCGAAGGCGTGGAGCACGCGATCGCATTTCCTGGGCTGTCGATCGCAGGCTTGAATAACACGCCCAACGCCGGCATCGTGTTCGTGGGCCTGAAACCGTTCGAGGAACGCAAAGCCAAGAACCTGTACGGGCCGGCCATCGCCGCCACCCTGAATCAAAAGTTCTCCCACATCCAAGACGCCTTCGTGGCCGTTTTCCCGCCCCCGCCGGTGCAAGGCCTGGGCACGATCGGCGGCTTCAAGCTATACGTCGAAGACCGCGGCGACCTCGGCCTGGACGCACTTTACGAAAACACGCAGAAATTGCTGTCCGCCGGCCATCAGACGCCGGAGCTGGCGGGCCTGTTCTCCGGCTACCAAGTGAACGTGCCCCAGCTGTTCGCGGATCTTGACCGCAGCAAGGCCAAGTCGCGAGGCATCGCCGTGACGGACGTGTTCGAGACCATGCAGGCCTACCTCGGCTCGTTGTACGTGAACGACTTCAATCGCTTCGGTCGCACCTTTCAGGTCACGGTACAGGCCGACGCCAAGCACCGGCTGACCGCGCAAGACGTCGGCACCTTGCAAACCCGCAATGTCCAAGGGGCGATGGTACCGCTCGGCAGCGTGCTGACCGTGAAGGCCACCAACGGCCCTGATCGAGTGACTCGCTACAACGGCTACCCAGCTGCCGAAGTGAACGGTGGCCCCTCGCCCGGCACGAGCTCGAACCAAGCCCTAGCCGCGATCGACGGCATCGCCGGGCGTGAGCTGCCGCCGGGCATGAAATACGAATGGACGGATCTTACCTACCAGCAGATTTTGGCTGGAAACACCGCGCTATTCGTGTTCCCGCTGTGTGTGCTGCTGGTGTTCTTGGTGCTCGCCGCGCAGTACGAGAGCTGGTCCCTGCCGCTGAGCGTGATTCTGATCGTGCCCATGTGCCTGTTGGCTGCAATTGTCGGTGTCTGGCTCGACGGCAGCGACAACAACATCTTCACGCAGATCGGTCTTTTCGTACTGGTCGGACTGTCCTGCAAGAACGCGATCTTGATCGTCGAATTTGCCAAGGACAAGCAGCAAGAATCGCAGCTCGACCCGGTCGCCGCGGTGCTTCAGGCCTGCCGCCTGCGGCTACGCCCCATCTTGATGACGTCAATCGCGTTCATCATGGGCGTCTGGCCGCTGGTCTCCTCGCATGGCGCGGGCGCGGAGATGCGTCACGCCATGGGCGTGGCCGTGTTCGCCGGCATGATCGGCGTGACGGGCTTCGGGCTGCTGCTCACGCCCGTGTTCTTCACGACCTTGCGCAAGCTCGGGAAGAACAGGCAGCCTCGGATCACGACGGAGGCGCTCATCGCCCCCGCCCCGGGCGAGTAGCGACCTTCAGCTGAGCCGAAGCGGAATGATCACTCCGCGTCGGCTCGGCTTCGGTGCTCACCGCGAAGGCCGCGGTGCGACTCGGGCGGTCGCTCGCCGTCCTGGAATTGACGCTCGACCATGTCGGCGTACGCGCCGCCGCGGCGCATGAGCGAATCGTGATCGCCGACTTCTGCGATCCGCCCATGGTCCAGCACCACGATGATGTCGGCACGGCGGATGGTACTCAGCCGATGAGCGATGATGAACGTGGTGCGATCGGCCAATAGCCGTTGCATCGAGGCTTGGATCAGCTGTTCGCTCTCCGTGTCCAGGTTACTGGTTGCTTCGTCCAAGATCAGGATCTGGGGTGCGGCCAGCAAGGCGCGCGCAATCGACAGCCGCTGCCGCTGGCCTCCGGAGAGCTTGACGCCGCGCTCCCCCACCACGGTATCGTAGCCCTCAGGCAAGCAGGAGATGAACTCGTGAGCGTTCGCCGAGCGCGCCGCCTCTTCTATCTCGCTGTGGGTCGCCTCACACCTGCCGTAAGCGATGTTGTCGCGCACGGAGCCATCGAACAGAAACGTCTCTTGCTGCACGATACCCAGCAACTTTCGGTAACTCTGCAGACGAATGTCGCGCAAATCGAGCCCGTTCAGGCGAATCGCGCCGCTCGTGGGATCTTGGAAGCGCGCGACCAGATCCGTGAGCGTGGTCTTTCCGGCGCCACTTGCGCCGACTACCGCCACCACTGAGCCACCCGGCACGCGCAGCTCGAAGTCTCGGATGACGGGCAGGTCTTTGTGATAGCCAAAGTGGACGTGGCAGAAGTGAATCTCGCGCACGTGCGCCGGCGCATCGACCGCGCGCGGCCGATCCGGTTTTTCGGCGGGCTTGGCGAGCAGCTCGCAGACGCGGTCGAGAGCTGCCAGGCCCCGCTGAGTCTCGCTGTTCGACTTGACGAGCTCCGTGATTGGGTCGATTAAGCGCCACAGATAGCCTTGGAAAGCCATCAACGTGCCGACCGTGGTTTGGCCTCGCAGCACCAAGTAGCCGCCGAAACCGAGGATCGTGATTTGCGTCAGCGGCATCACCAGATCCCAAACCAGAGCCACCCCGCGCTGGGTGTTGGTGGCCAGGGTTTGTTTTCGGACCACGGTGTGCTGGCCCAGCAGAAAGGACCACTCCTCGCTGCGCTCTCGCGCGAAGCCGCGTACGACGCGCAGGCCGTTCAGCCCCTCGCTCACTCGTGCGTCGATCTCGGAGCGATCCTGAGCGATGGCCCCCCAGATCGCGCGACTCCGCCTGAGCCACACGTTCTGAGCGATCACGATCGGAGGCACCGCAAGCAAGACGGCCGCGGCAATGCGCCAATCGAGCGTGAAGATGACGGACAGGGTTGCGATCAGGCGTACGCCCGAGAGCAACGGATTGAACAGCGCGGTCTGCAGCAAGCTCGTGGTGTGATCGACGTCGGCCGAGAGCCGCGAAACCAAGCCGCCGGTCTTCAGCTCGTGGATATCCGCCATCGGCAAGCGCAGGACTCGCCGAAATAGGCGCGCGCGTAGCGCCGACGAGAAGCGCGAGTCGAGCAACTGCGAGCGAAAACTTCGCCACAGATCGAATAGCGAGTTCACCACGAACAAGCCGGCAATGCCCGCGGAGATCAGCACGAGCTCCCTCAACTTCACGGGCAGCGGCATGGCCGGCTGCAAGATCACGCGATCGATCAGGTAGCGCGAGGCCAGCGGCCAGGTCATGTCGATGGCGACGCTGGAAAGTCCGAGTGTCACCAGCAATGACAGCGTGCGCCGATGCGGGCGCAGCCAATCTCGGCACACGCGAAAGCGGTGGCGACCGCGCTGATCGGCTTCGAGCCGCGAGCGCTCTTGGGAGTCGGACTCCGTTGCCTTCCGACTCGATTTCCGGAAAGCGGCGAAGCGCTGCTTGGAAGTGATCGCGATTCGGTTCATTACTGCAGCGTGGGCGTTTACGTTACCTACTGTTGCCCACACTCGCACAGCGTTCAAGTCATCGTCTAGCTCTGAGCGGCGCGCAAAACCGCCTCAACGCGCTCTCATCGTCTCGAAATAAGGCGTCGACCTTTTTGCCACGCACTCTGCGGCGTACAGAAACATTGAAGCGGACCAAGTCTGCCAATCTTGACCACGAGGCTCTCCACTTGCTGCGTGCAGCCACTCGTTGAAGCCAAAGCGCCGGTTGGCGACACGCGTCGGGCGCACGACCTCAGCCAGCGCGGCTAGCTTTTCTCGGGCCAAATCGTGCTTGCCGGCGGCCACTAGCGCCGAGACCCAAAAGCCGCACACGAACGGCCAGATGCCACCGTTGTGATAACACCCTGGAGGGTTATAGCGTGCGTAGCGCGGCCGCCAATCGGGATCCTCCGGGCGAATGTAAGGGAACAAGCAAGGCGGCAAGCCCACGGCCAATAGCCCCTGGCCTCGAAGCGCGTGGCACTCGCGCTCCACCCAATCGACAATCCGACCCGCTCGTTCGGCGGACGCCATGCCAGACAAAATGGCCAGACTGTTACCGAGCAGGTCGAAGCGTTCGCTATTGGCGACCTTGTACGACCACAGCGCGTAGTACGGCGTGTCCTCGCTGACCAAGCGGTCGTGAACGTAGCTTTGGTCCAATCGTCGCACGTCGAGCCGCGGCAAAAAGTGAGTCAGGGTACGGAGGCGATCGTCGTCGCGAGCGAGCTTCAGGTGGCAGTAGAGCAACGTGTTGACGAACAAGCCCGAGCCCTCGACCCACTGCTCGTCACGCCAATCACTGGTTGGCTCTTGCGTGACGATCACGTCGTCTCCGGGACTTTGGTAGCACATCCACACGTGCGCCTTGTGCGCGGCTTCCGCCAAGAATGTGGGCTCACCGCAGAACTCGCGATACATGGCGAGCGCGATCAGGAAAAGTGGCGTGGTGTCGCTCGCGCCGCGATCCGCCGCCACGTCGACCAAGGAGGGGATGTGACCGAGCGGGCTTTGGTTCTGCGCCAACACCTGCAGCGTGCGCCGCAACGAATCGATCAGCTCCGGGTTGCCGCTGACCAAAACGCCGAGCGCGCCGATCATCAAATCGCGGGTGTACGGCTCCGGATAGCCCCAGGCAGCAGTTCTCGGCAGGCCGCCCCGTCCGTCACGAGCATTGTACAACAGCACTTCCAGCGCCGCGCACTTGGCGTCCTCGATGGCAACGGAGAGCTCTTCGGTCATGGAGACCTCACCTCAAGTGGAGTTTGGACTGCACGATTTCGACGAAGCGCCGCGCGACGCGGCGGTAGTCATAGAGCTCGGTCACGCGCCGCCGCCCGGCCTCGCCCATGGTCCGCCTCAGCGTGGGGTCGTTGAGAAGTGTGCGCAAGTGCAGCGCCAAATCAGCCACGCTTGCTCGGTAGTCGACCACACGTGGATTGTGAAATTGCACGCGGTGCCCGGGCTCGAAGCCAGCCTCTGGCCCCACCACGGCCTCCGTCGCCAGGTTCTCGGTGGCTACGCCGGCGAGCAGCGCGGTCTCACCATGAACCAAGGTTTCGAGCATGGCCATCGCCCGAATGCCGATCACCGGCTTGCCGCACGCGCCCGCCTCGGTCTGCCCCATGCCAAAGCCCTCCAAGCGCGAGGGTGCCGCGTACACGTCGCAGGCCGATAATAAAAACGGCATGAACTCGCGCGAGACACGCCCGCCACAAAAGCTGACTTGTTGGGCGATGCCGAGCGACTCGGCCAGCTGCAAATCCAGCGCGTTTTGCCGCTCGGTGCGCGCTTGCATCCACACCTTGCACACGTAGCGCCAAGCCGGAACTTGGTCTCCCAGCGTGGCCAGGGCCTCCATCACCTCGCGACCACCCTTGGATGCGGCATCGCCGCCGACCGTGAGGATCAACAGCTGCTCTTCGGTGACGCCGAGCGCAGCGCGCGCCGCCTGCACGCGCGGATCGCTGCGCGGATACGGCACGAAGCTATCGGTATCGCAGCCGACGGGAAGCACCTCGATGTTTTTGCCCGAGATGCCGTCTCGCTCATAGACCTGCTTCACCCACTGTGAGGTGACCAGCATCAGCGGCAGGTTGCTCAAGGTCTCGCGGTAGTTCACCACGTAGCCGTTGGCCACGAGCCAAGGGATGGCTAAAATGCCGTGCTGCTGCGCATGCAGGACGAGCTGCGGCGTCATGCCCCAGTAGCCGATGCCCACCACCGCGTCGGGCTTGAACCAGCCGTAATTCCACTCTTTCTCGACTGCGGACTCGAGATGCGCCGCGCGCGCCTCCACGCCAATCTCGCGCAAACCGCGTAGCAGCAAATCACCTTGAGTGGCGAGCCCTCCCGGCGGGGGCGGGTAGTCGAAGAGCAGTAGAATCTTCATGCGTCGCGCTTCTTTTCTAGCCAGGCCGCGGCGTCGCTCGCTGATTTCAGCAGAAAGAATGCCTCGCGTCGTGGCGTGGCGCGCGCCTCCCAGCTCTCGGGACCAAAGCCGTAACTCTCGGTCAGCAGCGCCAACTTCTGCTGCCAAACCGCGAACGGCAGCTCGTTCATGATATCGGCGTCGGCGCGGGCGTGCGGCAGGTATTCGCGATTGCCATCTTCGTACGCGAACAGCCATAGCTCGCGCGCTTGCAATTGCCCCCGTGACCAGAGTCGCAACACTGCACGCGCGACCTCTTCGTGCCTTCGATGCCGCGTGTATTCACCGAGCGGCGAGTGGGTCAAGATCCGATCGAAGCACGTGCTCGGCAGCGACTCGAGCAGGGCGCTTTCGACGATCGAGTCAGCCAGCGGCGATTGCAGGGGTCCGTCGTCTAGATCCGCGAGCCTGCCCTGCGCGCCGAGTTGCGACAGCACGCGCGAGAATTTGGGCGCGCGATCCGGATCGCTCGCGCGACAGGCGCCGAGCACGAACGGAGCCCAAGTGCGCTGCATGAGCAGCGTGCCACCCGCCCACAGCGTTTCGTCGTCGGGGTGCGCAACCAACACGGCCACTGACTCGCGTGTCGACACGCCGATAGTTGTCCGCCAATGATCAGCCGCCCTCAAGCGGCATTTTCGCCACGCCCGGACTAAGCGAGGGGCACGCTGCGGGCCTGGTTGGAGCCAAGCCCGCGTCTGCGTGCTAGTAGATCAGAACTCGAACTTGCCGAACGCGCCGAGATCCTTGAACGCCTGAACCAGGCGAGCCGCCTGGCCCTTTTCGCCCAGGTGGAGCCAGCCGCGCGGGTCGATGACCTTCTTGTTCGGCTTGCTCGGACCCTCGGGATTGCCGAGCTGCGATTGCAGGTAGGCGCTCTTCTCGTCCATGAACTTCTTGATCGGTTGGGTGAACGCCCACTGCGTATCGGTGTCGATGTTCATCTTGATCACGCCGTAGGACACGGCCTCGGTGATCTCTTCCGGGGTCGAGCCGGAGCCGCCGTGGAACACGAAATCGAGCGGCTTCGGGCCCGTCTTGCGCTCCTTTTCGACGAACTTTTGCGACTCGTCCAAAATTGGCGGCTTCAACTTGACGTTGCCCGGCGCGTACACGCCGTGAGTGTTGCCGAACGAGGCGGCCACGGTGAAGGCGCCGACGGGGCTGAGCACGTCGTAAGCGCGGAGCACGTCAGACGGGCTAGTGTACAGCTTCGATGCGTCGACACCGGAGTTGTCCACGCCGTCTTCCTCGCCGCCCGTGACGCCCAGCTCGATTTCGAGCGTCATCTTGAGCTTGGCCATGCGGGTCAGGTACTTGCGGCAGATCTCGAGGTTGTGCTCGAGCGGCTCTTCCGACAAATCCAACATATGCGAGCTGAACAGCGGCTCGCCGTTCTTGGCGAAGAACTCTTCACCGGCGGTCAGCACGCCATCAACCCAAGGCAAGAGCTTCGCGGCGCAGTGGTCGGTGTGCAGCACGACCGGCACGCCGTACACGGCGGCCAAGGTGCGCACGTGCAGCGCGCCCGCGATCGAGCCGGCGATCGACGCCTGTTGCGCCGAGTTGTCCAAGAACTTGCCGGCGTAAAACTGCGCGCCGCTCTGTGAGAGCTGCACGATAATGGGGGCTTTCGCCTCACGCGCGGCCTGCAACGCCGCGTTCGCCGTGTGGGAGCCGATGACGTTGACCGCAGGCAACGCGCATTTGCTCTCCTTACAGTAAGCGAACAGCTCCTGCAGGGCAGTTCCAGTGACGACTCCGGGCTTTAGTTTCATGGTGGCCATGTGGGTATGCGCCCCTGGTAGCATAACTTTCCGGCCGACGGGAGAGCTTGCTAGCGGCGACTGGGAACCGAGAGCGGCCGAAACCTGACAGCTACAATTCTCGGTCGGTTGGAAACCACCTGAGCGCCTCACACGAGGCGCTTAGTCACCCGGCGGAACCCTCGCTCCCCCTGCTGGGCTGCGGTGATTGGGCCAAATTCTGGCCTTATCACAACTGGCACGACTGGTGCACCGTGGCTTGACGTCAGAACGAAGACCTCCGGCGAACGCCGCACTGCGTAAGTTTGGAGTCCTGCTTTCGTTCGTGATGCCAGTCGTTGCTGTCATCCGTGGCTTGGCCGCGGGCGGGCGTGCTTCGGCTCCGCCTCGCAAAAACCCGGGCCCTCGCCTTCCCACACTCCTTGGATCGAGAAAAACACTCATGACCTACTCGAAGATAATCGTGTCCTTGACCAGCATCACTGCGCTGTTCGTCGCAGCTTGCGGCGGCAGCGCCCTGCCACTCGATAAATTGACGGACGCGAAGTCCACGGTTCGTGCGGCTCAAGAGGCGGGTGCGCAAGGCACGCCGCAGGCCCAGCTGCACCTGAAAATGGCCAACGACGAGCTAGCTTCGGCGCAGAAAGCCATCGACGACAATGACGGCGACCGCGCGCGTCTGCTCTTGAATCAGGCGCAAGCAGACGCCGATCTGGCGCTGACCCTCGCGCGCGGCAGCGCCGACAAGAAGGCCGCTCAGGTTGCGCAAACGAAGATCGTCGATCTGTCGAAGCAGGCCCAGTAGTCGTCCCCCCAGAAAATTTAGGAAATACCAATGAAAATCTCCACTATCGCGCTCGTCACCAGCTGCTTCTCAATCGCCGCCTGCGCGGCCACCACGCCCACGCCCGAGCTCGTGAGCGCGCGTCAATCGTACGACCAAGCCCGTGTGGATCCGAACGCTCAGCTCGTACCGGACAGCGTGCTCAGCGCCAAGCAAGCGTTGGACAAGGCCGAAGCGGTGCATGAAAAGAGCCCGCAGTCCGACGAGGACCGCAGCTTCTCGTACGTCGCGCAGCGCCGCTCCGAATTGTCCATGGCTCTCGGCGCGAACGCCAAAGCGCAACAGGACCAAGCCGCATCCACGGCGCAGTACGGTCAGTTGCAAGACACGCTGCGCACGTCAGCCGTGGCCCAACTGGGCGTCGAGCGCGGCGCGTTGGCCCAGTCTCAAACTGGCCTAGCCGAAGCCAACGCCCGCGCGGCCCGGGCGATGGAGAGCCTGGCCAAGATCGCGCAGGTCAAAGAAGAATCTCGAGGCATGGTGATTACGCTCTCCGGCCAAGTGCTGTTCGTCACGGGCAAGGCAGAGCTCCTGCCGGCGGCGCAAGATCAGCTCACGGTGGTTGCCAAGGCACTGCAAGACCAAGGCGAGATCAAGCCGATTGTGGTCGAGGGCTACACGGACTCGGTCGGCTCGGAGTCGACCAACATGAAGCTCTCGCAAGATCGCGCCGACGCCGTGCGCAGCTTTCTGGTCAGCAAGGGGCTACCTTCGGACAAGCTGTCCGCGGTGGGCAAGGGCAAATCCAACCCGGTCGCTAGCAACGACACCGCGGACGGACGAGCCAACAATCGCCGCGTGGAGATCATCGTTGCGGGTGGCTCGGCGAACGCCATCGCGAACGGAAAGTGAAAGTGAACCGACGCGCTAAAGCGCGAGCTCTAAGCGCGCGAGTGTGATGCGGACGGCTTCGCGCCTTTCGACCGGCGCGGGCTTGGCCATTCCGGTGCCGTGGCTAGTGCGAGCTTGGCTCGTGACTCTTCCAATCGAGCTCGACCGCGACCGCCAAATGGTCCGACAGCGGCTGGCCCTTCGCGTCCGTGAAGCGGCGGTCGATGCGCCATTTGCGCGGGCTGATGGTTAGGGCCGACGAGCTTCGATAAAAGACACGGTCGATGCGCTGCGCGTCCGGGCAGCGCAGCGCTTCACACACGTCCAAAAGGCCGGTAGCCTGTTCGAGGCGCTTCAACAGCTCACGCGGGGCACGCAGGTTGGTGTCTCCGGCAAGCAAAATGGGGCGACCCGCCGAACGGTGGACAATGGCTTCCACCAGCTGCTCCACTTGCGCTTCGCGCGCTCGTTGATCGGCACTGCTCGAGCCCGCGTCGAGATGCACGTTGTAGACGTCGAGCTCGACCCCTTCGGCGAGGCGTTGCCGGGTCGAGACGAAGCCCTTGGGTGTCAAGCAATCGAAATAGCTATCGACGATGCCGTGGCAGGCGCGCCAGGGCTCGCGCTGTAAGGCGCTGAATTCACGAGTGGCGAACTGGCTCAACCCGTCGCCGAAGTGAAAGCGCCCAGCGCGCACGAAAGCGGGCGATTGAAATGGCAAGCTCACGCTGCTTCGCAATTCCGCGCCGTACGTAAAATCCTCCTGAATCAACACGAGATCATAGTGGCGGAGCAACGAGCCGATCCGTGGCATGTTTGCGCTCGGATGCGGCGTCATGAAACCATCAGGCAAACCGGCAATGTTGTAGGTCAGCACCTTCAGGTGACCGACGGCTGCAGCGGCAGCCCACGGCCACACGGCAGTGAACAGACCAACGAGCACCGCCCACGTGCTTCGCATCATGTCGCAGGGTAGCACTCGTTCGCTCGTGCGCACGGCGCGCCTGATTGCTGCCAGCTGCGCCGCTGCCGTGGCGTTTTTCTGCACGACATCCGATGCGCGCGCCAATGGTCGCTACCCCAAGGCCGATCAACTCGTGACCGCGCCCGACGATGATGAGTTTTTGGCCGTGCGCACCACGTTCGGCCTTTTGGTTTCGCGCGATTCGGGCAAGACCTGGGACTGGATCTGCGAGCGAGCGATTGGTTACACGGGGGTCCAAGATCCAACGCTTGGCCTGCTCGAAGGGGGCACGCTGCTCGCGAGCCTGTCCGAAGGCATCGCTCGTTCCACGGATCAGGGCTGCAGTTGGGGCTTCAGTGAAGCTGACCTCGGCGGGTCGCCGGTCATTGATCTGACCGTGCGCAAATCCGCACCGAGCCAGGCGTTGGCCCTGGTTTGGGACGCGCAAATGGTCGGTTACAGCTCGCGCATCCTGGCCAGCGACGACAACGGTCGCTCGTTCCGACCGTACGGGAGTCCAATCGATGAAACCGTGTTGGTCACGACGCTCGACGTGGCAGAGAGCGACCCTCACCGGGTCTACGCCTCCGGCACGCGTTCGGTCGAGGGCGTGCGTTCGGGTTGGTTGTTCCGCTCGGACGACGACGGCCAGCACTGGCGCGAATATCCGGTGCCCTTCGAGCCCAAGCTCGAGCAAGGCGTGTACATCGCGGCGGTCGACCCCAAGGATGCAGATACGGTGTATCTGCGAACCAATAGCGCCAGCGTGAGCCGGCTACTCGTCAGCCACGACGGAGGCGAACGGATCGACGTCATCTACGCGGGCTCGCTGCTTTCGTTCGCGCTGTCGCCGGACGGCAAGCAGCTGTACTTCGGCGGCGAAGACGGCCTGAGCAGCGGACTCGCCAGCAATTCGAAGTTCGAGCAGCGCTCGACCTTGCGCGTGCTGTGTTTGGCAGCCACGGCCAATACCGTGTATGCCTGCTCGGACGAGCACAGTGGCTTCACGGTGGGCGCGTCCAGCGACGGCGGTTTCACGTTCCAGCCACTGTTGCACCTGAAGACCGTGCGTGGGCCGCTCGCCTGCAGCGCCGCTCAGTGCGAAGGCGACTGGCCAATGGTCCGAGCACAACTCGGCATCCCGTTGCCGAGCGAGCCCGACGGGAGCACGGCCGGTGCACAGGGCGATGCGGGCAGCCCGGCCGTGCCGCTCCCCGCCGCGAAGGCGCCCTCCTCGTGCGCGCTGGGTTTCTCGCAGTCGGGCGGCATGTCCGCGGCCGCGCTGCTGGCGGCGAGCGCGCTCGCGGGCGGCCTCAGTCGTCGACGCAGGTCACGGGCCCGGTCTCGTCTTCCGGCCAAATAGCGCCATAATAAAGGCCGTATTTGCCGCCCGGCTCTTGGTCGTCGCGCATTTCGGGGCATTTGAAGCTGACCCCCACGCCCGCGCTGGTGGGCAGCGCGGTCGCCAATGCGTCCACCTCGGCGCAGGCCACCGCTGCGCCCAGCACGTTCGAGCCCTCACAGATGCGAAGCGCCTGGGGCGCGACGCCAGACTGCGTTTTGCATGTCAGGTTGACGGTGGCGCCGGGTGTGCACGAGCTCAGCTTTGCGTCGTAGGTGTAGCCGCAGTTGCGCTTGGGGCCGAGCTGCCCACGGCTGCATGGCTCGGTGATCATGCCCTCACCCGGCACGGGCAACGTGACCGGAAGCTGTTCGAAGTTATTCCTGTCTGCGTTCTTCACGAAATCACATTGCGGGCGATCGACGGTTTCGCCGCCTTCGCTCTTGAACTCCGTGGGCTCCCACACCGGATCGCCGCTTTCATCCAGCACCGGCGTCCCCTCGCACAAGAAGTGGTCCGGATTCGAGCGCAAGCCGAGCGGTTTGGTGACCGGGCCGTGCGAGGTGTCGATGCTGGTGACATCGACCCACTGGCACTCGATACCCGCGTTGTATTGATCACCCCAGCCCTGGGTGATGCCTTGAAACGAGCAATCATTGTATGGGGACCAGCTGGGGCTCGCCTCGTGATTCGCGTAGCGAGCCACACTTTCCAGGCAAAAAGCACGCTTGGAGCCGAGATTGGGGTCACTGCCGTAGGTGAAGGTCGCGAAGTGATTGAAGTGGTAGTGATGGTGGCAGTCGCTGTACTCGTAGACGTGGTGGTTTGCGTTGGGGTTGTCGGTCAACGCATAGTCGAGGAAATAGTTCACGTCGCCGATGTTCACCGCTTTGGAGCCTACGTTCTTCTCGCTGGCGTTGAATTGCAGCAGACGCCGCCAGCCTGTACCGCCGACGCATTGCTCGGCGACCGAGCAGGCTTGAGGGGTGATGTAGCGATAGGTGAGGCGGTTCACTTTCAGCTCGTCACCGACCACTGCCAAGTCGGCACCGCTCGCCGTTTCGACCTCGCCTACCCGCGCCGCGTCGGCCAGGACTGCGTCCCAAGCGACGCGCTCGAAAAGCAGCGTCATCTCCACCTTGCCAACGTTCGCCGTGAGCGCATCGACGCACGACATGTCCGCGAGCTTCGTTAGATGGCAGCCTTCCGTGCTGAGCTTGGGCTCGACGTCGCATTCGTGGTCATAGAAGAACTCGACGTCCTCGCTGTCCACACTGTTCGGTGGAAACTCTGCTTCATCCATGCAGGCGAAGCCCGTGCGCTGCACGAGCAGCTCGGGGTCGACCGGGAGCACGAGCTCCTCCGGCCACGTGCCTCCGATCTCCGACAGCGCAGGCTCGGAAATGCCCGGCGATTCCAGGTCGGTGACGACCGTGGCGTCGAGCTCGTAGTCCGCCAGCACGTAGTCGTGCTCCTCCACCGTCGTGCGGTATGCGGTCTTGCCCTTGTTCTCGAGGAAGTGGATCGCTTGCACTTCGGGCGGAGGCAGCGGAAGTTGGTTCTTGCCCGAATCGGGCTCGTAGAAAGCTGCGCGAAAGTTCAAGCGGTAGCTCGACAGCGAAAGCTGACGCCGCGCGCGCGCCTCGAAAAACGAATCCGGCTTGGCAAGCAGCGCGGCGGCCACGCGCTCGCGAATCGACGCGGGAACTTCGTCGAGCAGAACCCCCACCCGCGCTGCCCCGGTCACATGGATCAACGCTCCCGGGTCGGCACTGCCACCTGCTGCCCCCCCTGCGCCCGCTTCAGCGCTCGAGCCTGCTGTGTCCGCGGCACCCGCCGCGCCCGCTTCAGCTGCGGCGCCCGCGGCGCCCGGAGTGCCATTCGCTTGCTCGTCCGAGCAGGCGCTGCTCACCAGCAGAGCGACGAAGACCATGAAACATCCACCAGGAGTCAGCGTCTTGATTCGCATGGCGCGTCCGAAGCTAATGTACATCCCCGTCCAACGCCTAAGACTTTGACTTGTCGCCGTTTTCGTCGGCTGCGTCCGGCCGCGTCGACAACGCCGAAATGGCGCGAATGCTGGGCGCCGACATGTTCACGACGAACGGCGCCGAGGGCGAAGGGATGGACGCGCGTAGCGGAATCGATGGCGGCGGCAGCGAGTCGTCCGGGCCGGCGTCGCCCGCGGGGCTCTGATACGACACGACCACATTCCGCCCGCTATTCTTGGCCTGATACAGCGCCACGTCGGCGGCCTTCACCAAGTCGTCTGCCTGCCCCGAGACGACATCGGTGTTGCCGGCGCAACCGATGCTGGCGGTGATCTGCACGAGCTCGCTGCCGAACGTAAACTGCTGCTTGCGCAGATTACCGAGCAGGCGTTCGGCCACGATTTTTGCGTCTTTCTTGCTGGTATGCGGCAATAAAATCGCAAACTCTTCACCGCCGTAACGTGCGGCCAGGTCGACCTCGCGTAGACTGCCGACGATTCGACGCGCGACTTCTTTCAAGACCTGGTCACCCGCGTCGTGGCCGAAGCGGTCATTGATTTGCTTGAAGTGATCGATGTCGAGGATCAAGCAACTGAGCGTGTTCCGATAGCGGCGCGTGACGGCGAACTCGCGTTTGAGCACGTCCGCGAAGCGACGGCGATTGTACAGCCCGGTCAGCGAATCGGTGATGGCCAGAGCTTCCACGCTGTGGAGCATCGTCTCCAGTTGCTGGTTGCGGTTCCTCAGATCCGCGTGGGCAGCTTTGACCCGCAACGCGGCATAGATGCGCGCTTCGAGCTCCTGATCATCGAAGGGCTTGGTCAAGTAGCCGTCCGCGCCGACGTTCAAGCCGGCGATCCGATCGGCCGTCGAAGTGCGCACGGACAACATGATGACCGGAATATCGCGCGTATCCGCGTTCACTTTCAGCCAACGACATACGGCGAAGCCGTCGATGTCCGGCATCTCGACGTCCAGCAGCACCAGATCCGGGGCCTTCTCGCGCGCCACGCGCAAGCCTTCGGCGCCGGAAGAAGCGTGCTGCACCGAGTAGCCCAAGCGCTCGAGCGAGCCGGTGATTCGCGAGCGCTGCGCCTCGCTATCGTCGATCAAGAGCAGGTTTGCTTTCATCGAGTGCGCCTCTGACTCGCCTCGACCAAAGCCGTGAGCGTCATACGGGTCGAGCTCATGGCCTGACCATACCACCGAGCGACGCTCGGCGGAGCCTTCGTCGATTCGGCCGAAGTGAGGCAGCGAACCCATCAGATGCCGGTGTCCGTCGCAATTTTTCGGCCGATCGGGCACAATCGTGCGACGACGAACCGCCCGCCCTCAGGCGATCATGGACTCAGCGCGCCCCCCCGAACAAGACGTTGCTTTCCTCCGAGAACTAGAAGCACTGCGCCTGCGGGAGGCTCAGTTCAGTCTGATTCTGGGCGGCATCCAGGATCATGCGGTGTCCATGCTCGACGCCGAAGGCGCGATCGTCACTTGGAACGCGACGGCCGAACGGATCAAGGGCTACACGCTCGAGGAAGTCCGCGGGCGGCACTTTCGACTCTTGTTCACGGACGAAGACCAGCGGGCCGGGGTGCCAGAAACCGAGCTGCGGATCGCCAGCGAGACGGGCAAGTACCTCGGTGACGGAGAGCGGCTTCGCAAAGACGGGACTCGCTTCATCGCGAACGTTTCGTTGTCGTCGCTGCGGGACGAACAGGGCGTCCTGCGCGGGTTCGTCAAGGTCACCCATGACGTCACCGCGCGGGTGCGCGCGCAGAACAACCTGGCAACGCTCAGTGAAGCCAGTAGCGTTCTCACCTCGTTGTTCGACGAGCAAGGCATGCTCGAGGCCTTTACTCGCGCGCTGCTCAGAACCTTTGCCGACTCGGTCGCCGTGGACTTCGTCGACCCTCGAGGGCAGGTTCGCTACGGGCTGGTCGCCAACGCCGATCCCGCGACCGAAGCCCTACTCCGAAGGCGGCGTGCGCGGACGGCGCCACATTTTGCGACGCACCCGATCGCGCAGGTGATGAGCGGCACGGGGCGCATCGTCGATGACATCGACGAGCTCTTACCCGGCGCGAAGCTCTGCCCAGACCCCAGCTCGCCAAAAGCGCCCGGCGAGCTCCGCAGCGCACTGGTTCTACCGCTGATCGCTCGCACGGACGTATTCGGGGCGCTGGTCGTCGGCAGTCGCATGCGCAAAAATTACGACGCTCGCGACCTGCAGTTGGGCAGTGAGCTGGCTCGCCGCTTGGCGCTGGCACTCGACAATGCGCGTCTGTTCGAGCAAGCCCAAACCGGGGAACAGCGCCTGCTGGTGGCGTTGGAAGCCGGAAAAATGGGCGCTTGGGAGTGGGAAATCGCCGCCAATCGCGTCACTTGGTCGCCGACGTTGGAGGACATCCACGGCATCCCTCGGGGCAGCTTCGCGGGCACGTTCGAAGGCCACCGCGACGACATGCACCCGGAAGATCGCGAGCGCGTCTCGCTCACGCTCCAGGCTACCCTGCACACCGGCCAGCCTTATTTCGTGCTGTATCGGATCATCCGCCCCGATGGGCAGGTGCGTTGGCTCGAGGCGCGAGCAAACCTGCTGCGCGACGCCGAGGGTCGAGCCATGCGCCTGATCGGCGTATGCACCGACGTCAGCGAGCGCAAACGCGCTCAAGACGACCTCGCCGAGAGTGAGCGACGACTCGCCCGCCTGTATCAGTCCGAGCAAGAGGCACGGAAGAGCGCCGACCTGGCCAACAGCGCGAAGGACGACTTCCTCGCCATCGTATCGCACGAATTGAGAACCCCGCTGAACGCAATGCTGGGCTGGACACGCCTCTTGCGCTCGGGAGACTTAGCGCCAGACAAGAGCCTGCACGCGCTGGAAACCATCGAGCGAAACGCGGTGACGCAGGCCGAGCTGGTCGAAGATTTGTTGGATGTTTCGCGCATCGTCCGCGGCAAATTGAGCATCGAAAAGGCGCCGGTCGACGTACGAACATTGCTCGAGGAGGCGGTCGATTCGCTGCGCCCGGCATGCCACGCCAAAAATATCCGCGTCGTGACCGCATTCGACGCGCTGCCGGGCAGCCTGCTCGGGGACAGCAACCGACTCCGGCAGGTGGTCTGGAATCTACTGACCAACGCCATCAAGTTCACCCCCAGCGGCGGCGCGATCGAAGTCAGTTTGCAGCGCCTTTCGGGTAACCTCCGTGTGTGCGTAACCGACAGCGGCGAAGGCATCGAGCCAGGGCTACTGCCGCGCGTCTTCGATCGCTTCGTGCAGGCAGAAGGCGTCACGACGCGTTCGCATGGCGGGCTCGGCTTGGGGCTTTCGATCTCACGACACATCGTGGAGCTTCACGGTGGAACCATCGAGGTCGAAAGTGAGGGGCTCGGACGAGGCGCGACGTTCCGGGTGTCGTTACCGTTTTCGACCCCAGCACTGGCTATGGGCCACGACCAGCGCGGGCAGGCGCCCGATCCCTCGCCAGCGCTGCCACGCGAGCTCGTTGGTTTGAATGTCTTGGTCGTCGATGATGATCAGGACGGGCGGGAATTGTTGGTAGCGGTGCTCGAGAACAGTGGCGCACGGGTCACCGCCACGGAGAGCGCGGAGGACGCCCTGCGTGAAATCCAAAGTGTCATTCCGGATGTTTTGCTCTCGGACATCGGCATGCCCGGAACCGACGGCTACGATCTGATGCGCCGCGTCCGTGCCTTGGCGCCACATCCGAGCGCACGCGTGCCGGCGGCCGCGCTCACGGGCTTCGGTCGCACGGAGGATCGGCGCAAGGCGCTCGACGCGGGCTTCTTGATGCACGTCGCAAAGCCAGTCGACCCGCGGGAAGTCATCGCAGTCGTGCTGAAACTGGCGCAGTTCGCCAACGCGCGTTAGTCGGATGCCAGTGGTGCGTGGCCTCCCGAGCGTGGAACGTTTATCGTGCTTCCTCCCGCCTCCAACCGTGCCCGTGCCCGTGCCCCCGCTCCAACTCGAGAAGGATTGCCCCCCATGAGCCTGCTCAAAGATTTCAAGGAATTTGCCGTCAAAGGCAACGTCATCGACCTCGCCGTGGGCGTGATCATCGGCGCTGCATTCGGGAAAATCGTCAGTTCCTTCGTCGCGGACGTGATCATGCCGCCGCTCGGCCTGCTGACGAGCGGAGTCGATTTGAAACAACTCGGTTGGACTCTGCGGGAGGCTGAAGGAAAGACGCCGCCCGTGGTCTTGAATTACGGCGCATTCCTGCAGGCCCTGTTCGATTTCTGTCTGGTCGCGGTCGCCATCTTCGGCCTTGTGCAACTACTCGCGAAGCTGAAGCGCGCCGACAAAATCGCAACGGCTGCGGCTGAACCACCCAAGCAAGAGGTTCTGCTCGAGCAGATCTTGGCCGCGATCAAAGCTCAGCAGAAATAGGCTCGCGACTCGGCGAGGGAGCGCTCGTGTTTCCGGCGCGTGACAAGCTTGGTCGTGAACCCGTCGACTGTGCCAAAAAAGATCCCCCTCGCCTTGAAATCGTGACTTTCGAAGCGCCAGACTTCGACTACAAGTAGCAGCATGGCGCGTCCCGTGAGCGGTACTTTTCGGCGAGTGGACCGTGTCCGCGCCGCTGCAGGCACGACGGTGCGCTTGTCGTTCGCAGACTCCAGCCAGAGGCTAAACGCGACGCTGCTCGAACTGGGGATGTCGGATCTGCTGCTCTGCTGCGCGGATCCACCCAGGTTGGCGACGCGCGTCAGCGTCGCCATCACCTTGCCCGGGCGCTACCTCGAGTTCGAAATCCCCGGCATGGTCAGCTGGCACCTCAACGGACAATTCGGGGTCTCCTTCGATTACTTGAGCGCCCGACAGACCTACGGCCTGGTCTTGGCCATCGACGTACTCAGCCGTGCCGCGGAAGCGGTACCGGTGCAGGCGCGTGGCGGACAGCGCCAGTAAAGAGGGCCGCTGGGCATGGTGAGTCGAATCGCCGCGGGGATCTTGGTTCTGGTCTTGCTGAGCACTGCCGTCTCGGCGGTTCGCGGCGCGATGCAGCAGCGGCGAGAGCGCGCCGAACGCGCCTTCTTGGAGGCCAGCACGTGCGTGCTCGCCGGCCTGGATGGGCCGAGCTCTGCGCGCCCGGCGGCGCTTCTGCAGTGCGGCGAAATGGCGCGGGCTGCCGCCGACCTGTCTTTGGAATTGCCCGATCGCGGCAGCCGACAATTGGAGCTTCGAGCAGCGCTCGACGAGCTCGTCCACGCGCTCGAAGGCAATGACGGTCGGCAATTATCGAGCGCTGTCGAGCGAGCTACGCGTGCGGGCGGCGCGCTCGGCTGGCGAGTGGTGCCCAGCCGCCTACACTGAGCTTCGTGCCTCGGCCGAATTGGTTCTTTGCCTTTCCAATCGACGGCGCATTCGTGCGCGAGTTGCCCGCGTTGCCGAGCAACTTTCGACTCTTTCATGCAGAAGACGTCCACCTCACGTTGGCTTTTCTGGGTGGCTGCGGCAAGCTCGCGGCAGAGCGCGCACTGGCGGCGCTCGATCAACGCCTGCACGGCGAAGCGCAGCCGCCGATCGCCGTTTCGTTGGGTGAAGTGGTGGCCATGGGGGGCTCGCGCCGAACCTACTCGGCGCTCTCCGCCTTGCTCGATGGCGGGCGGGCCGAAGCCACTGCCTGCGTCGCTGGTTTGCGTGATTTGCTCACGCAAACCGCGTCTTCGCGCACTGAAAAGCGTCCACCCAAGCCGCACGTCTCGCTCGCCCGTCCGCGTGGCCGGGCAAGTGAGTCGGATCGACAAGCAGGCCTCGCCTGGGCCGCCGCACTGCAACTGCAAAGCGTACACGCGCGCCTCGATCGAATCGCGCTCTACACGTGGAGCGAAATGCGGCGCGAACGTCTGTTCCAAATCGTCGCAGAGCGTCGGCTCGGCTAGCTGGGGTGGCGACTCGGGCCGCCCGCGCGCGAAAAAAAAGGCCGGCCCCTCGTCGATCCAGGCCCCCCCGGTTCGTCGCCTGATCGAACCCACGAACCATCAACCTGGGAACGAGAGCGCGCACATGTCCAAACTGACGATGACCACGTTTCTAACACTCGACGGCGTAATGCAGGCCCCCGGGGGGCCGCCGGAAGACCCGAGCGGAGGCTTCGGCTACGGGGGATGGCTCGTGCCCTACTTCGACGCGGACATGGGGAAGTTCATGACCCAGGTGTTCGAGCGGGCGGATGCTTTCTTGCTCGGGCGCACGACCTACCAGATTTTCGCCGGACATTGGCCGCGCGTCACCGACCCTGCGAATCTGATCGCCAGCAAGCTGAACACGCTGCCCAAGCACGTGGCCTCGAAGACCCTCGATCGCGTCGAATGGCATGCTTCCTCGCTGGTGACGGACGTGATTTCGGCGCTGCCCACGCTCAAGAACCGCTACCCGCGCGAGCTGCAGGTTCACGGGAGCGCTGGGCTCGCCCAGACCTTGCTCGAACACGACCTCGTGGAAGAATTCCACCTGCTCGTGTTCCCTGTCGTGCTCGGCACGGGCAAGCGCCTGTTCGCTGCCGGCGCGGTGCCGGCCGCGATGAAGCTGCTCGAGACGCGCACCACCGAAAGCGGCACGATCATCGCCAGCTACGCACGCGCCGGCAAACCGAAGCTTGGCTCGTTCATGCTCGATCCCTGAGCTACGCTAGGGGCATGGCTTCGTTTCCGCCCGGCGCAGCTCCGCGGCCGAGCGCGTGGCCCGCGCTGGCGTTGTTCGTTGGCGGGGCGCTGTTCGCCCTGGGCTGCACCAGCGCTGCGCCGGCGAGCGCCGACGATTCCAGCCTCCCCCCAGTGGCCGACGATTCATGCGCGCGCTTCGGCTTTCGCTTCAGCCCAGGCGGCTGCCCGGAAGCCGAGTGCGCGGAGCCACTGTGCAGCTGCCCCGCCGCCATCGGCTGCATTCCAGGCAAGAACGAGCGTTGCATGAGCGGCGTCGCGTGCAGCGTTGCCTGCTCGGCCGATTTTCCAACGCTCCTCGCCTGCGCGGTCGACATCGCGCCCTGTCGGCTGGATACCGATTGCAACCAGGGTCTGTGCGTCGTGGAGCCGGCCGCGCTCGACGGCGAATGCGAGAGCGGAGAACGCGGTGCCCGTTGCCGGAACGACCAAGACTGCAAGGTCGGCAACTGCGTCGCCGGTGACGGCGGCAATCGTGCCTGCTCACCGGGTGAAGCGGATGATTTGTGCAACCGCGCCAGCGATTGCCAGAGCGCGCGTTGCGCGCTCGCCGCGGGTGCGACGGTCGGCAGCTGCGAGGGCTAAAAGGTGCCTGAGATGGTGGGCCCGAGCGGCAGCACCCGGCCGAGCGGTTGCTGCACCACGCTCGAGCTGGCAGTCCCATTCTGTGTGTTGCCGTAGTGCAGAAGGGTGGGCATGCCGTAGCCCAAGGCGAAGCCGAGCGCCGCGCCGACCAAGACGTCCGTCGCATAGTGACGGTCACCCACGACGCGTAGTGTGCCGGTTGCGGCCGCCAGCGTCAGCGTCCCCGCACAGGCCAACACGTCCGCTACGCGGTCACCATACAAGGCGACGTGCAGGTGGTGAGCGCAGGACAAGCCCGCCGCGGTGAAGGCGTTGTTGCTGTGCCCGCTCGGGAACGATCCTGTCGGGTGCAACTGGCACTGCGGGTCGTACTTCGGATCCTGCTGGCACTCGGTATAGGTTGGACGCGCTCGAGCGATCGCCTTGAACAGTACCGTGTTGAGCAACGCGCTGAACGCGAGCGCTTCGGCGTCCATGAGCAGCATTTGCCCCGACAGCTCCGCGCTGCCGCGCGAAAGCGGCACCACCAATGAATCGACCGCGATCACCCAGGTGAGCGTCGAGGCCACCGTCCAATTGCTGATGCTGCGCGCAGTGTCGCGCTGCGCCGGCGGGTGCACCCGCAGCGCGTCCCGGAAGTAGTCGTCGAACAAGATGCCGCCCCCCCAGCGCGGCGTGGGCGCGTCGTGCACGCCGTAGTACAGCAGCAGCGAACTGACACCTGCGATACCGGTCAGCACGTATTCAGACGGCTGGAATTTCGGCCAGCGCGGATCCCAACCGAAACTAGCATCCTGTGCCTGGGCACGCGGCGCCCAGGCCAGACTCAGCGCGAGCGTGACACACCCGGCGGAGGTCCGGGTTCGCCAGCTCATGACAGGGCGGGGCTCAGTGGGGGGTGGTCCGCGGTGTCTTCCTTTGCCAAATCTTCCGAACGGCGCCGGTGCTCACGTCCAACCAGCACCACGACGAATATCCAGAGCAAGATCAGCACCAGGTTGATCGCTGCAAACACCTGCGTTGGCAGCGCCAATCGAGCGCCCACATAAACCACCGCAGCCGACAGCACGTCACCGAAACGAACGAAGAACGAATCGACCGCGATCTTGCCGACATACTTTTCGACGCGCGTGGCGACCAGATACAGCGCTTGGCGGGCGGTGTTCTGCACCGAATAGTCGAGGCTATTTTCGGCTACTTTGGCCACGCGAATCAAGGACAACACGGGCGCGACCAGCATCAGGGTGTAGCCGCCGAAGGCGACCACCGGCAAGAAAAACAGCGCGGCCCGTACGCCCAGCTTGTCCAGGATGCGTGACACCGCAAACAACTGTAAGAGCACACCGAGAATGTTCACCCACTCGAAGTATTCAGCCTTGAACTGACCGACGAAGACCATCGCTTCCGCGTGTTGACCCTTGCCGGCGACGGCCGCGAGTAGCGTCCGATCAAGGATGTATTCCCCGGTGGAGTTGCACCAGTTGATCAACAGCGTGAGCACGGCGATCAAGATCAGGTATTTGTCGCGCGCCAGCAGAGAAAACGCCGATTCGTGCGAAAGTGGTTCGGCGTCGACTTTGGTAGCCGGAGTCGCCACCGGAGGCGCCATCCGGGCATTGACCCAGAGCAACAGCCCACAGATCACCCCGAGCAGGATCGCCGCACCCAGCATCATCGCTTGCGGGCCGAGTGGCACCACCAGCTTGGCCAGATGCGCTCCTGCAACCGCGCCGAGCGAGCTGCCGACGCCAATCACCGCGAACAAGCGCTTGCCTTGCTCCGGACTGTATACATCCGACGCATAGCCCCAAAATTGCGCGATGGATGTGTAGTTGTATACGCCTACCCAGAGGTAGAACGGAACCGCTACCGCCAGACCGGCGCGGGTCAGCGCAGCGAACAACAGTAAATTCGCGGCAAAGAACAGATACACGCCCAAGAGCAAGCGCATGCGACCGACTCTTCGCGCGACCGAGCCGTAGAGTTGCACGAAACCGAGTAGCAACACGGCTTGGCCAGCTGCTGCGTACGATTTCACTTCGGCCCCCCCATGCAGCAAAATCAGCGGCTCACGCGCCGTCTTCAGCAGGTAGTAAGCGGTCAGCAGCAGGAAAACGGTCAACGTCATGACCACTGCAGTGAGCGCCTCCGAGGGCTCGACGCGAGCGAAGGGGCGAAGCAAAACGGACAATGCGCGATCGATGGGCGATTCTTTGGTCGTCACGGGAGCGGGGCGAGCCTCCGGTTCATGGCGCGATCATAAGGGGCGGACTCGGAATTGTCAGCCCGGCGAATTCCGGAATTCGACGCGAGCGTTTTGGCTGCCCAGCGCGCGACCGTTGGAAGTACTGTGGCAACCAGTGAGGTCAAGGAATGTTTCGGCTAAATAAGGCGAAAGACCCGTTTTTCTCGGCTTTTTCGGCGCACGCCCAATTGACGGTGCAGGCTGCGGGCTTGCTTCGACAGCTGCTCGAGGAGCCTAGCAGGCTGGGCGAGCTCAAGCGGGAGATCACGCGCGTGGAGCACGAGGGCGACGCCATCACCCGCGCCACAATCACGCGCCTTCGCAGCCAGTGGATCACGCCGCTCGACCGACCCGATATCCACGTGCTTGCAACGCGACTCGACGACGTGCTCGACGCGATTGAGTCGATTGCTCAGGGGCTCGAGCTGTTCGACATTCGCGACTCATCCGCGGTGGCGGTGGCCGCCGCACGTGTGCTCGAGGCCTGCGCCATCGCGATGTCCAAAGCCGTCGATGTTCTGCCCCATGCCCGCAAACGCGCCCACGAAATTTTGGCGTTGTGTGCCGCGATCAACCAGCTGGAGAGCGACGCGGACGGCTTGTATCGGAGCGCGATCGCGGAGCTGTTCAAGGCCGGACACGATGCCTTGATGGTCATGAAGTGGCGCGACATTCACGAACAGCTGGAGAACGCGACCGATCTGTGTGAGGACGTCGCAAACGCACTCGAGGGCGTGGTCTTGGAGTACACCTGATGTTGAGCGCGCTGATCGCGGTGATTGCGCTCGCACTGGCGTTCGATTTCGTCAACGGCCTGCATGACTCGGCCAATTCGATCGCCACGGTCGTCTCGACCCGGGTACTCAGCCCACGCGTCGCCGTGGCCTGGGCAGCGTTCTTCAATTTCGTCGCCTTCTTGTTGTTCGAGTCGACGGTTGCGAGCAACATTGCGCATGGGGTGAAGGCCAGCGTGGTCTCTCTCACGGTAGTGGGCAGCGGCCTGGTCGGTGCCATGATTTGGGACATTCTGACTTGGCGGCTGGCGCTACCGTCGTCCTCGTCCCACGCGCTTTTGGGCGGTTTCGCTGGCGCCGCAGTGGCCAAGGCCGGCATCGGATCGCTCGACCTGCATTTCCTGAGCCAGACCGCCGTTTTCATCGTGGTCTCGCCGCTGCTCGGTCTGCTGCTCGGCGGCGCCATCATGCGCCTGCTCATGGTCATGTTCGGCAAGCGTTCGCCACGCTTCGTCGATCGTACATTCCGGCGCGGACAACTGCTCTCCGCGGCGCTCTACTCGCTTGGTCACGGCGGCAACGACGCACAAAAGACGATGGGGATCATCACTGCGGCCTTGATTGCGACCGGACATTACGCAGGCCACGCCGGAGATCGCAGCGTGCCGCTCTGGGTCGTCCTCTCGTGCCATGCTGCCATGGCTCTCGGCACCATGACTGGCGGTTGGCGTATCGTGCGCACCCTGGGCATGGGCGTCGCCAAGCTCCAACCCGTGGGCGGCTTCGCCGCCGAGACCAGCGGCGCGCTCACGCTGTTCATAGCCACGAAGCTCGGCATCCCCGTCTCGACGACGCACACCATCGCGGGCGCGATCATGGGTGTCGGCAGCGTCACCAAGTTGAGCGCCGTGCGTTGGGGAGTAGCGGGACGCATGCTGCTCGCCTGGACGCTCACCATTCCCTGCGCGGGCCTGATCTCAGCTGTCACGTTTCTGCTCACCACCCTGCTCGGCGTTCCCAGCTGACGACGTTCCGGGCGCGCCCGATTCAGGGCTCACAAAGCTTTGCAGGCAGCGCCGCTACCCAAGCCGAGAGCAGCGAAATCCCGGCTCGATCGGGCAATTTGCCAGGCCCCCGAGGCATGCGTGCCCGTGGATTCGTGGTGCGCATGCGGGCCAGAAATTCCGATTGCTCGGGGTGCCCGGGTACCAGTACGCGATCGCGACCGTCGATGGCACGAGTAGCACGGCAACTGGGCAACTCCTGATCGGTCGTGTGCTCCAGGTCCCAGTACAATTCGCTGCCTTCGGCGCTGCCCCCGGCGCTGTGGCAGTGGCCGCAGTTGGCGTCCAGGTAGCTGCGCGCGCGAGCTGCGAGTGGAGCTCTACCGGCTGGATCGGAGAGCAGTAGGTGCGCGGGCGGAGCCTGGTCGATCAGGCCGATTCGAACGAAGTGAGCGATCTGGTCGTGTGTGCCGTCGCTGTAGTCGAAAGCGCGATCGAGCTGTCGGGAACGAAAACCGAGTGCTCGCCCGGCGTGGCAAGCGGCGCACTGTGAGGAGCCAGGGACGTGAAACACCTGCTCCTGTCGGACGCCCTGCTCGTCAAACCAAGAGACGGGCACGTCCAGATCTCCTCGCGAGGCCGTGGCATCGCTGCCCGCCTCGTTCCAGACATAGGTCGAGGCCGTAAATCCATGCTCCGTGCGCACCAAGAAGCGCGTCTCGATTGGCCGCTCACCCAAGGCAGGATCGCGCAGATCACGCGGGAAGGAGAAGGTTTTTACCAGGTAGCTGCCGACCGGCAACTGCCAGCGATCAAAACTGGTCTGGATGCGCAGGCCCTCGGGCACGTACACGAAGCGGCGCTTGCGCGCGCCATCGGCGTACAGCTCGGCATTGACCTCATAGGCCACGAAGCCCGTACGCGGCACGAGCCGCGCCAGCTCGCCATCGAAGACTCCAAGCTGAGACAAGCGCTCCACCGGCGTGACCAAGCCCGGGGCGGCAATGGCACGCAGCGGGCCAGCACAACCTGTCACCAGCAACAGGGCCAAAGTCAAAAGCCCGGCCGCGGCGAAGGCGGCCGCCGCGCGCACGTGATTCCAAATGCTCCAGCCGGCAACGTACCCGGGCCAGAACCGCTCCGCCTCGGCGCTGTCCGCGTGCAGACGCGCCAAGGCTTCGTTCCGCGGAACGTGACACAACCCGGTGACCAAGATCGTCCCGCCCAGGTACAGGCAGGAGCCCGCCAAGCGCAGCCAGGCTGCCGGCTCTGACCAGGAGCGCAGCGCGCCCAGCGCGAGCAGCGAACAGCCGAGCGCAGTGCCGAGCAGCACGCCCAAGAACCAACGGTTCAGCACGACGACGTTGATGGATTGCATGGCCCGGACGCCCTGCGCCGGGCGCAGGCGCGCCAAGGCAGGCATCACGAAGCTGGAAAAACCGAAGAAAACACCGGCAATCAGCCCGCAACCGAGCGCCGCGAGCAGGGTCATGAACAGCGTCATGGCCTGCAGTCTGGGTCGTGCATGAACGCATCGATACAGACAATAAATCAGAATAAGATTGCATTAACGCAACGCAGTGCACGCCCCACGAAACCGCTCGCCCCCCGTGTCGAGGCGCGAGCTCAGCGCCGAACGACCGCGTCCGGCAGCTCGTTCGTGTCGTCGGCTTGGCGGGGAGCTGCGGCGGCCAAGCGCGGTTCCAAATCGGCAATCACCTCGAGCAGGCCATCCTTCAAACGCCCCTCGCGAATGCGGCCAATGATGCGCTGCACCTCTTCGGTCCAGCCCGCTTGACCGAGCTGCGCGTGAATCGTCGCGTCGCCCAGCAAGACGACGCGCCGCTCGAGCTCGGAAACGAAGATCAATAGCGCAGTGCGGCTCTTGGTGCCGTACAGCCCGCGTTCGGCGAACAACTGGAAAGCGCGCGCGTGGGCCGCCTGCTGGGCAGCCCGCGGTGACACCAGAAAGCGCAGCAGCGGCTGCCAGCCGAGCACGACGAAGCTCAGCACACCGACCGAGAGCTCGACTAGCAGGGCAACTACGGGCGAACACCCGGGAAAGAACTCCAGCACGCAAAACGCGGCCGCCATCGCCCAGGCCAGCGAGACCAGGATCCGCCCGCGCCAGTGATCGCCACTCTGCGGCACGACCGCGACCACCAGCTCGGCCGCGCTGCCGTTCTCGACGCGGGCCACCGCGGCCTCGACCTCGCGTGCGTCAGCATCCGAAAGCAATGAGGTCACCATGAGCCGGAACCGCCGCCGCCTC